>LNAP01001803.1_pt1 | contig 25664 bp, 28 predicted proteins | sample 602601 | NCBI WGS metagenome assembly LNAP01 (sample SAMN02440304, study PRJNA202911) | soil metagenome | biome: Subtropical and temperate rainforests or woodlands; isolation source: soil samples (1 kg each in a 20% v/v slurry with milli Q water) were... ...
ATCGATTGAGCAAAAGGGCGAAAAGTGCCGTTTCCCTCGATCTCTGTCACTCGTCGCCATAGGTCGATACGTGCTCGTTGTTCCTCGACGGGGCGAAAATATGTCACCCATCCATCCAAATTTCGAGCGATCCATTGCAGGCTTTGTTGGGCGCTACCGATCGCCAGGATCGGCAGGTGCCCACCGGTGGCCTTGGGCAACAAATCGAGATGTTCCAAAGTTCCGAACGAACCGGAGAGATGAGGGAAATCCTCCGAGGTACTCCGCCGTATTACGTCAATGTACTCTCGATAAGCTGCTCCACGGGTTTCATGAGAGCGCGAAAACGCAGGGTACTCCGCGGGCCGGTCGCCTGACGCTGCACCCAGCAGGAAGCGTCCACCGCTGGCGGCATCAACCGACGCAGCCGCCTTCGCGGTGTGCAAGGGATGTCGCAATGGCAACACAATACCCGCAGTGCTAAGTGCGACTTGACGCGTGACAGTCGCCAATTGGCCGAGCCAGACCCACGGGCCGTAGATCTGGCCAGCATCATTGAACGCCGGATCAAACAGCGGCACGTCGCGGACCCAGAGCGCTGAGAAGCCATAGCGGTCCACTTCTGCCGCCAGTTCGAGTTGTCCGCGCATGTCTGGGCGCCCGTTTTCAAGGGGCGCCATGGGAAGCATCATCCCAAGAGTTAACCGACCGGGCCGGAACATTCGCGCGAAGCCGGGATGTGTCTCATACAAATTTCCGAACGGCATTTTCACTCTCCACATATGTTGTTAGCCGACTCCGCACATATGGCTGCCGCACGCACCCTTTGGTCACACGTGCCGTCGCCCATTAGCAAGTTCAATCGACGGGCTTGACTGCGTCATGCTCTGTCCGACCATCTTCGACATGCGTGTAGTGCACATCGAGCGGCTTGATCGATGATTCAAGCTCAGGAATGGGCAGGATTTGCCAGGCCGCATGATTCATGTAGAGGGAAAAGACGTCTTTGGCACTCATGATGGTTCTCCAATGGGAAAGGTGTAAGAAGCGGCGACCAACTCAACCGAAGGAACACGCACCGTCGGCGCAGCCACCGGCGAGCCCTGCCGCTCTTTGTAGCGCCAGCTCGAATTGCTCCACGGACTGGGCGCCACTGACAATCTCGCCACCGATCTCGTACAACGGAACACTGCGCACACCTTGCGCTTGGACGGCATGCTCCGCTTCATGGAGCATCGAAGCCCAGCTTTGGCCATACTCGGTATCCAATATATCGCTGGTCGAATCCTCGGCCGCCTGCGGCCACGAGGGAAATGTGGGAGAGGCCCGCCAGGTGTCCCATGATTGCGCACAGTGCGAAGGCAACCGTGCCGAGGGAGGGCGGGGTGTTGTGTTCGTTAAGAATGTAGTGATCGACATGCAGGCCATCGATGAACAAATCGGTGCCGCCGTTTGGGTCGGCATAGAGGCCAAGCCTATTCTTGTTTGGATGCTGGATGAGATGGGAATTGGAGATGGTGAAGTACAGTCCGGGTGGTGCCTCATCCGGGCCGAACGAGTGTTGAGCTTGCTGATGAACGCGGCTGTTGTCGAATACCGAGAATAGGTGAGCGAATTCGATGATCGAAAAGATACCGATGGGCAGCTCATACAGATCATCGGGATTCGGCGTTGTGCCGTCTAGCCGTATACCCGTGCCGGTCAGGTAAGTGCGTGTGAGAGCGCTGTCCTGCAATCGTTGATGCAGACCAGCTAAGGATGTCCGGTAGAAGTTGGAGGGTACGAATGGCACTTGGAAGTATCCGTTATTACATTACCAAATGCCGTGACGATGCCACATAGGGGTAGTTTTTGGAACCTGCCACAGCGTAGTTCGGCGTTGGTCATAAGTGCGTCGAGGCGTGCAGAAGAAGGCCAGGGCGACTGCTATCAAAGTATGCCTGCACACGCCACGATATGCCATAAGTTGACGGTCAAATTCTTGGGACAAATTTGGGACAATTTAGTCGCCAGAGTATGCCAATCCATGCCCATAATAAGTCAGAGAGGGGTGAGGCGTATTTAACTTTAGTTTGTTGATTCTAAAGTGATATTTTGCATTTTTGTCCCATATATCGACTGCTCTTGACCCACCATGGGAGTGTGGTTGCCCAAAGGCGTGTCCACAGCGCTATCGGCCTTGGTGTTGCGGGCTTGTCCTGCCATTCATCCTCTCCGATCGATCAACGCGGCGTTTTTTCAGGCCAATAGTAGGCGTCGCCGTAAATGCGCCCACCGAATATGGCCGTGCCGATCCGCACTTCGGTCGAACCTTCTTCAATGGCAATCTCGAAGTCGCCGCTCATGCCCATGGACAGCCGTCCTAGGTCGACGCCGTCGATGCCTTCGTGCTGCGTGCGGTCACGCAACTCGCGCAAGGTGCGAAAACACGCGCGAACGGCATCCTGGCTGTCGATGTTGATGGCCATGGTCATCAGGCCACGTACTCGCAGGGTCGGGGTGTCACGGGTGATGCTGCGCAGGAATGCCGGCAGCTCGTCCGGCGGCAATCCATATTTGCTGGGCTCGGTCGAGGTCTTGATTTGTACCAGTACGTCTATGGAGCGTCCTTCATGCTGCAGTCGCTTGTCCAGGGCAACGGCCAACTCCATGCGGTCCAGCGACTGTACTTCCGCGGCCAGGCGCGCCACATCTTTTGCCTTGTTCGTTTGCAGGTGGCCGATCATGACCCAGTCGATATTGCAGTCGGCCAGTATCTCATGTTTTGTGCGGATTTCCTGCACCTTGTTTTCGCCAAATCGGTGCACTCCCAGCCGTACTGCCTCGCGTATCGCTTCTTCGCCGAAGGTCTTGCTAACCGGCAAAAGTGCAACCGAGTCAGGCGGCCGTCCGGCGCGAACTGCTGCCGCGCGGATACGGGCCGTTACGTGAGCAAGGCGGTCGGCAATGGAGCTTTCGTCGGTCATGTTGGCATACCCTGAAATGATTGCCGCCCTGTAGGCCAGGGCGGCGAAGAAGCTGCAATGCCATTGTAGACCGCTACGTGGATGACATGAGCGACCGGTGAACTTGGGCAGTGATCTCATAGGAACGCAGTCGCGCCGCATGGTCGAACATGTTCGATGTGATCATCAATTCGTCGGCGCCGGTCTTGTCCAGGAAGGCCTGGAGCTGGATCGCGACGGTATCGGGCGCGCCAATCGCCGAGCACGACAGCACGTGTTGCAATAGATCCTGGGCTTGCGGGCCAATTTTGTCCAGGTATCCTTTTTCAGGCGGTGGAAGCCTGGAAGGACGACCGCTGCGCAGGTTGACAAATGACTGCTGCCACGAGGTCGCGAGAAATTGCGCCTGCTCGTCGGTATCGGCGGCGAATACGTTGAATCCAAGCATGACATAAGGCTTTTGCAACCGTTCGGATGGCTTAAACGTACTGCGATACAGCTGAATGGCCTGCATCATTTGCTGGGGGGCGAAGTGAGAGGCGAAGGAGTAGGGCAGTCCCAGTGCCGCTGCCAACTGCGCGCCAAAAAGGCTGGAACCCAGTATCCAGATTGGCACGTTCAGACCTTTTCCCGGAACCGCCTGTACCGCTTGCCGCGGTTCATCGGACAGGTAGTCCATCAGCTCGACGACATCGCGAGGGAATTCGTCGGCGTCGGAAGCGAGGTTGCGACGCAGGGCCCGCGCCGTGATTTGATCTGAACCGGGCGCCCGGCCCAAGCCGAGGTCGATACGCCCGGGGAAGAGCGATTCGAGCGTGCCGAATTGTTCGGCAATGACCAGCGGCGAGTGGTTGGGCAGCATGATGCCGCCCGCGCCGACGCGAATGGTGGATGTACCTGCCGCGACATGTCCTATCAGTACCGCGGTGGCCGCACTGGCTATTCCGGGCATTCCGTGATGTTCCGCCATCCAGTAGCGGTTATAGCCCCATTGCTCGCCGTGCTGAGCAATGTCCAATGTGTGGCGGAACGATTCCGCGGCAGTGCTGCCTTCGGTGATCGGGGAAAGGTCGAGTATGGAGAATGGAGTCATTTCGACTACATGGGGTTGCCGGCCGGTAAATCAATGCCTGATGTTCAAAACCTTGGGGGTCGAGCCCCGACGCGGGCGCCTACTACCATCTCGGTAATCCAGCTTATCAGGATCGAGGTATAGGCTTGTTGGCACGCCTTTTCGCTCAGGGCATGGTCAGCTCCGTCGACCACGCGGTGCGTCAGCGAATGCGAATTGCGAAACGCGGCGCGGTAGCTCATGATCGTGGCATGCGGAACCAGGTGGTCATGTTCGGATTCAACCAACAGGACGTCCCCTCTGAAGCCTGCGCATGCGGCAAGTGCGCGGTTCTCTTCGGGGGTAACGGGTGCGCCTCTGTACACGGCAAGATCTTCGCGGTTCAGTTGCCGTTTAGGCACAGACCACTCGGCATCCCGGTATAAGGAAGGAACGCGCAGCGATAACCACTTGACGGGTCGCAGGGTGGTCAGGATGGTGGACAGGTAGCCGCCGTAACTGGTGCTGACGACGGCGATGGCCGAGGTGTCGATGGCGGGATGCTGCGCGAGCAGATCGTAGGCGGCAATGATATCGCGCAGATTCTCTTCGCGGGTCACCGTCTGCTGGCGGGCGGAACCTTTTTCGTGACCGCGCAAATCGAAAGTGAGGCATACGCAGCCCAGCCCGGCTATGCCGCGGGCGCGGTCCAGGTCCCGTTCCTGGCTGCCGCCCCAGCCGTGCACAAACAGGACGCCGGGAACTCTGGCCCGAGGGGCCAGGAAGGTACCGGCGATGTGCTCGTCCTCGACCACTATTTCGACAGAAGTGCTGCTAGTTCCCATAGGGTTCCACCGTCACGTATTTCCTTATCAAACCCAGATCCTCATCCTCGCCTCGAAATACTTCCACGGCATTGGCCGGCGGATCCGCCTTCTCGCCAAAAAGCTCGATGGTGCTTGCGCGGACTTGCTGGATGTCCGCGTGGGCCTGGAACACCTCGAGAGCCGCAATCTCGGCGCTGCTGGCGCCTCCGGAACGCCAGGATTGCTCCAGCACCCCGACACGCAGTCGGCCCTGCGCATCCATGCCACCCGCAACATCATAATTTCGCCGCGAGGCGATCAAATCGGCAAAGCAGTCCGAAGCGGCCTGGTCGTATGTTTTCGCCATGGCGATTGCGTCGCGGAAATCATCCGGAACATCCAGTTTCTGAAGCGCCTCAAAATCGCCGCGCCGGATGATGAGATCCGATCCGCCGTACACCCATACGCCGTGGTTGTCGGTCGTCAGTCGCTGGGTACCCACATAGCTGGCAACCATATTGGCCACACGGACCTGGCCGACACTGTAGGTCTTCACGTCGTCCAGATGCTCCTCAAGCACCACGCCGCAATCGGAAAGGCGCTCCGTGTCAAGCCCATGCAGCGCCTGGTCCAATTCGTCGGCTGTCGAAACCAGGACCTGCCCGCGTCCCGCAGTCGCGTGTACCGGCTTGACGCGCAACTGGCCATGTTGCAGCAGTTCCAGACCGGCCCGGCGCGCGTCTTCCAGGGTGAAGCCGGTATATCCGCGCAGGACCGCGTCTTTTACCCGTCGACCGAAGTTGAGCGACCATCCCGGTGGGGCATAGGCATTGTCCGCCAGCAATGGATGAGTGATCGCCTTGGTCGGAACAAAGGCATGAGGCGCAACGCCCCCAAAAAGATCAGTCTCGGCCCTGACGCCCAAGGCACGGGCCGCAGCAAGGCCGATGAGCGTGTCGCTCGGAAGAAGGTACAGGCGGCCGGAGTACGACTTTGCAGATTCGTACTGTCCTTCAAATTCAAGACCCAATAATCGCGCAATACGTTTGCCGAGTTCGAAATGCACCGCTTTGTCATGCTGCGGCTCATGTTCGCGTGCGGCATAAACCAGTACGACTCCGCCGGGGGTATGAGATACATCATGGCTTCCACCCATGTGTTCACGCCGCCTCGCTGGACGAACTGGTTCCTATCGAAACCAGGCCAGTTTCCGGCGTTCCGTCTGTGGGAGCATCGTCATCATCTGGTCTCCCTGGATTGGAAGCTTTGTTCCTCGAACCTCTATTGACGGACGTGCGCGGTTCGGGAGGTTTTGTGACGCCTACGTCATGTCCCGGCGTGATACCCGCGGGGTCTATAGATGGAAACTGAGGTTGGGTTTCTTTTTTGGTCATGACCATTCCTTGCGGCAAGAAAAAAATGGCAGGCGTATCCATCCGCCTGCCTGCCTACCGACTCCTGCTATTTAGCGACTTCTACCTTGGGAAGTGCCTTGAGTTGGTCTTTCGTGTAACCGGTCAGGGTCAGCTTGTCGTCCGCCTGAGTGACTTTTTCGAAAGGGATGGCTACATCATGCGTGCCCATGCCGAGAAAGCCACCGGCCCCGATCACGTAATAGACAGCCTTGCCGTCGTCAGCGAGGATCACATCGGTGATTTTTCCGACTTTTTCACCGTTCTCGTTGTGCACCTCTTCACCCATAATCTTGTGCTTCACGCTCCAGCCCGTAATTGCCTGAGTCATTTCGGCTTTGTCTGATGCACCCGCGGCGCGGGATTCTGCCGCCGGGGCGGCATTGCTACCCGTTGACGCGCCGGCTGGCGTGGAGCTCGACGGAGGAGTGGCAGGTGCTGGTGTGGTCGTGCTTCCCGTCGTGGAGCTGCCGCTGTCGGCGGGTGGCGTCGTCTGGGCATGCACGGCGGGAAGCATTAATAGGGATGCTGAACATGCTGCGATGGTAAATAGACGTTTCATTTGATTTCCTCAAAGTTGGACAGGTATGAGCAAGGTAGCAACTAGCGTGCCGCGCTCCGACGTTCGGTGTGGGCACGATAGTTGCTGTCCGAGCTATGCCATCGTATTCATGAAGAAGTGCGATGCGCCAACAAGAACTTATTAAGGGAAAGCCTATGCTCTATACCATTGCAGTAATCTTGCTCGTCCTCTGGCTTTTGGGCCTGGTCACGTCATACACGATAGGCGGGTTCATTCATATTCTTATCGTGGTCGCAATTGTGATGGTTTTGGTGCGTCTGATTAGCGGTAGAGCTCCGTAGTCGGGCGATTATCTGAATAGCGGCCAGGGTGAGCACACGGGTTCAAACGGGTGCTCACCCTGGGCAATTCTGGCTCATTTTTTATAGCCCATTGATTTTTATGGGTAATTAGACGTAATTCCCAGCTTGTCCTCGGACTTGTCCACAGGCAGCGGGGATAATTCACGGAAAAAATCCAGCGCTTGGCGTAATTTCACCCACGCACGGAAACCGGCTGAATTACATAGGCTTATCTGAGTAGCTACCATGTTGTCCTCGCAGTTATCCACAGAAGTCGTGGATAACATGTCAGCTCGATCAGGTCTTTGCAGCGATCGTTTTCAAGCCATCTTGTATCAGCTTTGCGATCTCGCGTTGCCGCGGTGATGGCATGCGTTCGGTAATGGCCGTCACGCTGATGGCCAGATAAGGCTGCTTGCTGGAGTCGTAAAGGGCGCAGCCAACGCCGAGTGCCCCGCGCACCGCATAGTTACCCACCACCGCATAACCTCGCGTGCGAGTGTTTTGCACCAATTGCCTCATTTCGCGCTCGGTCATTCCGCCGTATTGCTCGAGGCGGTCGCTATTGTGTGCAATGGTTTTCTCCACCGTGTCGTCATCCAGCCCGGCCAGCAGGGCCATGCCTCCCGAACCTACGCCCAGCGGCTGGCGCTTTCCCGCAAACGTGGCAAGAATCTGCACGGGATACGCGCCGATTTCCCGCCATAAGCTGAGCGACTCATGGCCCTCGCGTACAACAAGGAAAACCGCGTCTCCGGTAACCGACGCCAGGTTCTTGAGAACCGGTAGCGCCAGTTCGATGCGAGGATCCTGCCCGGGTTCTGACACTGCGCCATTCTGGGTGGCCGCATAGCGCTTGCTGCCGCCTACGTTTCTGGCGAATCCGCCTTCGACCAGGGCGGCGAGCAGGCGGTAAATCGTGGGCCGCTGCAAGCCCGTAATGCGCGCCAGGCCGGTAACGCTTACGCCGCTCTCCGGACTTTGCTGCAAGGTCCTCAGCACCTGGAGTCCACGTCGCAACGTGCGGGGCCCAGAAGCTGGGCTGTCGGTATTTGGTAATGTGTCCACTGAATGTACGAGTAGGTTGGAAAAAAATGAAAAATAGGAGAAAATGCGAACACCATTATAGAACTGTCCGTAACATGGACACTATCAATCCGGAGGACACATTGAAGATTCAATCCAAATTCAAGATGAGCGCCAAGGCTTTTGCCGCCAGCGTACTATTTGCCGGCACGGCAGCATTCGCTTCCAGCGCATTAGCGGCTTATCCTGAAAACCCTATTCGCATGATCGTCGGCTTTTCTGCAGGCGGCACCACTGACGTGGTCGCGCGTATCCTTGGCAAGGAAATGGGTGACATTCTCGGTCAGCCCGTCGTGGTTGAAAATCGCCCGGGTGCAGGCAGCAATATCGCCACTGAAATGGTCTCGCGGGCGAAGCCCGACGGGTATACCTTGTACATGGTGGCCGTAACCGCTGCCATCAACCAGACCTTGTACAAGAACCTGCGCTTCAACCTGGTTGACGACTTCACCCCGGTCGCTTTGGGCGTTCGCGTGCCTAACGTATTGGTTGTCAATCCCGAGCTTCCGGTCAAGTCCGTGAAGGAATTGGTCGAGTACGCCAAAGCCAATCCGGGAAAGCTGAACTTCGCGTCGTCGGGCAGCGGCACGTCCATTCACATGGCGGGCGAGCTATTCAAGCAGCTGACCGAGATCGACGCAGCGCACATCCCTTACAAGGGAAGCTCACCAGCGCTGACCGACCTTATTGGCGGGCAGGTGCAATATATGTTCGACAACATGCCGTCGGCATGGCCGCATGTTGAATCCGGCAAGCTTCGCGCCCTGGCTGTCACAACTGAAGAGCGTACAAAGACGGCACCCGACCTGCCTACCATGCAGGAGTCGGGCTATCCTTCCTTCGACGTATCCTCATGGTTCGGCGTGATCGCCCCCAAGGGTACTCCTGACGATATCGTGAACAAGCTCAACGCCGCCATTCAAACGGCTTTGGCGAAACCCGAAGTACAAGCTCGCATGGCAGGCCTGGGCGCTGTGCCGGCCAAGACGACACCTGCGGAGTTCGGTACCTTCATCAAGTCTGAAGTGGACAGCTGGGCGAAGGTGGTCAAGGCCTCCGGTGCCACCGTCGACTAATACTATATATATGGACGAAATGGCCGACCGCTGGTCGGCCATTTTTCATGAAAGTTCTTTATTACACAGAAAGTGGATGCAGAATGATTTCCAAAATTATTGACAGCTTGCGTGAGGCACTTTCCGATGTTCCCGATGGAGCTTGCATCATGGTGGGCGGTTTCGGCCTGGCCGGGCAGCCCAGGGAATTGATTGATGCACTGCTGGACCAAGGTGCGAAAGACCTCGTCATCATCAACAATAATGCCGGCAACGGCGATACCGGACTGGCTGCCCTGCTCGCCGCAGGACGCGTACGAAAAGTCATCTGCTCCTTTCCACGCCAAGCTGATTCACATGTGTTCGACGCCTTGTATCGGGCCGGCAAAGTCGAGCTTGAACTGGTTCCGCAAGGAAACCTGGCCGAGCGCATACGCGCCGGCGGCGCCGGTATTGGCGCATTCTTTACGCCCACCGGCGCAGGTACGTTGCTGGCCGAGGGCAAAGAGCAACGCACAATCAATGGCCGCGATTACGTGCTGGAATATCCCCTGCATGCCGACTACGCGCTGATAAAGGCCTTTCGCGGTGACAGGTGGGGTAATCTGGTGTATCGCAAAACGGCCCGCAATTTTGGCCCCATTATGGCGACCGCCTCGCGCATCGCTGTGGCGCAGGTCGACGAAATTGTCGAATTGGGTGCGCTGGACCCCGAAGCGGTCGTGACGCCCGGTCTCTTTGTTCAACGAGTGGTAGCTGTAGGAGCCGCAAAATGAAGCCTTTCAACCGCGAACAGATGGCAGCCCGCGTGGCGCTAGACATCCCGGAAGGCAGTGTCGTAAACCTCGGCATCGGCCTGCCTACCAAAGTCGGCAATTATCTTCCGGCCGACCGCGAAATCATCCTGCACAGCGAAAACGGCGTGATCGGCATGGGACCGGCTCCGGAGCCGGGAGCCGAAGACCCGGACATGATCAACGCGGGCAAGCAGCCAGTCACATTGCTGCCCGGCGGCGCTTTTTTTCACCATGCCGACTCCTTCGCCATGATGCGTGGCGGTCACCTGGATATCTGCGTGCTCGGCGCGTTCCAGGTGTCCCGATCCGGAGATCTGGCCAATTGGCACACGGGCGGTCCGGACGATATTCCCGCAGTAGGTGGGGCCATGGACCTCGCGATCGGTGCGAAATCGGTTTACGTATTGATGGAATTGCTGACGCGGCAGGGCGAAAGCAAGCTGGTAGAGCGTTGTACCTATCCGCTTACCGGGCTTGGCTGTGTCTCGCGCGTCTACACCGACCTGGCCGTATTCGAACTCAAGGATGGCCAGGTGATGCTCATCGATGATCTGGCAGGTGCAGGTATTGCAGAACTCTCGCGCCTGACTGGCTTGTCCCTGGTTGCGGCCTGATCACTGTTTTCTTGCCGTCTTTATCATGGCGGTGCACAGGCCCCGCAGCATGTCGACCTCGTCCTGGCTTAATGCATTGCGGCCGAACAGGTGGCGCATTCTGGGCATCAGTTTTTTTGGGTGTTCCGGGTCCAGAAAACCGACTGCCACCATGGCCTGCTCCCAGTGGGTCATGAGCGCCTGGATTTTCCCGCTCGTGGCCGGCTCGCTGCCTGCTTCGGCCTGTCCGTCCGTGACCGGCAGCAGTGGCAACGTTGCGGCGACTACCAGGGCATAGCGCAATTCCCAGGCCGCCAGCTGCAAGGCCTGGGCCACATTCAGCGAGCTATAGTCGGGATTGGCCGGAATGTGGCAAATGCGCTGGCACAAGGCGATATCGTCGTTGGTCAGGCCCGACCTTTCCGTGCCCAATACGATAGCCACCTTGTTGTTGCTCTGTCGAAGGTGGTTGCAACTTATATCGGCTGCCACGCGAATATCGCAGGGCGGAGGGCCTATCATACGGGCTCGCGCGGTCAGAGCGAAGGCCATGGTCACAGGAGCCAGTGCCTCGTGTAATGTTGGAACGATGGTCACGGCGGCCAGTACGTCGGTCGCCCCGCTGGCCAGGGATTGTGCTTCTGGCAGATCCAGCACATCAGGAAAGCGTGGGGCCACCAGGCACAGGTCGTGAAATCCCATTGTTTTGATCGCGCGGGCGGCTGCGCCAACATTCCCGGGGTGGCTGGGGCGGACCATAATGAAGCGAACGCGGGCAAATGCATTGGCCGTTTCGGAGGAAAACGTCTGAGTCATTTAAAATAGATGGTTTTTAATGTTTATTGCCTGATTTTTTGCCTATCCAGGCGGTCTGATTCGGCTGTGCCAGGCACTGACAGTCTTTTGTTTACTACGGAAATTTATGCACCCGATGCTCAATACCGCCATTAAGGCGGCTCGCCGTGCTGGCGCCATAATCAACCGCGCCAGCCTCGACCTGGAACGCCTGCAAGTGGCACGCAAAGGACCTAAGGATTATGTCACGGAAGTCGATCATGCCGCCGAAGAGGCCATCATCGATATTCTACGCACGGCCTATCCCGATCATGGCTTCCTGGGCGAAGAGTCCGGCACGCATCTGGCCAGCGGGCAGACCATCGATACCCAGGCGGATTTCCAGTGGATCATCGATCCGCTCGACGGCACGACCAATTTCATCCACGGCCTGCCCATTTATGCCGTGTCGATAGCCTTGGCACAAAGAGGGCAAGTCACCCAGGCAGTCATCTACGATCCTTCCCGCAATGAGCTGTTCACTGCCACGCGCGGCGGGGGGGCTTTCATGAATGACAGGCGGGTTCGCGTGTCGGGCCAGACGCGCTATCACGACGCACTGCTGGGCGCCCATGTGCCCGGTTCGGCAGGTGTCATTGGCACCAGCACACGCTATGCCAGCATGCTGTCCGACTGCGCATCCGCGCGTCGGCTTGGTTCCACGGTACTCGATCTTGCCTACGTGGCCAACGGGCGCCTGGATGGTTATTGCGGCGTTAACCTCAAACCCTGGGACCTGGCGGCAGGCGGATTGCTGATACTGGAGGCAGGGGGCCTGATCGCCGATTTCGACGGCGAACAAGAATGGATGAAAAGCGGTAGCGTGCTGGCCGCCACACCCAAGATCTTCACACAGATGCTGGGCCACGTCCGGGCCTGATACACCGCCACACCGGCCGTGGCGTTTGCTCCAGCCTGTGTTTTTTGCATCGCTGCTTGCCTTACGGAGCTTATAGATGGAATGGATGCTGGACCCATCAGCCTGGGTCGGCTTGCTTACCTTGGTAATTCTCGAAATTGTCCTGGGTATAGACAATCTGATTTTTATCGCCATTCTTGTCGAAAAGCTGCCGCCTGCACTGCGCGATCGGGCCCGCATACTGGGTTTGTCGCTGGCCCTGCTCATGCGGCTGGTGTTGCTGTCGGTCATGTCATGGCTGATAAAGCTGACGGACCCCCTTGTTGCTCTCGGTCCGATGAGTTTTTCCGGTCGGGATCTGATCCTGATTGTCGGCGGGTTTTTCCTGCTTTTCAAGGGCACGCTCGAGCTGCACGAGCGCGTCGAAGGCAAGATGGTGCATGCTTCCGGCGCTCGCATGCACGCGAGCTTCTGGGTCATCGTGACCCAGATCGTCATTCTTGACGCTGTTTTCTCCATTGATGCCGTCATCACGGCCGTGGGCATGGTTGATCATTTGTCCATAATGATGATCGCAGTGACCATTGCCATCGGCGTGATGCTGGTTGCGTCCAAGCCCCTGACGCGTTTCGTCAATGCGCATCCCACCGTTGTCATCCTGTGTCTTGGGTTTCTTCTGATGATCGGCTTCTCGCTGCTGGCGGAGGGCTTTGGTTTCACGGTGCCCAAAGGTTACCTCTACGCTGCCATCACCTTTTCGGTTTCGATCGAAATGCTCAACCAGGTGGCAAGACGAAATATGCGCCGCATCGAGACAAAACGGCCATTGCGCGAGCGCACTGCCGAAGGGGTGATGCGCATGCTGGGCAAGCGTCCCTTGATGGGGCCTGAACCTCAGCAGTCCCACACCGAGGAGACTCCCCCGGTGTTTGGTGATGAAGAACGCTACATGGTCAGCGGTGTGCTCACCCTGGCCGATCGGTCCATCAATTCGATCATGACACCCCGCACGGAAGTTTCCTGGATCAACCTGGATGATGATCCGAATCAACTGCGCGAGCAGATCGCCAAGGCTCCGCACAGCTTCTTTCCGGTATGTCGGGGGTCGCTTGACGAGGTCATAGGCATAGGCAGGGCCAAGGAGATGATCGCCGATCTGTTGACACTGGGCCATGTGCGCCTTTCGCGCCTGCGTGATCCGCTCTTTGTACATGAATCGATCGGCGTCTTGCGCCTGATGGATACGCTCAAGCGTTCAAAAGGCCAGCTCGTGCTGATCACCGACGAATTTGGCGCCATCGAAGGCGTGGTCACGCCCATCGATGTGTTCGAGGCGATTGCGGGCGAGTTTCCCGACGAGGACGAGACTCCGGATATTGTCGTCGAAGGCGAAAACCGCTGGCGTGTCGATGGGGCGGCAGACCTGCACCATCTGGAGTTGCTGTTAAACACCGACGACCTGGTGGACGACGAAGAGGGGTATTCGACCTTGGCGGGTTATCTGCTGGAGCGGTTTGGCCATTTACCGGGGCCTGGCGACAGTTGTGAGCTGCGCCAGAGCCACGCCACATTCACATTCACGATATTGCGCCTGGACGGTCGCCGCATAGCGACGGTACAGATCGAGCGCACTTATCATCAGACTGACGATACAAACGATATGAGCGAGCATGACTGAGAGTACATTGTTTCTGATCAAGGCCCTTTTTCTTGGGCTGATGGAAGGTTTCACCGAATTCATTCCCGTTTCAAGCACCGCCCACCTGCTGCTTATAGGCGAATGGATCAATTTCTCATCCGGCAGCGACAAAGTGTTCGAAGTCGTTATCCAGTTCGGATCAATCATGGCGGTCATCTGGATATTCCGGGCGCGGGTATGGCAACTGATACGGGGCACGCTGACCGGTGATCGCAGCGAGGTGCTGTTCATGCGCAATCTGCTGATTGCGTTCCTGCCCGCCGCCGTCATTGGCGCCGTCATGATCAAGTACATCAAGGCCTTGTTTCATAACCCGGGGGTGTTCGTGGTCACGTTGATTCTGGGCGGCTTGATCATGCTATGGGTCGAACGCAAGCCTCAGTATTCGAAGCACGGTCGAGGCGGCACTATCCTGGCCAAGGACGACAGCGTGGCGTCGCAGCATGCCACGGCGCTCACCCTGGAACAAATCACCTGGCGCCAGGCATTGATCGTCGGGTTTGCGCAATGCCTGGCCATGGTGCCCGGCACGTCGCGCTCCGGGGCGACCATCATCAGCGGCATGATGGCGGGCATACAGCGCAAGACGGCAACTGAGTTTTCCTTTTTCCTGGCCATGCCAACCATGTTGGCGGCAACGGTGTACGACCTGTACCGCAACGCCGGGGCATTGTCCAACACTCAGATGGAAGCCATCGCGGTAGGCTTCGTGGCCGCCTTTGTCAGCGCCTTGATCATTGTGCGTGCGGTCCTGCGCTTTGTCTCGAAAAGAACGTACCGGCCTTTCGCGTGGTATCGCATTGGTCTGGGTTTTGTCGTGCTTGCCTGGCTTTTTTTGCGTTGAATCACCAGTCCTGCTGATGCAGCACCGTGCCGTTGCAATCGATGCTGACCCAGCCGGCCCGCGGGGGCTCGCCATGGTCGTAGTCCCAGTCGGGCAGCACAATACGCTGACGGAGCCTGCCACCGACGGTGTGCTGGTGTACGGCCGGCCGGTGGGTATGCCCATGCACCATCGTATCGACATCGTATTCCATGAAGGCCTGCTCGACCGCCCGCGTTTCCACGTCCATGATCCGTGCCGATTTATTACGGTTTGCCGCCATGCTGCGTTGCCTGGCCCAATCCGCAATGCCGCGCCGTAGCGTCAGGCTTAATGCAAGGAATGCCTTTTGTATGAAAGGGGTTCGCACGATCCGGCGAAAGCGCTGATAGCTTGCGTCCGCGGTGCAATATTCGTCACCATGCGAAAGCAGGACATGGCCGTAGTCAGTATCAAGGCAGACTCTGTCGGGTAGCAGTTGCGCACCCACTCGTTGAGCCAACGCATGACCGATCAGGAAGTCGCGATTGCCTCGCCCGATCCATAAGGGAGTGGTCGTGGAGAATTGGCCGAGCTTGTCCAGGGTACGCAGAAGCCAATCGGGGGGCGCCGCCTGTGCAAAGTCGTCGCCAATCCAGGCATCGAAGATGTCGCCGCATAAAATCAAGGCATCCGCATTGGCACATGCCTTGTCCAGGAAATCATGGAAGGCGATTGCCGTTTTGGGTGTCTCCGGCCCCAGATGAATATCCGAGGCCACCCATACAGTTCCCGCCAGGGATAGCTTATTCAACGACCGTTGCTTTCTCGATGATGACGTCTTCGACGGGGACGTCTTGGTGGAAGCCCTTGGTGCCGGTTTTCAAGCCCTTGAGCTTGTCGACCACTTCCGTGCCTTCGATGACTTTGCCGAATACGGTATAGCCCCAGCCGTTGGGAGTGGGCGCGGTGAAATTCAGGAAGTCGTTATCGGCCACGTTGATGAAGAACTGGGCAGTCGCCGAGTGCGGGTCAGATGTGCGTGCCATGGCCAGCGTGTAGCGGTCATTCTTCAAACCGTTGTTCGCTTCGTTTTCAACGGGCGCGTGCGTTTGCTTCTGCTTCATGTCGGCGTCAAAACCGCCGCCCTGGACCATAAAGTTGTTGATGATGCGATGGAAGATCGTGCCGTCGTAGAAACCTTCATTGACATAGGTCAGGAAGCTTTCAACGGTCTTGGGGGCTTTTTCGGCGTTCAGTTCGATGATCAGGTCGCCGTGGTTGGTTTGAAGCTTGACGTGTGGAGTTGCTGTTGTGCTCATGGGCTTACCTTGATTAGGAGTTGAAGAGGCTGCCTGCGCGACGCTACCCAGGCACAGGGCGAGCGAAGTTGCGCAAGCGATGCTGACGGTGCGTAGCGTTGGACGCGACGTACCAGTTAGAAACGAAAGAGGAAGCGTGATGTGCAAAGTAAGTTTCCTAGCGGTTGTTTTTCAGGAGTTCGGTCGTTGCCCGGGCCTTGCCGCCGGCATCTCCGATGCCCAACTGCGCGGCGCTTTGAAAAGATTGGCGGGCAAGCATAAGCTGCACTTCGCCCATATTGGCCTGGGCGGTCGCGTAATTCGGGTTGGCTGAAAGCGCCATGGCCAGAGCGTCGCGGGCCATTTCAAGCTTACCTTGTTTCACATATTCGGCCGCAAGGTTATTCCATGGTTCGGGAAGCTCGGGATACAGCGTGGTCATCTCTAGGTAGAGGTCGATGGCTTCGGCCTGGCTGCCCAATGCGGCCAAGGCGCGCCCCCGCAAGAACATCAACTGCACATCGCTGCCAAGGCCGCCCTGGGCGTCCAGCTGGGCCGCGCGCTTGTTGATGACCTGGAGTGCTTCACGGGTTTCGCCGCGATCGATCATGGCAGAGATGCGCGAGGTGATTTCCGAAGGCGTCAACGGTATCTCGGTGTCCACGCTGGGGGTGATTGCCTCGAGCAGGCGGGCCAGCCCCTTCCATCCGCCTTCGGGTGGTTGCGTATCGTTGAAGAGCTTTTCATTGGCGGTTTGCGGCTGCCGTCCCATTTCGATCAGGATGCCGCCTGATGACGAGAAAGCAGGCGCGTCTGGACCGGCGTCGAGCGTGGCGTTAAGATCGACATGTGGCTCGAGGCCGGGCACGAGCGTCTGGGCACCGGCAGTCTGTACCGACAGCCCGCCCGTAAACAGAGCGATCGCTAATACAGGACAATAAATTCGAAACACAGGTTATGCACCTATACGTTAGGGTGGGAGGGTGGTATAGCATCAACGCTTGCTATACTTATCGACCGCCATTTTAGCCATGCTTTACGTTTAGCACCCAGTTTACTGCAAGGGGATTTGCATTGAACTGGCGTCCAATCGTATTTATTTATAGACAAAATCGTACATGCTGCACATTTATAACACCCTTTCCCGGGGCAAAGAGCCACTGAAAACCGTAGATCCCGGCGAGGTGCGCATGTATGTTTGCGGCATGACGGTTTACGATTTCTGCCACCTCGGGCACGCTCGCATGCTCGTCAGTTTTGACGTGGTGCAACGATGGTTGCGCGAGAGCGGCTACAAGGTCAAGTACGTGCGCAACATCACCGACATCGACGACAAGATCATTCGCCGAGCGGTCGAAAGTGGGCGTCGCATGAGCGAAGTGACGTCGTTCTACATCGATGCCATGCACGCCGACGAGCGCGCACTGGGCGTGGCGGCGCCTGATTTCGAACCGCGCGCCACCGACCATGTCGGTGAAATGCTTGGCATCATAAGGCAGCTCCAGGAGAAAGGGCTGGCCTATCAGTCTGACGATGGCGACGTGAATTACGCAGTGCGCCAGTTTCCCGGCTACGGAAAACTGTCGGGAAAGTCGCTTGACGATCTCCGGGCCGGAGAACGTGTCGCAGTATCGTCCGGCAAGCGCGATCCCCTGGACTTCGTGCTTTGGAAATCGGCCAAGACCGACGAGCCACCCGAATCGAAATGGGAATCCTCGTATGGCTTGGGACGACCGGGCTGGCATATTGAATGCTCGGCCATGAGCAAGTCGTTGCTGGGCTTGCCGCTGGACATACACGGCGGTGGCCCGGACCTGAAGTTTCCCCATCACGAAAATGAAATCGCCCAGACCGAAGGCGCATTCGGCGGCACGCTGGCGTCTATCTGGATGCATTGCGGTCCATTGATGGTCGATGCCGACAAGATGTCCAAATCGCTGGGAAATTTCCGCACGATACGAGCCACCATCGCCGCCGATGCCTCGGTTCCAGAGGACCAGGCCGTCTACCAGCCCAATGTCCGCGAAGCTGAAATGCTGCGCTTCTTCATTGTTCGGAACCATTACCGCAGTCCACAGAATTATGCGCCCGACAATCTGCTTGACGCGCAGAATGCGCTGGACAGGCTGTACCAGACATTGCATAACGTGCCGCCCGACCAGGTCGATATCGACTGGGCCCATCCCGGCGCACAGGCATTTCGCGCGGCCATGGACGACGACTTCAACACATCGGGCGCGGTTGCCGTCTTGTTCGAATTGTCGTCAGAGGCCAACCGTACAGGCTCGGGCGACGTGTCCGGGCTGATGCGTAAACTGGGCGGCTTGCTGGGTCTGCTGCAAACCAACCCGGCCCAGTATCTGCAGTCATCCAGCCGTTACCAGCGCGGCAGCACCACACAGGAATCCTTGTCCAACGAGCAGATCGAGGCACTGATCACGGCCAGGTCGTCAGCAAAGCAGCAGCGCGATTTTGCCGAGGCGGACCGTCTGCGCGCCGAGCTCCAGCATGTCGGGATCGAACTTGAAGACAAGGCCGGCGGCGTGACCCAGTGGCGTCGCGCCTAGGAGATGCCATGCCAGAAACCACAATAGTCATCAAAGATAAGCCCGAGTTCTGGGATGAAGCGTCCATCCAATTGATGGGCCGCGACCGGATTCTGAAGAAGCTTATTCCCCGACACAAGTCCGAATGGTTGGCGCCGTCGGCCACGCCATTCATCACTTTGGCCAGGGCGATCATTGGGCATCAGTTGTCTGTTGCCGCGGCCGACGCCATGTGGTTGCGCTTTACCGACGCTTGCGGTCGTCAGCCTACGCCGCGATCGGTACTCAAGCTGGCTGAAACCGATGGCAGCCTGGCCGGCCTGTCGAAACGCAAATCCGTGTACATTCTCGACCTTGCCACCCATTTCGCCGATAAAAAGGTAAAGCCCGCTTCGTGGGGCACGATGGACGATGAAGCCGTCATCGCCGATCTGTGCGCCATCCGTGGGATAGGGCGGTGGACCGCCGAGATGTTCCTAATTTTCAACCTGCAGCGCCCGGACATTCTTCCTTTGGACGATTCCAGCCTGCTCAAGGCAATTTCGCTACACTACTTCAGCGGTGAGCCTGTTTCACGTTTCGAAGCCCGGGAAGTTGCCCAGGCTTGGGCGCCGTGGCGCACAGTGGCTACCTGGTACTTATGGCGCAGCCTGGACCCGGCTGCGATACAGTATTGATCCAAGCGAATGCCTTAATCTGGATACCAAGCTCTTATGCGTAATACCTTCCTGGAATTCGAACAGCCTTTGGCCGAACTCGAAAACAAAATCGAGCAATTGCGTTTTGTTCAAACCGATTCCGCCGTCGATATATCGGAAGAAGTCGGTCGCTTGCAACAAAAGAACCAGACGCTCGCCAAAAGCATTTATTCCAAGCTGACACCCTGGCAGACGGCGCTGGTGGCACGCCACCCGCAGCGGCCCTACACCATGGATTACGTGCGTGAAATCTTTACCGATTTTCACGAGCTGCACGGTGATCGCATGTATGCCGACGACCAGGCCATCATCGGTGGTCTGGCGCGTTTCAACGGTACGCCCTGCATGGTCATCGGCCACCAGAAAGGCCGTGATACCAAAGAGCGCGCCATGCGCAATTTCGGCATGCCGCGTCCCGAGGGCTATCGCAAAGCGCTGCGCCTGATGCGGGTGGCGGAGAAATTCCGGCTGCCGGTTTTCACCTTCGTCGATACACCGGGCGCCTACCCGGGTATCGGTGCGGAAGAACGCGGCCAGTCTGAAGCAATAGGCCACAATTTGTATGCCATGGCCGAGCTCAAAGTGCCCATCATTGCCACCATCATCGGCGAAGGCGGTTCGGGCGGTGCGCTGGCCATTGCCGTTGGCAACGTCGTCATGATGTTGCAATACGCCACGTATGCGGTCATATCCCCGGAAGGTTGCGCGTCCATTCTTTGGCGCAGCGCCGACAAGGCGTCCACCGCCGCCGAGGCCTTGGCCATCACGGCACCGCGACTCAAAGACCTGGGCCTGATCGACCGCATCGTCAACGAACCGGTCGGCGGCGCCCACCGTGATCCCGTCGTCATGGCCCGCCAGCTTAGCCGCGCGTTGTCGGATTCGCTACGTCAGCTATCGGGCATGAACCCCGATCAGCTTATTGAACACCGCCTGCAGCGCTTGATGTCTTACGGCCGCTTTCAGGAAAACGCTTCCTGAAGCTCGCCATGCCCAGTGACGATTTCTGGAAGGGCTTCGGTTCGGCCAGCCTTCTCCGGGCCGTGGCTGACGCATTGACTGCCTTGCCGCAGCCGTCCGAACGGATTGCCGTGGCGCTCAGCGGCGGCACCGATTCCGCGATGCTGGCCGTGCACGCGGCCATCCTCGCCCGCCGCAGGAAGTTGACCTTGCATTGCTTTCATGTGCATCACGGTCTGCAAGAACCTGCCGCACAGTGGCAGGCCCACGTTCATGATTTGGCGCATTGGTTGCAGATACCGTGTCACAGCATGCGGGTACGCGTGGATATGTCCGCCGGCGTGGGCATGGAGGCGGCGGCGCGCGATGCACGCTATGAAGCCCTGCGTTCCATGGCCGTCCAGACCGATGTCGAACATATATTGCTGGCGCATCATCGCAACGATCAGGCGGAAACCGTAATGTTGCGCCTGTTGCGCGGGTCTGGCCCGACCGGCCTGGCTGCCATGGCGCCCACCATGAAACGCCATGGAATGACGTATTTGCGGCCCTGGCTCGATATCGATAGGGTGGCCATACTTGAGCAGGCCAGTCAGTTCTTTACGGTCAGCGGCTGGGCGCCGGTGGATGATCCCAGTAATGTCAACGACAAGTACACGCGCGCGGCCGTGCGTGAGCGCCTGGTGCCGGCGTTGAACGAACGCTGGCCAGGCTGGCAGCGCAATGTCGTGCGCCATGCGCGTCAAAGCGCCCAAGTTCAGGAGGTGCTGGATGAGGTTGCTGCCCAGGATTTTGCCGGGCTGTCACCGACAGACAATGCCGGAAGCTTTGCGCTGGCCGGATGGCGCCAGTTGTCGCAGGCGCGCCAGGCCCTGGTGTTGCGTTATTGGCTCGCGCTGCATGGGTTGCGCATGCCGACCGACGCACGATTGCAGGATGTTATGCGTCAGTTGCGCGGCCTTCATGCCATGGGCCACGACCGGCAGATGCAGGTAAAGCACGGCGCGGTATGGATACGTTGTGTCCAGGGGCGGGTGCTGCTCGACATCGACCCGACCGGCCCTGTTTTCCTGTTGACAGAAAACAGTAATGTTGAAAAACGTTAAACTAATAGACTTTGTCTATCTGACAGTGTCCCTTTAATACAGAGTAGAAGATGTCCCTGATTGTTCACAAATACGGCGGCACGTCCATGGGTTCGGTCGAGCGCATCCAGAACGTGGCACGACGCGTTGCCAAATGGCATGAAGCAGGCCATCAGGTCGTTGTGGTTCCCTCCGCCATGTCAGGTGAAACGAATCGCCTGCTGGGGCTGGCCAAGGAAATTTCCCCGCAACCCGACGCGCGCGAGCTCGATATGCTGGCTTCCACTGGCGAGCAGGCCAGCAGCTCGTTGCTGGCCATGGCGCTGATATCGCAAGGCGTACCGGCACGCAGCTACACCGGCTGGCAAGTACCCGTACGTACCGATTCATCGTTTACCAAGGCGCGCATCAAGTCCATCGACGATGCGCGGATCCGCAGCGACCTGGAGTCAGGTCGCGTCGTCATCGTGACCGGGTTCCAAGGTATCGACGACGATGGCAACATCACGACACTCGGGCGGGGTGGTTCCGATACATCGGCAGTCGCCGTAGCGGCCGCCATGGGCGCTGCCGAATGCCTCATCTTCACCGATGTCGACGGCGTGTATACGACCGATCCGCGCGTCGTGCCTGAAGCGCGGCGCATGTCAGTCATTTCGTTCGAAGAGATGATGGAGATGGCGTCGCTTGGATCCAAGGTTCTCCAGATCCGTTCCGTCGAGTTCGCCGGCAAGTACCGCGTGCCTGTGCGCGTCCTGTCGTCACTCACTGACCCCCTGATTCCGCTCGAAGAAGAAATGGCTTCGGGCACCCTTATCACTTTCGAGGAAGATCAAAAAATGGAAGCCGCCGTTGTATCGGGCATCGCCTTCAGCCGTGACGAGGCGCCGTACCAGACACCCCGGGTGTGGCCTATTCGATTCTTGGTCCGGTTGCCGCGGCCAACATCGATGTCGACATGATCCTGCAGAATCAGTCCGTGCAGGGCACCACAGACTTTTCCTTCACCGTGAATCGCAACGACTTCGCGCGCACGTTGGATCTCCTGAATAACCAGATCGGGCCCGCCGTCGGCGCAGGCCAGATCGTTTCCGATGACAAGGTGTGCAAAGTTTCCATCGTCGGTATCGGCATGCGCAGTCACGTAGGCGTCGCAAGCCTGATGTTCCGCACCTTGTCAGAAGAGGGCATCAATATACAAATGATCAGCACGAGCGAGATCAAGACCTCGGTCATCATCAACGACAAGTACATGGAATTGGCAGTGCGCGCCTTGCACAAGGCCTTTGGACTTGATTCCGAGAACGGCCAGGTAGCGAAGCCGTAAGCGTTGTTGCGTTGATTTTCTAGTGTTTTAAACTGCCATTCAGCGACGAATTTTCTGATGATCGAGCCTTGCAGGCGGGGCATCGGAAAAAATGAAGTTTTATCGTGCTAGAATGGCGGCCTGTTCGGAGACGTGGCCGAGTGGTTGAAGGTACTCCCCTGCTAAGGGAGCATGCGGCTTATACCCGCATCGAGGGTTCGAATCCCTCCGTCTCCGCCAGTTGTGTATAACCCATTGATCTTAAAGGAAAACCTTTAAAATCAATGGGTTATTTTTTGATTTTCTACACAAAGGTGCTACACAAAGACGTTGGAGGATTGCTGCGGTGAGTAAAGGGGAATCTACTTTGCCAGCGCTACCCACCGGCTTAACCAGGCACAAAAACGGCACGTATTATTTGCGGCGCCGTATACCTGCAGATCTACTTAGTTTCTATGACGGAAAGAAAGAGATCGGCGAGTCACTTAATACAAAAAACTATAAAGACGCGGTTGAACGTTTTTATGTGCGCGACGCACAAATACAAACTGATTGGCGGGAGAAGCGTCAGCGGTTTGTGGACATACAAGTTGCTCGTGAGCTGCGCGGACTAGAGGTCCTGCGTGAGCTATCCGAAGACGACATAAAGCGCATCACTGACCAATTTGAAGCTGAGTCGCTCGCCGGTGATGAACAGAGGCGAGAAAAAGGTCATTACCAGCTGGATGACATACACGAGTATCAGGGCGTCTATAGCGACGTGTTGCCGTTGTTGAAAGCGGCTGTCGCAGTGGGTGATATTCGGATCGTTGCGCCGGCTTTATCGCAGTTTTTGTACTTGCATAACTACGACAATCAGCTTTCTGAGCATGATTTCCGGCGTTTAGCGTTGGCTTACGCCCGAGCATCGATTCGCGTGAACGAGCAATTGCTGCGACGGTATGAGGGTGAGGACGTACCGACACCCTCCGGAGTGAAAACATCGGCGTTGAGGCTTTCCGAGCTTGCCAGGGACTACATCACTAAATACGACGCCAGTAATAAATTAGCAATGACAAAGAAAGTCAGGCTGGTGATTCCGATGCTCGTTGAATTGACTGGCAATAAGCCGATTTCGGCTATCAAGCAAAGCGATATCAACCGATTTTTCGAGCTTGTGCATGACCTGCCGCCGCGTTGGAGCGATTTGAGTCGTCAGAAAAAACAAAGCTGGGTAGAAATTGCTAAGCAAAAGCTCGGTGAAATCGCGCCTGGAACCTTCGAAGATACTTACAAAGCCGTTATCAGGCGCTTTCTAGACTGGGCGATTACCAACTATCAGGATCGAGGCTTTCCGACCACGCTGACCACGAAATTGATTGAGTACGATGGGTCTCGCAAGGGGGGCGAAAACCACCAGCGCGCCTTTTCAACGACGGAGTTGGCGCGTTTGTTGACTGGCCCGGAGATGCGCAAGATGGCCGAGAATCCGGAAGATCATCATAAATTTTGGCTACCGCATCTTGGGCTTTTTACCGGCGCGCGCGTCAACGAACTGTGCCAGCTGCACCCAGAGCACGATATCTTGCAAGACTCAGAATCGAAGGTTTGGTATCTGCGCATCACGACTGAGGGGGAAGAGGTTGAGGGTGTGCGTAAGTCAGTGAAAACACCGGGATCGGTGCGCTTGGTCCCACTGCACAGTGAGTTGGTGCGGCTAGGTTTTCTCGATTTTGTGAGACGCCAGGTGAGATCAAAACAGAAACTATTGTTTAGCCCATTTCGTCCGTCGCGTGACAAGGCATCGGGTGAGGCTGAGAAGTGGTTTCGGGAGTTTTTGCGAGAAACGGGTGTGCGTGATGAGACGCCAGGCGCAAAAATTACCGGTATGCATGCGTTTCGCTCAACGATTATGAACAGAGCGATGAATCAGCGTGTACAGGGAGTTGAAGCCATAACTGGACATGCTCACAATAGCAAAGAGGCTGCACGTCAGGAGAAGGAGCAGCTGGTGAGTCCAGTCGTTAAGAAATATCAAGGCGAGATGGCGGTAGCGTCCAAGAGCGTAATTCTTGAACAAATTGGGTGGCCAGATCTCAAGCTTATCAAGCCTTGCGGTTAAGTTACTGACGTGGTGCGCTGGAGCGGTTCAGCGTGTGTGTGCTCAGTATTTCACAGCCCCAGGTGGACGGTGTACATGCTTTGCACGGAACGCCCCCCCCGCTGCCAGAATAGTTGGAACCTCTACTGATGTTAGAGTTTGAATGTCCAACCCGGGGCAGTGAGAAGGTTCCCATGAAGTATCCCCCTGAGCGCCGCGAGGCCATCCTGGCCAAGCTGGAGGCGCCCTACAACCGCACGGTCAGCGAGCTGGCGACTGAAGAAGGTATTTCGGCCGCCACGCTGTATAACTGGCGCAAACAAGCCCGTCGTACGGGCCGTTTGTTGCCGAACGCATCGGCGAGCACAGAAGGCTGGAGCTCCCAGCAGAAGTTCAATGCCGTGCTGGAGACGGCAGCGCTGACTGAAGAGGAGTTAGCTGAATACTGTCGGCGTCGTGGTTTGTATCCCGAACAGATTCGTCGCTGGCGCGCCAGTTGTGAGCAGGCCAATGACCGGGCTGACCTGGCGGCAGAGCGGCAATCGGAATCGACCAAGGCCGAACGTAAACGGATTCGAGAGCTGGAACGGGAGCTGCGCCGCAAGGAGGCGGCGCTGGCTGAAACGGCAGCGCTACTGGTGCTGAGAAAAAAAGTCCAGGCGATCTGGGGGGACGAGGAAAAATGACCAATGCCATAGATCGCCGCCGAGTTGTGGAATTGGTCAATGAAGCCGTGGCAAACGGAGCTCGCCTTCGCAGCGTCTGTGCTGAGCTGGGGATCGGGCAGAACACCTACCGACGCTGGTTCGATGGTGGTGAGGACCAACGCCCCCACGCCATACGACCGACCCCTTCCCATGCGCTGACTCAGAAAGAGCGTCAAGCGGTGCTGGATGTCTGTCACCG
>LNAP01001396.1_pt1 | contig 25663 bp, 30 predicted proteins | sample 602601 | NCBI WGS metagenome assembly LNAP01 (sample SAMN02440304, study PRJNA202911) | soil metagenome | biome: Subtropical and temperate rainforests or woodlands; isolation source: soil samples (1 kg each in a 20% v/v slurry with milli Q water) were... ...
CTGATCGGCGGCGTGGGCTGGCTGCATCACCGCATGCTTGAGGGTAGCAAAATCGAACCGCTTGAATGATTGATGCACTTGCATAGTTAGACTACAATACCCAGGCGCCCAGCTGACCAGCAGGCGCCTTTTCACTAACTGGAGATAGACCGATGAGCCTGAACACAAAGTGCAGTGAGTGCGGGGAATGGTTCCCGATTGGTGCGAAACACTCTGTCGGTGAGCCTTGCCACCGCTGCAAGCAGAAGAAAGCGCAATTCGCCGCTGAAATTTCCGCGACCTATGAGAAAAACAAATCCAAGGCCATCGAGGTTGGCACGCAAATTCATACGGCTTTGTTGCAGGCCGAGGCGTTCAAGCGATTCAGCGATGAGCATCCAGGCACCTACGTTGTTCCCGCTGACGCGCCGATGGTTCCGGGCCGCAAGTTGACCCAGGAACTGCTGGAGGCTGGGCGCCAGCACCGAGAAGGACATAACGACCTTGCGTTCTACGATGAGTCGAAAGCCAAGTGGCAAGACCCACCGGTAACGATTGATCAGGCACCAGCACCGCGCCGCTCGTTCGTCAGCACCACCGCCCTGGTCGCCTTCTGGATTGTGCTGGCCGTTACCGTGGCCATCTGGATCTTTGCGGGGGTGAAGTCGTGAAAAAGCCAAGCGAAATATTGTTGTCACTCGTTAGCCTGGGCGGCATACGCGGAATCATCATTGATTATCGCCAGACCGGAACAGACACCGCCGAAACATTTTGCGAAATCCTTGGCCGTGGCAATAAGAAAATAACAGGCAAGTGGAAAACCTATTCACCATTCCTCGATGTGCGTGTCGATTGGTCATGCGTGGCACGCATAAGAGACTGCTACGTGCGCGAAGTGGAAGAATGGAGAAAGTTTGAAAAAGAAAATGCGGCTGAATTGGCAGAATTTCAGAGGCTTAAGGAAAAGTTTGAGTCAGCAGTCTGCGCAGGTGATCAGTCATGACCGCCCTCATTAAGCACCAGAAGCAACCATGCCCCACCAGTTGCATGTCGACGTGCGTGGCCATGGTCGCCGGCCTGCCAGCCGGAACCGTGCGCCGGCTCATGCACGACCGCTATCACAAAGGCGTCATCAACCTTTCCCACATGCTGCAAGAGCTGGGCATTCCCTATACCTCGTTCAATTCGGCGCAGGATGACAACGCCAGGCTAGACATGGTTGGCGCCTACTTCTGCACCATGCCATCGCTGAACACGGACGGCGGCCAGCACGCGGTGGTGATCGAGATCACGGCCACCACCTGGCACATCCTCGACCCGAACCGAGGCAAGAAGGGGCGGCGGCACTACATCAAGCGCGGCACCCGCGCACGCAATGGCGTGGAGCTGGGTGGCTACACCGTGAACGCCTACGTTTGCTACAGCTGGTTAAGGGATCGCAAACATGGCTGACCAAACAGACCTGCAACGCCTGCTGCTGGAGTGCTACGCGGCGATCTCCAGCGGCGACACCTACCCCCCCGAGCTGATGGCCGACATCAGCCGAGCCCTGGGCTTGCGTTCGGCCGATGACCTGATCCCGCCGCGCACTATCGACCTGATCGACCAGATGGTGGTGGTGGTGCTGGAAGGCGACCCACGCGGCAAGGGCCGGCCGAAGTTCACAGTCAGGGGCAGCGGCCCGCGCCAGTTCGTCCAGGTCTACACCGACAAGGAAACCGAGGTTTACGAGCAACTGATTCAAGAGGAAGTGTTGCGCTTGATCGGCGGCGACGTGCTGGTGCACAACACCAAGCAAATCAAGCGCCGAACGTTCATCGAGGCTTACACCGACATGGGTGGCCAGCCGCTGTTCACCTGCCCGGTTCGCCTTGAAATGGAGATTCGCCACCCGCTGCGCGTGTCCTGGACAAAGGCCAAGACGGCCGGCGCGCTCAATGGCGAGATCGCCGCGACCATCAAGCCCGACATCGATAACGTTCTGAAAATCTGGTGCGATGCGTTCAACCGCTGCATGTGGAAAGACGACACCCAGGTCATTCGCTGCACCGTCGACAAGATATTTGCCGAGGAACCGAGCGTGCTGGTGCGCGTGATCCCGCTGGACCTGATCAACGCTTGACCCAACCCAACCGAAAGAGGCGACACCGTGACCAACATCAGCCGACACCCACTGTTGCAACATGCCTATGACGTTTGCCAGGAAATTGAAAAATGTGGCGCGTCTCCCCAGCTTACCGCCGCCGTTTCAAAGGCTAGCGAGCTGCTGTCCGAACTGGATAAATTTATCCCTGAATCCACCGGCATGAGTTTCGGTCTTGCCCTTGATGCCTTGAAGTTGGGCGAGCGAGTCACCCGCAAGGGCTGGAACGGCAAAGGGATGTGGCTGCAACTTCGGGATGCTGATGGCGTGTATCTGCCCCTTGTTTTGCTGGTGTACCCGGTAGGAAGTGCCGCATATGAAAACGGCGCATATGTGCCGTGGGCGCCGAGTCAAACCGATATGCTGGCCGACGACTGGCAGCTGTTCTCCTAATCCAAACGCAACACCACCGAGGCAAGACCCATGAAAGCATTCATCGGAACCAAAATTGTGCTGGCCCTGGCCATGACCCGACTGGCATATAACCAGTATCGCGGGTGGGAGCTGCCCGCCAACGAGGACGGCAACGATGCCGGCTACCTCGTCGAATACACGGACGGCGGGAAACCCAACGTCGAAGGCCACGCCGGCTATGTGAGCTGGAGCCCGAAACAACAGTTCGATGGCGGTTACATCGAGATCGGCGACATTGACGGCCTCGACCCTTTCCGCGTGCGGCTGCTTGGCGAGCGTGCGCAGCTGAACGCTAACCTCGATAAGTTGAAAGCCTTCCTTGCCAGCCCTGCCGTGGCGCCATTGAGCGACCGCGCCAAGGGCCTGTTGGTGCGCCAGCAGTACGCCCAGCAAGACCTGTTGTATATCCTCGACCAGCGCCTGCAACTGCTGGACGTGGAAGCCGAGGCAGCGGCCGCAGCTGAACGCGACTTGCAGGCCGCCACGCCGGTCGAGTAGGATCACCCCGTCAGCGTGGGTTTGGTCACCCGGCCGGGTTCTTCACGGCTCCCGGTCCTAGCGCTTACTCCAGTTGTTCGCCCCTTCGGGGGCATTTATTTTGCGGGGTAGCTCAGTTGGTAGAGCGGTGGGCCCATACCCCACATGTCGCTGGTTCAAATCCAGCTCCCGCAACCAGTTACAGGGGTTTCGCCAAGCCGGCCCAAGGCATCGGGTTTTGATCCCGACATTCCCAGGTTCGAATCCTGGAGCCCCTTCCACCATTGCCGCCATCGGTTGTCATCGAGCTACGGCATACGCCCAGCGTGAACGGCATAGCCTGCGCTGGCCCAGCATCAACCAACGCCGCGCCGCGCAAGGAAGCGCACCAGGCCCAGCCTTAAACCCGCTGGGCTTTTTCATGGCCGCGATTTATGCTCAAGGCCCCAAGCAATCCCAACAGCAACGAGGTGACACCCGATGGCCAAAGCACCAGTGAAAATGCCCACCAAGAAACAGGTGGAAAACTCCGCAGCCGACAAGAAGGCCGACGCCGCACTGGCCATGAAGATGGGCAAAGCCGCAGCCAAAAAGCCGGCCAAGAAACCCGCGAAGAAAAAGTAACGCCGCGCTGTTGGCGGTTGGAAAGCCTGGCGTTTGCTGGGCTTTTTTGTGGGCGCCGTATAGGATTTCATCAGGGCCGGCGTAGATTGGCCCCGCCTGCCACCACTCACACACGACCTACAATCACTGACGAAAGAGGTCTTAACCATGATTCGCACGCATGCCCACCGAGGCCATACCATGAGTTTTTCAGAGGCGTTACTAGCGGTCCTGATCAAGTACGGCCTGTTTATCGCCAGCCTTGTCGGCTCTATCCTGTCGCTGTCGCTGCTGCGGCCACTGACTCGACAGCAAGCCGCCTGGGCTGTGGCTACCGGGTTTTTCACCGCCATATTCACCACCGACTTGGTGGTGGCTTACTTCGGGCTCCCGGCCAGCGGGGACGCCCGCAACGGGGTTGCCTACCTCATCGGGTTGTTTGCTATGAACCTGATCCCGCTTGGCAAGAAAGTTGCCATTGCCTTCGCCAACCATTACGCCAAGGGTGCTAAATGATGATTATCCAATACAAGGCCAAGCCGCCGCTTGTGCAGGGTGTCGACGTTACGTCGATTGGCAACCAGGCTGGCGAGATCGCAGCCATGATCAACGCCGAAACCTTCAATGTGAACGTGGGTGCAGGTAGCGCAACGTTCACCCTTGCGACCAAAACCGTCACCGTGAAGAACGGCCAGGTGGTCACCCTGCAAGGTGGTGACGTGATCGTTTATGAGCAGGCCGCGTTCCTGGAGCAGTTCGAACCCTATGGCACGCTGTAACGGAAAAACGCCCAACTGACGCATAAAATGCCCTTGTTGGTGCATAAAACTGCAAGCCCGTGACGTTTACGGGCTTTTTTGTGGCTGTTTGGTCGCTTGGCGTATGCTTGCCGCTGACCAACTGAACCGAGCGACAACCATGGCAAGAAAAACCTTGTGGAACGACGACATGGCGGGGTTTGCCAAAGACCTTTGCCTGCTGGGCGCCACCGACCAAGACCTGGCCAAGCATTTCGAGGTGTCGCTGGCCACGATCAACAATTGGAAGAAAAAACACATAGGCTTCCGCCTGGCCATCAAGGCCGGTAAGTTCGTGGCTGATGCCCAGGTGGCCGGCGCCCTGTTCCAGCGGGCCAAAGGCTGGAGCTGTGAGGAAACGGATATTCGGGTGATCGACAAGAAGGTGGTGGTCACCACTTACACCAAGCATTACCCGCCTGATACCGGCGCCGCCATTTACATCCTGAACAACCGTCAAAAAGAACTGTGGCGCTCGCACCAGGTGTTCGAACACGCCGGCAAGATTGCCACCGATCAGCTTAGTGATGCGCAGCTGGATGCCCGGGCCAAGGCCGTGGCCGCCGAGCTGGCCAAGCTGGAAGCGAACGCGGGCGTGTTGCCTGGCAAGTCACGCGAAGGCGAAAACCTGCCCGCCGAATCCATGGGAAGTTTTGAATCATGAGCCCCGAAGACGCCCGCGCCCTGAAAATCGAGCATATCGAGATCATGCAGGAACAGGCCCGCCGGTTCCGGCGCCGACGCATGGCCAACTTCAAGCCATACCCGTGGCAGCAGCGGGTATTCAGGTCGGGGGCGAAGAACAAACAGCGCCTGCTGATGGCTGCCAACCGGGTGGGCAAGACCTACAGCGCCGCCATCGAGGTCGCGTTTCACGTCACCGGCCGTTACCCGGACTGGTGGGAAGGCTACAGATTCCAGGGGCCGATCACTTGCTGGGCCCTGGGCGTTACCGGCGAACAGATCCGCGACGTGGTGCAAAAAGCGCTGTTCGGGGAGTTTGACGAGCTGGGCCCGGACGGCACCGGGGCGATTCCATACGAGGACATTGCCGGGTTCATCCGTTCCAGCCAAACGAAAGACCTGTTGAAAGACGTGCAGGTCCGACACCAGTCCGGCGGCATGTCGAAAGTTTCGCTCAAGGCGTACAGCCAGGGCCAAAACCCACTGATGGGTGATTCTATTGACCTGATCTGGATCGATGAGGAACCAGTCGACCCGCTGATTTACCCGCAGTGCCTGATCCGTACCGCGACCGGCGACCAGGGCCGGGGCGGCATCGTGCTGTTGACCTTCACCCCTGAAAACGGCATGACATCGCTGGTCGCGCAGTTCGCCGAAAGTCTCCAGGAAGGCCAAGACCTGATCAACGTGACGTGGGATGACGCGCCCCACCTAACCGAGGAAGTGAAAAAACAGATCCTGGCAGCGATTCCAGCCTATCAGCGAAAAATGCGTTCGCAGGGCATCCCGGTGATGGGTTCGGGCCTGATTTTCACCATCGAAGACGATGAAATTATGTGCGACCCGTTCCAGATCCCGGCGCACTGGACAATCATCAATGGCTGTGACTTTGGATGGGATCACCCGCAGGCCCACGTCCAGCTGGCTTGGGACCGTGACGCCGATGTGTTCTATGTGATCAACGCCTGGCGCAAGGCAGAAAAGGACGCGGCGCAGGCCTGGACGGCCGTCAAAGGATGGGCGCGCAACTTCCCCACCGCCTGGCCACACGATGGCTTACAGCACGAGAAGGGCGGCGGCGAAGTCTTGAAGAACCAGTACAAGGCCGCCGGCTTTAACATGCTGCCCCAGCACGCGACCTGGCCAATGGGCGGAAACAGCGTGGAGGCCGGCGTGCGCGAGATCGGCGACCGCATGCTGAACGGCACGTTCAAGGTGTTCAAAAACCTGAACGAGGTGTTCGAAGAAAAACGCCTGTACCACCGCGACAAGAAAGGTCACATCGTCAAGTTACGCGATGACCTGCTGTGCGCTATACGCTATGCCTACATGATGGCCCGTTTCTCGGTGCCCAACGTGGGCGAGAAAAAACGCGTCAATGCCATCGTTCCATCACAAGTCACGCACTGGAGCTAATCAGATGTCCATCACGAAAGCCGAACGGCTCGCAGCTGTTCACGAAAGGGCCGGTACAGCGTTTAACCTGGCGTACATGCCCAACCAGGACACGCGCCTGGCTTGCCTGTCAGATCGCCGGTTTGTTTATGTCGAGGGCGCCCAGTGGGAGGGCAACTTACAGAACCAGTTCGAAAACAGGCCGCGCTTTGAGGTGAACAAGATCCTCGACAGCCTGATGCGGATTTTCAACGAGTACCGCAACAACCGGGTGACCGTTGACTATCGGGCCAAGGATGACGCGGCCAGCGATGACACCGCCGACGCCTGTGATGGGCTGTACCGTTCGGACGAACAGGAAAGTAACGCCGATGAGGCCTACGATAACGCGTTCGATGAGGCCACCGCCGGGGGCTTTGGTGCCTGGCGCCTGCGGGCCAAGTATGAAGACGAAAGCGACGAGGACGACGACCGCCAGCGGATTTGCATCGAGCCGATCTATGATGCTGACACCTCGGTGTTCTTCGATGCCGACGCCAAACGCCAGGACAAGTCGGACGCGACCAAGTGCTGGGTGATCTACACCATGACGCACGATGCGTACCGCGAAACCTATGGTTACGAGGTCGACCCAGCCAGTTTCAACAAGGTGCTGAACCTCACGCGCTTTGACTGGTTCACGCCGAGCGTGGTCTACATCGCCGAATATTACGAGGTCAGCATTAAGAAAAAGAAAGTCCACTTTTTCCGCTTGAATGCCCTCCCGGATGAACCGCCGATCAAGGTCTACGGCGACGACCTGGACGACGAAAAAATGGCCGAGCTACAGGCCAAGGGTTACACCGAGTCGCGCCAGAAAACCATCGATACCCGAACCGTTCATAAGTACGTCATGGACGGGCGCGCCATCCTGGAGGACTGCGGGGTTATCGCCGGGGAGTACATCCCGATCATCCCGATGTACGGGAAACGGATGTTCATCGATAACAAAGAACGCATGTTTGGCCACACGCGCCCGATGAAAGACGCCCAGCGCATTTACAACATGGAGATCAGCACCTTGGCCGAACAGGCCTCGCAGTTCGGTGAATCGATCCCTATTTTCACGCCCGAACAAATCGCCGGATGGGAAAACGCGTGGGCGTCGAAGAACATCAGCAAGCCGGCATATCTGGTGATCAACCCCATCACCGACGCCAGCGGTGCCTCGATGCCTTCGGGCCCGATCTCCTACACCCAGCCCCCAGTCATCCCGCCAGCGCTCCAGGGGCTCATCCAGTTGGCCAGCCAGGATTTGCTGGAGCTGGGCGGCAACCAGCAGCAGGGCGACGAACTGGTGTCGAATATCTCGGCCAAGGCTGTCGAGCTGGTGCAATCGCGCCTCGACATGAAAACGTTCATCTACATGGACAACATGAAGAAAGCCATGCGCCAAAGCGGCGTGGTGTGGCTGTCGATGGCAAAGGCCCTGTACGACGAGGATGGCCGCAAGATGCGAACCGTGGGCCGCGATGGGAGCGAGGATCAAATTACCCTGAAAGCCCCGGCCACGGACAAGAACGGCAAAGCGATCATTACCAACGACCTGTCGTCAGGCCGTTATGACGTGGTTGTCGACGTTGGGCCATCGTTCGTCAGCAAGCGTGACCGCACCGTGCGCGCCCTGCTGGGCGTGTTGCAGTTCATCGAAGATCCACAAATGAAAGCGGCAATCGTCGGGATGATCATGCAGAACCTCGACGGCGAGGGGATGGACGACCTACGTACCTTCGCACGCAAGGGCCTGGTAGCGGCCGGCGTCATCAAGCCAACCGACGAGGAACAGAAAGAACTGGACGACGCCAAGGCACAGCAGCAGCCGAGCGCCCAGGATAAATTCCTGTTGGCCAGCGCCGCCGAGACGGAATCGAAAATTGCGCTCAACCAGGCCAACGCCGACAAGGCCATGGCCCAGGCTCAAGAGCTGCTGACATCATCCGCGAAGAACGAGGCCGATGCAGCGCGCACCCTGGCAGAGATCCAAACCGCCATGGGCCAGCTGCTGGCCGTTGTGGGGGCTTTGAGCCAGCCGACCCAGCAACCAGAACCACAACAGCAGATCGCGGCGCCAGCGCAGCCAGAAGCCCCGCCGCCTGCGCTTTGATGCAAAAGTTGTGGTATATACTCGGTTTCAGGCATCCATCAGCCTCAATGATGAGTGATAACGAAGGGTTAACGTATGAAAACGGCAGAAAACGAACAGGAAAACACAGAGCTGGAACTGGACGACCAAACCGAACTGACAGCCGAGCAATTAGCGGAACAGCAGGCATTGGCGGATGCAGCAGATGACGGACCTGTGTTTATTTCCCTGGGCGATGCACCCCCGCCAGGTGCAGCGGATGAGGAAGAAGAAGACGAGGCGGCCCCAGCCTGGGTCAAGGAAGTCCGGGCCACCAATCGGGAGCTGAACCGTAAAAATCGGGAAATGGAACTGGAGCTGAAAAAGCTCAAGACCCCACAACCCCAGCAAGAACCGGATGCACCCACTGTCGGCACGAAACCAACGTTGGAAAGCAGCGAATACGACGAGGAAGCGTATGAAACTGCCCTGACTAAGTGGCATGACGACAAACGCAAGGTCGAGCAGTACAAGGCCGACCGCGAGCGTAAGCAGCAGGAACGCGAGAAAGAAAACCAGCAGGTTCTGGAGAGCTACCAGGCAGCCGCCGCAAAGCTCAAAGTTCCCGATTTCAAGGACGCCGAACAACTGGTTTCGATCACACTTTCAGACGTACAAAAGGCCCTCATCCTGGAAGGTGCGGCCAATCCTGCGACGTTGGTTTACGCGCTGGGCACAACCCCGGACAAGCTGAAAGAACTCGCCGCCATTACCAACCCTTTAAAATTTACTATCGCGTTTGCGAAACTTGAGGAAAAAGTCAAAGTGACTAAATCGACCCCCAGCAAACCAGGCCCTGAAACAGGCAGCCCGCGTTCCGGTACATCCTCCCGCGTCGGTGGCGTGGATAAGGAATTGGAACGCCTGGAAGTCGAGGCAGACAAGACCGGCGACCGTTCCAAGGTCATCGCCTACAAGCGCAAGCTACGCGATAAGCAGTAACCCAAACTTATCGTTCGCATTGAGGATTTGCAGTCATGGCAAACAGCTTTAGCAAAGAAGAAAAGGTAGCGTTTGATCAGCTGCTGGAAGGTTTCAACGACCTGTTGGTCATGTCGAAGGCCGTGAAGGTGTTCAGCAACGATCAAACCATGATGGCGCGTACCAACGACATCATCTGGCGCCCGCAGCCTTACATCGCGCTGTCCTATGCCGGCCTTGATCAAACTGGCAACTTCAAGGACCAGACCCAACTGTCTGTGCCTGCGCGCCTGAACCAGTACCGCTCCAGCCCGTTCCAGATGACCGCGCTTGAATTGCGTGATGCGCTCCAGGAAAACCGCCTGGGCGATGCCGCTAAACAGAAACTGGCATCCGACATTAACGTGTTCATCACCAACTTGGCCGCCCAACAGGGCACCCTGGTGGTTAAACGTACCGTCGCCGCGTCGGGCTATGACGACCTGGCACAGTGCGACGCGATCATGAACGAACAGGGTGTGACCGCGAACATCGGCCGCCGCCTGGCCGCGTTCTCATCCCGCGATTACAACTCGATGGCGGGTAACCTGGCTGGCCGTCAAACCATCAACGAACTGCCAAAAACTGCATACGCCCGCGCCCTGGTGGCGTCGGACATCGCAGGCTTTGACGTTCTAAAAATGGACTATGCGACCCGCCTGAACGCGGCCACCGCGAACGGTGTTGTGGTCAACGGTGCGAACCAGTTTTACACCCCAGTGGCGACCACTGCGGACATCAACGGCGGCGGCATCAACGTTGACAACCGCTATCAAACCCTGGCTGTGACTGTTGGCGCCTCGACTATCAAGGTCGGCGACGCCTTCACCATCACGGGCGTGAACGCGGTTCACCACATCACCAAACAAGATACTGGCCAGCTGAAAACCTTCCGCGTGACTGCGATCCTCACGGGCGCAGGCGGCACCGGCAACATCCAGATTTCCCCGCCGATCATTTCGGCCCAGGGTGGTACGGTTGCCGAAGGTCAGTATCAGAACGTCACCGCAACCCCGGCCGCATCTGCGCCTATCGTGTTCCTGAACACCCAAACCGCAGCGGTGAACCCGTTCTGGGTCGAGGATGCAATCGAGATCCTTCCGGGCCGCGTTGCCTACCCAACCGACGCCGGCATGCAAGTGTTGCGCGCCACCACTGATCAGGGCATTGAAATTGCCATGGTCAAACAGGGCAACATTGACACGGCAATGATCAAGTACCGCGTAGACGTGTTCTTTGGCGGTGTGATGAACAACCCTGAAATGTGCGGAATCGAGCTGTTCAGCCAAACTTGATTCCATCCACCGCGTAAACAGAAAGGGGCCTTCCGTGGCTCCTTTTTTCCTGGAGCATAAAATCATGACCGAAGAAACCCGCGATTTTCTGGCCAAGACATTGGTTTTCCGTCACGGCACCGAAGTTGTTATTTGGGGCATTCCGCTGGACACCCTGGAGATTGACGAGCACGAGCTGGACGAGCATCTGGCCGATGGCTGGCATGCCCACCCATTCCACGCTCGTGACGCCCAGGCCGCCCTGGTGGTACGCCAGGCCGAGGAAGCGGCCGAGGCTCAACGCCTCAAGGATGAGCAGGCCGCAGCCGAGAAAAAACGCCTGCAAGATGAGGTCGACGCCGAGGCCGAACGTGTGCGCTTGAAAAAGCAGGCCGACGACGATGCAGCCGCCGAAAACGAACTGCGCGAGAAACTGCTGGCCGAGGCGACCGCCCTGAAAATCAAGGTCAACAAGACTTGGGGCATCAAGACGTTGCAGGAAGCCATCGCCGAGGCTAAGGCAAAATGACCACGCGCCGCGACATCATCTATCAGGCTTATGGCGAACTCGGCATTGCCGAATACAACTTTGATATTTCCCCGGAGGAACTGGCCAACGCTCGCCGCCGCCTGGATTCGATGATGGCGCAGTGGGAAACGAAAATTCCAATGGGGTATTACATGCCGTCCGACCCCGACCAGTCGGACCTGGACGATGAAACGAACCTGGTGCAGGGGGTGATCGATGCCGTGGCCCTGAACCTGGCGTTACAACTGGCGCCAGGCCTCGGCAAAACCCCTTCCACCTTGACGATGATTGCCGCGAAGAATGGGAAGTCTGACGCCTTCGCGCAATACACCGTGATCCCGCAAAAGCAGTATTCCGGCAACTTGCCGGTGGGTTCGGGGAACAAGCCGCTCCCAGGATGGAACGGATATTTCCGGCCGAAGAAAGTCATCACCGTTACAACGAACGGGCCAGCCTTCACGAACGACCAAGGCGACCCGTTCACCGAGTCGCGTTAGGTGGCCACAACATCCCAACCGGCGCCGTTGTACAGCAACTGATAAACCGCAAACTGGACGCCCACCGCAATGGTGGGCGCTCCATCAATCAGCAAGGCCCCCGCATCAATCGTCACCACGTTTGCCGACGCATCCACCTTCTTGATCGTTACCAGCTGTAGGGCCTCGGGCACCGCCGGCAATGCCACGGTGAAGGCTGCGGCTGTAGCGTCTGCACGCACTGTCAGCGGTTGATAAGGTGGCGCAGCAGCCACCGCATAGGCGGCGGTCGCGTTGGCCAATGCGGGAGCGAACAGCGGCGTGGCGGGTGGGATGATGGGTGGCCTAAATTCCACCAGCATATTTTCCAGTTCGTCCACTTTGCGCTGTAGGCCTTGAATAGCCTGGTCTGGTGACTGGACTAGATTGGCCAATTCATCCAGGGCCGCGCCCAGGCGTTGCAGCACGGCGCCGGGAATGTCCAGCGCCTCGATGGCCAGGCCCAGTTCCTCGATGGCCTGCATGTTCACGTTGGCCGACCCCTGCGAAGCGTTGGCCACCTCGGCCGCGTTCACGATCAGCTCCAGCAGCACCCCGAAGTTATCCGGGGCGACCTGGGTTGTATCCGTCCACAAATTCTCCAGGTAGCGAATCAGCTTAGGATCTTGGGTAAACTTGGCCAGCAGGCGCCGGTCGGGCGGCGATGACAGTGGGTTACGCGGATTGATGTCAACCATTTGCCAGGCCCTCAAGTTCGGCATCAAGCCGCATGAACGAAACGATTGCAGCGTTGGCGCCGCGATACCTGAACGACATGAAGTCGCGGAACTTGATTTTCGGGCGGTAGGCAATGCGCTTGGCCCGCTGGCCAGATCGGCCAAGCCTGATCATGCGTTCATCGCCCCAGGTGGCGCCGTCCTGCGTCCACGATAGGAAGCAAACCGGGTCGGTGCCTACATCGGCGCGGCCAGGCGTGCCGGTAAGCTCCAGCGCGCTCACTACGGCCGACTTGGTGTCGTTGAACACCAGCACGGTGTCGAAACGCCAACCCACCTCGACATCGTATTGCGTGAAAATGTCCGACCGCAGTTCGCCAATGCGCGGTTCCACCAGGTCATCCATCAGCCAGCGGTTGTAAGCGAACAGGAAGTGGCGACCCTGCAACGGCTTGGTGAAGTCGGTGGACGATGAAAGCTGATACCAAACCGGCGTTTCCATGGCCAGCGACGCGGCCGCGTCATAAACCAGGGTATGACGTAACAGGCCGATGATCAGGCTTTGATGCTTGCGGTGCATGCGGTATTCAGCAGTTCCCACCGCCAGTTCGGCCTCGGTGTAGGTGGCCAGAATGTCCTCGATCTCACGGGTGGCCACCTTGGTCGCGTTACCACCGGAACCGAGGTAAACCGAACAGGGCTCGTTTTCACCGCCGCCCACGAACGCCAGAACCTGGTCGAACTTGCAAAACATATGGGTGCCTACCGCGCCCTTTTCGATGATCGCGCCGTTGTTGCGGGAGAATGGGAAGCCGGCGCCCCCGACATCGCTGAACACCTCGATGGTGTTTCGGTTGATGGCCAGCAGTTCCTGGCGAATCTTGATCAGGCCCAGCACCGGGTCGGGGTCGGCTTCGGATGATCCATATTTCAGGGGGTCGACCTTTTTGGGGTCATTCAACTCGGTGACAACGATTGACACGCCATCAGTGGTAACAAAATAGCCATCCATCCAGGTGAGCGAGATCACCGGGCCCAGGTCAAGGTCGGTGACCTTCGACAGCAACCCGCCCTTGAGGTAATAGAGCGACTTGGCCGAGGCGATGGCCAGGCGGTCAAACGAATACACCATCTGCGCGTCGAAACCGTCATCACCAACGTATCCGATTGGCTCGATAACCCCGGTGCTTTGGATGCTGCACAGCTGATCCCCGATCACCCAGTACGCCACGCCATTCCAGAAGATTGACGCTCGCCCCCGGCCGGTAATGGCTGGATTGCCGCCGTCAAATCGGCTGATGCCCTCGGCCGTGCGCAGGTATCCAGCAGATACCCCGCTTTGCCGTGGCACCGGCACCAGGTTGATGGGATAGCTGGCTTTGATGTCCACGCCAGCCTCCCCGGTGATTCCAGACAAGATGCTAACCTGCGTCATAGTGGTGGCCCTGTGTGATTTTTAACCAGTGTCAAGCATTGTATGAAAAAATACCTCGCCCGTTCCGAATATCGCCTACCAGGGGAATAAACCGATGTCCACTTTCAGCCAGCTTTATTCAGCGATGAGCGTTTCTGGCTCTGACCTGATCGCAGTGTTTACCGGCAACTCGCAAACAACGCGCCGCATCACCGTTTCCCAGCTGCTGGAGTACATCACGGCCCAGCAGGACAGCAATCAATCCACCGTATCGACCCAGTACGCCGCGCCGAGTGTGAACGGCTTCCTCGTGCAGATTTTCCAGCCGATCACCGGCGGCCCTGATGTCCACATGATCATCAACCCGCTGACGGACTACGCCGCCGGCACCATCCAGTTACCGCCGTTCGCCACCGCGTTCGATGGCCAGCTGGCGATCATCACCACAACCAAGTCGATTGGCGCCGTCACCATCGATCTCAACGGCGCGTCGGCCGGATTCGGGCTGCCCACCACCCTGGGCACGAATGATTCCCTGATTTTGGCTTTCGATCAGCCATCGGCAAGCTGGTACATGATCGGCCGCAGCGTGCCGTCGCCGGCAACCACCGACACCGTGCAGACCTTCACCAACAAGACGTTGCAGGCCGCCGTCCTGATCGCTGCTGCGCTTGGCCAGCCTGTTTCGGGTGACTTGGCCAACTGTGTGAACTTGCCGATTGCCACGGGCGTTTCGGGCCTGGCCACGAACATGGCCCTGTTCCTGAACAACCCAACTTCGGCGCGCTTCGCTGCCACGCTGCTGGACGAAACAGGCACCGGCCTGGTGGTGCTGAACAACGCGCCGACCTTCCTGGCCCCGCGCCTTGGAACCCCGTTTAGCGGCGTCCTGACCAACTGCACCGGCCTTCCCATCGATACTGGCCTAACTGGCCTGGCCGCCGGCATCGCGCTGTTCCTGGGCGCGCCGTCCTCGGCCAACCTGCTGGCCGCCGTCACCGATGAGACTGGTTCGGGGTCGCTGGTGTTTGGCACGTCGCCAACCCTGGCCACGCCGACCATCAACGGGGGCACCATCAGCGCGCCAACCATCAACGCGCCATCGTTCGGCGTGCCGGTGACCAAGGCCGCAGCTTTCACCTTGGCGGCCACCGAGAACATGGTTATTTGCAACGGCGCCGCTTCCATCACCGCAACGCTGCCAGCGGCATCGAGCGCTCCAGGCCGCGCCGTGCGAATTAAGAACATCGCAGCGTTCACCGTGGTGTCGGCCACTGCAAACGTGGTTCCGCTTGCCGGCGGCGCCGCTGGTACTGCCATTCTACCGGCCACCGCAGGTTCCAGCGTTTTGCTGGTAAGCGATGACACCAATTGGATCACAATGGCCTAATCAGCCCACTTACCCAGGAGTCACCGCAATGACAATCAAGGCCCCTATTAATCCGGTGTACGGCGCCGGCCAGAACATCGCAGCGACCACCGCAGCGACCACCGTGGTACTTGGTGCCCCGACCAAGCAAATCATGCTGACCAACCTGGGCCCGGGCGTGGCCTATGTCCGCATCACCCCCATCCCGGCCGATGCAACCTCGGCGGACGCAATCATTCCGCCAAACAGCACCCCGCAGGTGTTCACTAAATTTATGGACATCTTGCAGCTTTCCGTTGTGTCCGAAAGTACCTCGAAGGTGAATGTCATCCCGGTCGAAGGCTCCAACTCTTTCTGAGGCTTTAAACATGGCTATCAACTATCAAAAGTTTTTTGAACCACAGACGCTTATCCTTACGGCCGCCGTGGTTTACACAGTCCCGTTAACCCCAGTTTCCAACCTGTTCCGGGGCGGCCGTGTGCGCCTAACCAACAGCACCAACGCACCGAAAACCGCTCGCCTGCACGCGGTGCCAGCGTCCGGCGCCGTGGCTGATGTGAACGCCTTTTTCTTCGACCAGACCGTGCCGGCCTTCGGTTATGTCGACGTGGACGTGCCGATTATGGCCGCAGGCGACACGCTCCAGGGCCTGGCATCGGTAACCCCGGGAATCAGCATCCAGGCAATGACCGGCGGGGTATTCTCGGCATGAAAAACTTCCTGAGAATCGCCGAAGGCATCGACATCACCCCATTGCGCCTGGCCATCGCTCGGCGCCCTGAATTGTGGGCAGAGGATACTTTCCTGCGCCTCTATCCGCAGGGCCCTTTCGAGGACGTGGAAACCATTTTCCTGCGCTTCCCGGAGCGTATTGTTTTCGATGACGAGGACGTGGCCGAACAGGAACGCAAGGTGGCGCTGTACAAGGCCAATATGCTGCCAGGCTTCGACCAGCACGAATCCATCGACTACCCGGCCTACGCCATGTTTCCGCAGGCGCGTGACCTGGTGCTGGCGCTGATGACCCGAGTGGGTGGCGTGCGCCTTGGTCGCGTGATGATCAACAAGGTTCGCCCAGGTGGTCGAATTTTTCCCCATGCGGATTGCCCTGAACACGCCGGATACTGGAACAACCGATTGCACGTTGTTCTGCAATCGCTCCCGGGCAATGACTTTCGCTGTGAAGATGAACACATCCACATGCGCGCCGGGGAGGTCTGGTGGTTTAACAACCGTCTCGATCACGAGGTGGTGAACAACAGCGCAGACGACCGAATCCATATGGTCGTGGACATTCGGAGCTAACGCCATGCTGACATCCCACGTCGAACCGCTCATGTCGCAAATCGAGGAAATGAAAGCCCTGTTCCCGCTGCACTATGAGGAATTGGCGCTAAATCAAGACAAGGTGCCGCTGTCGCCACAATGGGCGACCTATACCGCCAAGGAAGACGCCGGCCAAACCGTCTATGTGACGTTGCGCGAATCCGGCCAGCTACTGGGCTACATCGTCAGTTTTGTGGCCCCTGGGCTGCATTATGAAACCTGCCTGACAGCGCACATGGACATCCTGTTTGTGCGGCCTGATCGGCGCGATGCGGCGGCCAAGGGTGTATTGCTCATGATGCGTACCCTGGAGGATGAGTTACGCCGTCGCGGGGTTCAGCGCTGGTTCATGGGCACCAAGTTACACAAGGACATCGGCGCTATATTCCGGCGCCGAGGTTTTGAACCTGTCGAAATGACTTACACCAAATGGCTGGGGGATTGAATCATGGTCGCAGCAGCAGTGGGCGGTGCCGTAGTAGCAGGCGGCATCTACAGTTCCAGCCAGCAGGGCAAAGCAGCGGGTAAAGCCGCTGATGCCCAGTCGGAGTCGAGCCAGGCCGGAATCGATGAGCAGCGCCGCCAATTCGACGCCATGCAAACATTGCTCAAGCCGTATGTTACGGCGGGCAATCAAAGCCTGACGGCACAACAGAACCTGCTGGGGCTCAATGGTGCCAGTGCCCAGCAGCAGGCAATCAATGGCATCAAGGCCGGCCCCGCGTACACGTCCGCCATGGCGTCGGGTGCCAACCTCATCACACAGAACGCGGCCGCTACGGGTGGCCTGCGCGGCGGCAACACCCAGGACGCGCTGGGGCGCTACGGCGGCGACCTGCTGACCACGCTCACACAGAACCAGTTCGCCAACCTTGGCGGCCTGACTTCCCTGGGCCAGAACTCGGCGGCGCAGACGGGCAACGCGGGCATGCAGTCGGCCAGCAATATCTCGACCTTGCTGGCGCAACAGGGCTCGGCAAACGCTGGGGGTTACATCGCCCAGGGCAACGCGAACGCCGGCATGGCCAACTCGCTGTTGCAGGGCCTCGGCGCCTATGGCGGCATCAGTAAAACATTCTGAGGACATGACCCATGGACCCGATTAATTACACCGGCCTGCAAACCCAGGTAAACCCAGGCCAGGCGCTGCTGGGTGGCCTGCAAACCGGCGCCGCTTTCAGTGATCAACAGTTTAAGAATGACCAGCATCAGCTGGCATTGCAGGCTCAACAGCGCCAGCAACAAGACCTGATGAAACTGATGCAGAACCCCAACCCAACGGCCAAGGATTATGCGGACTACACCCTGCGCAACCCATCCCAGGCCGACGCGGCGAAAAAGTCTTTCGGGCTGCTGGATGAGGCGCGCCAGAAACAAACCATCGGCATCGCCTCGCAGGTTTACAGCGCGTTGCAGACCGGGCGCCAGGACATCGCCCAGCAACTGCTGGAGCAGCAGCACGAGGCATTGAAGAACGGCGGCAACCCTGGCGACCTGCAAGCAAACGAAACCCTATTGCAGGTGGTCAAGGATGACCCGAACGTGGCCAAGCATATGGCTGGCACCTTCCTGGCCTCGGCCATGGGGCCTAAAAACTTCGCGTCTACCTTCGAAAACCTAAGCAAGGAATCCCGCGAAAGCGCACTGGCGCCGGTCAAGCAACAGCAAGCCGAACTTGGCCTGGCTGACACTCAAAGCAAGATCGATACGCGGGCCGCTGACCTGGAGATTAAAAAGGCTGACACGCAAATCAAGGCCTTGACCGCCGGTATCGCAAGGGAAGGCAACGACCTGAAAAAACAAAAGCTCCAGGCCGATCTCGATGCAGCACAGATCAAGCGCGACCAACTGGCCCGGGATAAGACGGCCACCATGGAAAGCAGCATTTCCAGCATGGATAACGCAATTGACACCATTTCGAAACTGGAAACCCACCCAGGCCTGGCTGGCAACCTTGGCAAAACCGGCGTGATCCCGAACGTGCCAGGCAGTGACGCATCGAACGCGGCCGCCCTCATCGAGCAGCTGCAATCCCAAACGTTCCTGGGTTCCATCCAGGCCATGAAAGGCATGGGCGCGTTGTCCGACGCCGAGGGCGCAAAGCTGAACAACGCCATTGCATCGCTGAACACCAAGCAAAGCGAGCCGCAATTCCGTGCCCAGCTGTCCAGCATCAAAACGCTGTTTGAGCAGGGGCGCCAGCGCGCCGCCAAAATCGCCGGCACCACGGTTGCCCCACGTCAGGGTGTCGTGATCAACAAGCCGGAGTTTGGCGAAAAATGGCAGAACGTGACGAACGAAAGACTTGAAGCGGCGGCCAAGAAGGCCGGCATCACCGTTGACCAGCTGCGCGCCAAACTCCAGGGGAATTAGTAATGGCAGAGTTTCCGAAGTCCTTTGATGATCCTGCATACGACGCGGCCGATTCTTCGGCGGCGGCCACGGCCGGCATCGATCCCATCCTGCTGCGGTCGATCCGCACCAGGGGCGAGCAATCGAACGCTGATCAAGTGAGCAGTAAGGGCGCAACGACCCCGTATCAATTTATCCCGTCGACCCGCAAGGCGATCTTGGATAAATACGGGATCGACGTGACACTCAACCCGGAAAACGCCTCGCTGGGCGCCGCCTACTTGCTCAAGGAAGGCATGGACCGCAATGGCGGGGATGCTTCGCAGGCGGTGGCCGAGTACCACGGCGGCCTTGATCGAACCCAGCATGGGCCGATTAATCGCGCCTATGTCAGCCGAGTCATGGAAGGCGCCCAGGATGATTATCTAGATCAGTTGGCCCAACAGGTGGCAACCGAGGTTAAAGACGCCCAGGCGCAGCCACAAGCGGCCACGCCGGGAGCATCTGATGATGTCGATCCGCTAGATGCCATCGCGCAATCAATCGCAGACGAACCAACGATGGGCCAGAAGGCAGCCGACATCGTTACCGGCGATTTGCGCAAGACTCCAGAAACCGAGGCCGCGCCGGATTGGACGCAACTCCCGGAGTACGCCAACAACTTTGGATCGGCCGGGTGGAAAGCAGCCATCGGCACCACCTTTTCCAACCCCGAAGAAACCGCCCAGGTGATGAAAGCCAACTTTCCGGGCATCGAGGTGCGCCAGGACGACAAAGGGAATTACTTTCTCAAGTCGGCCGAGGACGGCAAGGAATACGCCATTAAGCCGGGGTTTCGTGCGTCGGATGCTCCCCGCGCCGTGGGCAGTGTCGCGGCATTCCTGCCAGTGGGTCGCTTTACTTCGATACTTGGCCAAGGTGCCGCAGCTGGTGGTATCCAGGGCGCCATCGAGGGAAGCCAGGCAGCAACCGGCGGCAAGTTCAACCCTGGCGACGTGCTGGCAGCTGGTGCGCTGGGTGCGCTTGTGCCTGCTGCATCCCGTGCCGTTTCGGCCGTGGCCAACAGGCTGGGCGGTGGTGCTGACGATGTGGCCGCCGCAGCCGCTCGCCCTGCTGCCCCGCAGCCAATCCCCCAGCCAGAAGTCGTGCCACCGGCAAGCCCTTCAGCAGCCAGAGCAGCACAGGACGAGATCAACGCCGCGCGCCCGCAGTCTGCGCCGGGAGTGCAACCTTACCCAATGCCAAACGGCCTTTTGCGTTCGGTTGATGACAGAACAGATGGTCTTACTGCAATTGTTCCTGATGATGGGATGACGATTGTTCACGGGTCAGGCAATCCAAAGCTGACCGCTGAAGACATCCAAATAGTTCGCACCGCAGGCCAGAAACAAGGAAAAAAGGGGCGTGTATATGGTGGCCTGTACGGTACTGCCGAACAGGATGCAGCCGAGGCGGCGGGATACGCCAACATGGGCGGCGGAACGCCTACCCTGTATGACGTGGCGATCAAGCCGGGTACAAAGGTATTAAACAAAAATGGCGATGTTACGCGCCTGTCAGAAAGCTATATCAACGACCTGGAAAAGCAGGGTTATGGCCTTGTAACTGGTAAAGATCCACGCGGCCGAACCGAGTTCGCGGTTATTGCTAAAGACGCCATCGAGGATTTTTCGCCGCGACCAGCGGCTGGGCCTTCTGCGCCTGCCGCGATGATTCCAGAAGCCGTCCAGCCACCAAGCGCTGCACCACTGGCCCAGGCCGATCTATCCGCAGTTGCCAAGGAAGCCGCCACCGGTACCGGTCGTGCACAGGCGCGCGCCCAGCAGATCCTTGCCGAGCAGGCCGCCCCGGATCCCGAAATGATTGAAGCCTACAAAACACTTGGGATTGCCGACAACTTCCAGGCAGACCACGTAACGACAAACCAGGTTTTCCGTGAACTCTCGCAGGCCATCAAGTCGAAACCAGGCAGCGAAGCGCGTGCCCAGGAACTGGAGCTATTCCAGAAGCATGCACAGCGCGCCGATGAACTGGTGACAGAGCTGGGAGGAACCAAGGATTTATCCACGCTTTCCGACAACGTGAAGAACCGGATGCTGGCCACGGTCGACGACCTGGAGGGGCAGGCAAACAAGCTCTATGGCGACATTCGAAAGGCCATCCCTAGCGATACCAGGGTAACCGCGCCGACAACCCTGGAGTTTATCCAGGAGCGGGCCAAGTCTCTTGGCGGAGTTGAAAACCTCACGCCGATGGAAAAGCGGATTGTGGCCAAGCTTTCGCCCAAGACGCTAACGACCGTAGATCGGGTTCCTGGCCGCGTCGGTGTCACCAGCGGCACCACCCGCCAGGTGGGTTCCACTGAACTTCCACGCTATGGGCTGATGGATGACATCCGCACCAGCGTCGGGCAAGCTGCACGCATGCAAGGCCCGTTCAAGGACGCCGACACCGGACTGGCCAAAAAACTCTATGGGCTCATCACTGCCGACCAGGAAGCGGCCATTCAGCCTTTCGGCATGACGGAAACTATCGATGCAGCAAAAGCAGCCGTGCGCACGCGCAAAGCCCTCGAAGATGATGTGGTTTCGCTTTTCGGTAAAAACCTCGGTTCTAGCCTCGTTGGCAATCTTGCTGGCGGTGTTCAAGGCTTGGGTAAAGGTGACACTTCTAAGTTCCTGAAAATAATCAATGCGGTACCAAAGGACATGCGGCAAGAGGTGGCTTCCTCGGCGCTCAACTACGGTTTTCGCAATGGAGCCAAGGCCGGCGACTTGAACTTTCGAACCTTCGCGCAGTGGTTCGAAGGGCTGCAACAGAACAAGCAGGCATATAACGCCTTGATGGCCAACCTGCCCAAAGAAGCGCCACCCCTTCTTAAAGCCCTTCACAAAATCTCGTCAGGCATTGCAGCATCGAGCCGCGAAAGGATTACCACCGGGCGCGTAAACTCGATCCTGAAAGAGCTGGAGGGGCCAGATACCGCAATGAAGCGCGTATACCAAGCAGCCAGCAAAGTGGCAGGCGTTGCAGCGATGGAAGCCGCCACCAGCACCGTGGGCGCGCCTGGCGCTGGCCTTGCCGCCGGTATCACCTCGGCCCTAATGAAGGGGAAACCGGACGTGATCAAGGCCGCCGACAAGCTGATCAGCGACCCGGCGTTTATTTCCATGGCCAAGGCCTCGATGCGCGGGGAGGCGCCCAAGGCTGCAACCGTGAAACACTTGGCCAAGTCGGCGCAGATGCGGGAGTTTTTCGAGAAAGCCGGCAAGCCCCCTGAAATGCGGAACCATGAAAAATGGTTGATGGGCCTTTTCCAATCCGCCAACGAAAGCCAGAACTAGGAGCGCCACCCATGTCCATCGTGATGCAAATCAACCCGTTCGATTATTTCGCCGACAAGAATGGCGATGCACTGGACGAGGGTTATATCTGGATTGGCCAAACCAACAAAGACCCGCGCCAGTTCCCGGTCGCGGTCTACTTTGATGCGGCCCTGACCATCCCCGCCGCCCAGCCGCTGCGCACGAACGCCGGTTACATCGTGCGCGGCAATGCGCCCACGTTCCTATACATCGGCGGGAACTATTCAGTCCTGGTCGAGGACAAGAAACACCGCCGTATTTTCTACGTCGCCGACTTCCTGTTGACCGGGGCGAGCGGTGCCGTCTCGATTGGCGACCTGATGAACACCAGCGACCCGTCGAAGGGCGACAACCTGGTGGGATTCAAACAGCCTTCGGCCGGCGCCGTCGCGTCGACCGTGCATAACAAACTGCTGCAATACTCCAGCCCCCAGGACTATGGCGCCAAGGCCGATGGCGTGACCGACGACACCGCCGCGATCAACCTGGCCATCGTTGCATGCGCAGCAGAAAACAAAATCCTGGAATTCACCAACGGGGTTTATCGGGCGCGCCGCATCGCGCTGGTATCAGGTATCACCATTCGCGGGAACGGCGGCATTATCCAACCCTTGAGCGGTGATTTTGTATTGCCCAGTGGGCTGCACGACACGGCGCTGTTTGAAGGTTCCAACCTGTCGAATTTTTCGATTCAGGGTTTGTCGATTCGCCAGGCAAAGACCGAAGACAGGTGCGGCGCGTTCCTGTTCGATACCTGCACAAACTATGACGTGAAGTTTAATTACATCGAAGTGAGCGCCGGCCGTGCGGTTTATTCCCGGCTGGCCATCAACGCCGATATTTCATCGAACTATATCCGCCTGGGCCGCAGCGGTGCATATGGCGTGGGTGTCCATTTCATCCACAACAGCCGCCGTTGCAAGGCCAACAACAACGACATCCAGGGTTACCTGGTAACCAAGGGCGCGGCCGGTTCTGGTGTGCAGCCTACGGGCGACTTGTGGGGCTCGGTGGGAATCGCCTGCAATATCACCGACTCTTTCCTGGTGCCTTACAACGGCTGGAACTATAAAACCGGTTCTTACACCATTCTGAGCCCGGCGGGCACGTCGCCCTCCAGCGTTACCATCGCGGTGCCAGGTGTTGCAGCTGATGGCTTGTGGGAGACGGCCGCCGGCCATGACGTCAGCGCCACCACCGGATACCAGAAGCCAACCAAGATCGGCGCCGTTCTCGGTACCGACACGCTGACCATTTCCCAGCTGCCCATCAACAACCCCGGGCAAATCGTCAACTGGGCAATCCTTGGTTATGGCAACTCGCCCCAGTTCATGGAGTTCAGCAACAACACGATCAAGGGCATGATCTTCGCCGGTATCTCGTTGATCACCGCGCGCGACGTGACCGCCTGTAACAACCACATCGAATCGGTGGGCGATATTGGGTGGGATCCCGAAGGCACCCAGCGCTGCAACCTGGTCGGCGGTACTGTCATCGATTGTTCCAGCGCCGGCGCAATCCTGGCCGGGTTCAAATCGTCGGTTATCGGTACATCGTTCCAGCGCTGCGGCAACCGTAGTGCCCGCGTCGTCGGCCCGAACATTGCCTACAACTTCGCGGTGATCGGTGATGCAGTGCTGCCCTATGGCCTCAAGGGGGAAAACCGGATTGTGGGTTGCACCATGGACGGCTCGGCTATTTCGATCACCACCGATTCCAAGTGCATGGCTGTGACCATTGCCGGCAACGCGATCACCACCACCATTCGCGCCATCGAGTGCGTGAGCGGGTGCGACATGCATGTCATTGGGAACGACGTGACCGGCAACATCAAAATGACGGACGTGCAAGAGTTCGAAGTATCGAACAATACCGTGCGCGACCCGCAGCAGAACGCCATTTGGCTGGTGGGAGCCAGTAAGTTTTCGGTGAAGGACAACACCGTTATGAGGACTACAGGGCAGTTTGCAGGGGGCAGCGGTGTGCGGTATGGCACCAGCAGCAACGGCATTATCAAAAACAACACATATATTTCCATCGCGGCCGCCGGGGATCTTGATGATGGCGGAAACACCGCAGTAACCGTAACCGGTAGCGTCACACTCTGAGGGCTTCACCATGGCTTTAGAACTCGTTCCAGCTGCAAAGAAATGGCACAAACGCTGGACCACCTGGTTACTGGCTGCGGCCGGTGCCTTGTCGGGCGTACAGGCGTTCATGCCTGGTGTTCAGCAATACATGTCGCCGATCACTTACAGCCTGATCATGATCGGCCTCGCCCTGGTGACAGGGCTGGCCGCCCAGGTCAAACAGAAGAACATTCCAGGGGGCCCCCAATGAACCTGGCCAGGCTCACCGGCCAGCTCAACATCGATGAGGGCCGGAAAAACAAGTTGTACAAGGACACCGCCACGCCGCCCAAGTGGTCCATCGGTGTCGGCCGCAACCTGGAGGACAAAGGACTGCGGGAGGATGAGATAAACCTCATGCTGGCCAACGACATCAAGGAAGCGGAAACGGACGCCCGCAGCCTGGTACCCAACTTCGACAAGCTCAACGACGTGCGCCAGGAAGTGCTGGTGAACATGTCGTTCAATATGGGCAAGTCGCGGCTGTCGGGTTTTAAAAAGTTCCTGGCCGCCCTGGCCATACAAGACTTTTCGCGGGCCGCCGATGAAATGAAGGATTCGGCGTGGTATGGCCAGGTGAAAGACCGGGGTGTGCGCCTGGTCTACGCCATGCGCTTCGGGAGTTTCAAATGAGCATCACGGCAATCATTGCGCTGATCGGCGCCGCTATCGTTGCCCTGCTGGGTTTCCTCGGCGGCAACAAGTTGGGCAAGTCCACGGGGCGCAAGGAAGGCGCCCAGCAGGCCAACCAGGAACAGCAAATAACCCAGGCAAAGGCGACCGTTCAGGCCGTCCAGGAACGTGCAGATGTTGACCAAAAAGTTGCTGTTACTCCCCGCGCTGATATTGACCGCGAGCTGTCAGAATTCAGTCGTCCCGATTGATACCGCATGCAGCTGGGTGAAGCCGATCTACACCAACAAGGCCGACCGCGCGGCCATGGCTGACCAACTGGCGGGGCAACTCGCCGCCCATAACCGACTGTACAAAAGCCACTGCCAGGTCAAATAGGAGTTACCGCAATGTCATTCACACTCGGCAATCAGCCAAACGTGGTGGGCCTCACTAACCGCCAAATCAATGCCATGGCCAACGAGGA
>LNAP01001397.1_pt1 | contig 25660 bp, 17 predicted proteins | sample 602601 | NCBI WGS metagenome assembly LNAP01 (sample SAMN02440304, study PRJNA202911) | soil metagenome | biome: Subtropical and temperate rainforests or woodlands; isolation source: soil samples (1 kg each in a 20% v/v slurry with milli Q water) were... ...
GGATGCCTGCGCCTGCGCCAGCAGTGCGGCGAACGGCGGTGCAGGCTCGGCCATGGCGGCGCCGGCTGCGCCGAGGCTGGCCAGCAAGAGCAGTCCCGCCAAAGGCGAGCTGCGGAAGTCGAGTTTCATGGTGTCCCTCTTGAACGTGACGGATGGGGCGCGCGAACGCGCGAACCGTCAGGCTCTGGGAGGTCGGATCAGCCCGAACTTGGGATCGGAGGTCGGCACCCGGTCACGCACGAACGGGTGGGCGACCGCCAGCAGCGGCGCCGAAAGCTCGCTCGCGGGCGGGGTCGCCGGCACATAGGGCGCGCTGTGATGGCAGTGTCCGTGGACGCAGATGCCCGGGCGCTCGTCGAGGGGCCGCGGATCAAGGTGGTCGGCGGCGGCATCGGCGATGGGCATCTCAGCCGCCACGGCGCTGAGGCTGCCCTCATCGCGACAGAGAAGGCCGTCGAGCCCTGGCCCGAGCGTGAGCACGGTCAGCACCAGCGCGGCGAGCGCCATGCCGACCTTGCGCCACCAGGGTGAGGTTCGTGCCATCGCGCCGGACCTATACCGAGGCCGATGACGGACGGGAATGCGTTATAAGATCCGCCTTGCCGGCCACCTTCAGTTCCTGGCGCGCCTGCACCGTGATCTGCCAGGCCGAGCGCAGGAAGACCGCGGCCAGCAGCACGCCGACGATCAGGTCCGGCCATCGGGAGCCTGTAATCATGACCGCGACGCCGGTTGCCGCGACGGCGAGGCACTGGATCAGGTCATTGCGGGTGCAGAGCCACACGGAGCGCACGTTGGCGTCGCCCTCCCGGAAGCGCACCAGCAGCAGCGCAGCCGCAAGATTGATCGCGGCGCCGAAGAGCCCCAGGCCGGAGATCGTACCGCCCTCGGGCGCCGCGCCAGTCGCCGCGCGCCAGATCGCAAGTCCGACGATACCCACGGCCATCGTGGCAAGGCTGGCGCTCTTGAAGAACGCCGCCCCCGAGCGAACCTGGACGCTCTTCCCAATCACCCAGAGACTGAGGGCGTAGGTCGCGGCGTCGGCTGCGAAATCCAGGGTGTTGGCGGCCAGCGCTGCGGAGGCCGCAAGCCAGCTCCCCACCGCTACCACGGCGAAGCCCAGCACATTGAGTGCGATCACGGCCCGCAGCGCACGCTTGTACGCCGGCGATGCGCCATCGAAAGCGACCGGGCTACCGCAGCCGCACCCGGCAGCGGCCGGTTTCTCAGAGGTCGAGCAACTGGACATGTCGGCACCCTGCACCCTCTAGTGGCTAGAGGATCAAGCGCCTATTTCAGGGACCAGAGGAGGACGCATGAGCGCGCTCACAATAGGCAAGCTCGCCAAGGCCACTGACGTGAAGGTGCCGACAATCCGCTTCTACGAGCAGATCGGTCTCCTTCCGGAGCCCGACCGCACCGAAAGCGACCGTCGCGTCTACGACGATGCAGCGGTTCGCCGGCTGGCGTTCATCAAGCATGCCCGGCAGCTTGGCTTCTCGGTGGATGCCATCCGCACCCTGCTCGACCTGGCCGACCATCCGGATCGGGCATGCGACCAGGCGAACGCCCTGGCCGCGGAACAGCTGACGTCGGTCGAGGCCAAGATCTCCCAGTTGCAGGCGCTGCGGTCCGAGTTGAAGCGCATGGTCGACGCCGGCTGTCACGGCGTGGCGGGCGAGTGCCGGGTCATCGAAACCCTCGCTGATCACAGCCTCTGCACCCATGACCACACCGCCCCGAAGCGGCTGGAGACAGCCTGACATGCCGGCTTGCCCCCACGTCCACGGTTCCACGGCGGCTCGAAGGGATGTTGCGGCTGCCATGGAAGCGGCCGAGCGCCGCTGCGCGGTCGCTGGGGAGCGATGGACCCCGTCGCGACGTCGGACCTACGAGTTGCTCTTGCAGGCAGGCTCCCCGGTGAAGGCGTACGACCTGATCTCGTCGTATGCGCACGACGGGGAACCTGTGGCGAAGCCACCCACCATTTACCGAGCGTTGGAGTTCCTCACAGCGCAGGGACTAGTTCACCGGATCGAGAGCATGAACGCCTTTCTCGCTTGCGGGTCCAACCCCCACGGACGTTCGACAGAGTTCCTGATCTGTGACTGCTGCGGGCGCGTCGAGGAGCTTGGCGTGGGAATGGATGGGGCTGCATTCCCGGCAGCGTCAGCCCGCGGCTTCAGGCCCTCGCGGATGGTCATGGAGGTGCACGGCGCCTGTGTCGACTGCAGCTCAGGGCAGCCGAACTAGCAGACCGGTCGCACAGCAGGCTGCGAATGCGCGATCTTATGAAGCGGAAGCCACAAAGCTTCACGAAGGAAGACGGCGAGGTGGGCGGATCGCCTGATCAGCGACCCGGCTCGCTGCGCCTCCTGAGCGCTGCAACTACCGTACCTTCCTAGAGGCCAAGCGGTTGCCCAATGGAAGCGGTATGGTCCAGGTTGGAGCGGTGAGTCTGACCTAACGGTTCGGCCACGTCCGACTTTGACGGGCTTGCCCGCTATGCGTCTGACGGGCGCTCGACCGATGCTGCTGAGCCGCGCCCACTGAGGCGCGGATGCATGCGAAACGAGGAAACGTCCGTATCGATGAGCAACATCAATATCCGGCGTGTGATCGACAACATCCGGTCTGGCACTACCGTTTACACGCCGGTCATTGAGTTGATCGTCAACGCTATCCAAGCGATGCCCGAGGGCCAGGCGGAGACGGGTCGTATCGAGGTGACCGTGCTGCGGGCCCAAGAGCATGTGCTGTTCGACCAGGTTCCAGCTGTCGACGGCTTCGAGGTCCGCGACAACGGTGTCGGGTTCAACAAGACGAACCGCGATGCATTCGATGAACTCTACACCGCAAACAAGCTTAAGCAGGGCGGCAAAGGGTTTGGGCGGTTCACGTGCCTCAAATACTTCGACCGCCTGCATGTTGAGAGCGACTACCGCGAGGGCGAGACCATGCGCCATCGCACCTTCGACATGGGGCTGGAGAACGACATTATCGTTGGCGAGACCGTCAGGCCCTCCGACGCGGTACACAGCGGAACAAGCGTCACCATCTCCGGGATTCGCGCCATAAAGCTGCAGGATCGGAGCGTCGAGATCATTGCGCGCTCCCTGGTCGAGAAACTCCTGCCCTACCTTGTCGACACTGCGGTGCCCTGCCCCCGCATCATCGTACAGGACGCCGGCGGCGCAAACGCCGTGGTGCTCAACGACTATCTGAGCGCCGGTGACGGCCATATTTCAGAGATGACGGTCCCTGCGCCGCTCTTCACGTTGCCGGCCACGGACGGCCCCCGCGAATTCCTGGTCCGGGTGTTCAAGTTCTATTCGCCGCGCAGCCAGAAGAGCAAAATCAGCCTGGTCGCCCATAGGCGTGAAGTGACGGACGTCACGATCCAAACCTACGTGCCGGAGTTCGCCGACGAGTTTCACGACGCCACCCTGCCCGCTGACGGGGGTCGCGACCGAAACTACATCGTCAAAGCCTACGTCTATGGCTCCTATCTCGATGAGAACGTGTCGCTCGAACGCGGGGCGTTCCACTTCGGCCGTGACACCGACCTGCTCCTGGGCGTCTCGCAGGCTCAGATCGAAAGCGCTGCCGCAGACATCACGCGGGAGGCGATGGGCAAGGACATCAGCACTCGGAGGGAACGAAAGCAGAAGCGGATCGACGCCTACGTCGCGAACGAAGCCCCCTGGCACGCCAGCGTCGCCGCGGAGGCGGACTTCTCGAGCCTGCCCATGAACCCGTCGGACACCGAGATCGAGATCCACCTTCAGCGCCATAAGCATGCCGTCGAGATCAAGACGCGCGGCGAGGTCGCCACCATCCTGGCCAAGGACGACATGTCGGCCTTAAGCGAGCAGGTCACCAAGGTCCTCGCGCAGATCTCGCAGACCAGCAAGAACGACCTCGCGCACTATGTCTCCATGAGGAAGTGCGTCCTCGACCTGTTCCGGAAGTCACTCGAGCGCGACAAGGATGGCAAGTACAAGTCAGAAGGTGAGGTTCACGACATCATTGTCCCTCGCCGGAAGGACAGCGATGAGCTCGACTACGAAGACCACAATCTCTGGATCCTGGACGAACGTCTGAATTTCGCGGACTACCTGACATCTGATCTGCCGATGAACGGGCCCCAATCTGATCGGGGCGACGTCACCATCTTCAACCACAAGGTGGCGTTCCGCGGAGAAAACGAAGCCAGCAACCCGATCATCATCTTCGAGTTCAAGCGGCCGCTGCGGCACGACTTCGCCAACGCCTCATCGGACGATGATCCGGTGGAACAGGTCGTCCGGTACGTGAGGCGATTCCGCTCCGGCGACTTCCAGACGCCCGAGGGGCGCGAGATCATCGTGACCGAGACGACGCCCTTCTACGGCTATGTCGTCTGCGACCTCACCACCAAGGTTCGGGACTGGGTCCGCGACGTGAAGGACTTTACACCTATGCCCGACGGACTCGGATGGTATCGATGGTACAGCAACATGAACCTCTACATCGAGGTGCTGAGCTGGGACAAAATCCGGAAGGACGCTGAGATGCGGAACAAGATCTTCTTCCACAAACTCGGCATCTGATCGCCGGCGAGTCGCTCTCCACGCGCTGGCGAACAAGTGCCATTAGTGGACATTGGGCTGCTCGGCGAAACCCGACTTCCCGTGGTCGCCCGACGCCCCCTCCCTCACCGTCCGATCTTCACCTGGGATCTGTTGGGTTCAGCCCCATCAACTACATGGCCAGGCAAGAAGCCTCTGTGCTTCTCCAGGTTGCGCGCTAGGATACCTAAAGGGGGGCTATAGCTCGACATTCAGGGCCGTGGGGTGGGGAAGAACAGGGGGGGGAGTCGTGATTGGCAGCGGCGTGGCCAATTCGAGTCCGCACGTCAAAGCGCTGAGAGCCGGGCGAAGCGTGTTCAAACGCTGCTTTCTGCACGTCGAAATCCCCAAGAAGTCGGGACGCTAGTTCGCCGAGGGGTGACGACACCGACGGCGCAACGCTATTCGATCTCGGCCGACCCGACAGCGTGGAAGTCTCCAGGCCAGGCCGCGATCATTCCGGATACGGTGCTCGCGTCCGTCGAGGATGGCCAGGATCGTGTGGTCCTTGCATGGCCTTATTCCCCCATCAACGGCTTCGCCGCGGCTGCGATGGCCTTAAGGGAGGCGCGTTCCAGCGGGCGACTTGCCCACGCGACATTTGGTTTTTGGCCCTGGAGGGCTGGCGCGACGTTCGGGGCTCGTTCGCTGCTTCTTCAACCGTCTGACGTACATCAAGCTGCGGCGCGGATCGTCACTGAGCTCCGCAGCCCCCAGACCTGGGCGTCACCCATTCTGGCCCATGAGTCACAGTGCCTATTGGACCTGCGGCTCGGTGATCTAAAGCCGCCGACATCTTCAGCCGCCGTCACCCGGTCAATCTTAGTACGAAGTCCGACGCTGCTCGAGACCACCTCGGTGTTCCCACCAGTTGGAACCGGCGCACCCTATCGTGCGGATCCGGCACAGGTCCTGCGCCGCGTGCGCGACTACACCCACATGGGCGACAAGAACGCTGGCTTGACCGAACATGTTGCTGCGGTTGGCGACCCAGTGCGGGCGCCGTTCGCCATCTTCGGCCTTCCTGCTGAGTCGCGAGTGGATCGTCTGGCCAAGTTCCTTGCGGTAGACCGCTTCGTTGCCTTGGGGTTGGACGCTGTCATCGTGGACGCCACACGCAGCGGTCAGACCGAGCTGTCAGATGATTGGGACGCTCGGCTGGCGGTGCTGCTGCAATCGCTTGACGCGCTGCCCGGGCGGCGTCCTCCGGTCATCGTCCTCGTCGAGGACGTGTTCTCTATGAGGAGGGCGTCAAAGGTCTTCCGCGCCCACAACGCCAGCCAAATTCCGCGTCGAGCGCGCGCGATCGAAACAGGCGCTTACCTCCCCGACCCGTCCCCGTTCGCTGGCGCCGCTGACCTTTCTGCGGCCTACCCCGAAGTTGCCTTTGAAGCGGACATCAAGGACGCCTCCTTGGCCCCCCTCCGTGAGGATCTCGTGGCTCTGGGGCGCCGGCTTCGCGAGGCCGGTCATGCCAAGGCTGCGGAGGGGGTCTCTCAGGCGCTCGCGCTTCTTCGTCGATCCGCGAGCTTGCCCATCGGTCTCGACGAGGCGCGTGCTGCCAGCGATGTCCTGTACGACGGCAGCGATGAAGTCGATGCATCAGCGCGGATCCTGTTCCGACCCAAGATGGCCTTGGCTCCGCTCGCGGCCGTGGCCGAGGCGGCACCTGAATTCGGCGAGGTAGCGAAGCGCCTCGTCGCCGCGATCGAGACCAAACTTGCGACCTGGCGGGACGAAACCCCTGTCTCGATGAAACTCGCGGCAGTGATGCAAGACGCCGCTTGGAACAACCGGCGGACGCTGATCACTATCTCCGACCGCCGGGTCATGGAGTCGTTTCTTGGCTCGGATCGCGCCGTGACCTGTGATTGTGCTGTCGTGGATCACCGCGCCTTGAGGCAAGAAATCAACGGCGGCAGGTATGAACGTCTCATAGTTCTGGGCCCCACGCCCGACTCCGTCCGGACCCTCCTATCGGCGATCGACTGCCCCGACCGCGTCATGCTGTTGGGTGATGCCGCAGGGAGCGCTCTGGTTGTCGCGGAAGCTTCGCCGATCAGCCAGCTCGCCGCCTTCGCCCCTATCGCTGCAAGGGCCAAAGCGCTGAGCGCTGCCCTGGCCAGCGGCGGCGCCAACGAGCGCCTCGATCTCGCGGAGGCCGAATTCCGCGTAGCGGCCACCCTCCCTGAAGGTGAGATCGACTTCACCCAGGCTGGCGAACGATACAAGGGCGACATCATCCAGGTCCGGACCCAACGGGGTCACCGTCTTGCGTACCGGCCAGCGAGCGACGTCCTGCTTTCGTCACCTAGCGAAGTGCGCCCGTTCGAAAAGGCACCTGCGGGCGACATCAAGAAGGGTGACCGGCTCTTGGTCCTGAACGCGGAGGTCCGGGAGCCCATTCGCCGGGCCTTGGCAGGCTCTCGACAGGCGCTGTCTCAGCTGAAGCTCTACCACGACCACATCAATCGAATTTTGGCCGAGACGCCCGGCAGCACTCTCACCGATCAGGCTAGGCATGTCTTGGCGTCCATGAAAGCTATCGATCCCAGCACCAGCGCAACCGAACTTCCGAACGTTGTCCGCTGGCTGACCGCTGGCAGGGCTGCGGCGGCACCCGACGGCGTGAAACAGCCCCGCGCCGCCCGTGACTGGCGACGGTTTAAGGTCTTCATGGAGGCGGTCGGCGTCGCAGCCGCTCTTGCAGACATGTACTGGAAGATGGCTGTCGTGCCGGCACGATCATATCGGGCCCAGGAAGGGCACTTCTTCAACCAAAGAGTCGTGCAGTTCGTCCTCGACCCAGAGGGCGCCGCCATCGGCGCTTCCGCTTGGACCGCAATGCCTGGACTCTGGCGCTCCGTCCTAGAGGCGGTGGATGAGGTCACAACCGTCGACAGAATCAAAGGGGAACGGAATGGCTGAGCCGCGGGCCCTGGAAAACATGGACCCGGACGAAAGGCAGCTCCTTAAGGAGGCGGTGTGCGACGCCATCCTGGAACGCACTCGACGAGTTGTAAGCGGCGACGGCGAACATGGTGCCATCATCCTGGGCGAGCGGCCGTGGCGGGCGCTCTCGAGCGGGTTCATCCTGCCGAGATTGAACGAGGACGGCGACGACGAGGCCAGCGACATCCGGATCGCGGCCCACGGTATGGACATCAGGTTGCGTAGCGCCGCTGGGCAGCTGACGATTCAACCTGAGTTTTCAGTTTACGTCAGAGCGCTACCGACCGCCGAGGAGCTCTTCGCCCGCCGAGGACGCCTCGTTCCACGCGCCGATTTTAACGATGCCGCTCGTCAACACATCCGTGACGAGGTGGCCCGTCGGGTAGCGGCGGACCCTTCCCCCGATTCTAGCGCGCGTGGTCGCGCCGCCTGGCGAGCGCGCATCACGCGCGACGTCTATGTGGCTATGGGCGTCGGTGTGCCCGAGGGCGCGCAACTACCCGCCGGAGATGATCGCGACGCTGATCCCGCCGGCGCGACTCTGGAGCCGTCGCCCGTCCTGAACGGTCGCCTGCAGATCCCCACCGCCCACTCGCGGCGCTACGACGTACCCCAAAAGTGGGTTCGCCTTCACGTCACCGCGCCGCCACTGCACCTACCTCTTCCCTACAGCCCCGAGGCATGGGTCAGCATCTGCGCTGCCCACAAGGCCGCCATGGCAGCGGCGATTACGGCCACGTTCACCACGTGGATCGCCAGCCCGGATGGTGCGCAGAACGCGTGGCGACGGGTTTACCCGCCATCGGAGGCCTTCTGGAGTCCCGATCGATGGGAAGCCTTCCTCGCGCAGGCCCGACAAATGCCGCCTGTCGCCGCCGACCTGGTGCCGACGTTCGATGTCCAAGTCCTTTCGCAGGCGCTGCCCGATCCGGTTCAAGCGGGGGAGCACTCGCTACGCATCGCCCTGGAAAACCTTCGTGAGGGCGATAGCGACCTCGAGTGCGGCCTGTTCGGCGCGGCACTGAGCGTCCGCCTACCAGAAGCCGCCTTGGGCCCGATGCGGTTAGAGCGCGTTCGCCGCAGCTACCACCTCGCTGGGTTTATGACGATGCCCGGGATCGGCGTGAACGGGGGTATCGAGGACCTCGGGTCGGCAAATAATCACCACGTCCTGCGCACGACTTGGATGCCTAGGTACGTCCTGCCCAGAATGCGCGCCACCGAGATCGACGCGGTGCCAACGCACTATGCGGTGCTCGCGAACTCGAGCAGAGACGTGGCCGACCTCCACGCCCTCCCCGATGCGATGGCCCGCTGGATCGCCGCGATCGCGGCCAACACAGCGCTCTCGGTGCCTGGGGAAGAAGGATCGGCGGCCGACGAAGCCGCGCAAGCAGCAAGGTTCCAAGACGATCTTGCTGCGTGGGGCCGGGAAGCCGAGCGCATTCGATCGGGGATAGGGGTGTTGGCCGCATCCCGCGATGCTTGGTCGGCAGCGCCGACCTCGCGCCGCGCCGCGCCTTATCGCGCGTGGCTTCTTCTCAACCAGACCTTCGCAGCTGCAAATCCCCAGCGCGAGGGCGAGCCCCCACAGGGATGGCGTCTATTTCAGCTAGCTTTCGTCCTCGCACACGTTCCTACCTTCGCCTCCCGCCTGGCGGAGTTCACTGATTGCTTCGATGCTGCCTTCGACGAGGACGCGGTCAGCCTCCTCTATATGTCGACTGGCGGCGGCAAGACGGAGGCGTTCTTCGGAACGCTGGTCTACGCGCTGTTCCTAGATCGCCTGAGGGGAAAACATCGCGGGATCACCGCGATGATGCACTACCCGTTACGCCTGTTGACGGTCCAACAGGCACAGCGGCTGGCTCGGCTCCTCGCGCGGGCGGAACTTGTCAGGCGTTCCGAGGGGGTTGCCGGCAGCCCATTCGAGATCGGCTTTTGGGTCGGAGGCGGGAACACGCCCAACTCTACCGAAAGCCGCGCGGGCGTGGTGGAGGAGGTTCTCCGATGCATACCTGCGTGGGACGATCCGAGGGCCGCCGACGAAGAACGCCTTCTCACGAGCCAAGCACCCATTGATCGGGAATACGCCGCGGCGAAGGAAGCCTGGAACAAGTTGCCAGAGTGTCCCTTCTGCAGATCCCAGGCCGGAACCGGCCTTCGCCTTTTCCCAACCCAGCATCACCGCCTTGGTATCGTTTGCCTCGACGACCGGTGTGACTGGAACCGCGCGCATTCGCCAGGCCAACCTGAGCCCCTCCCCTTTCTTCTGGCCGACACTGACATCTACCGGCACGCGCCATCTGTGCTGCTCGGCACAATCGACAAGTTGGCCCTCCTCGGACAGAGCACGACAACGGTCGACCGCATCGCGGGCATGTTCGGCATGGCGCGCTGGGTTGAGGGGGGCATTGACGGCCTGCTTCACATGCCGAGCGGCCAAGCTGCCGGGAATCCACCGCCGGCAGGATGGACAACAGTGGCGCCCGCCTATCGCTCTGGAACGGAGGTCTTTTTCGATCCCTTCCCGAGCCTGATCGTCCAGGACGAGATGCATCTCCTCGAGGAAAGTCTCGGGACGTTCGGCGGAATCTTCGAGACCGGCCTATTTGCCTGGTTGGAGCGCCTCAGCCGACTCCTTGGTGACCGGGTCGCCCGAGTTCCGGGAGCTCCCGATCGGCCACGCCTTCCCCACGTCGTCGGTGCAACAGCGACGGCGTCGGACGTCGCCAAGCACGCGCGCGCGCTCTACCAAAAGACCGTCGTCCAGTTCCCCCATCCAGGCCCGGCCCTTCACGGTGGGTTCTACACCAGGATGGCGGGATTTACGCCGGACGGCGCCGCCGATAGGTCGCGGCATTCGGCGCAGGGCACACCACGAGGAAGAGAAGCGGCAGCGCCTTGGGGTCGTGTCTACGCATCCCTGATGACGAACGGCCGGCTCCACACGGTGACGACGCTCTCCGTACTGGCTGCGCACGCGACAACGATCACTCGCTGGCAGCGTGACCTCGCTTCGGCCGATCCCGCTCGACCCGCGAGAGCAGCTGCCGAGATCGAGGCTAATGTCGGCTTGTCCCGGTGGGGAGACCAACGCCGCGCGGCGGTTCGAGCGGCGCGAGACAGCGCCCGGTTTGATCGGCTGGCCGCCTTGGTCGACCTTCACCGTATCGAACTGACTTACGTCACCAACAAAAAGGGCGGTGACCAGATCCTTTCCGCGCTCGATGGCACGGTACGCGAAGCGCATGCGGCGATGGGCGTCGACTACGATCTGGCAAACTTCGAGATGTCGTTGATCTCGGGCGGTGTCGATATCGGCGGGATCCAGAGCGTGATCCGCGCGGCTGAGCGGCCTTTTGATCCCATGGCCGACGATATCTCTAGCGCCCTACGAGGCATCGTCGCGACGTCGGCCATTTCTCATGGCGTGGACGTCGAGACGTTCAATGCCATGGCGTTCGCAGGTATGCCGTCCGACATCGCTGAGTACATCCAAGCCTCTTCCCGGGTGGGGCGTACCCACGTCGGCTTCTCCCTTCTTATCCCAACGCCACAGACGCGACGCGACCGGTTCGTCGTGGAGGTCCACGAGTCCTTCCATAGACTTCTAGAGCGCATGATCTCGCCACCGGCGGTCGAACGTTGGGCCGATAAGGCGATCACACGCACCGTCCCGTCGCTCGTTCAGACCTGGGCGGCCGGCGTCCGTCATCAGGAGCGTTTTGTCGGCGCGACGGACGACCAAAAGGCCCTCGTGGGCCTCCCGACGACGGTGGAGGCAATGGATCGACTGCTCAAGGACCCCAACCAGTTCGATGATTGCGTGAGGTTCGTGACGGCTGCGGTCGGCACCCGTGCAACGACCGGCGCTCCGACCAACCCGGGTTACTATGCTGATCTGGTGCGCCATGCCGCGGCGCGGATCCAAGCAAGCGTTGGCAGCGGAGAGTTTGTCGGCCGGCTTGCTGACTTCTGGAATAATCCCCTCAGCGGAATGCAGCGCCCGATGATGAGCCTGCGTGACGTCGATGCCGCAGGTCAGATAGTGGCCTCCGGCCGAACCCCCCGAAATGAAACGATCTCACGCGACGAGATCGCCGAAGGTATGGCGATGATCCGGAATCGGGGTGTGGCGCGCCGACGGCGGTCGGCGGGCAGCGAACTTGACGGTGAGACCTGACCGATGACGAAACCGCCGAGCATGCACCGGTCGCGCAGCCAACTGGCGACCGCCTACGCCCCCCACAGCCTCTTCACTTTCGAGGGCGGTTCCGGCGCCTGCATGGCGTTGCCGATGAACGGCAATCCAACCGCCGAGCTTCGGCCGATCACGCAACGGCTGATCGGCGAGCAAATCCAAGAATACTTCGAGGCGTGGGCTACGCGCGCTATGCGCGGACAGAACCTTCGGCACCCCACTCCCGCCGCCCTCGCCGTTGATGGGCGAGTCCTTAGTGACGACGCTGTGCGCGTGAGGATCGGCGAACTCGCGTTCCAGATTCCGGACCGGGCCGGGTACGTGCCGTTTCCCCTCGCCTTCGTCTGCACACGTTGTGAATTGCATCGGGAGTGCCGCCGGCTGAGCCGGCTTGCTGAGGAGGCCGAACGGTTTCCCCAAGCCTGTCCCACGGGCCAGGCTGGGTGCGCGAACGACTGGGAGCAGATCGACGTCGTTCTGGCGCATTGGTCGGGCGAGGTGGAGGCGCTCACGCCGAGCTACCGCCATTGGGCCTCCAGCCGGGGCGAGGTGCAGGAGATTTCGCGCTGCAGCTCTTGCGACCAAGAGCGCTTCTTCCTGCGTCGGCCGCCCGGTCCTTTGGCGGGGTGGCATTTCGAGTGCGCCAACTGTCGAACGGTCCGGCCGATCCTTCAGCGGGATCGGCGCACGCTTGAATTGCTCGGTCCCCTACTCGACCAGAATCTCGCGATCGTCGCCGAGATGAACATGGAGCCCGTCTCCTACCGCGCGTCGGCGGCCTACTACCCTCACGGAGATCGGCTCCTGGTTTTCGATCAGGATCAGTACGTGTCCTTGCTCGCGAGCAGCCAGATCAATCAGCTCGAGGGGTTCATTTCGACGAAGTACGGATACCCCCCCACCCAGCTTTCAGATGCCGAGAAGGCCCGGCTGCTAGAGGCGGCAGGCCGGCGCACGGACTGGCAAAACTACACGGCTATGCGCGACCTCCTGCAGAATCTCATTGATGGAGGCGTCACGCCCGCCGCGCACCTGGACGCGTCCCGTGCGGTGCTCACCAGGTGGGATGAGGACTGGAATTCGACGGTGTTCGCCGGCCACCAGTCCGCGACTCAGGGCATCGCGACCGCGTGCCGTGAGCGCCAGGCGTATGTGCGCCGGTTTGATCCGCTTCGCATGAGCGTCGACCACGAAACTCTGGTGCAGGAGAAGCTCCACGGCGGCCAAATGCACGATGGCAAAGACGTATCCGTCGATGTGACGATCCTGGACTCCTTCCTGGAGCCCGACGGATTGTCGGAAACACAACTTGTCCAGCTACGTCGGGAGAACCGGCGCCGCCTCGATCTCCTGGGCATCGCCGAAATGCGTCTGATCCGGGACGTGAAGGTCTGCGAATACACCTTCGGCTACACGAGAACGTCGTCTTCCCCGACGGTCACCCGTGAAAAGGCAGGCGATGCCGATCTGCCGGTTCGCCTCCGGCTCTTCGACCGCGTTCAGGTCGGAGATGACGCTCGGCACCCTGTGCTTTGCTTGCTGCAGTCGAATGAGGGCTTCTACCTCCGCCTAAACGAGGAAACGGTGCTCGAGTGGTTGGCCGCCAACGGAGTTCAGCCTGCGCCGGCTCCCGCAGGTGTTCGTCTCGGTGGGCGGTTAATCGAGGAGTTTGCGGCGCTTGAGCATGACCCGGCATCACGGTTCTCTAGGTTCCTCGATGAGTATCGGCGCGAGCGCGCCGTCCCGAGGCAGGCCTACCCCTTCGTCTACACCCTGCTTCACTCGATCGCGCATCATCTGATCGGTGTGTCGGCCTCGATGTCAGGCCTCGATCTCGGTTCCTTCGGCGAGCACATTTTCGCGCCGGATCTAGCTTTGCTGGTCTACCGCCGGGGCATGACCATGGATCTCGGCAACCTGTCGTCGATGTGGCGTGACCGCGGTGACCCCCAGTTCGGCAATGAAGTGCTCGATCAGATGGTGAACCCCGTGAGCCTTCGATGCGGCTCCGAGAGCGTTTGCAGCCATCGGGGGGGCGCCTGTCCGGACTGCGTCCTAATTCCTGAAAACGCCTGCATAACCAGAAACGAGCTACTATCCCGCTCCGTGCTGGTCGGCCGCGGCTCGCCTCGCTGGGATGACCAGGGCGTCCCGTTGACCGGCTACTATGAGATTGCCACGCGCCGACATGCGGGTGAAGCGAGGTGACGGCGATCCCGGGTATTGGCGGGGCGCTGGCGCAGTCGTTGGTCGAAGCCCTTGGCCCGGATTGTGCGACCGGTGCCCTCGTCGCGCGTGTGGTACAGCGCAACCCGGGAAGTGGCCTCGATGCCGCGCGTCTCCACGGCGCGCCGGCCGGTGCCACACAACGTGTGCTGCGGGACTTTGCAGGTCGCGGCTGGATCGCGGCCGAGGGCGAAGGCTGGATTTGCGGCCCTGGATTGATGCCTGCCGGAGTCCCTGCGTTTCTTGACGGCGCAGCGGCTATGTACGCCGGGATGCCGCACGACGGGCGAGCCACCACGGTCGTGACCTTCCCAACATCGAGCGTCGGCATCGTCCGAGCACTGCCTCGCACCGGCTTCAGCTACGCCGGCTTAATGTCGTCGGAGGAAGCGTTCGATCGCATCGCCGACGCGGCCACGACGCGACTGACGGTCCTGACGCCTTTCCTGAATGACAAAGGCTTGGACAACGTCCTGGAGCTGTTTAGGCGCACATCAGCCACGGACAAAAATCTTGTTGTTCGGCGCTACGGCGGCGCCTTGGCGACGGCGCGAGCCAGACTCGGTGAATTGGAACCACTTGGCGTGGAGGTCCGGAACTACACCGTGAGCCTGCCGAAGGGCTTCGAGACCTTCCACGCGAAGGTGGTTATCGCAGACCACGTTCTGGCCTACGTCGGCAGCGCGAACATGACCCGCTTCGAACGCAGATCCATGGAGCTTGGCATCATGGTCGACGGGAAGGCCGCGAAGGTGGTGGCCAGCGTCGTCCGCGCGGTTGAGATGGTGTCGGAGATCGTTACGCGAGACGGTCCTGCTACTCGCTGGCCGAAGCGGATGTGATCATGGGACGCCAGGAGATTTTTCCGAACAGAGAGGCTGTCCGCCCCCTTACTGCCCGGACGCCGGTCCTCTTAGACACTGCCGATGCCGCTGGGCCGGTGATTAAGACAATCCTATCGACCGTCAAACCCAGCGCCCCATCCGACCCGCTGGCCCTGTGTCTTCAACTCATTCAGGGCACCGGCCCAAAGTTAGCCCAAGACGCCTTGGCCACGCTCAGCCCCGCGTGGCGCGACCACGCGATCGCCAGCGCCTACGCGGTGCTTATGCCAGAGGGTCGGCGCAAGCGACTGGGCGCCTACTTCACGCCCCCTCACCTGGTGAATCACCTAGTGGACCGACTGAAGGCGTTCGGACTGGATTTGCGTCAGGATCGGGTTCGCGATCCGGCGGCCGGAGGCGCGGCATTCCTGGTTCCGTTAGCACGACGCAAGGTCGCCCTCTGGCGAGAAGCCGGCGAAAACGACCGGAAGATTGTGGAGATGCTTTCGACTCAGCTCCGGGGCGGCGAAATCGACCCAGGCCTTGCGCGGCTGGCAAACGCGCTTCTGAAGAGAATGCTGACGGATGAATTCGGGTTGATCCGCGATCTTGTAGGCGACCTGGAAATTGTGGTGACAGGCGACAGCCTCGCCGCCACCAGCGCTGTGACCTCGGAGATCGATCACGAGATCGGAAACCCGCCATACCTTCGCCTTCCAAGATCGCTCGAGCCGGATCGACAGGCCGAATTCGACGACATTTCGAACGGGCGCTTAAATCTGTACGCCATGTTCCTTCGACGCGCGCTGGACCACGTTCCGCCCGGCGGGCTCGTCGGCTACGTCATTCCGGCCTCGTTCCTCGGCGGCCCGGAATTTCGCGCGTTCAGGGCGAAGATCGTTGAACTCGCTGAAGTGCTCGTCGTCGATCTCATTGAGAAGCGAAGCGACGTGTTTCAGGACGCCACGCAGGATGCCTGCTTCGTGGTATTGCGCCGCCGAACGGCACCTTTGCCCGACGACCTCGATCTCAGTGCGTCGAGCGGTCTCTTGGAAGGAAATGGCGGGTTTCGGGCGCTGGGAAAGGCGACAGTCCAGCGCGCCGGTGCGCCCTGGCGTCTGCCAGGTGCCGAGCTTGCCGGCTCCGCAACCCTCTCCACATGGGGTTACCGGGCCACGATCGGTTATCTCGTCGCCAATCGCCAACCTGAGCGCCTTCACGTTCAGCCGGGCCCCGATCGCTACCCGTTAATCTGGGCCAAAGCGATCTCGCCAGAGGGAGTCTTCGACTTCGGTCGAGGCCTTGAGCACAAAAAAAGCGGTTGGGTCGACGCTCCCGATACCGCCCCCTACATCGTCAGGACGGAGTGTGTCGCCATCCAGAGAACTTCTTCGCGAGGCCAGCGTCGGAGGCTGACCGCAGCCGCGATTTCGGGTGATTTCGTCGAAAAGCATGGCGGCATTGTTGCTGAGAACCACGTCATTCTCCTTGTTCCGACGCGGCCCGATGCCGTCTCCTCGGCGGTGCTCGCCAACGCTCTTAACGACGCCACGGTCAGCGAAGAACTAGACCGGGTTTGCGGTTCGGCATCGATCTCGGCCCGCCTATTGGAGTCCCTTCGCCTTCCCGATCCGCCATAGCTGGCAGGCGCCGCCTACTCGGCGGCGATGTCGAAGAAGCCGGGGCCCCGGTCCTCCAAGGCGTGGCCGGCGCCGGACTTCACCAGCCAGCTCGACCAAAGGCGAAGGAAGTCTTCGAAGGCGTCGACGCTGACCCGGACCAGGCGGAGATTTTTACGGTCATCGAAGCTCGGGAAGCTTGCGAAGCCAAGCATATGGGTCGCTCGGTCGGTCTGATGGCCGTCCTTGTCGAGGTAGGTGATCCCGCCATGCGCGATGCCATTGCGCATAGCCTGGAGCACATCGCTGGCCGGCGCCGTGGCGGCGGCCGTGACTGCGTCGCCCGTCGCCAGATAGCGGAGGTGCTCGGGCGGCCAATCGCGCCCGACTTCGAACCTCTGGCACGACGGCAGGTAGGCCCAAGCACCCGCGACGTAGAACGGCGCATCGTGGAAGGGGCGCTTCTCACCGAGCACCTCGCGGACGCGCTGGCCCACTTGGCCATCAAGCGCCAGGTCATCGGCCACACCAGCCTTACGTCCTACCGCTGTTTTGAAGATGCGCTCAAGCGGCAGGACCAGCATCGGAGACGCCATGGCCAGCAAGAACGTCGTCCTCAGCGGCCCCTCGAAACCGTCGTTGGGATCGGTGTCCTTGGCGATCTGTGCGCCATACCGATCGATCAGGGCCTGACAACGCTCCGGAAGCTCCACGCTGTAATTAATGGGCCGGCCCATGTCTTCCCCCGCGCAGATTGATGTCCTGGTCGACTTCACGTCGTCCTGATGCCCTGAAATCTACAACTAGGACCGGGCCGTGGGGGTATACGAATTAAGGCGAGTGCGAACTGGCATCGCTTGAGCCTGTGCGCGGCGAGCGAATGCACCACTACCGGGCGCTGGAGCTAGGACACCACCGGCTTGTGAGGGCAGCCGTTGCTAGTGTCGAAACCGACGACCAGCGAAACATGAGCATCGCGCGCTGAGACCCAGCATCGAAAGCCGCCCTTCCGACCGTCTCCTAAGAGTCAGGGCCGGCCCAATCTCGCGCTAACGGCGCCGTTTGTACTACGAGCTTGAGAGGTCCCTTCCCCGCTCCGTGCAAGTGCGATCCCCTGCGAGCAGGTCAGGAGAATTGCAGATGCCTACTGACGTCTCCGCTGCGCTTAGCAGCTCGGCGCCACGCTACCGGCGCACAGTCCGCCGGGCCGAACTTCGCCGCATCGTCCCCTTGGCGGACACCACCATCTACGAACTGGAGCAACGCGGGGAATTCCCGCGTCGCTTCAACCTGACGCCGCGGTGCGTCGTCTGGGATTTGGCCGAGGTCGAAGCTTGGATCGATGAGCGGCGCCGGGCTTCAGACGCGTCCCTGATCGCCAGGTCGCCATCTCCGGACGTTCGGCAGCGCCGCGCACGACCTGTTAGACAGTAGCTGCCAGCGGCCCGAGCTCCATGCTCGGCGGATAGAGCGTCGGGGCGCGCTTCCGGCCATCAACCCACGCGTCGACCATATCGGCCCACTCTTGGAGCATGTGCCGCCGCTGCGGCTCATACTCAGCCTTGTTGTAGACGCCACGCGACGAGCGGCTGTCCTCGTGGGCCAAGGCCTTCTCGATCCAGTCCCGATTAAAGCCGAGTTCGTTCAGCAAGGTGGAGCCGGTTCGTCGGAGGTCGTGAACCGTGAAGGGCTCGAGCGGGAGCCCCTCCCTCTTCGCCCGTTCCGCAACAGCCGTCGTGATACGGTTGAAGGTGGCGCGGGACATGGGTGCGTCGGCATCGTAGCGCGACGGCAGCAAGAACCGGGAGTTCCCGGCGCACGTCTTCAGCGCGATCAGAATGTCGAGGGACTGCTCCGAGAGGTAGACATTATGGGGCTTCGAGCGCTTCATTCGCTCCTTCGGAATGGACCAGACCGCGTTCTCGAAGTCGACTTCATCCCAGGTCGCGTCCTGCAACTCGCTCTTCCGAACCATGGTGAGGAGGATGAGCTTAAGACCGAGGCGGATTGTCGGCAGAGTAGGCACATGCTCCAGCTGCTTCAGCATGATCCGGATCTCGGTCGGCGATAGCGCGCGGTCCTTGGCTACGAACGTCGCAATCGACGCCGGCCCCACCTCGTCCGCGGGATTCCGGATCTTCTCACCATGGAGGATCGCGAAGCCGTAGATCTGCTTGAGGATGTCCCGGACGTGGATCGCCGTGGCCGGAGCGCCGCGGCCTTTGATCTTGGCGCACAGCGCCCGAAGGTCGTCAGGCGTGATCTCCGACAACAGGCGGTTGCGAAAGGCCGGAAGCAGGTCGCGCTCGAAGATCGAGCGCCGCATCGCCCTCGTGCTGTCGGCCATGGGCGCCTCTTTGAACCAGCGCTCACCGAACTCGCCGAAGCTCTTGGCTTGCAGGACCCTCCGCTTCTCGCGCTGCTTCTCCTGAGCCGGCGAAAGCCCCTCGGCCACCGCCCGGCGGGCGTCTAGGCACTTCTCACGCGCTCGCGCCAGAGACAGACCGGATGGCCCGTACTTGCCGATCGTCAGCGTCTCGCGCCGTCCATTCAAACGGTAATCATACCGGAAGGTGATCGACCCAGATGTCGTAACGTGGACGTACATACCGTCCCGGTCAGCGACCTTGTACGCCTTCTCCCTGGGCTTGAGGTTCTTGAGAGCTGTGTCGGTAAGCACGGGCGGCTCCAGAGAATACCGTCACCCATTTCTGAGCGACTCCGGACACCGGTTTTTCCTGATATTTCCGAGACTTCTGCTCTCAAAAATACCGTCACGCGGTGCTTTCGAGATGACGGTATCGCTGGGACACATGGCAGGCAAGCGGGAGCGGCGCCGTCATGGCTACCGCCAGAACGAACCGCTGCTCGCCGATAGATGCCGATAGATTTCGACAACAATCACGTTTTCGTTCAGATACTTACGTGAGTTTGTCGTGCTCCCGCGATAGCCTCTGACGGCTACCGGATCATTCCCACTCGATGGTGCCAGGCGGCTTGGAGGTGACGTCGTAGACGACGCGGTTCACGCCGCGGACCTCGTTGATGATCCGTGTCGCGCAGCGACCGAGGACCTCCCAGGGGAACTCGAAGAAGTCGGCGGTCATGCCGTCGGTGGAGGTCACGGCGCGCAGGGCCAGGACGTCCTCGTAGGTGCGCGCGTCGCCCATCACGCCGACGGTCTTCACCGGCAGCAGGACGGCGAAGGCCTGCCAGATCGAGTCGTAGAGGCCGGCCTTGCGGATCTCGTCCAGATAGATAGCGTCGGCGTCCTGCAGGACGCGCACCTTCTCCTTGGTGATCTCGCCGGGGATGCGGATGGCCAGGCCAGGTCCCGGGAAGGGATGGCGGCCGACGAACTGCGGCGGCAGGCCGAGCTCGACGCCCAGGGCGCGGACCTCGTCCTTGAAGAGCTCGCGCAGCGGCTCGACCAGCTTGAGCTTCATGTAGTCCGGCAGGCCGCCAACATTGTGGTGGCTCTTGATGACGGCCGAGGGGCCGCCGCGAGCCGACACGCTCTCGATCACGTCGGGATAGAGGGTGCCCTGGGCCAGAAAGTTCGCGCCTTCGATCTTGGCCGCCTCACGGTCGAAGACGTCGATGAACAGGCGGCCGATGGTCTTGCGCTTGGTTTCCGGGTCGGAGACGCCGGCCAGTTCGCCGAGGAACAGGTCGCCGGCGTCCACGTGCACCAGCGGGATGTTGTAGTGGTCGCGGAACATGGTGACGACCTGGGTCGCCTCGTCCTTGCGCAGCAGGCCGGTGTCGACGAAGACGCAGGTGAGCTGGTCGCCGATCGCCTCGTGGATCAGGACCGCGGCCACCGAGGAGTCAACGCCGCCGGAAAGGCCGCAGATCACCCTTCCCTCGCCCACTTGGTCGCGGATCTTCTGGACCATCTCCTGACGGAATGCCGCCATGGTCCAGTCGCCCTTCAGGCCGGCGATCTTGTGGGTGAAGTTGCGCAGCATCAGCGCGCCGCGCGGGGTGTGGGCCACTTCCGGGTGGAACTGGATGCCGTAATAGCGGCGGCCCTCGTCGGCGATGACCGCGAAGGGCGAACCTTCCGACACGGCCACGGCCTCGAAGCCCATCGGCAGGGCGGTGACCTTGTCGCCGTGGCTCATCCAGACGGTCTCGCGATGGCCCACGCCGCCGAAGCCGTCCAGCAGCAGGCTTTCCTTGACGATCTCGATCTCGGCGCGGCCGAACTCGCGCGTCGTGCCGGGCTCGACCTTTCCGCCCAGTTCGGCGCACATGGTCTGCTCGCCATAGCAGATGCCCAGGACCGGGACGTCGAGCTCGAAGATCTTGTGGCTGACCGCCGGGCTCTCGTCCTCATGGACGCTGGCCGGGCCGCCGGAGAGGATCACCGCCTTGGGCGTGAAGGTCTCCAGCACCTGGTCGATCTTGTCGAAAGGGTGGATCTCGCAATAGACGCCGCTCTCGCGCACCCGGCGGGCGATGAGCTGGGTCACCTGGCTGCCGAAGTCGACGATCAGGACTTTCTCGTGGGCGGGCTGGGTCATGCGTGTCCTGCTCAGTTGGCGCGTTGCAGCACGGAGACGAAGAAACCGTCCGTACCGGAGCTGTAGGGGGAGAGGCGGAGATAGCCCTCGTCCGTCAAGTGCTGGACGAGGCGGGGATTGTCGGTCGCGGGCGTAATGTGGAAGCCGGCGTGGCGATCGAGGAAGGCGGCGACGCGATCCTCGTCCTCTTCCGGCAGGATCGAGCATGTCACGTAGACGATACGGCCCCCGGGCTTGAGGAAGCCCACCGCGTGGTCGAGCACCGCGTCCTGATCGGCCATCCGCTGCTTCAGCGTGCCGGGCTTCAGGCGCCACTTGGTGTCGGGATGGCGACGCCAGGCGCCCGTGCCGGTGCAGGGCGCATCGATGAAGACGAGGTCCATGGCGCGGTCGAGGCCCTTCAGGGCGTCGGGATAGATCGGCGAGCGGACCTGCAGGTTGGTCACCCCTGCCCGCTCGGACCGGCGCACCGTGTCGGCCAGGCGCCGGCCGTCGCTGTCATAGGCATAGATCTGACCGGTGTTCCCCATGGCCGCAGCCAGCGCCAGGGTCTTGCCGCCACCTCCGGCGCAGAGGTCGAGCACCTGAGTGTCCCGGATGTCGCCGGCCGCCGCGGCCGCCGCGGCCGCGATCTGCGAAGCCAGGTCCTGCACCTCGAACCAGCCCATGGAGAAGGCGGGCACGGCCTCAAGCGACTGGCTGCGCTGGCTGGGATCGGGCGCGGCGATACGCAGGGCGGTGGGGAGGACGTCGGTGGGCTCGGCGTTCAGCGGCGCGAGGGCCTGGAGCGCCTGATCGGGGCTGGCCTTGAGCGTGTTGACTCGCAGGTCGATCGGCGCGCGTTCGGCCAGCATCTCGCCTTCCAACGCGGCCTTGTCGCCGAAGGCGCGGGCGAAGGAGGCTTCCAGCCAGTCGGGATAGTCGCCGCGGACCGGGGCTGGCGCATCGGCCATGTCGCGCGGCTGGGTGAGCGCGTTGCGCTCGGCCGCCCTCAGGGCTCCGGGACCGTGAGGCTTGTCGCCGGCCGCCTCGGCGATCCGCTCCACCGGCCAGTTCCAGAGCACATGCAGAGCGCAGAGCACGGCGGCGCGAGGGCTGTCGTCGCCCATCCGCCAGGCGAGCGAGCGACGGCGGCGCAGAACGTCGAGCACGAGACCAGAAACCCAGGCGCGGTCCTTGGCCCCGGCGAAGCGCGAGGCGTCGCCCCACGCCTTGAGCGCCAACTTCACCGGACGGTGGCGCGTCTCGACATCGGCGAGAATCTCGATCGCTGCAGAAAGGCGGCCGCCGTCACGCAAGAGGATGGCTCCAGGTTGGTCGTTGCGACTTCCCTCCCCCATTTACGGGGGAGGGGGACCGGCGAAGCCGGTGGAAGGGGCTGGTTCAAGCTCCGTGCCTGGCGCTCGCCCCCTCCGCCATCCTTCGGATGGTCCCCCTCCCCCGCTACGCAGGGGAGGAAAAGGATTAGACCGGGCTCGTGTAGTTCGGAGACTCGCGGGTCATCATCACGTCGTGGACGTGGCTCTCGCGAAGCCCCGCGCCGGTGATCCGGATGAACCGGGCCTTCTGGCGGAACTGCTCGAGGTCCGGCGCGCCCACATAGCCCATGGCCGCGCGGAGACCGCCGACCATCTGATGCAGGATCGCCCCGATCGGCCCCTTGTAGGCCACCTGGCCCTCGATGCCCTCGGGCACCAGCTTCAGCGCCGAGACTTCCTTCTGGAAGTAACGATCGGCCGAGCCGCTGGCCATGGCGCCCAGCGAGCCCATGCCGCGATAGGCCTTGTAGGAGCGGCCCTGGTAGAGGAACACTTCGCCAGGCGCCTCGTCGGTGCCGGCGAAGGCCGAGCCCATCATCGCCACGTGCGCGCCCATGGCGAGCGCCTTGGCCAGATCGCCCGAATACTTGATGCCGCCGTCGGCGATGACCGGGACGTCCGTATTCTTGGCGGCGCGCACCGCGTCGGCGATGGCGGTGAGCTGCGGCACCCCGACGCCGGCGACGATGCGGGTCGTACAGATCGAACCCGGGCCGATGCCGACCTTCACCGCGTCGGCGCCGGCGTCGATCAGGGCGCGGGCGCCGTCATAGGTGGCGATATTGCCGGCGACGATCTGGACGCGGTTGGTCTCGCGCTTGATGCGGCCGACCGCCTTGGCGACGTCGGCGTTGTGGCCGTGGGCGGTGTCGATCACCACCACGTCCACGCCGGCGTCCACCAACGCCATGGAGCGCTCGTAGCCGCTGTCGCCCACCGTGGAGGCCGCGCCGACCAGCAGGCGGCCCTGGGCGTCCTTGGCGGCGGCCGGATAGGCCTGGGCCTTCTCCATGTCCTTGACCGTGATCAGGCCAACGGCGTGGTACTCCTCGTCGACGACGATCAGGCGCTCGATCTTGTGCTTGCGAAGCAGCTCGCGGGCTTCTTCCTGGCTGACGCCCTGGCGGACGACGATCAGGTTGTCCTTGGTCATCAACTCCTTGGCCGGGATGTCGTCACGGCCTTCGAAGCGCATGTCCCGGTTGGTGAGGATGCCCACCAGCTTGCCGGTGCCCGGCTCGACCACCGGAAAGCCGGAGATCTTGCGGCGCGCCTTGATCTCGCGGACCTCGCGAAGGGTGGTGTCCGGGTGGATGGTCAGCGGGTTGATGACCATGCCGCTTTCGTAGCGCTTCACCTCGCGGACCTGGTCGGCCTGCTCCTCGACGGTGAGGTTCCGGTGCAGCACGCCCAGACCGCCGGCCTGGGCCATGGCGATGGCCAGGCGGCTTTCGGTGACCGTGTCCATGGCGGAGGACACGAGGGGGATGTTGAGACTAATTTCGCGGGTGAACCTGGTGGCGGTGTCCACCTGGGTTGGCATCACGTCCGATGCGCCCGGTTCCAGCAAAACGTCGTCGAAGGTGAGACCTTCGCGAATGTCCATGTAAGGCTCCATTTTGCGAGCCGCGTATAAGCCCATGAGGGTGTTTCCGGCAAGGGTCGGGTCGAGGGGAATCATGCCGCAGCCTGCTCCTTTTTTGATTGAGAGGCGGCCTGGAGCCCAAAAGTCATGGCGAACATGACCAGGCAGAGGCCGGAAGAGAGGGTCAGGGCGACCTTCGGCGACTCAGCCAGGGCCAGCGCGTAGAGCGCAGGGCCGCCGATCTGGAGCACTTGGGCCGGCTGGCTGAGCAGGGCCGAGCGATAGGCGTAGTTCTCGGGTCCATAGAGACTGAGCGGCAGGACGCCCTTGGCGACGGTCAGCATGCCGTTCCCCGCCCCCTGCCCCAGGGCCAGGAGCGACGCCGCGCCCGGTCCCAGCACCGCCACGGCTGTCGCGCCGAGCGGATGCATCAGGGTCGCGATGCGCGTGGAAATCAGCGGCGGCGCCTTTCGCAGGACCGTGAACTCGGCGAAGCGCACCGACACCGCGGCCACGCCGACCAGCCCGGCCACGGCGGCCGCCTTGGCGACAGGAAGGCCGATCGCAGCGAGCAGCCTTGGAAGATGGTTGGCCATGGCGCTGGAGATGAACCATGCGCAGGCGAAGAGGATGGCGAGCTGCACCATGCGCCGGTCCCAGGCGACGGCCCCGTGTGGGCTCTTCCCCTGGGCCGGACGGGGCGCCGGCCGAGGCGTCACCAAGGCGACGATAGGGAAGCAGACCGCGAGGTGGACCAGCGCCCAGGCCAGGCAGGCGCCTCGCCAGCCGTAGGTCTCGATCAGGTGGCCGGTCAGCGGCCATCCCAGGGCCGAACCCAGGCCGCCCAGGAGCGCGACCGCGGTGATCGGTCGGCGCGCGCCTTCGCCGTAGAGGGACACCAGGATCGCGAACGGGGTTCCGTACATGCCGATGGTCATGCCGATCCCGAGCGCCAGCATGGCCAGGCACAGAACAATCAGGTTCGGAGACGCGGCCAAGAGGCCAAGAGCGAGCGCGAAGACCAGGTTCGAGGCCAGCAGGACCGGCTTGCCGCCGCGCGCGTCGATCCATCGGCCGGTGGCTGGAGACAACAGCGGCGAGATCGCCAGCGCGCCGGACATCAGCCCAAACACCACGGCCGGCGACAGGCCCAGGTCGGCCGCCAGCGGGTCGGCCATGACGCCCATCAGGTAGTAGCTGGAGGCGAAGGCGACCGTCTGGCCGAGCCCCAGGACGAGGGTGATCGTCGCCTGCCGTGCGCGGCTGTGGGTGGGCTCTCCTGACATGGAGAGCTTGTGCGCCGGTTGGAGAAGTGAGGAAACCGATATATTTGAAGTACAATGTTCGAAAATCTCACATCGATGCCGTCGCTGAACGCGTTGCGAGCCTTCGAGGCGATGGCGCGGACCGGACGGGCGACCCTCGCGGCCGAGGAGCTGCACGTCACCCACAGCGCCGTCAGCCGGCAGGTCAAGGCGTTGGAAGATATCCTCGGGACCAAGCTGTTCGCCGGCCCCAAGCACCGGCTGGAACTGACCGAGGCCGGGCGGGAGCTGCTGCCGGCCCTGACCGGCGCCTTCGACCAGATCGCCTCGGCGGTGCGGCGCGTGAGGACCAGCGGCGAGGACCTGCACGTCGCGGTGAACGCCAGCGTCTCGGTGAAATGGCTGATCCCTCGCCTTTCCGGCTTCGCCCAGGCGCATCCGAACGTGAGGCTGCAACTGGCCGAGTTGCCGTCGCACGCCACCTCATATCGCGGCGCCCACGCGGTCGTGCGCATTGTGCCCACTAG
>LNAP01001398.1_pt1 | contig 25657 bp, 26 predicted proteins | sample 602601 | NCBI WGS metagenome assembly LNAP01 (sample SAMN02440304, study PRJNA202911) | soil metagenome | biome: Subtropical and temperate rainforests or woodlands; isolation source: soil samples (1 kg each in a 20% v/v slurry with milli Q water) were... ...
TTGGCGCAGTTAAAGCGTGACCCAAACGTTTAGGAGTTAATCAATTATGGCTGTTCAGCAGAACAAAAAATCCCGCTCTGCCCGTGACATGCGTCGTTCCCACGACGCTCTTGAGGCAAGCACTCTGTCGGTAGAAAAGACAACGGGTGAAATTCACCTGCGTCACCACGTTTCGCCGGAAGGTGTTTACCGTGGTCGTAAAGTGATCGACAAGGGCGCTGACGAGTAATTTCTTGTCCGCTCCGATCATCGCGATCGACGCAATGGGCGGGGACTTCGGTCCCCGCAACATTGTTCAGGCAAGCCTCGCGTGCCTGATTGCTACGCCCTCGCTCCATCTGATCCTTGTGGGTCAAGCCTCCCTTATTGAAGCCCTCATTGCCCGCCAATCCAGTGTGGACCGCTCTCGCCTGCACGTTGTCAACGCTACCGAAGTCATTGCTATGGATGAACGTCCATCCCAGGCGCTGCGCGGCAAGCCTGACTCGTCCATGCGGGTGGCCTTAGGTCTGGTGGCCGATGGGCAGGCGCAGGCCTGTGTCAGTGCGGGTAATACTGGCGCGCTGATGGCGTTGTCGCGTTTTGTGCTCAAAACCTTGCCGGGAATCGACCGTCCGGCAATGGTTGCAGCGATTCCGACCCAGCGCGGCTATTGTCAGTTGCTGGACCTGGGGGCAAATGTCGATTGCAGCGCCGAGCATTTATACCAGTTTGCCGTGATGGGCTCGGTAGCCGCTGAAGCGTTGGGAGTGCCTCGCCCCAAAGTGGCGTTGCTCAATGTCGGCACCGAAGACATCAAGGGCAATCAGCAGGTCAAGCTGGCCGCCAGTCTGCTGCAGGCGGCTCCAGGGCTTAATTATTCCGGCTTCATCGAAGGCGACGGTCTGTATCGCGGTGAAGCTGACGTGGTGGTCTGTGACGGTTTTGTCGGCAATATACTGCTTAAATCCAGCGAAGGCCTGGCGACGATGATTTCGGCGCGGGTGCAGGCTTTGTTCAGCCAGAACCTGCTCACCAAAGCCGTTGGAGTGTTGGCGCTGCCGCTGATGAAACGCATGCAGGCCGATCTGGCGCCGGCCAGGCACAACGGTGCAAGTTTTCTGGGTTTGCAGGGGATTGTGGTGAAAAGCCACGGTTCGGCCGGTGTTCAGGGCTTTCAAAGTGCGATTCAGCGGGCGTTGATCGAGATTCACGAAAATCTCCCGCAACGCTTGCATGGACGTCTTGAGGAGTTGCTTTAGTATGCCGTCGGGGCGCAATTCCCGAAAATGTGACGCTACTGACCGAGCAGTCATCCAAACGATCAGTCTTTAATATTCGACTTCTTGCGCACGGCAAAACGGCCGGGCGTCAATTTCGGCGACAACAATTCAGAGGCTTGTTAAATGTCTGCATCCCTCGCATTCGTCTTTCCGGGTCAAGGTTCACAGTCGTTGGGCATGCTTGCCGAGCTGGCTGCGCAATACCCGTTGATCCAGGAAACTTTCGCAGAAGCGTCTCAGGCGCTGGGCTACGACCTTTGGGTCCTGACCCAGCAAGGGCCGGAAACCGAACTGAATCAAACCGATAAAACCCAGCCTGCCATCCTTGCCGCCTCCATTGCGTTGTGGCGTCTGTGGCTGGCTGAGGGCGGCGCTCGACCTGCTTTCGTCGCCGGGCACAGCCTTGGTGAGTACAGTGCGCTGGTTGCTGCCGGCAGCCTGTCGCTGGGCGATGCGGTGAAACTCGTGGAGCGTCGCGGCCAGTTGATGCAGGAAGCGGTTCCTGCGGGGCAGGGCGCCATGGCGGCGATTCTCGGTCTGGAGGACTCCGACGTTTTGGCAGCCTGCGCCGAAGCGGCTCAAGGCGACGTGGTCAGTGCGGTGAATTTCAACTCGCCAGGCCAGGTTGTCATCGCCGGTTCGACCGCTGCGGTGCAGCGCGCCATGGAGCTGTGCAAGGCGCGTGGCGCCAAACGTGCCCTGCCGTTGCCGGTGAGCGTGCCTTCGCATTGCGAATTGATGCGTCCGGCAGCCGAGCGCTTCGCCGAGTCGGTCGAAGCGATCGATTGGCAGGCCCCGCAGATTCCGCTGGTGCAGAATGTCAGCGCTGCCGTGGTGTCCGACCTCGATACGCTGAAGTCCGATCTGTTGCAGCAGCTCTACAAGCCGGTCCGTTGGGTCGAATCGATTCAGGCGCTGGCCGCCAATGGCGCGGTCCAGTTGATCGAATGCGGGCCGGGTAAGGTGCTGGCTGGCCTCAATAAGCGTTGCGCCGACGGCGTGACGACTCACAACCTCAACACCCCAGACGCCTTTGCCGCCGCTCGCGCGGCACTGGCCTGATAAGGAGAGCTTGCATGAGCCTGCAAGGTAAAGTTGCACTGGTTACCGGTGCCAGTCGTGGAATTGGTCAAGCCATTGCCCTGGAATTGGGGCGCAATGGTGCTGTGGTCGTGGGGACCGCGACTTCCGAGAGCGGTGCCGAGCGCATCAGCGCGACGTTCAAGGAGCAGGGCATCGAAGGCTTCGGTCTGATGCTCAATGTCACTGATTCCGAGTCGGTCAGCGCGACCCTGGCATTGATTCAGGAGCGCGTTGGTGCGCCGTTGATCCTCGTCAATAACGCTGGCATCACCCGTGACAACCTGATGATGCGCATGAAAGATGACGAATGGCATGATGTCGTCGACACCAATCTGAACAGCCTGTTTCGCTTGTCCAAGGGCGTTCTGCGGGGCATGACCAAGGCGCGCTGGGGCCGAATTATCAGTATTGGTTCCGTTGTGGGTGCCATGGGCAACGCAGGCCAAGTAAACTATGCAGCCGCAAAGGCCGGTCTGGAAGGTTTCAGCCGGGCCCTGGCTCGTGAAGTGGGTTCGCGTGCGGTGACGGTAAACTCGGTTGCACCGGGTTTCATCGATACCGATATGACACGTGAGCTACCGGAAGCGCAGCGTGAGTCGCTGATTTCCCAGATTCCCCTGGGTCGTCTGGGGCAGGCTGAAGAGATCGCGCACGTGGTCGCTTTTCTTGCTTCGGAAGGTGCAGGCTACGTTACCGGGGCTACAATCCCCGTGAATGGCGGCATGTACATGAGTTAAAAGTAACGGGTTGCGGTAAAAAAATGTCATACGTTGTGTCCAAAATCCGTTATAAAGCTGCAATCTATTTAATGGGCGTCAGGTCGGTGAGGTCAGCGGGGTTAGCATTGAGCTTGAAATGCGCAAAACCTCTTCTATACACTTACCCACCGGCCAGCCGCCTGAATTTGTCCACTAGGAGTTAAAACTAGGTATGAGCACCATCGAAGAGCGCGTCAAGAAAATCGTTTGCGAGCAACTTGGCGTCAAGGAGGAGGAAGTTGTCAACACTGCTTCTTTCGTTGAAGACCTGGGTGCCGACTCCCTTGATACCGTTGAGCTGGTGATGGCTCTGGAAGAGGAATTCGAGACCGAAATCCCTGACGAAGAAGCCGAGAAAATCACTACTGTTCAAGCTGCTATCGATTACGTTACTGCCCATCAGGCGTAACACGCTGTAATCGTCGTTGCTGTCATGGGAAAACCGCACTGCCTGCCGGCGTGCGGTTTTTTCTTTAAAAACGATGCCCTGTATCGTCAATAAGAGAAAAGGAGAGTCCTGTGTCGCGTAGACGCGTCGTGGTCACCGGTATGGGTATGCTGTCGCCATTGGGTACGGATGTGCCGAGCAGTTGGCAAGGCATTCTGGCTGGCCGCAGTGGCATTGGCCTTATCGAGCACACGGACCTTTCGGCTTACACGACCCGCTTTGGCGGTTCGATCAAAGGATTCAACGTTGAAGAGTACCTGGCGCCCAAAGAGGCTCGCCGGCTGGATCTCTTCATTCAGTATGGGCTGGCGGCCAGTTTTCAGGCTGTGCGCAATTCCGGCCTTGAAGTCACCGACGCCAACCGTGATCGCATTGGCGTGGCCATGGGTTCCGGTATCGGCGGCCTGACCAATATCGAAAACAACAGCCGCTCGCTGCATGAACAGGGGCCGGGACGGATTTCCCCGTTCTTTGTGCCGGGCTCGATCATCAACATGATTTCCGGGTTCCTGTCGATCCATCTGGGGGCACAGGGGCCTAACTACGCAATTGCGACGGCCTGTACGACCGGCACGCACTGCATCGGCATGGCCGCACGCAACATCGCTTATGGCGAGGCTGACGTGATGATTGCCGGCGGCGCTGAAATGGCGGCCTGTGGCCTCGGTATGGGCGGCTTCGGCGCGTCCCGTGCGCTGTCGACCCGCAATGACGATCCGACGCGTGCCAGCCGTCCGTGGGACAAGAGCCGCGACGGCTTCGTCCTGTCCGACGGTTCCGGAGCGCTGGTGCTTGAAGAGCTGGAACACGCCAAGGCGCGCGGCGCGACAATCTATGCCGAGCTGATCGGCTTCGGCATGAGCGGCGACGCGTATCACATGACCTCACCACCGGATGACGGCGCAGGTGCTGCGCGTTGCATCGTCAATGCGTTGCGCGACGCCAAGGTCAATGCTGACGATGTGCAGTACATCAATGCTCACGGTACGTCGACGCTGGCCGGCGACCTGGCTGAGGCGCGGGCGATCAAGTCGGTGTTCGGCGATCACGCCTACAAGCTGGCGGTGAGTTCCACCAAGTCCATGACCGGTCACTTGCTGGGTGCTGCGGGCGCCGTGGAAGCGATTTTCAGTATCCTGGCCATCAACGGTCAGGTCGCACCGCCGACCATCAACCTTGATGAACCGGGCGAAGGCTGCGATCTGAATTTTGTGCCCCATGAAGCGCAAGACATGCCGATCAACGTGGTGCTGTCCAACTCGTTCGGCTTTGGCGGGACCAACGGCTCGCTGGTGTTTCGCCGGTTCAACGAGTAATGCTCAGCTGGATCGATGGCGGTCCTGCCGATCTGCTGTCTATCAACGACAGAGGCCTGGCGTATGGCGATGGGCTGTTCGAGACCATTGCCGTCAAGCACGGACGGCCATCGCTTCTGGAGCGCCATCTGCAACGTCTTGAGGGCGGCTGTACTCGTCTGGGTATCGTCGCCGACCTGCAGTTGATTCGCCACGAACTGCTGGCGTTTGCGACACAGCTCGGCGATGGTGTGATGAAATTGATCATCACCCGAGGCGACAGTCAGCGCGGTTACGCTCCTGCCCCGAATTCTCAGCCTCGACGAATCCTGCAAGGCGGCCCGCCGCCGCTGTACCCGTCCGCTCATGCAGAGCAGGGCGTACGCCTCTTTGCTTGTCAGACTCGTCTGGCTGAACAGCCGCTGCTGGCCGGACTCAAGCACCTGAACCGCCTGGAGCAGGTGCTCGCACGCTCGGAATGGCAGGACAGCGACCACGCCGAAGGATTGATGCTCGATACGTCCGGGCGCGTCATCGAAGGTGTGTACAGCAATCTGTTTCTGGTCAGCGGCGGGGTCCTCCTTACTGCAGATCTGACGCGGTGCGGCGTCGCCGGGGTGATGCGTGCCGAATTGCTGGAGCAGGCGCCTGCGCTGGGTATCCCGGTAGAAGTCCGCGACCTGCAAATGTCTGACCTGCAGCATGCCGACGAAGTATTCCTCTGTAACAGTGTCTATCGCGTGTGGCCCGTTCGCGGCTTCATGCAGCTGAGCTGGCCGGTTGGGCCGCTCACCCGTAAACTGCAGCGCACCGTTCTCGCGCATCTGGAAATCGCTTAGTGATTCGAAAATTATTGGTCTTGCTGGAAACAGGCGTAGTGCTGGCGGGTCTGGTGCTGGGCGCTGCGTTTTGGCAGCAGAACGAAGCGCTGCATCAGCCATTGAACGTAACCCAGGAACAATTGCTGGATGTTCCAGCGGGCTCCACGCCAACGGGCGTGCTCAATCGTCTGGAAGCCGACGGCGTGGTCAAGGATGCTTTCTGGTTGCGGCTCTATTGGCGCTTCAACCTTTCCGGGCAGTCGCTGCACAGTGGTGAATACCGGATGACGCCCGGCATGGACGCTCAATCATTGCTGACCTTATGGCAGCGTGGCGAAGTGGTTCAGTACAGCTTGACCCTGGTAGAGGGCTGGAATTTCCGTCAGGTGCGGGCCGCTCTGGCGAAACAGCCCAAGCTTGAGCAAACCCTGACCGGTTTGAGCGACAACGAGCTGATGGCCAGGCTGGGTCATCCCGATGTCTATCCCGAAGGCCGTTTCTTTCCGGACACCTACCGCTATGTGCGGGGCATGAGCGACATCGAGCTGCTCAAGCAGGCCTACAACCGCCTGGATGAAGTGCTGGATGAAGAATGGGCCAAGCGCGCTGCGGATGTCCCCTACGTCGACCCGTATCAGGCTTTGATCATGGCCTCGCTGGTGGAAAAAGAGACGGGCGTTCCCCAGGAGCGTGGGCAGATTGCCGGGGTGTTTGTCAGACGCTTGCGTCTGGGCATGTTGCTGCAGACCGATCCGACTGTGATCTACGGTCTCGGCGAGCGCTACAACGGCAAGCTGACCCGCGCCCACCTCAAGGAAGCAACGCCTTACAACACATACGTGATCGCCGGACTGCCCCCTACGCCGATTTCTCTGGTGGGGCGTGAAGCTATTCATGCCGCACTGAATCCGGTTTCAGGCAACAGTTTGTATTTCGTCGCACGCGGCGACGGCAGTCACGTGTTCTCGGCGGATCTGGACGCGCATAACGCGGCCGTTCGTGAATACCAGCTCAAGCGGCGTGCCGATTATCGCTCCAGCCCGGCGCCCGCTGCTCCGTCCGTTGTTCCAGTCATCCCGCTGGAAACCAATCCGGTCCCGGCGCCCCCCGTTCCGGATGCGGCAACGGCGCCCGTCCCGGAGCCAGCTGCGCAGCCGGATGCCACCCAGAGCGAGCCAAGCCCGAAATGAAGATGAACGAGGACTGCCTGTGACTGGCCTGTTTATTACCCTGGAAGGTCCGGAAGGCGCCGGGAAAAGCACCAACCGCGAATACCTCGCCGATAAACTGCGCGCCGAAGGTATTGAAGTATTGCTGACTCGCGAACCTGGTGGCACGCCGTTGGCCGAGCGCATTCGTGAGCTGCTGTTGGCACCCAGCGATGAGTCCATGCATGCCGATACCGAGTTGCTGCTGGTATTTGCCGCACGGGCACAACATCTGGCGCAAGTGATTCGCCCGGCTCTGGCCCGCGGCGAGATCGTTTTGTGTGATCGTTTTACCGACGCGACTTACGCCTACCAGGGCGGCGGCCGTGGCCTGAGCCACGAGCGGATTGCCGTGCTGGAAAATTTCGTCCAGGACGATTTGCGCCCGGACCTGACTCTGATTTTCGATTTACCGGTTGAAGTCGGCCTGGCCCGCGCCTCTGCGCGAGGTCGACTGGACCGGTTCGAGCAGGAAGGACGGACCTTTTTCGATGCCGTACGCAGCACTTATCTGAACCGGGCTGGCGCCGAGCCTGCGCGTTATCGTCTGGTTGATGCCGCCTTGTCGTTGCCGGAAGTCCAGCAGTCCCTCGATGCGTTGGTCCCGCAAATGCTGGAGCGTTACCGTGGCTGAGGCCTACCCTTGGCAGGAAGCGCTCTGGCAGCAAATGGCCGGCCGCCCTCAGCACGCGCACGCTTACCTGCTGCACGGCCCCGCCGGAATTGGCAAGCGGGCCTTGGCCGAGCGGTTGATGGCCAGTTTGTTGTGTCAGCGTCCCGATGGGCTGGAAGCGTGCGGGACCTGTAAATCCTGCATGCTGCTGGTTGCCGGCAGCCATCCGGATAACTACGTGCTGGAGCCGGAAGAGGCCGACAAGGCGATCAAGGTCGATCAAGTGCGCGATCTGGTGAGCTTCGTTGTGCAAACCGCGCAGATGGGCGGGCGCAAAGTGGTGTTGATCGAGCCGGTGGAGTCGATGAATATCAACGCCGCCAACGCCTTGCTCAAAAGTCTTGAAGAACCTTCGGGCAATACCGTGCTGTTGTTGGTGAGCCATCAACCAAGCCGATTGTTGCCGACGGTCCGAAGCCGCTGTGTGCAGCAGGCCTGCCCGCTGCCGAGCGAAGCCATGAGTCTGGCGTGGCTGGCCGACGCGCTGCCCGACTGCACACAGGACGAGCGTAACGAACTGCTGGTTCTCGCCGCAGGTTCGCCGCTGGCCGCTGTCAGTCTTCAGGCCCAGGGCGTTCGCGAGCAGCGTGCACTGGTGGTCGACGGGGTGAAGAAACTGCTTAAACAGCAGCAATCGCCGACACAACTGGCGGAAGGCTGGAAAGATATTCCGCTGTTGCTGCTGTTTGACTGGTTCTGTGACTGGTCGCATCTGATCCTGCGTTACCAGCTCACCGAAGACGAAGAAGGCCTCGGTTTGGCGGACATGCGCAAAGTGCTGCAATACATGGCGCAGAAAACCAGTCAGGGCAAGGTCCTCGACATTCAGGACTGGATCCTGGCCCAGCGCCAGAAGGTCATGTCCAAGGCCAATCTCAACCGCGTGCTGCTGCTCGAAGCTTTATTGGTACAGTGGGCTGGCTTGCCGCTGCAACGTTAGGCTGTATTTATTGGAATCCTGAGGAGTTGTGATGAGCTTGCCGCTGAATTCCGGTCCCCGTAACGGTATTTTGTCCCTGACCATCAAGGACAAATCCGTGCTGTACGCCGCTTACATGCCGTTCATCAGGAATGGCGGGTTGTTCATTCCGACCAGCAAGAGCTACAAGCTGGGCGATGAAGTGTTCATGCTGCTCAATCTGATGGACGAGCCGGAGAAGGTTCCGGTCGCTGGCAAAGTCACCTGGATTACCCCCAAGGGCGCGCAGGGCAACCGGGCTGCTGGAGTCGGCGTGCAATTCAATGACGGCGATAATACTGCCCGTAACATGATCGAAACCTATCTGGCCGGCGCTTTGAAGTCCGACCGCCCAACTCACACGATGTAGATAACCATTGCCATGCTTGTAGATTCCCATTGCCACCTTGACCGCCTGGACCTCGCTGAACATGCTGGCTCTCTCGATGCCGCGCTGGAAGCGGCGCGGGGCAGAGGGGTTGGGCATTTTCTCTGTATCGGCGTCAGTGCTGACAATGCAGGCGCGGTCAAAAGCCTGGCAGAACGCTATGACGACGTGGATTGCTCGGTCGGCATTCATCCGCTGGACCTGAAGCCGGGTGAAGCGCCTGCCCTGGAATGGTTGCTGGGTGAATTGAACCACCCGCGCGTGATCGCCATTGGTGAAACCGGTCTGGATTATCACTACGAGCCTGAAGCCGCCGAGTTGCAACAAGCTTCATTTCGCCTGCATCTGCAAGCCGCCAACGTCACCGGCAAACCGGTCATCGTGCACACCCGTGGCGCGCGTGCCGATACGCTGAACCTGTTGCGCGAGGCTGCCTTGCCGCAAGGTGGCGTGCTGCATTGTTTTACCGAGGACTGGGACATGGCCAAGGCGGCGCTGGATCTGGGTTTTTACATTTCCCTGTCCGGCATCGTCACCTTCCGCAATGCCGATGCGCTGCGAGATGTGGCGCGCCAGGTTCCCGCAGATCGCCTGCTGGTTGAAACGGATTCACCTTATCTGGCGCCGATTCCTTATCGGGGCAAACCCAACCTGCCTCAGTACGTACGCGAAGTCGCCGAGTTTCTGGCGATGCTGCGTGGCGAGTCCTACGAGCACTTTGCCGAAATGACCACCGACAACTTCGCCCGGCTGTTCCCGTTGGCGCACCTCAAGCGCTAGACACTGTTCCCGTGTCAAATCCCGGGCAAAAAAAACCCGGGTTCTGGGGGGTGAATCCGGGTTAAGACCATTAGGAGTAAAACAAAGGTGCGCCATCCGTCGGCACCTTTACTGGCGTGTCATTTGGGGGATATGCAACGCCAACGCCTTAAGTATTGGTCATGATTGCCGGGCGTCCAGTTAGTTCTGATCATTTTTTAAACAGATTTGGAATAGCAAGACGGCTGCTGAGTCCGCATTTCACACATCAGGCGATCCCGACGACGCATTTGTCGCGCAAAACGCTGATTCGGCTATTTAGCTCAAAAAACCACGCCATGGTCGGATGATCCGTGCAATTTCGCGCAAGTTAGGCATAATACCGGGCTTCGATTTTGACCCCTACAGACCTTCTTATGCAGAAAGAACCCCGCAAGGTGCGTGAGTTTCGACGCCGCGAGCAAGAGATTCTCGACACCGCGCTCAAGCTGTTCCTCGATCAAGGTGAAGACAGCGTCACGGTCGAGATGATTGCTGATGCCGTGGGTATCGGCAAAGGCACGATCTACAAGCATTTCAAATCCAAGGCGGAGATTTACCTGCGCCTGATGCTCGACTACGAGCGCGATTTGAACGAGCTGCTGCACTCGGCGGATGTCGACAAGGACAAGGAAGCGCTATCGCGCGCTTACTTCGAGTTCCGCATGCGTGATCCTCAGCGTTACCGGTTGTTTGATCGGCTGGAGGAAAAAGTCGTCAAGGGCAATCAGGTACCGGAGCTGGTCGAGGAGCTGCACAAGATTCGCGCCTCTAACTTTGAGCGTCTGACGCTGCTGATCAAAGGTCGAATCAACGAAGGCAAGCTCGAAGACGTCCCGCCTTATTTCCACTATTGCGCCGCCTGGGCGTTGGTCCATGGCGCGGTGGCGCTGTACCACTCGCCGTTCTGGAGCAATGTCCTCGAAGATCAGGAAGGTTTTTTCCAGTTCCTGATGGATATCGGCGTACGCATGGGCAACAAGCGCAAGCGCGATCCCGATACGATTGTTGATCTGAACCCTGATACCACTGGCGGTTGAGCCTTTTCAGGACCTGCGCGCATTATTGACCTGCCTTGCCCATGATGGCGCGGAAGCTGCATCCGACGACCATTCGCCGGTTTTCCGTCACCGGCACTTGGGAGGAAGTGATGCGTAGCCTGGTTTTGCTACTGGCGCTGTTGGCGTTGAATGGTTGTATGAGTGTCAGCGATCTGGGCCAGGGCGCTCATGATCAATTCAGTGACGCCGGTTTGCTGGATCACAGTGAAACCCGACGCATCAGTAACTGGCGTTTGCAGCCGGATTCCTTCATCTATATCGCTCAAGGTGCATTTGCGCCGCCGGGCAGTGCCTACCCAAGACCCAACGTCGTGGCGGAAGAGGCGTTCAACGGCTTCATCGAGTATTTCCCCATGGTGCGTCGCGCTCGCACGCCGTTAGGGCTCGATGAAGCAATGAATGAAGCCCGCGCCGCCGGTGCGCATTACCTGCTTTATACCCGCTTCGCCAAAGCCGATGACCGAATCAGCAACACCGACGAGTGGTCGGATCAGGAAGCGCTGGATCGGCTCGGCATCGACAGCGGCGTCATCCAGCTGATGGTGATCGAAACCAGCACCCGCTACCTGATCGACAGTGCGCGAATTCGCAGCCGTGGCGGATTGCTGACACTGCACGACACCAAACCACAAGATTTGCTTGGCCCGCCTCTGGAGGATTACGCTCGCAGTCTGTTGGGCGTAAGCCGCTAAGGAGGAAGTCATGAGTGATTCAGGCAAGGCCAATGATCTGTTCGCGCAGATCCCCAAATCCAAAGGGTTGCCGCCTGTTCATTTATGGAACCCTGATTTCTGTGGCGATATCGACATGCGCATCGCCCGGGATGGCACCTGGTATTACCAGGGGACGCCGATCGGTCGCAAACCCATGGTGCGCTTGTTCTCCACCATCATGCGCCGTGACGGCGATGACTATTTCCTGATCACGCCCGTGGAAAAAGTGCGCATCACGGTCGATGACGCGCCATTCGTGGCGGTCAGTCTGGAGGTAGAAGGCGACGGCGAGCATCAGGTTCTGCGCTTTACCACCAATGTCGATGACGTGACCGAAGCCGGCTCCGAACATACATTGCGGGTGCTGATCGATCCTGCGACCGACGAGCCAGCGCCGTACATTAATGTGCGGGTCAATCTCGAAGCGCTGATTCATCGCAACGTCTTCTATCAATTGGTCGAGCTGGCCGTACCTCGGGATATCGACGGGCAACGCTGGCTGGGCGTCTGGAGTGGCGGGTTGTTCTTTCCAATCGGCCTCGAGCCCTGAATAACGGATCCCTCGGATGATGTCCCATCAATTGCCTGCTTCCGACGCGACGGTTAAAGTGCCGCTCCGCGTTTTTCCTGAGGTTTTTGCATGAGCCAGTCCTTTGACATCGCCGTGATCGGCGCCACCGGTACTGTCGGCGAAACCATCGTCCAGATTCTGGAAGAGCTCGACTTCCCGGTCGGGCAGCTGCACCTGCTGGCCAGTATCGAGTCGGCAGGGCATTCGGTTCCGTTCAGGGGCAAGAATGTGCGGGTCAAAGAGGTCGACGAGTTCGACTTCAACAAGGCGCAGGTCGCATTCTTTGCCGCCGGTTCAGCCATTACCCGCAGTTACGCCGCACGCGCCTTGGCTGCGGGCTGTTCGGTGATCGATTTGTCGGGCGGCTTGCCCGCTGCAGACGCTCCTGGCGTGGTGCCGGAAATCAACGCGCAGTCGATTGAGTCCCACGGCAAGCCTTATCAGATTGCCAGTCCAAGCGCTTCCGGCACGGCCATCGCGCTGACCCTCGCGCCATTGCTCAATGTGCTGGAAATCCTGCGTGTCAACGTCACTGCCTGCCTGGCAGTCTCCAGCCAGGGCCGCGAAGGCGTTGCCGAACTGGCGCGGCAAACCACCGAATTGCTGAATATTCGGCCGCTGGAACCGCGCTTTTTTGACCGGCAGATGGCCTTTAACCTGCTCGCTCAGGTCGGCACGCCGGACGCGCAAGGCCATGCGCCACTTGAAGTGCGCCTGGTAGCGGAGTTGCGCGAGTTGCTGGCATTGCCTTTACTCAAGGTTTCGGCGACGTGCGTGCAGGCGCCGGTGTTTTTTGGCGACAGCTTCACCGTGTCGCTGCAAACCTCGCAGCCAGTGGATCTGCAAGCGGTCAATGCTGCACTGGAAGCGGCGTCGGGGATTGCATTGGTCGAAGCCGGGGATTATCCGACGGCTGTAGGAGATGCCGTAGGCCAGGATGTTGTTTATGTAGGACGCGTGCGCAGCGGAATTGACGATCCCTGTGAGCTTAATCTGTGGATAACGTCTGACAATGTGCGCAAAGGTGCTGCGCTCAACGCTGTGCAGGTCGCGCAATTGTTGATAAAAGACTATGTGTAAAAGATACTTGGCCTCAATTTAAAGAATCTTTCTAGCGTGTGTGTCATTGATTTCCTGAGATGTCTGCTTAGACACCCAATGCATGCTTTACCTTCCCGGGTGCCGGGGAGTTTTTAAACAAGGGATGGGCTATGGTTCAGGTTCGCAAACTGGTATTGGCAATTGCTGCCGCTTCGGCGTTGTCATCAGGCATGGCGCACGCGCTGGGACTCGGGGAATTGTCGGTCAAGTCGACCCTGAATCAACCCCTTGTAGCCGAGATCGAATTGACACAGGCCCAAGGCCTGAGCGCCGCGCAAGTGGTGCCGAGCCTTGCAACCACAGCTGATTTCGCACAGGCGGGGGTTGCCCGACAGGCGTTTCTCAACGATCTGACGTTCACTCCGGTACTGAATGCCAGCGGTAAAAGCGTATTACGCATTACCTCCAGCAAGCCGGTGCGTGAGCCCTTTGTAAAATTCCTCGTGCAGGTGCTCTGGCCCAATGGTCGACTGCTGCGCGAATACAGCCTGTTGCTGGACCCACCGAAGTTTTCCCCTGAAGCAGCAGCGGCTCCCGCAGCGGCGCCGCAACTACCGTCGACTGCGCCACAGCCGGCCCAGGCGCCTGCGACTGCTGAGGGAGCGCCGCCTGCACCGACTCCGGTTCCGCAAGCGACGCCCGCTGCCGAGGCCAAGCCTGCGCAATACACCACCGCTAATAACGACACGCTCTGGGAAATTGCCGAGAAAGTGCGCAATGGCGGCACTGTCCAGCAAACCATGCTGGCCATTCAGGCGCTGAACCCTGATGCGTTCATCGGCGGCAATATCAACCGCCTGAAAAAAGGCCAGGTATTGCGCCTGCCTAATCCGCAGCAAACCACCACCGTGCCGCAGCCTCAAGCAGTGGCTCAGGTTGCCGAACAGAATCAGGCCTGGCGTCAGGGGCGTCGTTTGCCGTCCGGTACCCGTCAGGTCGATGCGACTCGCCGTGATCGCGCCGGTGCTGCGCCATCCAAAGTGGCGCCAAGTGACAGCCTGAGTCTGGTCGCCGCCGGCTCCAGCTCTTCTGCCAAAGGTGCGGCAGGCGACAAGGATTTGAGTAACAAGCTGGCGGTGGCCGAGGAAAATCTGGATACCGCGCGTCGTGACAACGCTGAACTGAAAAGTCGCATGAACGACTTGCAGAGTCAGCTGGACAAGATGCAGCGCTTGATTCAGCTCAAGAGCGATCAGTTGGCCAAGATGCAGGCCGCAGGTGCAACGGTTCCGCCGGTGCCTGCCGACCCGGCTTTGCCGGCCGCATTGGTCGCGGCACCTGGTGCTCCCGCCAGGCCGCCGGGCGAAATTGCCCCCGAAGACGCACTGCCAGCGGGCGCGGCTCAAGTCAGCGCACCGGCTGCGGAGCAGCCGTTGGCCGTAGAGCCGGTCGTGGCGCAGGAAGCCGATTCCGACCAGGCGTTCAAGCAGTTGCTCGGCAACCCGATCGTGCTCGGCTTGATCGGCGGGGCGGCCGTGCTGCTTCTGCTGCTGTTGATGCTGTTTCTGGCGCGCCGCCGCAATGCCAGGGCCGAGGCCGAGAAGCACCGGCGCATGGCGCGTGCGCTGGCTGAAGAATCTGAATTTGTTTCCGACATGGATATGGACGTGCCGCAGGCCAGTTTCGACGGGCTGGTGGTTGCCGCGCCTAACGTGAAAATGACGCCGATGGGCAGTGCGAGTGTCGATCCTGCTCGTGAGCGTCCAGCTGATCCACTGGTTCAGGCTGAGATCCATATCGCTTACGGGCGTATGAATCAGGCTGTCGAGCTGCTGGAAGAGTCGCTGAAGGAAGATCCGGCCCGGGACGATATTCGTCTCAAACTCATGGAAATCTATGCCGAGCAAGGTAACAGCAAGGCGTTTGCGATCCATGAGCGGAAATTGGTGGCTGGGGGAAAGCACCACGCTGAGGTCGAGCAGCTCAAGAGTCGTTACCCGGCCATGATCACCGCGGCCGTCGTTGCGGCGGCAGCCACAGCCACTGCAGCTGCGGTGGCTGCAGAAATGGATGCGAAGTACGTCGAGGAATTGTTGCTCGACGAGCCCGAAACACCCGAGCCCGAGCCTCAGCCTGAACCGGCCATTGTCGCCGAAACCCCAGTGCCGCCAACGCCGGAACCGGTTGCTCAAGCGGATGAGCAGGATGAACTCGACCACGATTTCGATCTGAGTCTGGATGACCTTGAAGAGGCCTCGCCTGCACAAGTGACCAATCCAACCGATTCGTACGATCTGGAGCTGGATGCACCTGCTTTGCCGGCAATCAATGACGATGACGAGCTGAGCTTCGAATCGGTATTGAAACAGCAGAGCGAAGCCAAGGCGGCGAGCGCCCCGGAAGATCTGGCTGACTTCGATCTGGCTGATTTTGATCTGGATAGCGCCGAAGACGAGCCTGCGCTGAGTGCCGAGGATGATTTCCTGCTCAGTCTCGACGAGCCACCGTTGAATCTGGGTGAATCAGCGCCAGCTCAGCCTGCAGAAGATCTGGACCTGCCGGATGATTTCGATCTGTCGCTGGCCGACGAAATCGAGACTGATCAGGCCACTCAAGCGTTTGCCTCCGAAATCGAGGATGTGAATGCCGAGCTGGAGCGCCTGTCGCAGAAACTTGAGCAGCCGCCGATGGCCACGCCGTTCGAAGCGCCAAGCTTCACTGCCGAAGACGCCGCTGCACTGGATGACGACGAGCCGGAATTCGACTTCCTGTCAGGTACCGATGAAGCGGCTACCAAGCTCGATCTGGCCCGCGCCTACATCGAGATGGGCGATAGCGATGGCGCACGGGACATACTCGATGAAGTCGTCACTGAAGGTGATGATGGCCAGAAAACCGAAGCCAGGGACATGCTGAGTCGTCTGGTCTGAGGGTTCTGTGATTGATTGCAACGGCCGCTTTTGCGGCCGTTTGCATTTCCAGGGCAGGGCACATGGCGTCTTTTCTCAGTGGCCTTATAATGGCCGCCATTTCGTAATTCAACAGGCTGTCCCTCCTTGGCGAATATAGATAACGCGGCGGCCGAAATGGCCGCCGCTGGTTTTTCCCGAATCGCACTGGGTGTCGAGTACAAAGGCTCTCGCTATTGTGGCTGGCAGCGTCAGGCTTCCGGTGTGCTGACCGTTCAGGAAACCCTGGAAAATGCGCTGTCCAAAGTCGCGGATTCGCCAGTGTCGCTGTTGTGCGCCGGGCGCACTGATGCGGGCGTGCATGCCTGCGGCCAGGTGGTGCATTTCGATACCCAGGCTGAACGCTCCATGAAGGCCTGGGTCATGGGCGCCAATATCAATTTGCCCCATGATGTCAGCGTGACGTGGGCCAAGGTGATGCCGGCCGAGTTCCATGCGCGCTTCAAGGCAATCGCCCGGCGCTATCGTTATGTCATCTATAACGATCAGATTCGTCCGGCCCATCTGAATCAGGAAATCACCTGGAATCATCGCCCGCTGGATGCCGAGCGCATGGCGCAAGCCGCGCAGTACCTGGTCGGCACCCATGATTTCAGTGCTTTCCGCGCCGGGCAATGCCAGGCCAAGTCTCCGATCAAACAGCTGCACCATCTGCGCGTCTCGCGGCACGGCAAGATGATTGTCATTGATGTGCGCGCCAATGCCTTTCTGCATCACATGGTGCGTAACATCGCGGGCGTGTTGATGACGATCGGCACCGGCGAACGCCCTGTCGAGTGGGCGCGGGATGTTCTGGAGAGCAAGGTGCGCCGGACCGGTGGCGTAACGGCACACCCTTACGGGTTGTATCTGGTGCAGGTTGAGTATCGCGACGAGTTCCCGTTGCCGGAACGCTACGTCGGGCCACACTTTCTGACAGGCTTCTCGGAACTTGACGGCTGACGTCCGGAAAAGCATTTGCTACCATCCCGAACTTTACAGAAAGGCTTGGGGTTCTCTACATGTCAGCCGTTCGCAGCAAGATCTGCGGCATTACCCGCATAGAAGACGCTTTGGCTGCTGTTGAAGCCGGGGCTGATGCTATCGGGCTGGTGTTTTATGCCAAGAGCCCGCGGGCGGTCACCGTGCAGCAGGCGCGAGCGATCATTGCCGCGCTGCCGCCGTTTGTCAGTACCGTCGGGCTTTTCGTCAACGCCAGCGCTTGCGAACTCAACGAGACGCTGGATGCAGTGCCGCTGGATCTGTTGCAGTTTCACGGCGACGAAACGCCAGAGCAATGTGAAGGCTATCATCGCCCCTGGATCAAGGCGCTGCGGGTACAGGCCGGTGACGATATTGCCGCCAGTTGCCGTGCGTATTCCGGAGCCAGCGGTATTCTGCTGGATACCTACGTTGCCGGCGTCCCCGGCGGCACCGGTGAAACCTTTGACTGGGCGTTGATTCCCGCAGGTCTGAGTAAACCGATCATTCTGGCCGGCGGTCTGACTTCCGCCAATGTGGCCCAGGCCATTGCTCAGGTCCGGCCGTATGCGGTGGATGTCAGCGGCGGGGTCGAAAGGAGTGGAGGCATCAAGGACCATGACAAGATCCGCGCATTCATGAGCGCGGTACATGGCGCTTGATCGCCAGCGGCTATAGATGTGACGGCTATGGGTTGTCCGCCGTCCATAACCCTGGCTGCGCAATTGGCGCACAGGTCGAATTCAGGACTGCGCAGGTGTCGATATGCCGCGCAGAAGCTGTTGCAGTTCCACGATTGACGACGTTGTTGTCACGCAGGTCAGGCCAATTGCCGACCGCTGACGCCGGGTTGTCGGATCATCCAAGAATTTAGCTCAAGGGCATGCGCGCACGTCGTTACGTCTGCGTTCGAGCCACCGGTACTGGAGAAATAAAGCATGAGCAACTGGTTGGTAGACAAGCTGATCCCTTCGATCATGCGTTCCGAGGTCAAGAAAAGCTCGGTTCCCGAAGGTCTTTGGCATAAGTGCCCTTCTTGCGAAGCGGTGCTTTATCGTCCGGAACTGGAAAAGACCCTGGACGTCTGCCCCAAGTGCAACCATCACATGCGTATTGGCGCTCGGGCACGTCTGAACATCTTTCTGGATACCGATGGCCGTGCCGAAATCGGCGCTGACCTGGAGCCAGTGGATCGCCTGAAGTTTCGCGACAGCAAGAAATACAAGGATCGTCTCACCGGTGCGCAGAAGCAGACCGGTGAAAAGGATGCGCTGATTTCCATGAGCGGTTCCTTACTGGGCATGCCAGTGGTCGCTTGCGCATTCGAGTTCTCCTTCATGGGCGGCTCGATGGGGGCTATCGTTGGCGAGCGTTTCGTACAGGCCGCCAACTACGCGCTGGAAAAACGTTGCCCGATGGTCTGCTTCGCGGCCTCCGGCGGCGCGCGCATGCAGGAAGCGCTGATTTCCCTGATGCAGATGGCCAAGACTTCGGCCGTGCTGGCCCGTCTTCGTGAAGAAGGCCTGCCGTTTATCTCGGTACTCACTGACCCGGTCTACGGCGGTGTTTCCGCGAGTCTGGCGATGCTTGGCGATGTCATCGTTGCAGAACCCAAGGCGCTGATCGGTTTTGCCGGTCCTCGCGTCATCGAACAGACCGTGCGCGAGAAGCTGCCTGAAGGCTTCCAGCGCAGCGAGTTTCTGCTCGATCACGGCGCTATCGACTTGATCATCCACCGACAGGAACTGCGTCCGCGCCTGGGCAATCTGCTCGCGCAATTCATGAACCTGCCGACCCCTGAATTCGTACCGCCGGTCCTGGAACCTATCGTTGTTCCACCGATTCCGGCGAACGTATGACCCCAGGATCGCTGGGCGACTGGCTCGCCTATCTGGAGCAGTTGCACCCTTCGGCCATCGATATGGGGCTGGAGCGTTCGCAACAGGTTGCCCGGCAATTGGGTTTGACCCGTCCTGCGCCCAGGGTGATTACCGTCACCGGGACCAACGGCAAGGGTTCGACCTGCGCATTCCTCGCGGCATTGTTGCAGGCGCAGGGTTTGAAAGTAGGCGTCTACAGCTCGCCTCACCTGTTGCGTTACAACGAGCGGGTGCAGGTGCAGGGCGTTGAAGCCACTGATGTGGAGCTGTGCGATGCCTTTGCCGCTGTCGAGGCAGCGCGTGGCGATGTAACGCTGACCTATTTCGAGATGGGCACCTTGGCGGCTTTCTGGCTGTTCGAGCGAGCCGGCCTGGATGTTGCGGTGCTTGAAGTCGGCCTTGGCGGTCGGCTGGATGCGGTCAATCTGATCGATGCGGACCTGGCGCTGGTGACCAGCATCGGCATCGATCACGCCGACTGGCTGGGTGATACCCGCGAATCTGTGGCTTTCGAAAAAGCGGGCATTTTCCGCGAAGGTCGACCTGCGCTTTGTGGCGACCTGGATCCTCCGGAGCCATTGCTGGCCCAGGCTGCGGTACTCAATTGCCCGCTGTGGTTGCGCGCTCGGGAGTTCGATCTTTCGATCATCGAGCACAACTGGAACTGGCTGGGTCGTGACGGGGCAGGGCAGTTGGTTGAGTTGCGCGACCTGCCGCTGCTCGATTTGCCCATGGAGAACGCCGCGCTGGCCTTGCAGGCCTATTTGTTGCTGGATATTGCCTGGCAGCCTGAGGTGATTCGCTCGGCATTGCGCGATACGCGGATCATCGGGCGTCTGGATCGCCGTTCGTTCAGCTGGCATGGCAAGCACCTGCATCTGCTGCTGGATGTGGGCCATAACCCCCACGCTGCGCAGTTTCTCGCCCGGCGCATGGCGCAGCGTCCGGTCGTCGGCAAGCGTCTTGCAGTGTTTGGTTTGCTGGCCGACAAGGAACTCGAAGGTGTGGTTTGCGAACTGGTGGGCAGCATCGCCGAATGGGCTGTTGCGCCATTGCCAACCTCGCGCAGTCGCCCGGCTTCCGATCTTCAGGCAGCGCTACAGAACCTTGGCGCGAAAGTGACGTCCTATCAGAGTGTTGCGTTGGCGCTGGAAGCTCAGTGCGCGCACGCCACGGCCGATGACGAAATTTTGCTGTTCGGGTCTTTTTACTGTGTTGCCGAGGCCCTGGAATGGTTGACCCGGCACGCCAAAGAGGAAGCTGCAAATGGCACTGCTGGATAACGTATTCAAACAGCGAATGGTCGGCGCACTGGTGCTTATTGCCGTGGCGGTGATCTTCCTGCCTATGCTGTTCACCAAACAGGACGAGTCGCATCGGGTACTGGTCGACGCGCCAGCTGCGCCGCAGACACCGCCTACGCCTCAGGTGCAGATTGAGCCGGTTCCGGTTCCTGAACCTCAGGCATTGCCTCAGGAGCCGGTACCGGCCGATGATGAAATTGGCCAGATTGCCCAGGCACCATCGACGCCAATTGCGCCTGCGCCGCCCGCTGCAAAACCCACTCCTGCACCTGCTGCACCTGCTGCGCCTGCTGTAAAGCCAGCACCCAAGCCTGCTGCACCGGCTCCAGCCGCCCCGGCAACGGCACCGGCGCAAGCCGCGACCAAGCCGGCCACGCCCAGCGGCGTCGACGCCAATGGCCTGTCGGTCAGCTGGTCGGTGCAACTGGCGAGCCTGTCCAATCGGGCCAATGCCGACAACCTGCAGAAAACCCTGCGTACCCAGGGCTATAACGCCTATATCCGCAGCGCCGACGGTGTGAATCGGGTGTTTGTCGGTCCGCTGATCGAGCGTGCCGAGGCCGATCGTTTGCGCGACCAGCTCGACAAGCAGCAGAAGCTCAAGGGCATCGTCGTACGCTTTCAGCCCGAGCGCGGCTGAGGCTTTTTCAGCGAATGTGAGGCCTGCCGGTAATCCCCGCTTACCGGCAGGCTGGCGCTCTGCTAAAATGCGCCGCCTTATCTGTTCGCAGGCTCAAACGTGCCATTTACCCCGGTCGACTGGGCGATCCTCGGGATTGTCGTCATTTCTGCTCTGATCAGTCTCAAGCGCGGCTTCGTCAAGGAAGCTCTGTCGCTGGTGACCTGGATCATTGCAGGCGTCGTTGCCTGGATGTTCGGCGCGGGGCTTTCGCAGTATCTGGTCAGTTATATCGAGACGCCCTCGTTCAGGGTGATCGCAGCCTGTACTATTCTGTTCGTCGCCACCTTGCTGGTCGGCGCAATGATCAACTTTCTCATCGGAGAACTGATTCGTGTCACCGGGCTTTCCGGGACCGATCGTTTTCTCGGCATGGTCTTCGGCGCGGCGCGCGGGGGCTTGCTTGTCGTAGTGGCGGTCGGGCTATTGAGTCTGGGGCCGGTGCAACAGGATCAATGGTGGCAGCAGTCCAGATTGTTGCCACAATTTCTCATGGTCGCTGACTGGTCGAAAAACCTGATTCTCGGGATGTCCAGCAAGTGGCTCGCCAGCGGCATCAGCGTACCTGCTGATCTGCCGTTCAAGGATCACCTTCTGCCGCCTACAATGCCGCAGGAAGTGCTCGGTAAATCCAGTTCCACTAAGTAGGGGTTGTGTCGCATGTGTGGCATCGTCGGTATCGTTGGTAAGTCGAATGTCAATCAGGCGCTGTATGACGCGCTAACCGTCCTCCAGCACCGCGGCCAGGACGCTGCCGGTATCGTAACCAGTCATGATGGCCGGTTATTCCTGCGCAAGGACAATGGTTTGGTTCGTGACGTATTCCACCAGCGCCATATGCAGCGCCTGGTCGGACATATGGGCATTGGCCATGTGCGTTACCCAACGGCGGGCAGCTCGACCTCGGCCGAGGCCCAGCCGTTCTACGTCAACTCGCCGTATGGCATCACGTTGGCCCACAACGGCAACCTGACCAACGTTGAGCAACTGGCCAAGGAGATTTACGAATCCGACCTGCGCCACGTCAACACCAATTCCGATTCTGAAGTGCTGCTCAACGTCTTCGCCCATGAGCTGGCCCGGCGCGGCAAGTTGCAGCCCACCGAAGAAGACGTCTTCGCGGCTGTGGCCGACGTGCACAATCGTTGCCGTGGCGGCTATGCCGTCGTCGCGATGATTACCGGTTACGGCATCGTTGGTTTCCGTGACCCGGACGCCATTCGCCCGATCGTGTTCGGTCAGCGTCATACCGACGAAGGCGTCGAGTACATGATCGCCTCGGAAAGCGTTTCCCTGGACGTTCTGGGCTTCACGCTGATTCGTGACCTGGCGCCGGGCGAAGCGGTTTACATCACCGAAGACGGCAAGCTGCATACTCGTCAATGTGCTGCCAACCCGAAATACGCGCCGTGCATCTTCGAACACGTCTATCTGGCGCGTCCGGACTCGATCATCGACGGCATCTCGGTCTACAAGGCGCGTCTGCGCATGGGCGAGAAGCTGGCCGACAAGATCCTGCGCGAGCGTCCGGATCACGACATCGACGTGGTTATCCCGATTCCTGACACCAGTCGTACCGCCGCTCTCGAGCTGGCCAATCACCTGGGCGTCAAGTTCCGGGAAGGCTTCGTCAAGAACCGCTACATCGGCCGCACGTTCATCATGCCCGGCCAGGCTGCACGGAAAAAATCCGTACGCCAGAAGCTCAACGCCATCGAGCTGGAATTTCGCGGCAAGAACGTGATGCTGGTGGACGACTCCATCGTGCGCGGCACCACCTGCAAGCAGATCATCCAGATGGCACGCGAAGCGGGCGCCAAGAACGTCTACTTCTGCTCGGCGGCTCCGGCCGTTCGCTATCCGAACGTGTATGGCATCGACATGCCGAGCGCTCACGAGCTGATCGCCCACAACCGCACCACTCAGGACGTCGCTGATCTGATCGGCGCCGACTGGTTGATCTATCAGGACTTGAGTGACCTGATCGAAGCGGTCAGCGGCAGCAAAAAGATCAAGATCGACAACTTCGATTGCTCGGTCTTCGACGGCAAGTACGTGACCGGTGATATCGACGAGCATTACCTGAACAAGATCGAGCAGGCGCGCAATGACGCCTCCAAGGTCAAGACCCAGGCCGTGAGCGCGATTATCGATCTGTACAACAACTAATCATCAGGGAGGGCGCGGCATGACTCAGGAATGGGATGCCGGTCGGCTGGACAGCGATCTTGAAGGCGTGGGTTTCGATACCCTCGCCGTACGGGCAGGCCAACACCGCACGCCGGAAGGCGAGCACGGCGATCCGATGTTCTTCACCTCCAGTTACGTGTTCCGCACGGCGGCCGACGCGGCCGCGCGTTTCGCCGGTGAAGTGCCAGGCAACGTTTACTCGCGCTACACCAACCCGACCGTGCGCTCCTTCGAAGAGCGCATCGCCGCGCTGGAAGGTGCAGAGCAGGCGGTAGCGACGGCGACGGGCATGGCGGCAATTCTGGCTACCGTCATGAGCCTGTGCAGCGCGGGCGACCATGTATTGGTATCGCGCAGTGTGTTCGGTTCGACCATCAGCCTGTTCGAGAAGTACTTCAAGCGTTTTGGCGTCGAAGTCGACTACGTGCCGCTGGCCGAACTGGCGGGCTGGGATGCGGCCATCCAGTCGAACACCAAATTGCTGTTCGTCGAGTCGCCGTCCAATCCACTGGCTGAATTGGTGGATATCGCGGCCCTGGCCGAGATCGCCCATGCCAAGGGTGCGATGCTGGTGGTGGATAACTGCTTCTGTACCCCGGCGCTGCAACAGCCGTTGCTGCTGGGTGCCGACGTGGTGGTGCATTCGGCCACCAAGTTTATCGACGGCCAGGGTCGTTGCATGGGCGGCGTGGTTGCCGGACGCAGCGAGCAGATGAAGGAAGTCGTAGGTTTCCTGCGTACCGCCGGTCCGACCCTGAGCCCCTTCAATGCCTGGATTTTCCTCAAGGGCCTTGAAACCCTGAACCTGCGCATGCGCGCTCATTGCGCCAGTGCCCTTGAACTGGCCGAGTGGCTGGAGCAGCAGGACGGCATTGAGAAGGTGCATTACGCCGGTCTCAAGAGCCACCCGCAGCATGCTCTGGCTCAACGCCAGCAGAAAGGCTTTGGCGCAGTGGTCAGTTTTGAAGTCAAAGGCGGCAAAGACGGCGCATGGCGTTTCATCGACGCCACTCGGCTGATCTCCATCACGGCCAACCTGGGTGACAGCAAAACCACCATCACCCACCCGAGCACCACGTCTCACGGACGTCTGGCGCCTCAGGAGCGGGAAGCCGCGGGTATTAGTGACAGCCTGATTCGCGTTGCGGTCGGTCTGGAAGATGTTGCTGACCTCAAAGCCGATCTGGCGCGTGGCCTGGCGGCATTGTGAGCGATTGGGTGATGGAGGCCGCCAGCTCCAGCAATGGCCGGGTGGCCTTGGTCACCGGTGCAGCACGCGGGATCGGTCTGGGCATCGCTGCCTGGCTGATTACCGAGGGCTGGCAGGTCGTGCTCGCCGACGTTGATCGCGCCCGTGGTTTGCGGGTGACCGAAGCGCTCGGCGAGAACGCCTTGTTCGTTGGCATGGATGTGGCCAGCGAAGAGCAGGTTGCGGTGGGCGTCGCCGAGGTGATCGGACGCTTCGGACGCCTGGATGCGCTGGTCTGCAATGCTGCGGTGGCTGATCCGCGCAACACCACTCTCGAAAGCCTGAGCCTTGCTCACTGGAATCGTGTGCTGGCCGTCAACCTCAATGGTCCGATGCTGCTGGCCAAGCACTGCGCGCCGTACCTGCGTGCTCACTGCGGCAGCATCGTCAACCTGACCTCGACGCGCGCTCGTCAATCAGAACCCGATACGGAAGCTTACGCGGCCAGCAAGGGCGGTTTGCTGGCCTTGACTCACGCCCTGGCGATCAGTCTGGGCCCGGAAATCAGGGTCAATGCGGTTAGCCCCGGCTGGATCGACGTTCGTGACCCCTCCGTGCGCCGCGCTGAGCCGCTCTCTGAGGCCGATCATGCGCAGCATCCGGCGGGCAGGGTAGGCAATGTAGAGGACGTGGCTGCAATGGTGGCCTGGCTGCTGTCGCGCAATGCCGGTTTCATTACCGGGCAGGAGTTCGTGGTTGACGGCGGCATGACCCGCAAAATGGTTTATGTGGAATAGCTGCAAGCTGCAAGCTTCGAGCGGCAACTGAAGGCGCGAGAAATTGCGCCTTTTCTTCGTCTGGCCTGTAGCTGGAAACTTGTCGCTAAAAGCTGCCTCTGAAAAAAACTTCAAGCAGGCTATTGACTTAGGTTCGTTAGGTGCGTAAATTTCGCGGCCTCAACGAAGCAAAGGGTGATTAGCTCAGCTGGGAGAGCAGCTGCCTTACAAGCAGCGGGTCGGCGGTTCGATCCCGTCATCACCCACCACTTCGTGAGTTTCAAGCTACAAGGTTTGATAGCAGCACCGGACGCAAGTCCACCGACAAGCAGCGGTAGTTCAGTCGGTTAGAATACCGGCCTGTCACGCCGGGGGTCGCGGGTTCGAGTCCCGTCCGCTGCGCCATATTTTACAGATCGGGTCAGCCCGGTCTGCGATTGAAAAGCCTCAAGGCTGATCAGTCAGGGTTACAACGAAACAGGTTCTCGAAGATCTGTTTCAACAGGTTCAAACGGATGCAAGTCCGAGCGATACGCAGCGGTAGTTCAGTCGGTTAGAATACCGGCCTGTCACGCCGGGGGTCGCGGGTTCGAGTCCCGTCCGCTGCGCCATATTTGCTTCCACTAAGGCCC
>LNAP01004212.1_pt1 | contig 25639 bp, 27 predicted proteins | sample 602601 | NCBI WGS metagenome assembly LNAP01 (sample SAMN02440304, study PRJNA202911) | soil metagenome | biome: Subtropical and temperate rainforests or woodlands; isolation source: soil samples (1 kg each in a 20% v/v slurry with milli Q water) were... ...
GGGTCGCCGAGGAGGCCCGTGCCCGGGCTGAACGGCTGGCGCTCACCGCCTATGCCACGCCCATGGCGGTGGCCGGCGCCTGGGCATCCGTGCGCACGGCCGACCTGCGGCCCGTTCTGGGTAGAATCGGCCTACCGACGCTGGTGCTGCATGGCGAACGGGACGACCAGTGCCCCCTCGCCCATGGCAGGCTCATCGCCGCCGGCATTCCCGAGGCCACACTGGAAATCTGGCCGGGCGGGGGCCATAACCTGATGGCTGAGCATCCCCAGCGTTTTACCGACGCTGTCCTGCGCCTTTATGCCGCCGCGCGCCTGGATAGGGTGAGCGGGACTCAGTGATATCTCAGCTGAAAACCATCATCCGCCTTCTCCCCTCCGCGCCGCGGGCGGGTTTATCGCATCGGAGTTCTCCATGCCCCCAGCAGGCACCAAGCGCGCCGCCATCCCGGACGCCAAAAGGACGGGAGGCACCCTCGCCCGGCGCGTCGAAAAGAGCATCGAGGCCGATGACCTCACCCTGACCGACCGCGCCTATCGGCAGCTGGAGGAGCTGATCTCGACGCTCCAGCTTCCGCCCGGCACCGTGCTTTCCGAACTGACCCTGGCGCAGCGGCTCGATATCGGCCGCACGCCGATCCGCGAGGCGCTTCAGCGCCTGGCGCGCGACGGGCTGGTGGTTGTGCTGCCCCGGCGCGGCGTGCTGGTGTCCGAGATCAACCTGCGCACCCAGCTTCGCCTGCTGGAGACCCGGCGCGTGCTGGAACGGCTGATGGCCGAACTCGCCGCCGAGCGGGCGAGCGACGAGGAATGCGAGCAGTTCGCCCAGATCGCGCAGGGCATGCAGGCCGCGGCCGAGCGCTCGGACGGCATCGAGTTCATGCGGCTCGACCGCAAGCTGAACAGCCTGGTGTCGGAGGCCGCGCGCAATGAATTTGCCAGCCGCTCCATGGGGCTGATGCACGCGCTCTCGCGCCGGTTCTGGTACCAGCATTACAAGCGCGTGGCCGACCTGCCGCTGGCCGCCAATCTACATGCCGAGCTGGCGGCGGCGATTGCGCGGCGGGACCGCAAGGCAGCAGCAAGCGCCTCGGACAAGTTGATCGACTATATCGAATCCTTCGCCCGAAAGACGCTGGACGACTGACCTCGCGCTCATGATACGAGCGCCCCATACGAGCGCCCCGCTTGCCAAGGGGCGCTCGATCCGTATCAGGCGTGCTCGACCTCGATCTCACCGGCGATGACGCGCATCACCGCCCGGTCGCGCCGCGCCTGCGCCAGCGTGCCCGTGAAGATCATCTCGCCGCGCTCAACCACATAAAGCCGGTCGACATATTCCGGCACGTGATGGACGTTGGATTCCGCCATCAGCACCGCCTCGCCCATCGCCCGTATCGAGGCCACGCCTTCCGAAATGATCGGGATGATGGCCGGGGACAGCCCCTCGAACGGCTCGTCGAGCAGCAGCAGGCTGGGGTCGAGCGCCAGCGCACGCGCGACCGACACCATCTTGCGCTCGCCGCCGGAAAGCTGGGCACCGCCGCGTGTCAGATATTGCCGCAGCTTGGGGAAGACTGTCAGCGAGCGCTCCACCCGCACCTTCTCGGAGAGCGGTGACGATCGCGTCCAGGTCGGCAGGGCGATGTTCTCAGCCACGGTGAGATCGGCAAAGACATCGGATTCCTCCGGCGAGTAACCGATACCGAGCTGGGCGATCTTGTAGGTTTGCAGCCCGACAAGCTCCTGCCCCTTGAAGCTGATCGATCCCGCGACCGGCTGGCGATGGCCCATGATGGAGCGGAAGGTGGTCGTCTTGCCGGCACCGTTGCGCCCGATCAGGCAGACCAGCTCACCCGGCTCGACGGTGAGGTCGAGACCGTTGAGGATGCGGCTGCCGGCAATATCGACCTTGAGACCGGAAATCTTCAGCATGCGGTACTCCTGTCGCTGGCGATGCCGTGGCCAGCTTCGCGCGCCGGCGCGAAGGCGGCGGCGTCGGTGGCGGTCTTTGTCTTCATCTGCGGCGGCCGGGTTCCGACCACGGCGGCGATCAGCGCCGGATCCTTGAAGAACGCCTCCGGCTTCTCGTTGGCGAGTACCCGGCCGGCCTGGAGCGCGACGATGCGGTCGGAGTAGCGCGCCACCAGGTCCATGTCGTGCTCGACCTGGATGATGGCCCGCACCCCCGCTTTGCGGCAGGCGGCGATCAGCAGTTCCATGATGGAATGTTTATCGCCGGTGGAAACGCCGGATGTCGGCTCGTCGATGAGGATGAGTTCCGGCTTCAGGGCGAAGGCGCTTGCCACGTCCAGCAGCTTCTTCTCGCCCTGCGAGAGCGCACGGGCACGCTGGTCGAGGCGGGAGCGCAGATGAAAGATGTCCGCCACCTCTTCCACCGCCTCGCTCACTTCACGGTCCCGGCTCAGGCTACGCAGCGGGTTTGCGATGCGCTTGAGGCGCGAGGAGGCGGCTACCGCCAGCGTTTCCCGCACGGTGAGCTCGGGAAAGATGTTCACGAGCTGGAAGCCACGCGCCATGCCGCGCCGTGCGAGCTCCACCGGCCCAATGCCGCCTATATCGGCACCTCGGAACGAGACACGCCCGGAAGTTGGCTTGAGCAGGCCGGTCAGCACATTGACCAGCGTACTTTTGCCGGCACCGTTGGGGCCGACGATGGAGATGAATTCGCCATCCGCGATGGAGAGCGACACATCGGTCAGCGCATGAAAGGCGCCATAGCTTTTGCAGACCGTGTTGGCTTCGAGAAGGGCCGTCATGGCTCAGCTCCCACGCTTGAAGCGATTGAGGACGCTACCGGCGATGCCGGACAGACCGCCGGGGAAGAACACCACCAGCAGGATCAACACCGCACCCATGACAAAGCGCCAGTATTGAGTGGCCGCCATTACGGTGTCCTGCAACAGCACGAAGGCGAGCGCCCCGATCACCGGCCCGACAAAGGCGCCCGAACCACCCAGCACCGCCATGAAGACGAGATTGCCGGACTGGGTCCAGTAGACGATCTCGGGGTCGGCCAGGCCGATGCTTATGGCGAGGATCGCCCCGCCTATGCCGCCATAGACGCCGGAGATGACATAGGCGGCAAGCCGCGTGCGCGTGACCTGCACGCCGAGATAGGACGCCTTCTGTGCGTTCTCGCGGATCGCCTGGAGATGCAGGCCGAACGGCGAGCGCACGATGCGCCACATGACGAGGCCGAGAACGGCGAGCAGGCCCAGCGCGTAATAATAGAACGCCCCGGTGAGGAAGGCGGTCTTGCCGCCTTCGACCTCCATGCCGAACAGCAGCGGGCGCATCACCCGCATGCCCTGATCGCCACCGGTGAGGCCGTAGAACTTGTACAGCACCGAGTGGAACAGCATGCCGAAGGCGAGCGTCAGCATGCCGAAGAAAATGCGCGTGTAGCGCACGCACAGGAAGCCGACCGGCACGGCGATGATCGCCGAGGCGGCAATCGACACCAGCAGGATCAGCTCGAACGACAGGATGCCGAGCTTGGAGGTCATCACCGCCGCCGTATAGGCGCCGATGCCAAGGAACATGGCGTGTCCGAACGACAGCAGTCCGGTATAGCCGAACAGAAGGTTGAACCCGAGCAAGGCGATGGCCAGCGCGAAAAACGGCACCATCAGGGTCAGCGTGTAGGTGGAGGCAAAGAACGGCAGGCCCGCCATTGCCGCCAGTATCACGACGAAGGCCCACAGGCCGGATGGCCGGGAGGTCTCGGAGGGCGGACGCGCGGCCACTGCGCTCTCGACGATATGGGGAGCGCTCATGCCATCGCCTTTCCGAACAGGCCGGCCGGGCGCAGGATGAGCGCCGCGATGACGACCAGATAGATCGAGAGGATTTCAGCTTCCGGCAGCACCATGATTGCCACCGCGCGGATGAGACCGACGATAAGGGCGCCGGCAATCGCCCCGCGCATGGAGCCGAGCCCACCGATCACCACCACCGCGAAGGCCTCGACGACCAGTTCCACCGACATTTCAAGCGAAGCGGCGGAGGCCGGCACCACCAGCGCGCCGCCCACCGTGCCGAGCATGCAGCCGACCGTGAACACGGCGGCGAATACGCGATTGGAATTGACGCCCAGCCCTTCCGACATTTCGCGGTTCTCGGCCGTGGCGCGGATGATGCGTCCGGTGCGGGTGCGCTGGAGGAACAGGCCGAGCCCGACCGCGATGGCAATGCTCGCGGCGATGACGAGCAGATTATAGCTCGGCACCCGCACGCCCGCGATTTCCGCCGTTCCATAGGCGAGATAAGCGTCGTCCAGAGTCAGCGGCGTCGGCCCCCAGATGAAACGCATCATGTCCTGAAACACGAGGAGCAGGCCGAAGGTCAGCAGCAGCTGGTGGCTCTCGTCACGCCGGTACACGGTACGCAGCAACCGTTCCACCGGCAGGCCGACCAGGCCTATGGCGAGGCCGGCCAGCAGCAGCACCGGCAGCACCGCAAAGCCGGGCACCCCCATCGCGGTGGCAGTCACGACTGCGGTGATGCCGAAATAGGCGCCCAGCGCATAGAAAGAGCCGCAGGCAAGGTTGACGATCTTCTGCACGCCGAAGACGAGCTGAAGCCCGGCGGCGACGAGGAAGAGCACGGCGGCATGGAAGACGCCGCCGAGGATCATGTCGGTGAGCATGGTCATGTCGCGCCCTCAGACCGGAAGCTTCGCGGTCTTCAGCCATTCCCAGAAATCCATTCCCGGCGGCTTCTGAAGCTGGTCCGCCGAATAGGCGTTCACGGTCCGCAGGGTGGGGAAGTCGAACGAATTTTCGTTGGTCGAAAGCCCCTGGTAGAACACCTGCTCGGCAATCTTGTCGGCGCGGAAGCGACCCGGCCCGCCAAGGCTCTGCACCTCCTGTTTCGGGATCGAATCGATGATCTCGTCGAGCTTGGGCCAACGCCCGGTCGCCTTGGCGGCGGCCTCGGTGCCCGCCTTGTAGGCGGCGAGCGCGAAATACGCCCGATCCGCCTCCCAGATGGGGGCTTCCTTGTAGCGGCCCATATAGTCGTCGACGAACGCCTTCTGCAGCGGCGAGGCATCGGGCAGCGCGAAATAGAGCGTGTTGTGCCCGAATATGATGTTCTCCGGCATGAAGCTCTTCTTCAGCTGGTTGAGCTGCCAGCCGGCCGCCGGAAGCGCCAGGTTCACGCCCTCGAACAGACCGGCGGCGCTGCCCTGCTTCATGAACACCGGCAGGTCGGCGAACAGCATGGAGGAGAAGATGAAGTCCGGCTTTGCCGCCTTCAGCGCGGCGATGTGCGAGGTGAGGTCCATGGTGCCGACCTTGGGCCATTGCTCGGCCACCACCTCGAACTCGACGCCGGCCCGCGTCAGGATCTGCCGGAACGCTTCCCAGTTGTTGCGCCCATAGGAATAGTCCGGGTTGATACCAGCGACGCGCTTGATCTTGTTGCCGAAATATTTGACCGACAGCAGCGAGGCCATCACCGCCTCGCATTCATTGTCGGTGGAGCGGAACACGTAGCGCGCGTCCGGCATCGCCTCCTTCACGCCGTCCTGCGTGGTGCCGTCCCACATGATGAGAAGCGCCTGCTCCTCCTCGGCGATGGGTGCGACGCCCATGGAAACGCCGGTGGAGATGAGGCCCTGCACGCAGTCGACCTTCTCCTGGAGCACCAGGCGGCGGAAGCGCTCGATCGTATCCTTCGGCGAGGTTTCCTCCTCGAAGACCAGCTCGATGGGGCGGCCGGCAATGCCGCCTTCCTTGTTCATGCGCTCGGCGGCCCATTGCACCGCGCGGATGCCGCACTCGCCGACCGTGCCCATGGCGCCGGAGCGCGGGGCCAGGATGCCGATGCGGACGGGTCTGGACTGGGCAATGGCCGGCGCGAAAACACCCGGCATGGAGGCGGCGAGACCGGCAGCGCCGATCCCCTGCAGCAGTGAGCGGCGGTTGAGATTCATCTGGTTTCCTCCCTTGCGGGTCTAACGCCCGTCCTAGGTCTGACATATCATAAATATGCAAACTGAATGTCTGCAACATTTAATTTTGACTTAGATCAATTTGTGATTGGCGCACGGCGCGATGTACCGCGCGCAAACCGCTGCGCCAGCTGGATTCCCGCCCGCGCATCCCACAGGCGGAATTAGCGTCGGGCGCCGCCCAACTGATATATCTTTGGCATATTTTCGGTCGCGCACGCTTTACGTAACGCGCGCGGCGCGTGCAGGATGGCGTCTCCAGCCAGGGAGGCCACCATGATCGCCGTCATTTTCGAAGTCTGGCCCGCGGAGGGCGCACGCCAGTCTTATCTCGACATTGCCGCCGCGCTGCGCGCCGATCTCGTCGAGATCGACGGCTTCATTTCGGTCGAGCGGTTCCAGAGCCTCACCGAGCCCGACAAAATGCTCTCATTGTCGTTCTGGCGCGACGAGGAGGCGATCCGGCAATGGCGCAACCTGCCGAACCATCGCCGGGCGCAGAATAAGGGGCGCGGGGATAAGGGCCATGCCGGCATATTCCGCGACTATCGCCTGCGCATCGCGGAGGTCGCGCGCGACTACGGCCTGACCGAGCGCGCGCAGGCGCCCGGCGACAGCCGACAGGCGCACGCCCCCATCGGGCTCTCCATATAAGCCGGCTAAAAGATCACGACGCTGCGTATGGCCTCGCCGCGCTTCAGCGCGTCGAAGCCGGCATTGATTTCTTCCAGCGCGATGCGCCGGGTGATCAACTCGTCGAGCTTCAACCGGCCGTCGAGATAGGCCTGCGCCAGAAGCGGGAAATCGCGCTGTGGACGCGCGCCTCCATAGGAAGAGCGGCGGATCCGCTTCTCTCCCATCAGCGAACCCCAGCGGAACGCCACATCCTTTGCCACGTCGATCTTGCCCAGCCAGATCACCTCGCCGCCCGGCCGCACCGCTTCCACGCTCACGCGGAACGCGGCCGGGCTGCCGGCCGATTCCAGCACCACATCGGCGCCCCGGCCCTTCGTCGCGCCGCGCGCCACCTCCGCCGCATCCTGCCGGACGGCATTCACCAGCGTGGTAGCCCCCATCACCGCCGCAAGGGCGAGTTTGTCGTCGTTGATATCGACCGCGATGATATCCGCCGCCCCCGCCAGTTGCGCGCCCTGCACCGCGGCCAGGCCCACCGCGCCGCAGCCGATCGCCATCACCGTGTCGCCGGGGCGGATCGAGGCGACATTCATCGCCGCGCCCGCGCCTGTCATCACCCCGCAGCCGATCAGGCAGGCGCGGTCGAACGGGATGTCGCGCGGCACGCGGATCGCCTGCTGCTCCGGCACGATGCAGTACTCGCCGAACGCGCCGAGAAACATGAGCTGATGCAGCGCGCGCCCGTCCGCCAGCCGAGCGCGCGGTGCTCCGTCGAACGCCATCGCGTTCGGCCCCTGCTCCAGATAGCCCTCGCACAGGATTGGCAAGGCGCGATCGCAATAGAAGCAGCCGCCGCAATGCGGGTTCCAGGACAGCACCACATGGTCGCCCGGCGCCACGCCGTGCACCCCATGTCCCACCTCCTCGACGATACCCGCCGCCTCGTGGCCGAGCACGATGGGCATGGGGTATCGCAGGCCGCCCTCGATGACCTCCAGATCGGTGTGGCACAGCCCCGCCGCTTTGATGCGCACCCGCACATCGCCCGCACGCAGCGTCTCGGCCGTCACGGTCTCGATGACCAGAGGCCGCTGCGCCCCGTAAAGCACCGCAGCCCTGTAGCTCACGCTCATATCCCTCTCCCGGAAAGTTGTTCTTACCGCACGGACCATCACGCGCGGGCGGCGGGTCGGGCCTTTCGATGCAACGCTTCGCCGGCTTTCGGAAAGACGCTGATCTAGCCACTTGCCAACTAATGTAACACTGATATGTTAGATGCATTCTTGTCATAGGGCAATAAGCGCGCATGGCGCCGCCCAAAGGAATGCCCGCCCCAAGGAGGACGACATGGAACTCTCAGTCAGCCCGATGACCGAGCGCCAGAGGAAATACCGCGCCACCTATCGCGAGCGCGTCGCCGGCTGGTACAATGGCTGGCTGCACATCGCGGTCATCTACACGATCGGCTTCACCGCGCTTTACGTCTATGGCTCGAACCTGCATGCCATTGCGTGGTGGGAATGGATCACCGTTCCGGTCGTGTTCCTGTTCTGCAATTTCTTTGAATGGGCGCTGCATCGCTACGTCATGCACCGGCCCTCGCACATCCCGTTGCTGCGCGCGGTCTATAACCGCCACACCTTGATGCACCATCAGTTCTTCACCGAAGAGGAAATGCGCTTCGCCGACCATCACGACTGGCGCGTCACCTTCTTCCCGCCCTATGCGCTGGTGACGTTCACACTGATGTCGATCCCCGGCGCCGTGGTGCTGTCCTGGCTGGTCTCGCCCAATGTCGGCTGGCTGTTCATCACCACCACGACCTCGATCTACCTGCTCTACGAGTTCATGCATTTCTGCACGCATATCGACGAGAACTGGTTCGTGCGGAACGTGCCGTTCATCAACACCATCCGCCGTCACCACGCCGCCCATCACAACCAGTCAATCATGATGGAGCGCAACATGAACCTCACCTTCCCGGTGATGGACTGGCTGTTCGGCACCTCCGATCTCAACCGCGGCCTCATCGGCCATCTCTTCAACGGCTACGACACGCGCTACGTGAAGCAGGACATGCGCAAGACATCGCGCACGCCCAAGCCTGCGGCCGCGATGAGCCAGCAGCCCGCCGAGTGAGCGTTGCCCCTCTCCATCAAGGAACCTGTCATGAACGCCCTAGAGCCGAATATCGTCTCGCTGGCCTGGTTTGCCCTGTTCTGGACGCTCTGCTGCATCGGCTTCCTCGTCCTCTCCGGCTCGTTCCCGCTTGGTGTGGCGAACGAGCGGGGCCGGCCCTCGAACAGCGCGCTCGCCCTGTTCAACGGTGCGCTGATGGTGATCTTCACCGGGCTGACGCTGGCCTTCGGCTTCGCCGAGCTGCGGCCGACCACGCTGATCGTGGTGATGGGCCTCGCCTTCCTCTTCGCACCGGCCTCGTTCGAGATCTGGCCTGAGCGCTGGCGCGACGGACGGGCCGTGCTGGGCGTGATGGTGGTGCTCCAGCTCGGGGCCATCGCCGCCCTGTACCGGGTCGGGGCCGGTCTCGTCGCCCCGCTCGTCTAGAGCCTCCAGCAAGCGAGAGGAGCCAGAACCATGACCCCATCCAACCAGACCCGCCAGGACAAAACGGAGCGGACCATGCCCACACTTGTGAAAGTCACCATCTCGCTGATCGTGATGCTTGTCGCGGCTGCGGGCTATGCCCTGCAGGCCGAGCTCGGGCAGACCGGGCCGAAATACGCAGTGCTGTTCCTCGGAGCCTTCATGGTGGTCGCCATGTGGCTGTTCCCGGAGGTCTCGCGTAAGGAAATTCGCAAATAAGCCTGCGCGAAACGCCGCCGGCTCCCTCCAGCGACGGCACGATCAGGGGCGGAGCCTCAACAAGGCTCCACCCCTTTTTTGAGCCGCGCACCGCGATGCGCCGCTCGTCCTTTAGTTAGACAGGCGACCTTCAGCCCGCCGCGCGCAGCGGCTCCGGCGCCGCGCTTTCGTTCACAGGTGCCGGCTCCAGCACCGCGGCGATCGCATCGTCCACCCGCTCCAGCCAGACGAACTCCAGCCGGTCGCGCGCATCCTGGGGGATGTCGTCATAGTCGCGCCGGTTGCGCGCCGGCAGCATGACGCGGGTGAGCCCCGCACGTGCAGCCGCGATCACCTTCTCCTTGATGCCGCCGACCGGCATCACCAGCCCGCGAAGGCTGATCTCGCCGGTCATCGCGGTATCCTTGCGCACCGTGCGGCCGGTGAGCACCGAGACCAGCGCCGTGAACATCGCGACACCCGCGCTCGGCCCGTCCTTCGGGGTGGCGCCGGCCGGCACATGGATGTGCACGTCGTTCTTCTCGAAGATCGCGGGATCGATGCCGAGCTCAGCCGCGCGACTCTTCACCAGGCTCATCGCCGCCTGCGCGCTCTCGCGCATCACCTCGCCGAGCTGGCCGGTGAGGATCAGCCCGCCACGGCCCGGCACGCGGGTCGCCTCGATGAACAATATGTCGCCACCCACCGGCGTCCAGGCAAGGCCCGTGGCAACGCCCGGCAGGCTGACGCGCAGTCCGACCTCGTCCTCGAAGATCGGCGGCCCGAGTAGTTCCGGCAACCGATCGGCGGTGATGCTCACTTGGCTGGCGCTGCCTTCCGCGATATCGACCGCGACATGGCGCACAGCCCGCCCGATCTCGCGCTCAAGGTTTCGCACGCCGGCTTCCCTAGTATAGGCGCGGATGATCGACTGCAAAGCCGGATCGTCGATCTCGACCTGCTCAGGGCTGACGCCGTTGGCCGCAAGCTGGCGCTGCACCAGATAGCGCCGCGCGATCTGCAGCTTCTCCTGGTCGGTGTAGCCGGACAGGGTGATGATCTCCATGCGGTCGCGCAGCGGACCCGGGATGGTGTCGAGCATGTTCGCCGTGGCGATGAACACCACGCGCGACAGGTCGAACGGAACGCCGAGATAATTGTCGCGGAACGTGCCGTTCTGCTCGGGGTCGAGCACTTCCAGCATCGCGGCCGAGGGGTCGCCCTGGATGCCGGAACCCATCTTGTCGATCTCGTCCAGCATCATCACGCAGTCGCGGGTGCCCGCCTTGCGGATGCCCTGGATGATGTTGCCGGGCAGCGCGCCGATATAGGTGCGCCGGTGGCCGCGAATCTCCGCCTCGTCATGCACGCCGCCCAGGCTGACGCGGATGAACTTGCGCCCCATGGCGCGGGCAATCGACTGGCCGAGCGAGGTCTTGCCGACGCCGGGAGGGCCGGCGAAGACCAGGATCGGCGCCTTGCCGTTCGGCGCCAGCTTGCGCACGGCGAGATATTCGACAATGCGCCGCTTGATCTTGTCGAGGCCGAAATGGTCCTCGTCCAGCACGCGGCGGGCCTCCGCGATGTCGATCGGCGCTTCCTCGGGCAGCTTCCACGGCAGCGCGATCAGCCAGTCGAGATAGGTGCGGATCATGCCGTATTCCGGCCCGGCGTCGGACATGCGGCGCAGCCGGCCCAGCTCCTTGCGGGCCATCTGCTCGACATCGTCGGGCATGCCGGCCTCAAGAATGGTCTTCTCGAGCTCGGCGATCTCCTGGGCATTGCCGCCCTCGCCTTCGCCGAGCTGGCGCTGGATCGCGGCCATCTGCTCGCGCAGCAGCACCTCGCGCTGGCGCTCGTCCAGCGACGCCTTGGTCTGGCGGCCGATCTCCTGCGACAGCCGCAGCACCTCGATGCGGTGCGCCAGCACGCGCGCCACCTTGTTCATGCGGGCGACGATGTCGACGGTCTCAAGCAGCTCCTGCTTTTCCTCCGGCGAGATGTCGATATAGGCGGCCACCAGATCGGCCAGCGCGGAAGGCGACGCGGCGCCCTGCACCGCCGCCATCAGCTCGGCCGGCACCTGCGGCAGCAGCGTAAGCGCTTCCGTCGCCTGGCCCTGGAGATGGACGAAGCCGGCCTCGATCTCGGAGGTCTGAGTCGTCTCCTCCTCGATCCGCTTCACGCGGGCGGTGATGAAGGGCTTTTCCTTGATGAACTCCTCGATATGGAAGCGCTGTTCGCCCTGGCAGACGAGGTGGTGCGTGCCGTCCGGCGCGGTGACATAGCGCAATATGTTGGCGACCACGCCCATGCGGTGCAGGTCGGTCGGGCCCGGCTCGTCGATGGTCGCGTCGCGCTGCATCAGGATGCCGACCGGCCGCCCCTCGCGCACCGCCTGCTGGGCGGCAGCGATCGAGGCCGGGCGCATGACAGCGACCGGCATGACGACGCCGGGGAACAGCACGAAGCTGCGCACCGGCAGGATGATCAGATTGTCCGGCGCGGCGCTCGGGGCGGGCTCGCCCCCGGCATCGGCGGCGCGAACAGGCGAGAAACGTTGGAAATCGGGGTGTGTCATGATGTGTCCCCCTCTCAAATCTTACGCAAAACGATGGCGAGGCAGCCATTGACGACCGTCGGCCGTGCGACCTCGTAGCGGCCCGGCGGCAGCGCGACCTGGCGCTCGAAACGGCCCTGCGGCAGCTCCATGCGGTGAATGGTGGCGCCGCGAAGCTGGCTGGGGAGCACGCGCTCGCCGGCAATCACCAGCACGCCATTATGGATCGCGGCGCTGATATGGTCCGGGTCGACGCCGGGAAGCGCGGCGAGCACGAGCACTTCGCGCTCGGTCTCCAGCACATCGACCGGCGGCTCCCAGCAGGGTGCGCGGTGGCGGGCCGGCGCTGTGTCCGGCGCGCGTGCCGGCTGGAACATCTGCCGGTGCATCCGTTCGGCGCGGCTCAACGCCTCCAGGGCGTCCGACCACATCCAGGCACGGGGGTCCGTATTCTTCATGAGGTTCTCCGTGGGCAGGCCTCCAGGCCCGCGGCGCAGATATGGGTTGCCAGACCCCGCCATGCTAGTGAGCCCGCGCATGCCGGTCTTGCCGATTTGCCGCCCAGGCGACAGATACAGGGCGCTATCCCTCGCGCCCCGGGGATTCCACAATGGCGACATGGGCTGATCGCCGGATATCGGCAACAGATGCACAGCAGAGGAAGACCATCATGACGGACGGCTCGACACTGATTGAACTGGACGCGCGCATCGCGGCCCTCCGCGCCAACATCGACGAACTGACGGAGCAGGCGGCCGCCTATTCCGGCGCCGGCGACGAGGAGCGCACCGCCGAACGCCTTGCCGACCAGCAGGCGCAGCTCGCCATCCTGCTCGCCGAACGCGACGTGCTCGCGGGCTGAATGCCGTTCCTGAACGAACACGTGCCGGCGGCAGGTCCCAATCGGCCCGCCGACGGCCCAATTTTCGCAAAGGAACGTGCAAACGGGATGTTTATGGACGCATACCTTGGTATTACTATTTTTACGAAATAATCACATAATACTTCTTGAACATACTGCCGTATAATATTCACCTCATGCTCTGACGTGGCAATCTTCAATCGTCGAATTGGCAAGCCACATGGTGTGGCGCCGAACAACACGTTGGAGATTAGCCATGAACAAGATGATCCTCGCTGTCGCGACCCTGTCGACCATCGCTGTTTCGGTCCCGGCCATGGCTGGCGACTATGACGCCGGCGAGCGTGCCGCCTTCGCCCAGACCCAGCGCGAACAGGCCACCTTCAAGCTGCCGCTCCCGGTGCTGGTCGAAGGCCGCAACGCGGCTTTCGCCCCGACCGCCAAGCCCAAGGTCGAGTCCTACATCACCCAGCAGATCGAGCTTGACGCCCGTAGCGAGCGTTGAGCCGACGAGCCTCGGGAGGGCGCGATGCAGTGCCCTCCCGAGCCCTCTGCCCAGCCGGGCCGCAGGAGATCGCCATGACCCGCGATGACCAGGACCATAGCGAGGGCCGCGCTGATGCCCCCGTGACCCTCGTGGTGTACGGCAACGTCGAGTGCCCGTATTGCAGCGAGGCCTATCCCATCCTCAAGGCCGTCCGGCACGCCATGGGCGACCGGCTGCGCTTTGCTTTCCGGCACTTCCCCATCACCGGGCCGCATCCTCATGCCGGCCACGCCGCCGCGCCGAACCTGTTCATCAACGGCGCGCGCTATATCGGTGATCGCGATGTCGCGAGTCTCATCGCCGCGATCGAGACCGCCGCCGGCGCCCGGCATTATGATGGCTCGATCGAGCGCCTGATGCTGGTCTGACGGACCACCGCATTCTCAGCACAAAATCCCAAGCCTAACCCGCCCCAGCCCGGCCCGCGCCAACCCGCAGGCCGGGCTTTTCCATTGGCGGCAGGGTGGGGTGGAGAACCGGGCGCCATCTGTATGGTGGTCGTTTTGCCGGCTCATGAAAGACAAAAAAAAGCGGCGATGCCGGTGAGGCATCGCCGCAAAATGTCGGAACCCGGTATCGGAAACCCGGTATCAGCCCTTGATGAAGGCGAGCAGGTCCGGGTTGATGACATCGGCATGGGTGGTCAGCATGCCGTGCGGAAAGCCCGGATAGACCTTCAGCGTGGCGTTCGGCAGCAGCTTGGCCTGGAGCTCGCTGGCATTCTTGTAGGGCACGATCTGGTCGTCGTCGCCCTGCAGGACGAGGGTCGGGACGGTGATCGCCTTCAAATCCTCGGTCTGGTCGGTCTCGGAGAAGGCCCTCATAATGCGCCTTCGCGCTGCCCATCATGCCCTGGCGCCACCAATTGTCGATCACGCCCTGCGACACCGTCGCGCCGTCGCGGTTGAAGCCGTAGAACGGGCCGGCGGCGAGATCGATATAGAACTGGGCGCGGTTGGCGGCGAGCGCGGCGCGCAGGCCGTCGAACACGCTGATCGGCAGGCCGCCGGGATAGGCTTCCGTCTTCAGCATGATCGGCGGCACGGCACTGACCAGCACGGCCTTGGCGACGCGGCCCTGCGGCTGGCCGAATTTGGCGACATAGCGCGCCACCTGGCCGCCGCCGGTGGAGTGTCCGATATGGACGGCGTTCTTGAGGTCGAGGTGCTCGACCACGGCCGAGACATCGGCGGCGTAGTGATCCATGTCATGCCCGTCGCTCACCTGGGCCGAACGGCCGTGGCCACGCCGATCGCTGGCGACGACGCGGAAGCCCTTGGCGAGGAAATAGAGCATCTGGGTGTCCCAGTCGTCGGACGACAGCGGCCAGCCATGATGGAACACGATCGGCTGGGCGTCCTTCGAACCCCAATCCTTGAAGAAAATCTCGACGCCGTCCTTGGTAACCACAGTATTGGTCATTGCTCTACTCCGAGGTGAAATGCGGCAGCGCCGCACCATGCGGCGTGCCGGATGAAATGATCAAGGGGTGATGGTGCGGGTTGAGGTCCGTTACGGGCGGCAGAAGCTGCCGCCATGCGTCCCGGTTCAAGCGTTGGGGCGCCTGTGAGCGCCCGGCGCCGAAGGCTAGATTCCGACGCCGAAGCGCGGCCGCATCGCCGGCACGCGCCCTTCCCAGCCCAGTGCTACGAGGCCAATGCTGGCGCGCTCGGAGATGTCTGCACGGGAACGATAGCGCGGCTTGACGACAATAGACTGACGCGCCTTGGCCACACGCCAGTGGCGCGGGGTATCGCCGGTCAGGCGCCGGAATACCGTGGTGAAGTGCGCCTGCGTCTGGAAGCCGACCGCCAGGGCGATATCGATGACGCGCTGGTCGGTCTGGGAAAGCAGTTCCTGCGCGGTCTCGATGCGGCAGCGGAGCAGGAAGTCGTGGGGACGCATCCCGGTGGCGATCCTGAACTGGGCGGCGAAGTGCATCCGGCTCAATCCGGCCGCGCCCGCCATGTTGGCAAGGCTGATCCGCTCGGCAATATTGATGTTCACATACTCGACGACGCGCTTGAGGCGCCATTTCGGCAGCGCCACCTTGGCCCGCGCATTGCGGTCGATAGCGTTAATCTCGCCGTCCGCCTCCTGAAAACGCTCGGCGTCTTCGCAATACACATCCTTTACATTGGTGCTTGCTGCGAGTAACGACATCGAAAGCCCTCTCTGGAACATCAAACAATCTGATGAAGTGAGAGTATACGTAGCTCTGATCAACAATATTGTACGAGAGTTTCATTCCATATACTGATGGATATTGGCTCTAACACCTTCGTATGGCATGTACCTGGATTAAGATACCGCGGGCACCGCGAACAAGAGCCGCGCGCGGCCCAGCGCGTGCAGCATGACGGGCTATCAGGAGGTCCCTGACTGCCGATATGGTGCGATTCTGATAGTTTTATACAGTCCCGGGGCTCTAAACCGTGCGAACGAGAAAGGTTCCAAGGACGTTTTGAATCTTCGTGCGGGGAGATGACGATGCGTCATCGCGGGTTTGCAACGGCAGCGACAACGGAAGGTTGACGGGTGACTATCAGGGCGAAATTCGGCGCGCGGCTTATGAACTCCCCGCGTGTGTTCCCGGCCGTGGCGTTGGTCATGGCTGCGGCCATTTTTGCGGTCGACACCCTCACGCCGCTCGATACCGCCATCGCCGTGCTCTACGTCGCCGTCGTCATGCCATCGGCCCACTATCTGGGGCGGCGCGGCGTGCTCATGGTCTCCGGCATCTGCATCGCGCTCACCGTCATCAGCTTCCTTATCGTGCACCAGCAGGACTGGGAAAGCACCGCGCTGGTCCGGTTCGGCGTGAGCCTCGCCGCCATCACCGTCACCAGCATCCTGACGCTCAGAAACCAGCAGGTGACGTCCGAGCTGCGCGATCAGGCCGACCTTCTCGACCTCACCCACGACGCCATCTTCGTGCGCGATCTGGACGACAGGATCACCTATTGGAACCGCGGCGCCGAGGAACTCTATGGCTGGAGCCGCGAGCAGGCACTCGGCCAGCCGACCGCCCACCTGCTGCGCACCAAATTCCCCGACACGCCGGCGAACATCCAGGCCGCGCTGCTGGAACAGCACAAATGGACTGGCGAGCTGACGCATTTCAAGTGCGACGGAACGCAGGTCATCGTCGCCAGCCGCTGGTCGCTCCAGCTCGACGCCGCCAACCGCCCGGTAGCGGTGATGGAGACCAATAACGACATCACCGAGCGCAAACGCTCCGAGACGATGCTGCGCAATGCCCAGACCGAACTCGCCCACGCGACGCGGATCACGACGCTCGGCGAGCTCACCGCCTCCATCGCCCATGAGGTCAACCAGCCGCTCGCCGCCGTCGTCACCAATGGCGAGGCGTGCCTGCGCTGGCTGGGGCGCGACCTGCCCGATCTGGAAGAGGCCCGCGCCTCGGTCGAGCGCATGATCGCCAATGGCCGGCGTGCCAGCAACGTGATTGCGCGCCTTCGGGCGCTGGCGCGGCACTCGGAGCCGGACCATGCGCCGCTCAATCTCAACGAGATCGTCGAGGACGCGCTGATGCTTGTCGAGCGCGAGGCCGCCGTCCAGCGTGTCGCGGTGCGCCTCGACCTCGCACCCGCGCTGCCCGACATCTTGGGCGACCGCGTGCAGTTGCAGCAGGTCGTCATCAATCTGCTGATGAACGCCATACAGGCGATGGACGCCGTCTCCGGCCGCGCCCGCAAGCTGTCGATCACCTCGCGCGAGCGCGACGAGCCGGACGGCAAGCGCTCCGTCCTCGTGGAAGTGCGCGACACCGGCGTCGGCGTCGACGCCGAGCACGCGGGCCAGTTGTTCAACGCGTTCTACAGCACGAAGGCGGAGGGCCTCGGCATGGGGCTTTCCATCTGCCGCTCCATCATCGAGGCCCATGGCGGCCGCATCACCTTTGCGGCCAATGCCGATTATGGCATGAGCTTCACCATCGACCTGCCCACCTTGAAGGAACTGGAGCCGTGATCGCCATTTCGTCGTCCAGCCGCCCGCCGGCCACGCCGCCCTCGCCCTCGCCCACGGTGATCGTGGTCGACGACGACGCAGCGCTGCGCGATGCGCTGAGCAGCCTGTTCCGCTCGATTGGATTGCGGGTGGAACTGTTCGGCTCGGCGGCGGAACTGCTCGGCGCCAAGCTGCCGCCGGCACCGCGCTGCCTGGTGCTCGACATTCGCCTGCCGGGCGTCAGCGGCCTCGACTTCCAGTCGCAGATCGCCTCATCCGACATGAACATGCCGATCATCTTCATGACCGGGCACGGTGATATCCCGATGTCGGTCAGGGCGATGAAGGCCGGCGCCATCGATTTCCTGACCAAGCCGTTCCGCGACCAGGACATGCTGGACGCGGTGGCGACCGCGCTGGAGAACGACCGCAAGCGCAGCGAGGCCGACAAGGCCGCCACCGACGTCCGCGCGCTCTACCAGTCGCTGACGGCGCGCGAAAAAGAGGTCATGTCGCTGGTGACCTCCGGCCTGATGAACAAGCAGGTGGCGGCGCAGATCAATCTCTCGGAGATCACCGTCAAGATTCACCGCGGCCAGGTCATGCGGAAAATGGCGGCCAAATCCTTGGCGGACCTCGTGCGCATGGCCGAAACACTCGGCCTCGACATCACAAAAGCATAAAAACGAAACCTCAGTATGATTCAAATCATGAACCTTTCGCGGCATTGTATTTAAGGTTCGCGCAGGCGCACCGCTCGATCCGCTGGAAGGAATAGTATCGTGTCTGAAGTCCCGATGATCGCGATCATTGACGATGATGAATCGGTTCGTTTGGCCACGGAAAGCCTGGTTCGGTCTTTCGGCTTCAAGACGAACGTTTTTGCTTCTGCGGAAGCTTTCCTTACGTCACCGACCGTCCGCGATACCGACTGCCTGATCACGGATGTGCAGATGCCGCACATGAGCGGCATCGAACTGCACGAGGCTCTGCGCGCGCGCGGCACCGTTCTGCCCGTCATATTCATCACCGCCTTCCCGGAAGAGCGCATCCGCCGACGCGCGCAGGAGGCCGGCGCCATCGGCTTCCTGAGCAAGCCATTCGACGGCGAGACCATGATGGGTTTCGTCTTCCAGGCCCTCAAGGACCAGCCCAAAAACCCGCCTCTCCCGCATTAGGCGACCGGGCCGCTCCCGCACAAACCGTTCAAGCCGACAAGAAAGCGTGACGCCGTGCGGCTAATGCTGGCCCCACCGTGTCTCGAAGACCTCTCCCAATCGCAACCCATGGAGACCGCTATGGACATCAAGACCGCCAAGACCCGCCGCCTCGCGCCGCTGGCGACCCCCTCGTCGTTGCCGTCCAATGCGGTGAGCGACATTGCCGCCGCCATGACCACGCTGCTGGCCGATGTGTTCACCCTCTACGTCAAAACCAAGAACTTCCACTGGCATCTCTCGGGCCCGCATTTCCGCGATTACCATCTGATGCTCGACGATCAGGGCGACCAGCTTTTCGCCATGACCGACGACATCGCCGAGCGCGTCCGCAAGCTCGGCGGCGTCACGCTGCGCTCGATCGGCCATATTTCTCGCCTGTCGCGGCTCGAGGATAACGACGCCGACTTCGTCACCGCGCAGGACATGCTGGCGGAGCTGCGCAGCGACAATCTCCAGCTCACCGGCTTCCTGCGCGAGACCCACGCGCTGTGCGACGAGCATGGCGATGTCGCCAGCGCCAGCCTGATCGAGAACTGGATCGACGAGACCGAGCGGCGCACCTGGTTCCTGTACGAATCCGGCCGCGCCGACGAGACCCACCGCTGATCGCGCGTCACCCCCGCTCCCTTTGCCGCTTCCTCCCGCCAACTCCGCCGTCGCTGCCCCCAGCGGCGGCGGTTCTTTATGCCGCGCCCCGGCGCCGTCAGTTCTGGTACGGCACCTCGCCGAGGTCGATCTCGCGCAGCAGCATGTGGGCGAGTTCGTTGCCGATCTCGCGGTCGTGCGCCATCTTGAGGATGCGCGCCCGCTCCGCCCGCAACGCCGCGAGACGAAACTGGCGTTCGACCGAGGGGTCGGCATTGGCAAGCTGCGTGGGATCGGCGGGCGCCAGCCGCTGCAACCGGCGCCGATAAATGTCCGCCACCGCCGCGGCCGCCTCCAGCTCCCCGGCATCGCTGCTGGCGGGGTGGGCCTTCCGGCGGCTATCGGCGGCTGACGAGATCGCGGCAATGGCGGCGTGCGCGGCCTGGATACGCGCCTCGATCTCCTGCCTGCGGTCGGGCGTCTCCGCCGGCAGCTCGGCACCGCGCAACAGCCGGGGCAGCGCGATGTTGGCGACCACCAGCGACAGCACGATCACCGCCGAGGCGAGAAAGATCGCGAGATCCCGGGCGGGGAATGGCGACCCATCGGGCAAGGCCAGCGGCAGGCTGAGCACGGCCGCCAGCGTCACCGCGCCCCTCACCCCGGCAACCGACATCACGGCGATCAGCCTCGCATCCGGTCCACGACCGCGCTCTTCCGCCGGCCCGCGCAGCAGTCGCGAAAAGCTGACGGCGATCCAGCCCCAGATGAACCGCAGCGCGTAGAGCGCGAGCATCAGCCCGATCGCATAGATTCCGAGCCACCAGGCATCGTGATGGCCGCTCTCCTGTATGTTGCGGACGGCGCCCTCGACGATGGCCGGCAACTGCTCGCCGAGCAGCACGAACACGATGCCGTTGAGGGCGAATTGCAACGTGTCCCACAACGCCCTGCGGCGAACCCGGGTGATGGCGAGCGTGCTGCCGCCTATCTCGATGTGGCTCATCATCATGCCGGCGCTGACCGCCGCCAGCACCGCCGAACAGCCCAGTTGCTCGGCCGAGAGATAGGCCGCGAACGGCATCAGCAGGCTGACGAGGATCTGCGACGAGGTATCCTCGCCATAGCGCGTCGCCACCCACAGCTTCATCCACGAGATCGCCCAGGTCGTAGCTAAGCCGATGGCGATGCCGCCGAGCGCCAGCCAGACGAAGGTGCCGACCGAATCCACGAAGGAAAAGCCGCCCGTCAGCGCGGCCGCCACCGCAAAGCGCAGGCACACCAGCCCCGACGCATCGTTGAACAGCGCTTCGCCTTCGAGGATATGCAGCAGCCGCCTGGGCAGGACGACATCCTTCGCCATCGCGCTCGCCGCGACCACATCGGTCGGCGCCAGCACCGACGCCAAAGCGAAGGCCACCGCCAGCGGAATGGCGGGAATGGCGAGATTGACCAGAAAGCCGATGCCCAGCACCGTGAACACGACCAGCCCCACCGCGAGCGACAATATGGTCGGCGCGTTGCGCATGAGATCGTCCTTCGGCACCCGCCAGCCGTCGAGGAACAGCAGCGGCGGCAGGAACATCAGGAAAAACAGATCGGGGTCGAGCATGATGCTGATGTTCGTTGTCGCGCCGATGAGCGCCCCCATCGCGATCTGCACGATGGGGAGCGCCGGGCGCCCCGGCAGCAGCTTGGCGAGCGGGTTGCTGGCAACCGCCCCCAGGATCATCAGCAACGTGCCTATGAACAGGTCCATGGTGCCGTTCGCCGTTTCTCAATAGCGGGGGCTGAGCGGACCGACGGGGGCCGGCTTCAGCAGGGCGACGACGACAAGGCCGGCAATGGCCGCCCAGAACGTCACCTGGAATCCGTCAATATAGGACAGCACATTGGCCTCGCGCGCGACGATGCCGTTCAGCGTTACGAGGCCGCGCTCCGCGATCTCGCCGGTCGAGCCGCCCATGAACGGCACGGTCGAAGCGTGCAGCGCGTTGTCGACAATGGAACTGGTCGATGGCACATGCAGCCCGAGCAGGTAGGAATGCAGCTGTTCGCGGTGCCGCAGCCAGGTCGTCATCAGCGTGGTGGCGATCTCGGCTCCCCCAAGGCGCAGCACCTGGATATAGGCGGCGATGGCGGTCGCCTTCTTCGGATCGGAATTCGCCAGGATGACGATGATGGTGGCGAGGAAGGTGAAGGCCTGCCCCACCGACTGAACCAGCCCCATCGGCATGAAGGTCGATGGCGACCAGTCGTGATTGATCGTGGTCCCGACCCAGCCCGCCACGGCGAACGCGACGAAGCCGACGATCATGCTGAGGCGGGCGTCGAACAGCCGGAGGCAGACAACGGCCAGCGGCATGGTCAGCAGCAGCGGCAATGCCGTGGCGAGAAACATCGGGCCGCCGATTTCCTCCGGCCGCAGCGCCGACACCACCGTCGAGAAGCCCGGCACGAGCTGCCCGTTGGACAGGCTGGTGGTGATGAAGCAGAGGATGGCAAGAAAGCCCAGCCCGACATTGCGCGACAGGATCACCTTGTGGCTCGCCCATGGCTCGCGCACCAATGCCTCGTTCAGGAAGAACCCCGCCACCAGCACGCCGCCGGCGACCAGCAGCGAGGTCACCAGCCCCGAGGCGGTCCAGTCCAGCCGGTTGCCCTGGTCGAGCCCGGCATAGATCAGCGCCCAGCCGGTACCGAGCAGCGCCATGCCGCCCCAGTCGGCGCTCCCCAGCAGCTTGTAATCGATGGTCATGCGCGGCGTGCCGTAGAGCGCCAAGATGCCGATCACCGGCGCGACGATGACGTCCTGCCAGTACACAAACTGCCATCCCGGCGTCTCGACATAGAAGCCCACCAGCATCAGCCCGGTGTTCTGCGAGAAGGCGAGCCGGAAGGCATAGACCGCAATCGCCGGCACCCACCAGCGTTGAGGCAGGTTGCGGAAGATGATCATGATGGTGGCGGGGATGAACACCCCGAGCAGCAGCCCCCGGATAATGTGCAGGACCACGAGTGCGTCCCAGTTGCGTATCAGGGGGATGACTAGCGAGACCGCGGCATAAACGAGGCTCGGCCAGAACAGCACGCGCCGCACGCCGAACACGCTCGCCAGCCACGCCACCGCCGGCGCGATGAAAATCTGCGGCGCGGTGGCGAATGTGTTGAGCCAGGCGCCCTGGTCGAAGCTCAGTCCGAACGCACCGCGCAAATCCGGCAGGCCGATCGCGAACAGCCGCGTGTCGAAGCCGACGAGGAACGATCCGACCAGCAGCGCCGCCACCGCCAAAGCCGGGCGCGGGCTGGCGCTGATCGCAGCACCGGGCACGGGCATGGGTGCGGGCGTCGACACGGCCGTCGTCATGGCTTCGCATCGGTGTGCACGCGCACCGCAACCGACATGCCGCCGCGCAGGCGATCCACCAGAGGCTGCTCGGGATCGAGCGCGATCCGCACCGGGATGCGCTGCACCACCTTGGTGAAATTGCCGGTGGCGTTGTCGGGCGGCAGCAGCGCGAACACCGCCCCGCTCGCCGGCGCCAGCCGCTCCACCTTGCCCCGCAGGCTCTCTCCGGGGAAGGTATCGACCGTGACCTCGACCGCCTGTCCCGGCTCCATCCGGGTCAGCTGGGTCTCCTTGAAGTTCGCGATGACATAGACGCGCGGGATCGGCACCACGGCGATCAGATTGGTGCCGATATTGACGTACTCGCCATCCTGCACCAGCCGGGCGCCGACAATGCCGTCGAACGGCGCGGTGATCGAGGTGTAGCCGAGCTTCAGCTGCGCCGTCTTCAGCGCCGCATTCGCCGCCGAGAGGCTGGCGCGCAGCGTGTTCTCCTGGCCCACCAGCACGGCCATCTGCCGCGTCTGCGCCTCGATCGCCGCCTCGCTGGCCTTCACGTCGGCGGCGGATTTCTGATAATTCGCGGTCGCCTGCTGCAAGCGCTGCTCGGTGCCCGCGACGCCGCCCGCAAGCAAAGTGCGCTGGCGCTCCAGCTCCTCGGACATCTCGGTCTGCAGCGCCGTGGCGGCGTTCTGCTGGGCCTGCACCTGCGCGATCAGCGCGCGCTGGAGGGCCTCCTGGTTGCCGAGGTTTTCCAATGCCGCCTGCGCCCCCGCGACACCGGCCTGCGCGCCCTCGACGGCAGCTTCATAGTCGGCGGTGTCGAGCTGCACCAGCCGGTCGCCAGCCCGCACGCGCTGGAAATCATCGACCAGCACCTTGGTCACATTCGCGGTGACGCGCGCGCTCTGCACCGACACATCCGCATGGATATAGGCGTCTTCGGTCGACTGGAACGACGCCTCGCTCACCCACTGGTCCCAATTGCCATTGACCAAAGCGAGCAGGCCGATCACGGCAATGATGGCCAGCAGCGGGATCGCCAGACGGCGCAGGCTCGCCCCGGGCGAGGCCGGCCGCACCGGCTCGGGACCGTTCGGCGAACCCTGTTCGAGCGACGGCGCTCCACCTACGATATCTCGCATAAACCTGCGGCCCCCCGGCAATTCGGCATGAACGGCCCGATCGGCGGCCGATAGTGGCCTGTATGACCTCACCCTTCGGGGGACTCTTGCCGGATTGCCCGGCTTTGGCGACGGGCGTCCGCCACCCGTTCAGGCCGTGTTGAAATAGCCGCGTGGCGAGGCGCCGAGCACCCGCTTGAACATGGTGGTGAACGCCGCCGGATTGTCATAGCCGAGGTCGATGGCGATCGTCGTCACCGCATGCCCCGCCGCCAGCCGGGGCAGGGCCGCCATCAGGCAGGCCTGCTGCCGCCACGCCACGAAGCTGAGGCCGGTCTCGCGCCGGAACAGCCGGGTGAAGGTCCGCCGGCTCATGCCCAGCGCCTCGCTCCAGGCGTCGATAGTGTCGTGCGGCGTCGGCCCGCGCAAAAACGCCCGGCACTTTGCGGCCAGCGCCGCGTTGACCGGCAGCGGCAGCGACAGCGGAAGCGGCGTGAGATGGCGCATCTCATGCTGGATCAGCGCCATCAGCGCTCCGGCCCGGCCCACCTGATCATATTCGGTGGGAAGCTCCACGGCCTCCGCCAGCAGGCTGCGCATCAGCGCCGAGATGCCCACCACCTGGCAGCGCTCCGGCATGTCGTGGATCGCGTCGGGGGCGAGATAGAGGCTGCGCATCTTCACGGCGCCATACATCTGCACCTCGTGCACCACGCCGGGAGGAATCCACATGCCGCGCTGCGGCGGCATCATCCAGGTGCCCTGCGAGGTCGTCGCCAGCACCACGCCGGTCGCGCCATAGAGCAATTGCCCGTGCCGGTGATGATGCGGCGCGATGACGTGGCCATCGGGATAGTCGGCGCCGAGCGCGATCACCGCGCGCGGGACGTCATCGCGGAATTTCGGTTCGCTCCGGCTGATGACGGTACGGCTCATGGCATTGGCCCAGTCTCGTAAGACATTGACCCTAACCGAGTGGCGGGCCGGCATCCAGCCTCTATGTTGGCCTCCGAAATAGCGGCGTCGCGGCCCTGCGCGCCGGAGAAGCATTCAGAGAATTCCATGAGCGAAATCATCGGCGAGGTCAGCACCGAACTCAGCGGCGTGGTCGTCGTGGAGGCTCCCCGCGCCGCTGGCGCGACGGTGTTCCCGGTATTGGCGGGCGCCAGCTTCTGTCACCTGCTCAACGACATGATCCAGTCGCTGTTCCTGGCGGCCTACCCGATCTTCAAGGGCGGCTTCGATCTCAGCTTCGCGCAGATCGGCCTGCTGACGCTGGTCTATCAGGCCACCGCCTCGCTGCTTCAGCCGATCATCGGCATCTATACCGACCGCCCTATTCGCTGCCCTTCGGCATGGGGGTGACGATGATCGCCCTGCTGGTGCTGGCCTTCGCCTCTGACTACCCGATGCTGCTGGCGTCTTCCGCGCTGCTGGGCATCGGCTCGTCGATTTTCCACCCGGAATCCTCACGCCTTGCGCGCCTGGCCTCCGGCGGCGCGCACGGCCTGGCGCAGTCGATCTTCCAGGTCGGCGGCAATCTCGGCACCGCGCTCGGGCCGCTGCTGGTCGCCGTCTTCGTACTGCCGCATGGGCAGGAAAGCCTGGCCTGGTTCGCGCTCGCCGCGCTCGGCGGCATGCTGATCCTCACCGCCTTGGGCCGCTGGTACAAGAAGGCCGGCCACGCACGCCCGGCCGTGCGGGGCGGCGCCATCATCCATGCCGATCTCAATTCGCGGCAGGTCGGCGGCGCGCTCACCATCCTGTTTTGCCTGATGGTGTCGAAGTGGTTCTATCTCGCCGCCTTCACCAGCTACTACATCTTCTTCCTGATGGCGCGGTTCGGCACCAGCGAGGCGCAATCGCAGATCTATCTGTTCGTCTTCCTCGCGGCGGTCGCGGCGGGCACGCTGATCGGCGGCCCGGTCGGCGACCGCATCGGCCGCAAGGCGGTGATCTGGTGGTCGATCCTCGGCGTGCTGCCGTTCTCGCTGGCGCTGCCC
>LNAP01001400.1_pt1 | contig 25628 bp, 28 predicted proteins | sample 602601 | NCBI WGS metagenome assembly LNAP01 (sample SAMN02440304, study PRJNA202911) | soil metagenome | biome: Subtropical and temperate rainforests or woodlands; isolation source: soil samples (1 kg each in a 20% v/v slurry with milli Q water) were... ...
CTGCGCGGCGGCCATACTGATGCGCTCCAGGATCAGCTGAGCCACGCGGTCTCCCTTCTGCACGGTGAAGTCCTCGTCTGCGTGGTTGAACAGCACCACGCCCACGTTGCCTCGGTAGTCGTAGTCCACCACACCGGCTCCCACGTCGATGAAGTTCTTTACGGCCAAACCACTGCGGGGAGCTGATGCCATAAATGAAAAGAGTCATTATAATGGAATAAAGTTGAGGTATCGAATCTAACAGCGCATAACCTCACCGACTCTGGCATAAGTATTTTCAGGAATTGCAATGGCAATGTCAGTCTTGACAATGGCCTTGCCTTTCTTCGGAACGACGATATCGACTGCACTACTGAAATCAAACCCTGTTTTCAAGTACAGTAAGCCACAAAAAGGAAATGCCTTTAGAAACATGTTTGTCATCGACGAGACTCTGAAAAGGAAACCTGCTGCATCAATTGACCCTCGTGCGGGAATAACCGCAAATTCAGTTAATTTTTTCACTTGCATGTTGTGGAGCGTTGAGAATAAAGAGAAGTGAGCACGTCTATGTAGTCGAGCAATGAAGGAAGTGAGGAAAAGTACACCAAATCTCATGAACTTTGCAACACAAGAGTGAAAGAGTCCATTTTGAGTTCAAATTCGAAAGGAAAACCGGAAACTGTAAAGTCTTTCACTTCTATTTTCTATTTTTCAACAGTCCACAGAACGGCTAGAATTGTTCAGCTTTAATTATATCAAGATTACAACAACAGTACAATCAGAATGACACAGCATCACTTCTTTTTATTTCTTGATGGGGTTCAGAAAGTCAAAAGGATCAGCGGCGGGCTTTGGAGACGGACCGCCTCTGCCTGCTGGCATGCCAGACAGGGGGACTCCACCAGGCGGCGGCTTCGTGTGGATGTACCCGTAGCCGTTATTGTTGTTGTTGGCCACAGGCTGCGTGGCGAAGGAGCTGGAGGAGGCAAAGTCTGACGGAGCGAAGGCGTTGTTGGCCTGCTGCGTGCCTGCTGCTGGGAATGATGGAGCGAATCCCTGTTGTGCACTGAAATTGCCACTGCCCCGGGACGGAGCGAAGGACGGCTGGAAGGGATCTGCCGCAGCGACAGCAGGGGCGGGCACACTGGGAGCAAAGTCATCAAAAGGCGATGCAGCAGACAACGGCGTCGGGCTGCTGGTGGCCCACCCAGCAGGAGACGGTGCGAAGGCATTATTGTGCTGCGGTGCGGCGGCCACTGGTTTCTGCACTTGCGGCACGGACGGGGCAAACGTATCGTGTGTGGTGGATGGAGCGAAGGAGTCAACAGCAGCAGGGGTGCTGGGAGCAAACGAAGCAGTGAAAGGATCCACCGAGGGAGCGAACACCTGTGCAGGAGCGGCGGCGGCGGCGGTAGTACCCGGGAAAGAAGGCAGGAAGGGGTCGCTGCCAAAGGGGTCCGCCGCTGCAGGAGCATGCTGGGCAGTCGGCAGAGGCATGTCCAAGAGGTCCACCGCCGAGGTAGTGGGCGTGGGACGCTTCTGCGTGGCAGCCCCCGGTGGAGGAGGGGCGAGCTTCGACACAGAAACAGATTGTCTCTTCTGAGTGGCAGCCGCAGTGGCCGCAGCACCAGAAGGAAGCGTGGGTGCGAATGCATCAGCTGGCGCCGCAGCAGGCGCGGCGACTTTGAATGGAGACACTGTGCGTTCCTTCTCTTGACGTGGCGCAGCGGCTGGCTTGCTGGGTGCGAATGCGGCGGCCGCCGGTGCTGGTGCTGCTGGTGCAACACTGGGCGCAAACGCAACAGGTGCTGCAGTTGGGACAGCGCTTCCATCCTCTTCGTCCTCGTAGATGAAGCGTTGCTTGTATTTGGCGGCGCTGGACGGAGCACTCTGAGTTGCCGGGGTGGGGGTGGCAGAGGGTGTGGAGGCAGCAGCGGGCTTCGCAAACGGCGTCGAAGTGGAGGACGAAGGCTTGGGAGCAACAGCAGGCTTTGGTGCCGGGGACGCCACTGCAGCAGGTGCCACGGTGGGAGCAAAGGGCTCGCCAGCTGCCGTGGCCTGCGAGGCGAGGAACTTCTCCGCACCAGTTGGTCCGCGACCAGGAGAGTTGCCACCGGATGCGGCAGTGTTGATGCTGCTGGCGGGAGAGGCGGCGGAGGGCTGGAAAGAAGATTCAGGAGCCTCATCCTCGTCATCTCCTCCAAGGCGCTCCTCTGCCGCACCCACAGCCAGCTCCGGAGTCGTGAGACTGAGCGATCCAGGGGCGATACTTGGAATACCCAGCGGGTTCAGCGACTTGTGCAGCGCGTCGAAGCGAGGGAACAGCTTGGAGGCGCTGAAAGAAGCAGAGAAGAGCATCTCAGTGCGCGCAAACTGCGCCACCTTCAGGTCCTTGTTGCTCCCCATGGTGGTGAGGAAAGGAAAGGAGTTCTTCTTCAGCAACAGGGCGACCTTGCGCTGCACCATGAGCTTCTTGTGGTCGATGACCAGGTCCAGCACGGTCTTGGCGTGCAAAGTGGGGTCCATGAAGGCGCCCAGGGACATGTAGTCGAGGGCCTGTTGTTGCTTGGAAGTTTTCTTGGCACCGTTGCCGCCGCCCTCGAGGGACAGGCTGAGGCGGAGGAGCGCACGCAACATCGGAATGAAGTCGGTGCAATGAGAGACCGTGGACTCGGGTCCTTCCACAAGCAAGTGGCGGCACAGGATCAAGGCACGCACCCCTGCCACACCCGGCTGACCGCGGCCTCCGGTGGCGAGCGCACCCTGCAGGCGGAAGTAGACGGTGCGCATGATGGTCACGAACTCGTCGCCGTGACTGGCGTCTGCCACGATCTTGCGCAGGATGCCGTCCACCGCGAGCTGGCGCTTGGCCGAGTCTTTGACGGAGGAGGAGTCCACCGCCGCACTGGCGTTGGAGACACCCAGGTAACTGGTGTAGTACTGGGAGTCCCGATCAATCTCCACCTCACAGGGTGCCAATGGAGTGGCACCGGAGGTGAACTGCACGACGAGGTTGTGGAAGTTCGAGCCCATGTCTTTGCTGGCGCTCATGGAGGCGGGACTGGCAGCGGCCACGGCGAGCTTGGCGTTGGCGATGGTCAGTGCTTGGCCGCGACTGACCCACTCCAGCACCGCCTTCTCGTAAGGGTCGTCGCTTGGCTCCTCGTCGCCTCCGAGGGACCCAGACGCAGCGGAGGGCAGGGAGTTGACTCCACCGCGTCCACCAGCACTGCCAGGAGTGTTGAGGTAGGCGGAATTGGAAGTAGCGAGGCTTCTTCTCTTATTGGCGTCACCCTTCGCGAACTGGGCCTGCTTCTTGGCAATCAATTCAGCGCAGAAACGCTCAAAGATCTGCGAGTGCAGGAAGTCAGCCATGAAGCCCAGCAGCTGCTTGGAGTCGCCCATGGCCGTGCGCTTCGCCATAAAGGCGCGCAGGTCAAAATTGGAGCGGCTGTCGTCCGCAGGGAAGTGCAGATCACCCAGAGAGCTGGCGCTGTCGGAGCCAATGGCACTAGAGCGACGATGTGCAGGGTCGGGGCCCTTGATGGTGCCGAAGGAGGGCACGACACCACCAGCAGTGGCCGACGCGGTCATGTACTCCTCGAGGTCGGCGAAGAAATACACGAAGAAGCAAGTGAGGTTGTCTCGGAGGGCCTTCTCAGCGTCAATGGCCCATGCCACCTTGGCCTCCTCCGCACTGCGGTTGTGCGTGCCGCCGCCTCCGCTGAGCAGGGAAGAGATCGAGTAAGAGCTGGGCTTGGTGGAGGTGACGCTGGACTTGAGGTCAGAGAGCAGCACCACCATGAGATCTTTGGGACCTACATCACTGGGCGCATCGGTGGCCTTGCCCATGAACATACTGGCCATACCGGACATCTTCGCTTTCATCTGGTCGATACTCTCCGAGGCCTGCTTGCGCGCAGTGGCCGCGTCGCCGATCAGGTCGCGCACGTGCACCTGGCCCTGCAGACGCACATCGCCCGTGTCACAGTCGATGACCACGGTGCCGTCCAGGGACTCTCTACGCAGCTCCGTCAGCAAGTATTTGCGCACACCGATCATGTACGGCGTCTGGGTCTGCAACAGGTTCAGCAGCTTGCCCGGCAGCAAGGGGATGAAGGCGTGGTGCCACTTGAAAGGATGGAGCATGCTTGCCGCAGCCAACACGGTGGCAGACAGAGTCTCGGCCTCTTCAGCGATAAATACGATGCGTTTCTCGCACAGCACAGCGCTCAACAACTTGAAGAAACGCTCTGTGCCGAGCGTGTCAAAAAGGGGCAGGATTGTGCTCGACATACCTGCGCCGGCGCTGGTCTTCGGGCGTACCAGGGAATACTCTGCGTACATGGCGGAGATGGTGCCGGTGGGGATGACGATGCGCTGCTCTCTCAGACTGCTCATGTCACTACTGCGGTACACGCAGTCGATGAACTGGCGACAACACCCAGGCTTCTCCTCGAGTAACGCCACTGCATGTAGCTCCAATAGCACAGACCGGAAGAACTTGAAGAATGGATAGCGTGTGATGACGCACAAACAGTGACGAACGCGCCTCTTTACATCATATCTTCTAGTGACACCGCGGAACAGACTCCGCATGCAAATTCCATACACTCTTTTCCCAGAGGAATCGGTCAAAGTGAACGTATAGTGCTCACTTCGCGAAGTCTGTGCCTTCTCAAGCGCAACGCGTTGCAAATCTTGGGAAATGAAGGAAGAGATAACGTTAGAAAATGTAACACGAAGCAGCACATATCCCATACTTACCAGGAAAACAGAATTCAGGGATATCCTTGAACTCTTCAACCACTGTAGACACGTCGTCTGGGTAATTCCACAAAACTTTTGTTGCGTTCTGCAGAAGATGTAAAAGGGGAATACTAAATTAGCATTGCGAGGGAAAGGATCACGAAGTTCAACAACTTACAGTTTTCGTGTTACTTTTCACGGGCTCAATCCAAAAAAACGCATCGAAAATAGGACTTGACATGGCCAAATCAGATGTAGATGCTAATAGTTGATTTGCTAACTCCGCACTGTAACTTGGGTTGGGTTGGATTGGTCTCTCAGCAGGAGCAAAGGCTGGAAGGTGAGCGAAACGAACAAGATTTCAGCAATGATTACATTAATTGACGTTTACAAATTTTGTGTTAACCCATTGTAGCGCACAATAAGTACACACCACCGTTTCGAGTCCAAAACGAAGTCACCATCGCTGATGAGAAAGGAGTTTCAAAGTTGTTCACCTCAGCCGAACATGCTCGCATTATCTGCTCGAAGTGGTGCATGGAAAATTGTACGCTCTGTGCCAGTTCGCACATTACACGCTGCCAACAGGAAGGAGCTTATTCCTCTTATCAAACAGATCCATCCTGATCTATCAGCAAATCAATCAGATTTGGTTCGAGCGCATAATATGACCTGCATTCAGAATCTAAACGACTTGTGGGACACCCTTGAAACGAACATTAATTCTACTGCTGGACGAAATCTGTCGTTCGGAGTTGACGTGAAGTCTGCTTTTCGGGCAAAGTATGATCTGACCTGTTACGTCACGACTGGGGCGGCAAAAGACGGAGGAAATGGTGAAGAAAAGCTTGAAAAGGTTGATTTCACGCTTTCTATACCAGAAATAATGTGCAGGAAGCAAACAGTGACTCAAAAGTCATTTGTAGAAGCAGTCCAACTAATCTTAACTCAACAAGGTCGATTGTTTTCGTTGGCGGGGCTGCAGAACCCCTGGAAATCAGCAACGCAAGCACCACATCAACGAGAAGGATCCAAATCTGTTCCCAGTAAGAGAGCTGACTTAAGCACCGAGTTGGAAACGTTTATCTTTGAAAAGTGGGTTACCAAGAACAATAAACACAACCGAACGGGTTCTCTGAGCAACAACCAGGGCCGAAGTGACTTTCACAGATTGTACAACCCCAAATACAATCACAACTCTGCAGAATTGGACACATTCTTTGGCAACAAGCTTGCCCAGGAGTCCTTCTTCGGCGAGGAGGCAGATGCTTTCTTCAAGAATGGCAATGTCATGGTGGCAGACCTGTCGGCGAACGACGAGTTTCTTACAGTGAAGAAGATCCGCAAGATGTTCGTAAACTTCGGAGACGTGTTGAACTTCTCCTCGGACAAATGGAGAGCTGTGTACTTGCTATTGTACCAATATGGAGGGAAAGAGAGGTACATCAGCGGGCCACGAACGAACAAGAATAAAAAGAAGAAGAAATCAAGTATAGAAAGCACGAGTCTGGATGATAACGACAGCGAGGACGAGAAAAACAGCCATGAAAAAGTTGAGTCAGGTGTGACGAAGGTCGTCAACGGCGGATTTGTGTTGGAGACGCATGGGCAGCAATACATATTGCGAGTGCCCCATGATTTTCGAACCAAACACTTGCTGGACTTCGCTGGGAAAGAACTCCCTGCAGCTCAGATGGTTCTGCGATAACAAGTTGTTTTGCTGCTGTTTTATATTATTCGGTACGAGTAGTTTTAACGTTGCCATAGCATTGATGATGCGGTTATAAACCAACGTCCTACTGCTGAACACAACATTGTAAATAAGTATATTATTATGGCAGATCCAAAAGTGAACCAAAACCATTTTGTGAATGAGCATGATGAGTACGACAGCCATGAGGCCAAGCATGCAGCCCCTGCGGACAACTCCACTGCAAAAGCTTATTTTGGTAGCGTCTGCTCTTACCTTTGTGGCTATTTCTTGCATCACTGCAGCGATACCTCTCAATTTGCCTCGTCACCAAGAATCGAAAGGAACAACTGAATCTGGAACCGAAAACATTAATTCTGGGGATACAACATGGGTTTTAATATCTACTATCTTTGGCTTTCTAATCGGGCCTTTAACAGCTTATTTGTATGGTACGCTCCGTTCATTGTACCCACGATACGCTATTTTCTTACGTGTTAATCTAATTTTATAGCCAATATATACGGAAAAGATGAGCATTTATTGGTAACAGTAAGCTTGGTTACTTCTACGATCATTGCAGTGTTGTGGATTGTGCTCACGTAAGTTCAATGCTGTTATTTTATTGTGAAATTGAACTATTTCTTTTATGACACCATCCTTTCGTGCAGCTTTTCTCTGGTCTACGGAGAGGACGCGAACGGCCAAAACTTTCTTGGCTTCCCATCAACATACTACATGTTTCGCGATGTGGGTGCTCGGCCAGCTGCTGAGCTGGCACCGACCGTGCCGTGCAGCATTTACGCAGTGTTTGAGCTTTGTTTTGCGCTGCTGACCCCCACCATCGTGGCAGCGGACATCATCGGTAAGTCTGCACACCAATCCACAGCAATGCAGGCCATCGAATGATTAAATTTGTTATGTGCATTCTGTATGAATCTTCCAGAACGAGTAAATGCTTTTGGAGTGATGTTTTTCCTGCTGGCGTGGCATGTGGTGATTTACTGCCCCGTGGCGCACATTACCTGGAACCCGCACGGCTACCTGTTTACCAACGACATCGAAGACTTCGCGGGTGGCATCGTGGTGAACATCCTCGCTTCCGCGACCATCCTCGCCAGCAATGTGTTTCTGGACTTCGTTAAGGCCCCTAACTACGGAGTGAAAATACCCAACAACAGCACCGAAGCACTGAAATCTGTCCTGGTCCTGTGGTTCCTCTGGTTTGGGCTGCTGGCAGGCAAAGCACACAATGCGGGGCCCGTGGCGGCCCAGGCCATGGTGAACACCATCGCTTCAGTGCAGGTGGCGGTGCTGTTCGGCTACCTACAGGATCGGCTGTGCGGGGGCCAACCACTCGCCGAGGCCCCCACCTCCATGCTGAACAACATCCTGCTGGGCTTGGTGGCCGTCACGCCAGTGTGTGGTTACACCACGGTGGGCGGGGCGATGTGCGTGAGCGTGGTGACCGTGCTGGTGACCAAGCTGGTCGCCCGCTACCTGTTGAAGGACGGTCTGGCCGTGAACGATCCTCTGGACATCACCACTGTGCACGGGGTGGGAGGCACCATCGGCTTCCTTATGACCGCGATCTTGTCTTATTCGTTCATCAACCCCGCCGCTATGGATGGGCTGACCTCAGGCGAGCAGCAGCCCATTCGCATGCACACCGCGGCGGCCCTGGCTCTGTGGGGATGTATTTTCCTGGCCACTTTCGTGCTGCACGTTCTGTGTGACCTCCTCGTGCCCATCAGCGCACATGTCACGACGGACCGGGTGTTTCTGCCGTATATCACGCGAGACGCAGTGCATCTGTCTACGTTCGAAGAGTCGGTGAACAAAGGCGGCGTGGATGGAGGGCACAGTGGCGGGCAGCATCTCGACGAGGAGGGCAAATACGCTTTGGCCCGAGAAATCAGTTTGTACAGAAAGTTGTCGCGCTATTTTAGCCAAGGGCCAACCATAGGACAATGAAGTGCATGTTGTTTCTAATTTTCATTATTTTGTTTTTTATTTGTTAAATACAGTTTTCAACACAGAGTGTGTGCTTCATTCATGAGTATATACAAGTATTTACGAAGTCGTGTCTATAAGCTGTGATGTATGCAATCCCCGTTTAGATCGATCCTGCGGCAACTGCAGATGCATTTCTTCTCATCATTGCAAGCCTGTAATTGAGAGCATAAAATGAAATCGGATGAAATTTAATTCGTCAAGAAATAAAGTAAAGAAGAAACTGTACAGTACCTTACTGCGTTCCTTGCTCTGTTCGCAGCCTGCACGATTTCTTCTCTTCCAGGCATAATATTATTCTGCGCCCATTGAAGCTGTTGGAGCACTGGTGATAAAGCGGACCTGCATAGCGGGCATTCAGACTTCCACCGCCTCGCCGCCAACAGACAAGTCTCATGAAAGGTATGCTGTGACGGTGTATTGTCGGTAAGAGATATCTTCAAGCAAAAATAACCGACAAAAACAATCTTACATTGCATTTTGTCTGCACAGGAACTCCCCTGTCAATTTTCTTTGATGCAGATTGGGATGGCGTGAATCGTCCTGCCTGGAACGGGCTCAAGCACACCGAGCATACATCTCCGGCGCAATGAACACCACAAGACGATGATGTGGGTCTTACTTTACTATTTGGCGTTGTGAAACCTTCTTTTTCCATTTTCTGCAACAAGGATTGTTCGTACAATGACTGGTTTATCTCTATCCATTATCCATTTGGCGATAAAAGTGACCGTTACAAAACAAGAACAAAACACCCGTTTTCTCGCACAACCTGCATTATTGAGGAAAATCGAATGCAACAACCAAAGTTCGTTCAACGTTGAAAAATTCTTTCCACTTCTATGCAAAATTGTTACTGTATATTAAAGAACGAAAAAATGGTGTAAAAACTGGAAATCATCAATCACCCTCCCTCATGTATGTTCGATAAAATGGGAAAGGCTCCACAATCAGGCTCCACCTTCTGCTATTTCCTCCATGACACACACGTTTAGTTCTTGTAGTGCATCATGTTGGCCGTGGCGGAGGCGGCGGCCTGCATGGTGTCCACCAGATCCACGACTCTTGCTTTGGTGAAGGCCCCACCATCGGACAGGGTCAGGTCCACGGACACGATGAAGAAATAGACGCAGAACCAGTGCAGCGCCGCAGCCACGACGACAAACAAGTGCCACACACAGTGGTAGATGGGCTTGTACTCGCCCAGGATGAAGAACCCAATACCCACGACGTAGCAGGCGTTGCCGAGGATCAACAGGGTCATGGCCGGAGTCGACAGCTCCTGCAACAGCTGCTCCCACACAAGCAAAAAACCCGCACCCATCAGCACGAAGATGGTCAATTCGACCATGGTATGGCGGGGGTTATTCAAGTCCGAGCAGGCTGGAATATAAGGGGAAAAAGTGAAAATGTGGTGAATAATTAGTATGAAACAACACTCCGTTCTGGAAAATTGTGTAGCAGAACAGAGCAGTTAGCCAACAACAGACAGTGCACTTCCTCACTCGTGTGTACAAAATACAAACAAACAGAAATGTCGTTTTGATATTACCTGCGAAGACACTCCCGAGGAAGGCGGCGATCCATTCTCCGCAGATGAGGACTCGGGCAGCTGTGTGGTGGTGCAGGGCCACCAGCATGAAGGGAGTCATGGATCCAGCGATGACCAGGTAGATGCCCACGTGGTCCAGCACCTGTAGTACACGCATCGCTAGAAGAGGAGTGACGTAACGGGATATAGAGTCAGTCAGTCAGTCAGTCAGTCAGTTGAAATAGTGCTTTTGCGGGCATTGGATACTACAGCATATCAATGGTACACTCAACAGACGGACAATGCAAATACTTACTCGTTGGGGACATGAAGAAAGAGTGGAAGAGACAACTCGACAAGAAGAGGAACATCAGCGCGAAGGAATAGATCACGCAGGCCCAAAAGTGATACGACGTGCCCTGCACATCGGCCGCGTCGGAAATAAGGATATTCGCACCCACCACGGCACCCAAAAAGGCCAGGCCGTGCGAGACGGAGTTGAGGATTTCCTCAAAGACATAATTGCCACTCGTAAGTATGCTTAGACTCTTGTTGGGCCCGCACAGGCAGAGAAGGGAGTGAATGGAGCCGAAGCCAAGAGCGTTGTTGGACAGGTCCACCGATTGAATTGACTGGTTCACTTTCAGTGCCTCCTCAAGATACGATGCCCCCGCCACTCCGAAGTGGTTGTGCGACAGGTTGAGCAATTTGATGGTATTGTTCTTCTTGATACCATCGCAGATCTCTTTGATACCATCGTCGTCCAGTCCGGTATTCGACAAGTTCAGCTCCGTGATCACGTTAGTCTTGTGAAGAATACTTACCAAGGCGCGAGCATTTGAATTTCCATTTCCCACAGATCGATATCTATTACAGAAAGAATAAGGAAATGAGGTTAGGAGTGATTTATCTTAGAATATATCAGACAGGTGTCGTCAATTTCTCACCTGCCGTCTTGCATAGTTACATCAGCAAGATTAATCTTTGTAATATGAGTATTATCTTCCAAAATACCAATCAAAGGTAAAAGAGAGCCCTCGCGGGTAGACTTGGACGGTTTTAAGACGTTCCATCCAGTGCTGAGAGCTATTACAACACTTGGGTCAATGTCCACTTCGAACTTCTTACAGTTGCTGATATAGTTCTCAGCCTCGCGCGCGTATTGTTCTAACGCTTTGACGTCTGGCTTGACTGGCTCGTCTTCTACGACCTTCTCTTTTCTGGTCATGAGGTTTGCTTCGCTTATTGCGTTTGGAGGAAAACTTCTGGTGGAAGTGATGTGTGGGATGTTGCGAGTCAGAAAAGAAGTTTTATTGACACGTACTTTCGAACAAAAAACCGTGAAAACCTGACTCGCAAGCATTGGTGGCGAGATTGCTTTCACGGACACAGCAATTGGCAACTTATATCAGACTTGTTATAAGCACCATGACAGACGCCAAGATATCAGTAAACAGCCAACAATCACAGGATTTTCCCTTGCTGGTGTCTTTTCCGCAAGGAATTCCCGTTCACTCTGAGGAGATGTCGCTGTTGGTTGGCCGAAAACAGTCGGGAAAGGCCACGAAGACATTGATCACCAGTTCTTTCGACAAGGTCACATATAAGGGTAATGATTATGGGGAAAACAATGCAAAGAAAGACAGTTGTAGATATGCAGTGGGAATATATGACGAGAAAACCAAAAAGATGAAATTGGTGAAGACTGATCATATTTTTGTGATGAAGCCACACATCGAGACCCGCGAGGTCGCTCCCCGCAACAGCACAATGAATTATGCCGAGCGACGACAGTCTCTCACAGACGAGTTTGGTAGTAGAAAGAAGAAGCTTGCTCTCAAGGCTGAGAAGAGTAACACCATTCTCACAGAGAACATTTCCGGTGCGAAGTCGATTCAGAATATTTTGTCGGTGCAGTCGCCCATGCCCAAGGCTGATGCTGTTCCCAGCACAGAAAACAAGAACAAGCGCGCTCGGAAATAAATTTGCTGTCCTGATGTTGCGGAGTGTGTTGTATATGTCATAATTCGTAAATGAAGTAACCAAACAATCTTGTTTTTCAGTATTATTTCCCAGTTTACAACACGAATTAGGTTTAATACCACCACAAATATACACACTCTAATATATTAGGATAGAGTAACAAAACGGAACGTTTTGCACTTAAAATCAATAGAATTTTTACACACACAAGCTGGGCGAGAGTAAACAACAGTGAAATATGTATATGACCGAGAAACAAAAGATAAGAGTTGAAGCCAACAACAAGAGGTACTTCTGCAACTTATAACCCTTTTGCTTTGTAGCAAGGACAATGTTCGTAAACACGATACACAAGATATAAAGTCTATTCTTTCGCACAAAATAAATGGATCTGAAATTCCTCCGATTATATCTTGCCTTTTGGATCAGGGATTGTCGACTCTCAGTCCATGCCGAAGGTCTGCTGCTGTATGTCCTGCCGCAGCACCACCTCTTTGCAGATGCTGTAGAGCGCCTTGGTGAGGTGCATGTCGGAGGGACTTGTGACCAAGGTGTGCACCTGGCGGTCCCTCCCGCTGTAGTTTTTGCTCTTGAACTTGTCCGTGAAGTACCGAATGCCCGCCTCAGAGTCCCATTCCCTGCCCTCGTAGTCGGAGAAGCCGCAGTCTTGGATGTGTTTCCGCCGGACCTTTTGTTCGAAGTCTTCCCTGTTGTTGAGCAGCAGGATGATGGGGCACTCGAAGTACAGCTGGTCGTTTACCAACTCCTCGAACCGCTCCAGCGACTCCATCTACAGTCAGTCAAACAAGCAAAAAGAAAAAAGGAAAATGATAAATAAGCGAGAAGAAAAAGCAACAGTACATAAATAAGCGAGAAGAAAAAGCAACAGTACAAAGTGTGAGACAAGGTGGTTGTGCTACTAACCACGACGTTTTTTGAGTTCCTGCTTGTGATTCTCACTTGGTCGTAGGCCGAGATGTCCACCACGTACACAATCGCTGTGACGACGTTCTCGAAGCACTGGATCCACTTCCGCAGCTTGCCGCGCTGCCGCACGATGTCGTACATCTCGAAGGTGGTGTTCTCAATAACCCTTCGACCCACCTTCACCCCGCTGCGGCCTGCGAACTGCGCTTGTGCGGCCAATATGTCGTCTTTATCAGGTGTATAGTTGGGATTCTTAACTTTGTCCACAACAGTGAACCAATATTCCACCGCATCGTTGATCTGAAGCTCGGCGCGTTGGTTCCATGCGTCTTTTATGACCGGATGTCCCCACAAAGCGTTGATTGCCGTCCCTATCGGTGCTGTAATAACTTCACTCTCATCCGTGTCCATGACTAATTTGTACTCATCACTCGTATCTATCTCTGTTCCTCGGGCGTGCTGGGCCAATATCTTTATCGTTCGTATTATTGTGGTGTGTATTTTGTAAACCAGATCAACTCTTTCCGCGTGCGTGTACCGATGTCCGTGATCCATCTTGTCAAATACCGTTTTCTTCCCAGAATCATCGGCTCCCAAAAATAAAAGTTTGATTTTCTCGTCCTGTATTCTAGACTCTTCAGCCAGAAAAGCATCGATCACTAAGCTTCTTTTAAATATGTCCAATACGGGCGCAACTTTGGATGTTAGGCAGCCCATAATTTTTATGCTTTTTTCTAGTTCCAAATGTGGTAGCTTTACCAGCTCAAAGCTGGTCTGTTTAAGGAAACAGCAGATGCTCCACTACTCAGCGAGAAGAGATTAAATTGCACCACTGATATAAACGAGCAGACTGTGATTTATCTGTCAACCCGTTTCGTTGCCGTGCGTGGTGGTGAACACATTTTGTACGTAATAATTGTTATTCGCTCTAATTCGCCGAAGACCCATTGTGTGTATGTTTCAACCTTTACAGTCAAATTGCAACATGTTATAATCTCGAACAAGCTTAAATTTTAAAATTGCACAAGCAAATGGCAAAGATGACAATCCACCCATACACGTAAACAACGTCTACAACATAGCATAGCTCACGATTGCAGCAACAGATAGCGATATCGCTGGCTGTGGTTCGGATCCACCTCCAATAGCCTCTCCAACAATGTAGTTCTCTCCGCCAGAAGTGTTGTGGCTTCTTCTTTGGCCACATGTGAGGCCAGGGCAGGCGCTAGCAGAGAATCGATAATATTGAGCAAGCAAGTGATCACCCAGGTACAGTTCTCCTCCAACTCAAACAAACCACGCACCAACTCTAGCTGCTGCTGCAGAACACCCACAAACCAGTCGGCGAACTCGGCAGCATCCGCGGCGGCATTAGGGCCCTCTTGCTGGCGTTTCGTTTCCAGCCCCTCCGCAGCCCAGCGCAGCAGGAACTGATGGTACCACCATGCACTCTGATCGTCAGGCTCCGTAAAGATCGCGTTCTCCACAATTTGCAGCTCGTCCTTCAGGCTATCGCGAGCGACTCTGCCGGCGCGTTTGAGAAACAGACTGCGGTGGTGGAAAGCGGAGTAATTGGAAAAGTTCTCAACAATTTTATCTGCCGAAAACTGCAATTCGTCCTCCGCTTTCACTCCAAAGGCTTCGACTACAAAGCGACGGTAATTCCAGCAGTGAAAGTTGCGCTGATCTTGTCGCAAGAACTCTCTGCAGAGGGCCAGTTCGTGTTGACAGTCCACGTTGAAGCGGTCGATAATCCATCGGCGATGATGCCACGCACAGTCTATGAACACAAAATAACGAGTTTAAATCACATTATTCACACTAATATTGTGATCATTTGCACTCACATGACTTTGGGTTCTTCATAATGCCCTCTTGACTCAATTCCATTTCTTGGTTGCGAATTGTGTCAGCATTATCTCCACTATACTTGCAATCAGGATTGGCATCTTTCAAACTAGAATTCATAGACAATAGTATTTCTCGTCGAAAGTTCCACAACGTATAAAAATCAGGGTTGTTCTTTAGCATCTTTGCAACCAGTCCGAGCGTATCTTCTGAGTGATCCGCTGATCTTCGGCGATCAAAGCATATTCCCACCAGTGACGCATATGTTTGACTCTTTTTACTTAGAGCTGCGACCTCAGCGTCAGTTGGAGGGCGATCAAGCTTCTTTCTGTTGTGCATTTTGGAGTCTACTGATAAAATTCGAGAGTCTTTTGGCGAGTGGGATGTCAAGGGAAACAAGTTGCACTGAACGCACGTTATTTCATAAAATTGTTATTTTGTTGTGCGATTGTTGCTTCAAGGCACTTCTTTGTTTATGCGAAAACAAACCAAGATGATGGGTACATAACAGAAAAGAAAAATTTACTCTGGCTGTTCATACTCAACATGCACTTTTCGCTGAAACAGCTTCACCTTTTCCACAGTGGCATCGTCGGGTCCCAGGACTTCACCTGAATTGCTGTCATAGAGCACATACACTCCTGCCATATTGCGGCACACGCTCTCCGCTCTTTTCCTGAATGATAGTAATAAAACAACATTTACTACGACGTACTATTCTCTGGTACGATAAAAAGAAGAAAGAAAGCTGCTGGCAATGTACCTGATGTCACCGATAGTGGAGTGGCGATGCAGATCCATGCGGAGAAAAGAGCCGCCTTTGCACCCTTTCGGCAACAGGGCCTGGAGGCGCCAGGGCTGCGGGATGCGGGCCTCTTTGTGACCAGTGCCACCAACAGGCAACCTGCGATATCGGGCAAAAATAGTCACGTATTGGCACAAAACTGAAAGGTTACAGCGCAAATTATGCATCCTACCTACCTAACATCCATGCCAGCAGGAATGGTGTGCCAGGCATGCAGACGCTGCCACTCGTAAGAAGGCTCCAACTCTTCCATTGCGCGTGTCTCCAGCAGCACCCGCAGTGCACTGCTGGACCCTGCTACTGCTGCTGCGGGTAACGGTAGTGGTAGTGGTGGTGATAGTAATGATAAGTCAGCACTGTCGCTGTCGCTGTTTGGCATGTCCCTGGCATCGTACAGGGTAATCACCGCAGTGTAGAGGCCAGCGGTCAGGTGCTGGGGAGTGAGCGTGCGCACCTCCGATGCGAAGCACTTTCTGGACAGCAAGGACCCGGCTGGAGTTAATGTACCATCGCTACTGGTGTCTGACTTTGAATGGGCATACAGCTCCAAACACAGACTGATCAGCTTCTCCGCCGTACAAGGCGCAGTGTGGATAGTAACAGCGATGGGTGTATCAGTGGTTCCACCAGCGTTGGTGTCGACTACATACTCCAAGTGAAGGTTAGACGGATCAGGTACCATGGCTCCGGCAATACTTACGCTCTGCACCGCATCCTTGAGATTATATACTTGAAGAGATGCAGAAATAATAGAAGATTGTATCACATCTTCGTCTTCGGGTCCCTTTAGACTTGCTTGTAGCGTGTAGGTTCCCACAGGGAGATTGCTCAGGACCGCTGACTGTTGACCCGGTGACAAGCAAGATCGCTTGACTAAGACAGAGCCATCTGTGCCGAGCAGCGTAAGACATATGCTGAATAAATCAACCGATGTACTTTGCGAGGTCTTCTGGAGCGTAAAGGAAACCTCGGCAACGGCTGTGTTCGTTTTCGCATCCGCAGCAAAGGACAGAGTGGTGGGTTGTTCTGGTTCAGCTGAGCACAAATCGGACTGAATACTCAGAAGTGGAACAGACTGTTGGTCAGAAATTACTTTAAACGATCTGGTAGATGTAGTATCAGATATGATTGACGCTGCATTCTGATGTTCTTCATCAAACTCTCGCAAAAAAGTTGTCAGTATGTAATCGCCAGGACCAATTTCGTTGATTGTGATCTCTCTAGTGGCCAACTTAAAACAATTTTCAGAGTACTTAAATTGAGAATCCGTTTTAAGTATGTGAAAGCAGAATGCCACACCATTTGCATCTTGTTCATCAGTAAAACTATGGTCGAAAGCAAGAACGACGGAAGTTGAAGTCCCGCTTTTGATCGCATACACTCCGCCGTCCGCCGGTCTCGTAACCGAAATAGAACGAAAGTTATCCTTCGAAGTGACACATAGAGCAATAAGCAAAAGCACAACAGCAAATCTCCACACGCCTTGCATCGAATATGCAAACTGACGAAGTGCGCAATCATAAAACCAGGATTCAACGATTTTAACTTTCCGAACACGTTCGTTTCACCATTCGATGCACCTCCACGTCCAGTGGTCTTCAACATCGTCTGTGCAAAAGAACCTCTGTCCTTTCTCCCCAAAGACTGCAACAATGGCACCCAAGAAAAGTGATAAGGGAAAGAAGAAAGCGGCGGACAATAAAGCTACTGGCATCACTCCCGATAAGTTAATTGAACAGGGAAATGTTGCACTGTCCAATATGGAGGTGGAGCTTGCTGAGAAATTCTTCACCAGAGCATTATCGATTGCTCCACAGGATACTAATATCATGGATGCTTTGGCTGACGTGCAAATCCAGCTCGGAGAGTCTGATAAGGCTGTTCAGCTTCTCCTGCAAAGTACGTCAATCGCACCAAGTGTAAATCCCTTCAAATGGTTATTCCTTGGTCAACTGCAGTCTGAAGCGGAGTCTGTCAAAAGCTATCGTACGGGCATTGAACTTCTTACATCGTTGTTGAACAGCGAATCGGAGGTATGTTGAACCTTACCTTGTGTCCGTATTATAAATATTTTCTTATGGTCTACAACTTCCAATGGTAGGCGGATGCCAGGCAACTCCTATCGAAGCAGATTGCGAAGGCACACTGCAGCATTGTCGAGATTTATCTAACCGACCTATGGTATGTGTTCTTCATTGTCTATCTCATTCGAAATACTCTTTAAAAATGACAAATCTGTCCTTGTTTGTAGTTACGACGAGGATGCTGAGAACACCTGTGAGAAGGAAGTGGCGGCCGCACTGGCTTTGTGCCCCGACAGTCTCGATGGTCTGCAGACACTGGCCTCTCTGCGGCTCAGCCAAGTGCGCAAAGCGGATGCTGCCAAGATCATCTCGTCTGTGTTCGACCGGGTAAGAAACGAGTTTTATAGCGCAATGTGTAATGACTCTCACAATTCCATTCCTTGCTCAAGTATTCTTCTAGATGCAGCTCAGCTATGTTTAAACTCTATCTTCTGTCCTGTTTTCTATTTCTTCATCTCCTTCTTTCAGATATCGCACATTCGCCAGGTGGTGAGTGCCCGCACGGTAGTCGAGGAGATCAGCGGCGCTGCCGAGCCCCAGGAGTTCCAAGGTAAGTTGCAGTGCATAAGTGTATTATTGTGGTTCGTGCATGATCACAATAAAATGTGTATTATTTGCTGGTTCGCATGTTCAGAATTTCTGCAGTATTGTGCCGCCGTGGTTTACATTTCTATCACTTTCTGTATCGTTATTTAATAGACCTGCCGGAGATGGAGTTCAGTATCGCAACGGTGAAGCTGTTGATTGAGTGTGCCAGTGAGGACCCGCTGCTCTACTCGGTGAGTTGAAATTATATGTGATGCGCATGTGTTGAAATTATGGTGCATACAGTGTCCAAAGTGACGTGGATGTTGCTCAGATAGATGTTACTAACTGTTTCTTTTGCTCGCTTCACGCACTAACCGGCTGTTCTCTTTTGCTGCGTGTTTGCTATCTGTTGAACAGAAAGCTCTGGATTTGGGATCGAGTCTGCTGGACGAAGATGAGGACAATGTCGAGCTGTGGTGAGCACCTTTATCGACACACATAAGTACCGATTTGTTTATTCACGGTACTGACTTTTTGTAATTGATGTCCGCTATTGTAGGTACCTGATGGGTGTGGCTTCTCTGGGCGGTCTGAGCCCCTGTGACAGTAACAATAACAACGAGTGCAACAATGGTACAAATAACAGCAACACTGTTAATAACAACAACAACAATACTGTGGACCTGGAGAGTGCCCAGGAGCACTTTTTGCGCGCCCTCAGCATGATGGATCGACTGAGAGAAGAGGCGGCCGAACAAGAGGGTCCCGACGCCCAGGTGAGACAATTCAATCTATGTTTGTGAGTGTGTGAGACGAATTTAATGTGCTGTTGAAGTTGGATGTATTTCATTTCTTTTGTCATATTGGGGCGAACTCTCGGACTGACCTTTTACTTTTCTTTCCTACCTTTCTTCCTTTTTGTTACCACAGTTTATGTACCAGGAGCAGTACGAGCTGGTGCAGGAACACTTGCGGTTGATCACAACTCTGTCTCAAGGAGAGAATGGCACTGGTGGCGCCATGATGCAGACGAGTGGTGCTGCTCCGGTGGATGAGGAATACGAAGACAACGATGATGAAGAAGAGGGCATGGAGGTGGACAAGTAAATACATAATTGAGTAATGCAGTACCAACGTCAGTTCCGGTTACTGTTATGCGGTCGATTTTTCTCCTTTTAAAACAATCTAAGTTGAACAATATAAATTGCGAACTTTGCTTTGAATTTCATCGCAAAAAGAGGCAACCAAAAGTACACAGCACCAGGAGCAGTGTAGAAATCATCAAAAAGAAGCCCAACAGAGTCAACATGTCTACAGCGGCAGGAACACGCGGCGCTTGAACTCCTCCTCGTTGCCCGAAGAAGGGGTGAGCTTGCCACTGGGGCTGGCCGCGGGTAGACTCTCCACGAGGAAGAAGAACTTGAGCAAATTGGTGAACAGGCGCGGCTCGTGGTGGGTGCCGGAGGGTAGCAGCAACTCTCCGAGTCCTGGCTGCCGGGGGCTTGGGACCCCGGCTGCCGTTTACACCCTCGAAAGGGCCCCTCACGATTGGCGCTGCTTAATGTTAACATGTAAGAAAATTAATTGTGTAGACAAAAAGTGTCGCAGTGTTTATCTCTGCTGTTGAACTACAACGTCAGCAGTCTACTTTGTTCCTTCAACTTCTCCAGCTCATCCTTCATGGCCCGCTGTTCTGCTTTTATGTTCCCAAGATCGTACGCCATGTCTTGCATATCTTGCTCCACCGTTCGCAGGCGATTATCCAAACTCGAAACCAGCTGGCGTAGCTTCTGATTGGACTGGTCCAGAACGCGACGCTGAATCTTAGCCTCCTGGAGTTCAAATTGAATCATCATGGCTGCCACGAGAACAAATTGTTAGTCATACAATCGATCAAAATAATTCGAGAAATGTGTTAGTACCTTCGTAGGAGGCCTTCTTGGTGTGAGAGGTGCGTCCGAAGGACGGCCCAAGCTTGTTGGATTCGACGGTCACGTGGTGAGGGCCTTGAGGGACAGCAGGCATGCACGTAATCGTTTCAAAATCATCACTACCTCGCCCAAGGTAGATGTGAGCTCTTCTGTTGAGAGTAAAATGAGGAAGATTCATTTCGGATAGCAAAATCCTGGATCTCGGACCACAGATATCAGAACAACAATCGCCGCCGCTTCTAAATGAAGTCAGCGATTTTATCAATCCGACCAATAAAACCAATCATGTTGTGCACCACTTTTCTCACCTTATTCGACAATATCCTGGATATCCAGATATGCATATTAGAACACTGTTTTAAACCCACAATTAAATTTAGTCCCAACAATCAAATCTAATGCCAGCAGAGAGACATTATCTGCGCACGTCGGGAAGAAGATACCAACGTTGGTATGGTGTGCGGTTGATTTTCTCTTTTTTTATTTACTATTGTCAACGATGTTGATTGCAAACTTTGTTTTGGTTGTTACAAAAAGAGACAACTAAAGTTAAATAGTACGACAGTATATGTAGTTTAAAAATCATCAAAAAGAAGTCCAGCAGAGTCATCGCACATGTCTACAGCGTCAGCGGTGCCGAACACGGTAGGAGCAATTGGAATACGTGAGACGATGCTCTGTTGCTGCTGTCCTTGCAAGTGGTGAGTGTAGGAGTTCTTGTAGGGACGAGGAGACTCAGCGTGCAGAGAAGAAGTAGTCGTATCGAAAGGAGGCAAGCGGCTGGACGGCTCGTACTCTAAAGTGCTCCTGTGACGATTCAGCGATGACCCTGTCACATGGTAAGAATGGCAAATAGATTAGTTTTGATTCTTCAAGAGCCGCTGCAGATCCTTTAAAAAACACATTACCTGAGGTCATCGAAACGTCTTCGTACTCACTGCCGCTACAGCTACCACCACTGCCACTGCGACTGGCACGATTGCTGACATTACCCTCCGCGCCGTGCTCCGAGCTCTCCACTCGCGCTCTCTTGGCCCGGCTTGTAAGATAAGCATCTAAGCTCATGCCGCTTTGAGAGCTAGAGTCGAGGTCGTGATTAGGGTCGTTGTTGGAGGCCTTCTGCTGGCAGTTCATGATTTCTTGAACGTTTTCCTTCAATTCGAACAGCAAATCGCAGATCGCACTCAGCGTTCTCTCCTGCGCATTTTGGGTAGTTTTAATGGAAAGAATTTCTTTACTGATGCTGTTGATTTGGTTGGCGTTGGACGATAGAGCAGACTCTTGTGTGGAAATATGGGTGGCGACAGAGCTGACATTCTTGCGAATAGTTTCAATGCTGTCTTTTAGTTCCAAGTGCCTTCCGCTCGCCAACATGTCTTCATATCGATTGCTCGACGACGCTTGGCTGTCACTTGTCAAAGTATTCAAGGAAGAATGGAAATGAGATGACTGCGATCTGAACTCTTGGGACTGAGAATTCGAAGAGACTTGCGAGCGCTTCCTATTTGCCTCGTCATTGTGGATGATCCTATCAACTGAGACATGACCAGGAAAGAATTTGCGGAACGAGTCAGACCTCTTCATTTTCCCACACCACGAGTATATTTGAACTAATTCAACGTTGGTATACTGGTGCCGTCGGGGGGATGAGATCGTGTTCCGGATAAAAAACTGAAAATGCGTCTGAACACGTACTATTTAACAGAAGCAGAGTTCCCCCCAAACTAAAAATTCCTGTGTTATTTTATCCTGCAAATTTGACAATTGCAACCACCCAGACGCTACTTGTTTTAGTTGAAAAGGAAGCGCATGTCGTCGACGGTGAGCTTGCTCATGCTGCCGCTGTCTCCCCCGACCGTGCCGTCAAACACAAGCTTCTTTTTCTCCTGCAGTCGCAGAATGCGTTCTTCGATGGTGTTCTCGATGATGAAGCGCGTGGCGTAGATGGGCTTGTGTTGCCCGATGCGGTGCGTGCGGTCGATCGCCTGCATCTCCGCCGCGGGGTTCCACCAGGGGTCTACAATTTTAATTACAGAATAAAATAGTTAACAAATGACAAAAAATAAGAATTGGAAATCATCCCGTGTGCACAGGAAGCGTATATTATACACAAAATAACATATCTTACCCATCAAAAATATCCTGCTGGCGACCGTGAGGTTCAGCGCCACGCCTCCCGCCTTCAGACTGATCAGCATCACCTGCATTGCATAGTTACAATAAATGTTTGCATACAACGATAAGAATGTTGCGTGTTCACAATGACAATCAAATCAAAATTCTCTTCTTTCCATTCTTACCTTGACATCGGGGTCAGCTTTGAAGGCCGTGATGCACTTGTCTCGCTGCTCAAGACTCATACTGCCACTCAATTTCACACACTGCAGGCCCCCGCGCTGCAGACGATAAGAAATCAGGTCCAACATGTTCACAAACTGACTGAACACAATAGCCTTGGCGCCCAGGTCCTCACTCTGCATCTTGTGCAGCTCCTGTAATAATATGATGTGCTATGCGTTAGTATTATGTAAAGACACCCAACTAGTGTTCGGAACAACTTGTAATAAACACAATTTTGTCGTACGTCCCAGTGTTTTACAAAACGAAAAGAAAGAAAGCAACGCTAAGGAAGTACACAATGCCAGCAACATAAAAGAAACACACAACATACTGTGTACCTCCATGAGGGCCTCGATCTTAGTACTACTCTGGAATAGATTCAGATCCACTTTGTCGAGAATGCTCTTGCGACTCAGACCCTGTAGATGACAGTAAAAGGAACGATATGTGAAGCACAGATGTGGGAATAATGAACGTGAAGAAGGATCAGGAACTATTAAAAAAGTTAAATTCTGTTGAGCACACAATCCCATCTTTACTGAGCTCACCTTGGCGGCATTCCACACCGACAGAGAGTCTTGCTGCTGCTGATCACCTTCACTATCACCTGCCTTCGCACTACCATTAACATCACCATCAGCAGCAGTACTACCATTACGACTGTTATTATTGCTGCTGCTCCATCTGTTGGTGCCTCTAACAGTGGGGGTGTCTTTAGTTGCAGTTGGGGAAGAAGGCAACAACTGGATGGTCAGAGGGTGGTCACAGTCAGGACAGCGCAGCCCATTACCATTACTATTATTATTACTACTAGTGCTCATGCTACCAATGTAGTCGGTGATGCAGAGGCGACAGAACATGTGGTCACATGAAGCGCTGCTGACAGGGTCCTCGCACGGCTCGTGACACAAATCACAGTTGTTGCTGTTGTTGCCGTTGGAACCAGTCGGCTCTGTCTTGATCTTCACTCCGTCTGCAGAAACAAAAGAAAAGCATGATAGATTTAGTTGAAACTCGTAAAAGTAGATGTGAAGCGAGAAACCGCATGTTAGAGAAGAAGAATAGCAGCTCAAACACAAAAAGTACTCAATAAAAGATTGAGAACGAAACTTACCGCTGTTGTTCAGGTTCAAGTAATTCTCACTGTCATTCTGTTTGGCCACCTGTGCCTCACTATAGATCACCAAATAAGGGTGGTCCACAGCTTGACGCAATCGAATCAGAATGTCAAAGATATGCGCATAGTTGTTGAGCACGGTGCCGCTCTGCAGGTAGGTGTTGAACTGCGCCTGGGACTGCGTGTAGAGAGCCGAGTAGAAATCCTCTTCTTTTACATCCAGTTTCTCGCTTCGCACGGTCACAACGCGGGGAGGCAGCTGGATGTCCTCAGCGCGCGTGGTCTTGGTGCGGCGCAGCAGAATCTCGTCCAGCACCTGTGTGGTAAAAGAATGTGAAATAAGTAAGTACTCGTAAGTAAATTACAGAAGCAAAGAGCCACAACACTTAAACAGAGTATGGACTCCACTACAACACACAAAACAGAAAGACATACCTGTTGCTTGAGCTTGAGCATGGCCCTGCGGCCGTCGGCAACATACCCCGATCGCTTGATAGGGTTCAGAATGTGCTTGTTGAAGTGGCAGTAGTGCTGGATCACACTGTGGTGGCAGTCATCACAGTAACTTTTGGTGAAGCGGTAGTGCAACGACTTGCAGCAGCATCCTTTCGTGCGGCAGTAATAGAATGCATGGGGGTCCACTCGGAGGAAGCGAATCAACGAATACAGTTCGCCGACGCGGTTCTGCAGGGGCGTGCCGGTGAGACACCACTTGTTCAAGGAGGTAAGGTTGAACACCGCCTTGGCCGTGCTGGTGCTGCGGTCCTTGATCAGATGAGCCTCGTCGAGGATGATACGGAACCAGGACACCAGGTGAAGCACCGACACGGCGGCACCTTGCTTGCTGCGGCGCTGGGCTGCAGCGGCCTCGAGAAGGGCTTGTTGAATGTCGCGTTCTACTTCACTGTCATCACTTTCTGCATTGTTGCCCTTGTTCTTGTTCTTTCTATTGCCACCTGCTCCGTCGCTATCACTACCGTCAGAGCTCTCTGCCGCATTGTCACTGCCGCTTTCCCAGGCCACGTCATCGTCATCATCGCTCTGTACATTGCCCGCCGCGGGGCGCTTCTTGCCTGCATTTGCCTTACCTTTGGCACTCACAGAGACCTTCTTGTTATTACTGGCACCACTCACACGGCTACTGCCTTTAGCACCACTGAATCCTTTGGCACTAGAAGCAGGGGAAGCTCGACCTTTGCCGTTAGTCGGGATGTGCGCAGTGGCTGCGGACTTCTTGGCGGGTGTGACCTTTCCTCTATTACTGGCCCCTCCTCTGGCACGCCCTTTCACCACAGGTTGCAACTCTTCGTCGCTTTCGGTGGGCACATCGCTACTACTATTATTCTCGTCGTCACTGCTACTAGCACCTGCTTTCTCTACCTCCTCCGCCTCAATCTCAAACTCAGAGTCAACATCGAGCTCCTCTTCTTCTGCGGCCAGCATCCTTTTCACCTGTTTGCTGCCTGCTGCTTTCTTCCTTTCTGCTACGGCATCATCTGCACTGCTTTCTACGTCGAAGTCGGAGTCCCGCGTGTCATCGGTGTATTTCTTCTGGCCCTGGGCAGCCGCACGGCGAGTCGGCGCACGCAGCGGAGTCACCCTAGCACGGACAGTGCCTGCTGGCTCAGCCTTGACACCCGATACAGCAGCAGCAGCCTTGGCCCCAGAGGATGGAGAAGCTTTGCGACCACGTGCAGGTACAGCTCTCTGTGGGCGACGGGAAGTGGAAGGAGCGTCTAAATCACTGCCACTGGACACAGCACCAGAAGCACCTTCATCGTCACCGTGAAGATCTTCCGCCTCACTGCTGGTAGGACTGTCCGGTGCATCAATATCCGGCCAGTAGACAGAACCGGCTACTGCTGCCTCCCTCTGCACTGCCCCTCCTCGTTTGCCTTTTGCAGGTACAAGTGCTTTCGTGGCAAGTTGCTTGCTGTTAGCTGGCTTCTTCCCCACAGTAGCAGCAGCACTGTCCATCTCTGTCCCTGGTTCCGTCTTGATCTTAACCTGGGCAGCTGCCCCGCGCTTTGTGGTCTCCACAGACTCCAATTTGTTCTCTACTTTGTTCTCTACTTTGATCTCAACTTTCTTCCTGCCTTT
>LNAP01001401.1_pt1 | contig 25623 bp, 29 predicted proteins | sample 602601 | NCBI WGS metagenome assembly LNAP01 (sample SAMN02440304, study PRJNA202911) | soil metagenome | biome: Subtropical and temperate rainforests or woodlands; isolation source: soil samples (1 kg each in a 20% v/v slurry with milli Q water) were... ...
GAAAAATGCGTGTGGTCTATGGACATCGGACACCTGATCTAAACCCTGAAAAATATTCATTCAAACCGATGTCCATGGGTTGACATCTTTCCTTTACATCGACGAGCTCTTTGCCGATCTAACCGGCATACAAGAGCCAGTGGGTGACTTCGCACGCGCGATACAATCAAGGATCAAGTTATGGATTGGTATGCCTGTCGGCATAGGGATAGGTCACACCAAGACACTCGCTAAAGCAGCACAGCACGCGAGTAAAGTATTTAAGGAGCAAACCGGCGGTGTCGTTGATCTGCGCGCAGATCATGCGGTCAAGTGGCTGTTACAGCGGATGTCATGCAATGACATATGGGGGGTAGGCCGCAGGCTCACTGAGCACCTCAAAGCCGAGAACGTGATCACGGCATGGCAGCTAGCAAACTTGGACCCTAAAACCGTGCGGCAGCGATATGGCGTGGTGCTCGAGCGGACGGTACGTGAGCTAAGCGGTGAAGCATGTATTGAGCTCCAAGAGGTCGAGCCTGATAGGCAAGCAATCTGCACCAGTCGAATGTTTGGTACTAGGGTGACAACTAAGTCTGGTATGGAGGAAGCCATTGCAGCGTACATGCATCGAGCTAGTCAAAAACTGAGAAAGCAACGCTCGCTGACAGGTGTAATACGAATTGGCATTCGCACCTCCCCCTTCGGCGATGGGCCAAAATATTCAAACGCGGTGACCATCACTCCACCCTTCCCCACTGACGATGTCTTGTTGCTCACTCGTTTAGCAAACCAAGCACTGGACACCATCTGGCGTGACGGATTCAAATACAGCAAGGCTGAAATACTGTTGATGGATTTACGCAAGCGCGGGGAGTACACAGAGGATCTATTTATTCCATCACAATCGGTTAAGTCCGATGACCTAATGCGCGTACTGGATCAGGTCAACAGGCGTTTCGGAAAGAATGCCGTTCATTCAGGGCGCATGCCATTATCACCCGACTGGGAAATGAGGCGTGAGCTGCTCAGTCCTAGCTACACAACTTCCTTTTACCAACTTATGAAGTTTGCTGCGGTCTGAAGTTGCTTTGGCTTCGTACCGAGTGTGAAGAGCCGCTGTACTCCTCAAACCATCAACCGAAATCAACGGTGGCGTCAGTAGGGATATGGTAAGCCCACCGACCGCGGAGCAACCTCATCTGATGTGTGTAGCTGGGCGCCCGGACCTAAGCGAGTGGGCTAATCTATCTGTTGTGATTGGATTGCAAAACCTGCGCCTACTTGTATGTGAAGAAGTCACGGGAATCTGGGCGTACACCAAGGCTCCGCCTGAAGACATTTAAGAGCCCGAGTACAGTGAAGAGTTTCCGGAGAAAATCATCGCTTCAGATTGTGGGGGGACGGCCATTGATGCCGAAAACCTTATACCCGTGCTTGATGAGATGCTGAAACGGGCTAGAGAACGGGATGATCGCAAGCGCTAAGAGATACCTCAGCGGAAAACGATGCATCGTTTTGGGATGTCTTTGGAAAATTCCGACAGTAACCTTAACGATCTTCATGATGCCGGACTTTACACAATGACTGACCAGATCGACTTCGCAGAGGTGGATTCCTTCGCAGACAACCCAGAGCCTCGTTGCCCATGCCTGCTCCTACTGGACGTATCACGGAGCATGGACGGCGCGGCAATCAATGCCCTAAACGATGGGCTAGTACAGTTTAAAGACGAATTGGCAGCAGACCCGCTGGCCCTGCAGCGAGTTGAGATCGGTATCGTTACCTTCGGCCCTGTCGAGATCCACACGCCGTTCATTGAAGCCGGCGCATTCATGCCCCCTGTCCTCGTAGCGCGTGGGGACACCCCTCTAGGCGAGGCCATCACAACCGGCCTAAAGATGCTTGAGGACCGTAAGGCGATCATCCGGGAGAACGGCGTAGCCATTTTCCGCCCTTGGTGCTTCATTTTGACTGATGGGGGACCAACGGATGCTTGGAAGCACGCTGCAGCTTTGGTTCGCGATGGCGAAGAAAGTAAAAAATTCGCATTTTTTGCTGTTGGTGTAGATGGGGCCAATATGGAGGTGCTCTCCCAGATCAGTGTACGGGCTCCATTGAAACTTCAGGGGCTCAAGTTCCGCGAATTGTTCCAGTGGCTATCCGCATCAATGAAGGCGGTTTCACAGTCATCACCTGGAACAGAGGTTCAACTCGCGCCGCCAACCGGGTGGGCAAGTGTGTGATGTGGGAGTGCGCCAGCGCGGTGTCGATTGGCACCTCGCACACTGAGCATGGCGGCCGGTGCGAAGATCGTTGTTCCTCTCAGGTTTATGACCAAGCCGGGGCACCATGGGTGGCCCTGTTTGTTTCCGACGGCGCCGGCAGTGCCGAGTGTGGCGAGCAAGGCGCAGATATTGCTGTGAATACTGCCAACAAGACCGTAGCACAGCTTATGCAATTGGCCGAGTTGCCACTTGATGAAAGCCTTGCACTTCAGATCATTAATGATATCCGGCAGGCCATCTTGCAGACAGCGGATCAAGCCCAACTGCCGATGCGCGCCTACGCATGTACCTTTCTCGGCGCACTCACCTCTTCCGCAGGAACGCTAGTGTTCCAAATTGGTGATGGAGGAATCGTTCTCGATGGTCAGAATGGCCTGGAGTTAGCAATTGAACCCATGAACGGGACATACGCAAACGAGACATTTTTCATCTCAGCGCAGGACGCTATCGAGAAAATGGCGGTTCGGATATACCCAGCTGGCGTTACAGCCCTGGCGCTCTTCTCTGATGGATTGCAGCGCCTCGCTCTGGACTTGGCCAAGGGCGAACCTCACCAGCCATTCTTCGACTCATTATTCAGGAAGATGCGGGGGGTCACGGATGGAAGTCGCCCACAGATCTGTGCGGCGCTTGAAAGCTTACTCGGAAGCCCCAGGATCAACGAGAGGACCGATGACGACAAGTGCCTTGCCATTGCCGTACTGAGGCGCTGAGATGGCGCGCAGGCTCTTTACAGCGGACGGAACCCCCTGTGATCTGGTGGAGGTACTGGGCAAAGGTGGCGAAGGCTCGGTATTCACCCTACAAGGAACCCGAGATCTTGTCGCCAAGGTGTATCACGATCCTATCGATCGAGAGAAACAAAGCAAGCTCACTTACATGGTGGGTGCCCACGATGAAAAACTACTGAACTACGCAGCCTGGCCTCAAGCTACGCTTCATGAATCCCGTGGCGGGCCGGTGGTTGGTTTTACGATGGAGAAGGTTGGTGGGATGAAACCCATACAGTCCCTCTACAGCCCGGCACAGCGCAAACAAGAATTTCCGCAAAGAGGCTGGGACTTCCTTGTGCTTGCTGCTCGAAACACCGCAGCGGCCTTTTCTGTCCTACACGATCGTGGCTTCGTCGCTGGAGACGTTAACCATGGAAACCTCTATGTAGGGCAGTCCGCCGTGGTCAAGTTGATTGACTGCGACTCTTACCAGCTCAGTGACGGGGTCAACCAGCATCTCTGCGAAGTGGGCGTAGGAACATACACACCTCCTGAGCTACAGGGAAAGAACTTCCGCCGAGTGGTCCGAACACCAAACCACGATAACTTCGGCCTTGGACTTCTGATCTGGCACCTCTTGCTGGGTGGCCGGCATCCGTACGCTGGCGTGCCTCAAAAGGAAGGGCTCGGTGAGACAATTGAAGACAACATTTCGGAATTCAGGTTTGCCTACAGCACCAGCCAAAGCCTTCTACTACCGCCCCCCAGCGCACTGCCGCTATCGACGGTGCCTGGCTCAATTGCCGGCATGTTCGAAAAGACATTCACTGAGGAGGGCAAACGAACTGGTCGGCCGACTGCTCATCAATGGATAGTGGCATTGGACGAACTCCGGTCCAGGCTCCGGCCATGTGCGAAGTCAAAGCTCCACGCCTTTCCGACTCACCTGAGCACCTGCCCTTGGTGCTTGATGGATGGCAAAGGCGTCATCTACTTCACTGTCACTCCGATCTACGCACCAGGCGAAGCGAACAACGGCTCGCCAGTTAAGATTGGTGAAGTATGGGCAGCCATAACCAAAGTCCCAATTCTTGACCAGGTGCAAATCCCAGCGGCAAGTAATCCTAGCCCAGAGCCCGACCCTCTGCCGCTTGGGGTTTTCAGCACAACCGCAAAACACTTCATGAGCTTAACGCTGACGGGTATTACGATCGCTATATGGTCGGCCATGGGTGGGTACCCCCTCATCTACCTAACGATCATTGCCACGAGCTGGCTTTTCGTGGGGCAATTCGGCACCAAGGCCAAGACGGAAGAGAAGCAGCGTCGTACCATCATCAGAGACGCCGCTCGCAAACGACACCAAGATGCAGTGAGGGCCCTGCAGGCAGACTCTGGGGTTGATCAGGTCACTGCCAAGCGCGAGTTGCTAAACAGACTCAAACTTGAGTTTGATACCTTGGCTGTCAGGGAGCAGAAGGACCTCGCTGCCCTTCGCAGTAAAGCTGAGCAGCGCCAACGCACCGCCTACCTGGAAAAGTTCTACATCGAGTTGGCGGTGCTGCCGGGAGTGGGACCCGCAAAGCGAGCGGGCTTACAATCGTTCGGCATCGAAACCGCTGCAGAGATCAACGCACGAAAGATCAAGCAGATCAGAGGGTTTGGAGAGCAAATCACCCAGGTATTGATGGATTGGCGCGAGTCTCATGAGCGCAATTTCCGGTTTAACCCCGCAACAGCTATCACTCCTGCCGACACGCAGCTGGTTAAGCATGCAGTGCGGAAACGAGCCGCCGAGATCTCTGCTCTGATGATGCAAGGGCTAAAAGATATCAGAAAGGGGCCTGAGGTGCGGGATGCTGCGCTGCGCCGGCATTTAAAAACGGTGCAACAGGCAGCTAATGAACTCGCGCAAGCTGAGGCAGATTGCAAAGCTCTCAACTGATCCGCGATCCAAATTCTGGCACCCTATTTTGGCTGGCGAACGCACAAGCAAGCATTGATCATGGCCACTCTTACCCCGGCCGAGGTCATTATGCAGATAGCTCAAATTCGAGAATTCTTGTTGCAACACCAATACGATTCGAAGCCCGTTTGTATCGCGCGGTCTATACGTACTGTGTTCAGAGTGGCCGTCATCTATCCCGCGATTCTATCAGCTTGTATTGTTGCCCTAATAGGGATGCAGGGCCGAGGGTTTGCGGAGGTCCCATACAGAATGTTATCGACCGTCGAGACAGCACAGCGGCTCGCAGGGGCCCACCAGGTCATCCCAGGGCAGGTACTCATCGAGCGTTGTGCTGACAAGCCAATCGAGCCATCAAGCCTACCCCATCATCAAATTGTATGTGGATCTCATACAGTTGAATCCATCAGCATCGACCAACTCGCGTCACAGCAGGGGGCGCTGATTAGGGCTACGTACTTCATTATCGTAGGTACCTTTGGATTCTTAGAGCTGTACCGATCATTCAAGAAATTCAGGAGAAGGGCTAACGCATAGGCTTAGATGATTGAAGAGTGGCCATCACCACTCTCCTGCTTGCCCATCCAGACCCAACCATTGGGAACTTCAGTGGGAACACAAATCATAGCCGGCGAACACAGACCCAAATTGAGACATCGTTCTGTCCTTGTCTCGAGGTGATCTCAGTCTTCCCACTCTGGGAGTACGTCAAACTCAAGCGGGCTCACGCAAGCCAGGGACTGGATGAGAATTTCGGCCTGGTCTTGGGCCAAAAGTGAAGGCACTTCGAATAGAGCAGACCTAGGCCCAGCACGGTATGGACGAACCACGACATCAGCACTCAGTAACCCCAAAATCAGCTCCAAATGTTCAGGCAGTAGGATCCGATCCAAAACACCGAGTTCGTTCTTCAGCCGCTCACTACCATCAGCACCAAAGCATCCAATGTCGGTGAGATTGGTTAAAACTCGGATATATTCACTGGTTATCCAATGGGAAACTGAAGGGTACTCAAGTAGTGATGTCACTTCGTCATGCATTACTCGAGCGATGCCTTCATCACCCTCTTCAAACTGGACGTAGCAATAGGCGTCCACCCCACAAAACATCCCAAAAGGGAGCAGTGTAAAGCACGCGCCACGCTGCTTTTCCCGGCCGAGCCAGTCAGTGAGTAGTCGCTCCACATCACCGCAATCGATGAGCTCAATATCGTGGAGGCTCGAGAACGGCATAACGCCCCCACGCTGCAGAGGCCGGGCTCCAAGAGCGATCAACTTCCCGAGTGCGTCGGGGATGATCAGGCCAACTTCTTCGGCGATGTCCTCAAAATCCGCAAGCATCAATGATTCCCTATATGGTCACAATTCCAACAGGGTACTGATTTATTGACAATCACCAACTGAAAAGCCGGGTGGCAATTTCGGCATCCGTATTTTCAGAAATTCCGCATGCGGAATCTTTCCAACCGACCACTTCAGGAGGAGCGGCGGGGAATTTGGCGGCCCCGTTTCGGGGTGCGTGCGGAAGATATCTCAGTAAAATCATCGGCAACATAGGTGCAGGAAATGCCTGACCAGCATAAGCCGGGCATGCCATTTCATAGCTGTGATCACGTTTAAGAAGGTACGAACATGAAGGTACTTCGTTGGGCAGTATTATCAACTGCTCTAATGGCTGCGTCAGGAACATTGAGCGCCAGCGAGCCACAAGGTCATCGCCCTCCTCCAAAGCTGCCGCCGGAAGTGGCATATCAGGCCTGTGACGGCCTTCAGCCTGGCGATACCGTTGAGTTTTCCCAGGAAGGCGGTCACGAATTCGTCGGGGTTTGCCAACTGCTCGAAGGGCGATTGGTAGCCATGCCCGGGCATCCCCGGGGCCGGCCTGGCGGCGAGGGAGCACCACCGCCTCCAAACCCATATGCACCACGAGGCTAACCGAGCCTTTTCAAACTAAAAAGCCGCGCCCTTAGGCCGCGGCATTTCTTGTTCTTAACGGTTAGTCAGCTTGGTGAAGCCGTCCAATAGGCCACATCTTGTCGACATGGGCAATAGCTGCTTCCTTGGTCTTAAATCTTCTGCGCAATACATTACAGTGATGCTCAGGATCATTCCGATCGCCAGTGATGTAGGCGCCCATGCCAGCCAATAGGCCGCCTCAGGCTGATCGTCCGGGCCATGGGGCTGTGATGCCCCAGCCAGATCAATACGTGCCCAGCTACTCGGACGAAATTCACGCCATAATGGCTCAGTCACAGGCTCCATATCAGTCGATTTTTCAGATCAATGAGCATGACCACAATTAGTTAACCAGCCCGGAGTGCGCCAACCTCAGCGCCGGCAATCAATGCCTGTACTATGTTCCGTTGATGGTGAACATACTGATCCGCACGGTAAGTATCAGAGTAGCCAGGGGCATCTCCACGGCTAGACCAGAGACCATCTGGGACTTCCACCTCGACGGAGGTCAATCTACTGAGTTCCTGCCAAGCTGTATCTCGCTCGCTGGAAGATTTGGCTTCAGCTACGGCTCGCATATCCGCGTCTGCAAAGTGGAACCAAGTGCCCTCCTCACTCTCGGCCTTATAGAAGTAATTCCCTGCTCGAAAAGCATTCGGGGGCGTTGGGCAGGCGACAACTGGTATATCGATGATCGACAGCACCACACGAACAATCAAGATTGAATGAGCACTGACCCCGTAGACCTCGCACTCATGCTTTGCGGACTCGATGGCGCTGTAGAGGGACGTAAGATAACCGCCAGAGTCTACGTATGAGGCACCAGTCTCCAGCACATGGCCGCCGTGCTCAAAAACAACCTGAGAAGAAGCCTCGCGAAGCCAGACCACAGGCTGTTCGAAGCGTATCCACTGAGAAGGGCCGACACCAGACAGACTACCTAGCCTAGCTAGATCGAGGATCTGTCTACGCACGATCGGAAAGGTACTGCAAAACGGCGCCGGCCTCATGGTTCACACTGCCTCTGCGCGGACATGCTTGCCCAGACGCTCGAAACGAGTCTGAGCTTCGGTGGTACGAAATGCGGTCGGGTTGTTGAGCAGCCTGCGTAGCCCGATAGGCTCCCCAGAATCCTCGCACCAGCCGTATGCATCGTCGTCGATGCGCACCAGCGCAGCCTTGATTGCCATCGCTTCTGCACGCTCCCCCTTCAGGATGCGCATCAGAAGCCCGCGGTTCTCTTCGATAGTGCCCGCATCTGAAGAATCAGCGACCTTTTCAGTCACTGAAACAGCTTCCTCATGCCCGACAATACGGTCGGTTAACTCGCTTTGTTTCGTCAGCAGCAGCTGCTTGAAGAACTGAAGCTGAACAGCGTCCATGTAGTTGTCGTTGGGCTGGGCTAGCAATGCAGCTGCGTCTAAAACCATAAGATGACTCCAGGTGTCGCGAATTTAAGGAATACCTCAGAGTAACGCCGAGAAACCGGTTTGCAACCCGGAACGGTAGTGACAAATTCATCCCTTGTTAGAACCCTCCGCAACGTTATGTTGGCCCCAACACCAAAGGAGATCACCATGACAATTGAATCCCGCAAATCCGGAACCGACCACTTCGACGCCACATATGGAGCTGCATCCCACAACCTGCAAGACAAGATGAGCTTCCTGCTACTCAGCCGGAGTGGAGCTCAAGTCGAAGGCTGGGATACCGCAGTTCACATTGGTGGCTTGGTAACCCTGCTGCCCATTGCAGCAGCTAGCGCTGATCAAGAGAAGTTGGACTCAGTCAATTCAACCAGTGCGTTCGCCTCTGCAGCAGAACAGGCTTTTGAGGCATTTTCAGTAGATTGCGACCTTGAGGATGCTGGCGCACTACCAGCACTCCTCCTTAAGGCCGCCGAGTTAGCTCACCAGTTGGCAGGATCGATGTAATCTGCTTATCTAAGCTGATTCTGGAGGCTTTTCATGGAAACCAACACCAAAAAACAAACGGGCGACATTCAGCTTGGGCGGCTCCGCTATACACACAATCGGTTCTTGCTCACGCTTGCATGCCTGGCACTTGCCGCCTTCATCTTTGCAGACATCATCGGCTCAAACGTGGCCCAAGGTTCCAACTGGGTTGAAAATCTGACGTCCCCTCAGATGGTCTGGGCGCTCTTGCTACTGCCCATTGCAGCTTTCGGCGGCCTCATGCTGAAGCGCGCTGGTCATCCAGACACTGCCTTGAAGTGCCTTATAGTTGCTGCGGGATTTATCTCAGGTGCAGTGGCCAAGTTACTATTCGCGCTGTGATTTTGCGCGTGGTGCTTTTGAATTCGTCATGAGCAAGTTGCTCGTTATACTCATGCTTTCACTGACAAACCACGCTGGAGATTTAAATTGAACAAATCGGAATTTGTAGACGCAGTCGCTGAGGCATCCGGTCTTACCAAGGCTGACACTCAGCGCGCCGTTGACGCAGTCCTGGAAACCATCACGAACACTTTGCGCAAGGGTGAGCCTGTATCCTTCGTAGGGTTCGGTTCGTTCGCCGTGAAACAGACTGCCGAACGCCAAGGGCGTAACCCCTCGACCGGTGCTGCGATTACCATCGCCGCGGCTAAAAAGCCCCACTTCACCGCCGGCAAATCGTTGAAAGATGCGATTGCGTAAATCGAACTCGATGTGAGCAAACGCCTCGTACCCACGGGGCGTTTTGCGTTCTCGACCCCGAAATATGAGGCGTAGCCATGTACACAATAGACTCCCTGCGAAATGGGTCCATCGATCCGCACTCACATCTTGCCGATACCAGTCCTCAGGGCAAAGACTGGATGTCAGGCCAGGCATCACTTGCAGCGCAATACATGGAACAGCAGGGTCTATCGAGCATTGATTATATCGGGCCTTTCCTGCGGCACCCGGTACCGATCCTGGAGAATGAAGGCCCACTTAGCCTGCTTGTCCTACCCAAGGGTTCAATTATCCATCGGGTTGACCTACGTCCAGTTCGGGGATTCCCAGCTGTACCATTTGCAATGTACATGGTCACTTCGGTTGGTAAAACGTTCGAGCTGCAAGCTGATCTCCTAGTCCGGTGCAACGATGTAAGGCCTGGGCGGATCTCAAAGGACGGTTCTAAACGTCTTTCGCTGGTTGAGACCCGAATTGCAATCGTGAACCCGTCCCGAGACTACGCATTCTATGTGTCCCTGGACAGTTGGGCCGAACTCAAAGGCGCAGAGCTCAGCGCGCGGCTCCAGGCAGCATGGCACCAATCAGAAGCCCAGTCCTCATCACGCAAGATGTCCGTAATGGAAACCCTCCACACCGCTGGCGTAGACACTGCTGGGTTGGACTACGACGAGAAGGTCCAGGATGAATGTCGCCACCCATTTTTTGGACCGCCTGATTCATACAGTCGGGTGGAGCACATCAGCGCCAAGATCCTAGGAGGGTTCCCTGACGACTCCGACCCATCTCAGTTTCGCGCGTGTAGCTGCCCGATTACTCGCCCTTGCGTGTGTGGCAAGCGGAGTGGCAACTAGCCTTTGTAAGCGTTTGATCAAGCTTCAGATGGTATTCCAGCAGATTTGATTTAAGATTTTTTGCATTGAAAGGCCGAAAATGGAGCACTCCATAGCCACTATTGGTTTAAGACCTTGAGGCCTTCAATGCAACCAATTCATACCACCGAAGCTAAATCCCTAATTTCCGAGACGTACCCGGTTGTATACGGAACGCTCAAACGGGGAACACTTCGCAAATTTCTCCACGACGGATCGAGCTCGGTTTTCTCGTGCAAATCGATCCGCCAACGGAAGTCGGCAGCAACACTGTTCACCAGTGGCGTCGATGCTGCGCTCAAGAAAGTACAGGCGATCGTTGATAAATACGCCGGCTTGCCCACTGAAGGGCTTTTTGACGGCTATGAACCAGAACCTGCCCACCCGGAGGGGATGATCTACTGGGACGACCTACTACGCGCAGTCGATCTTGTTGCCCTCTACGACCATCTGGTCGCCCTCACCTATAAATATCCAAGCCATCTCGACGAGTCGCCTAAAGCTATCCGAAAGGCAGCAATGATTGTGACTATGCGGCCCCTTTGCCGTGTCCGTCGCGCCTCTCGCATCGCTAACAGCGGCCGGGCTTTCGAACAGGGATGAATATGGAACGTGTACCTGACGCAGTCGAAGGGCTTGTGCGTGAACAAGCAATTCTAAGCTCAATTCAATATCGTGACCCACACGGTCCCTGGGGAATCGGCACCTTCCGCAGAGACGACGGCACTACCTTCCAAGCGACAGGAAGCTTCGGGCAACCCATTCTCTATGAGGAATTCATCCTTTACGGAAAATGGAGCCCAGATATCCCAGGCGGTGACTTCGATACTGCTTCGTTTTCGTCGATGCCACCAAAATCGCTCGAAACGCTTCCTCGGTACTTGACTAGCCTGACTCAGAACAGAGTCGCTATTGCTGCGACCAACAAGGCCGTGCAGCACTTTGGCGAGAACCTCATCGACATCCTTGAGCGAGCACCCGCTCGACTGGTGGAAGCCGGAGTTTCAGAAAGCGATGCGGAGCTTCTCGGGACGACGTGGGCAACAGAGCGCTCTCATCAGTTAGCCTTGGCGCAGATAGACCTTGAGGGGATTCCACCAGAGAAGCTGGCCACCCTACAGCGGCGCCTGGGCTACATGACTGACCTAAACCTTGTTCTGCGTGAAGACCCATATCTCCTGTATGTACACTTCGACGACATGCTGTTCTCGACCGCCCAATCGCTCGCTAAGCGCTTCCGGGTCACAAACGACACCGTCTCCGCAGTAAAAGGTGCAATCGTCGCTGTGCTCCGCAAGGAAGCTTGGCTGGGCCATAGCTACATTGAGGGCGTCCCACTAATTGATGCTGTGTCCAAATTGCTCAAGCTCGACCGCGCAGTGCTCTACCCGCTAATTAAAGACGGTGTGACCGAACTGAGACGGGCAAAAGTTGCGTGCGCCGAAGATCGCAGACTACACCTTTACAACCTGTATGAAATCGAGAGGTCGCTGGTTGAAAAGGCAATCGGTTGGACCAGGTTGACCGCGGCGGAGTTGGAGGACCTGGTACCAAGTGAGGAAATGGGTATCAAACTGCTCCGCAGCCTGAAGCTTGGGGCCCCCGCCACTAAAAGCCTCTCAATGGGTCTATGCCACTTGATGGCTGAGCGCTTAGCTCTTGTCCAGTGCGAGACCCTTCACGATCAATTGACCATCGTCCAGGGCATTCAACTTTTCCTGAATGCTTTTGGAACAGATGCGCTCATCACAGCATCTTCCAGAGAAATGGTCACCGAGCTTCAACTGAATCTGGGTGATGACGCCCCGGTGGTCAGTTACGCTGAATTGATCGGTCTCGACCCGGTGACAGGTGTCCCACAGCAGAACCGAGCAAGCCCTATCCCGACGGACGTGGTCGTGGTGGTTGGCACTGACTCCATGGGGGTAGAGGAAATTCACTTCCTGCTCGAAGCCATGCCTGCAGCCGGCAGAGTATTCATGCTTGGGGCTCCCAAGGATCTCCCGTCGCAAACAATCGGTCAGCCCTTTGATGAGCTGGCCAAAGTGCCGGAGATACGGACATTCATAGCTAGCTTCTGGCTACCGTCTCGCACTGCACAGCGCAAAGCAGCCAAAGATGTGTGGTCGGGATCAATCAAGCCTGATGAAAGTTTTGATCCTAGCAAGCCTATCAGTTGGCTCAATACACCCCGAGAAAGCATTCCTGATGTGGTGAATGTACTTCTGCGTGAGCTGTCTGGCTCCTGCCAGATATCCCCCTTGCACGACATCAAACCAGTCGTGGCGCGCCAGCACGCAGAAGTGCCAGGGAATGATGCTGTTTTGTGGCTTACACGCTCGATGGCCTATGAATTCATTGGTAATGATGAACCGGTCGACTTCCACGGGCGCGCATTGTTCAAGGGCATGCCTGCGTTAGTGCACCAGGCTCTCTCTTTTGAACATCCTGCATTTTCAATTTTCGATGCAACTGAGCTTTCCGGCGAAAGAATGCTTGCAACGCCACGTTCGGGAAACCCTGCGGTGCTCGACCTCAAGCGGAATCTCAACGTCTTTCACGGCGGGGTCCTGACACCGAAATTTGCGCGCGGACGCGTTTACGAGTTCGTGATCCTTATCGTGCTCAAGGAGCACATGGGGCTGTTCAACGCCGAACTCCTCTCAACACTGCTGAACAGTGCTAAGCGCTCTCTGATTTTGGTGGGGGAGCTAGACGGTATTGCTGACTCATTCCCCGGCGATGAGCCTACAAGGGTGAGGTCCTCACTCTCTAAATGGATGGCAACCGATGGTGATCAAATTGAAGCGCCGTAAAGGCAATGAAGTCGGCAACTGTTTGGACATTCTCAGCCGTTCATTGATCAAGACCCCGCAAGAACTCAATCCACAAAACTCAGTCCAGCAAGCGGGATAACAGTAAATGGCGATCAGATCTGCAAGGCTAGAGGCACAGGAACGGGCGAAGCTGAAAACTCAGCAGGCCCGAAACGTAGCCTTGAGTCTACCTCTCGTGGGCGCGGCAATCCCGTTTGTACCTCTACCGCTCTCAATCGCCATTGCTGTGGGTTGTGCTGTCTGGACTCTTTACCTGGATCGGAAGGACAAGGAAGCAGTCACTCCGCTGGTTTGGGACCGTAGCTACACACAAACAGACATACCCGATTGCGACTTCCAGCGCTCAACCTTCCTGGGCAAGACAATGCCTTGGGTTGAATGGAAGGAGCGCGTTGATGCTGTTTCGAATGCGAAAGGTGTGGCAAGCGCTGACGATGTTCGCCAGTCGCTGATCGAAGCTTACCCCGGGATGATCCCCTTCATGCTGTCAGACGACATCATGACAAGGCATATGGCGCTACTCGCCGCGACCGGGACTGGTAAAACCGAACTCATCCTCGCAATCGCCCAACAACAAATCAAAAAAGGAGCGGGCTTTCTGCTGGTTGAAGCAAAGGCCGACTCGGATTTATCGGGTGCAATCTACGCCATGATGGAAGCGGCAGGTAGGCTTGACCAGTTCAAGCTGATCACCTTCGAGTTCCCTGAGATAAGCCACACATACAACCCATTCTTCTCCGGCGGGGTCCGAGCCACCCTGTCGACCGCCATGAAGATGCAAGCAGCTTCTAGTGAAGAATTCTGGACAGACGTAAACCGTTACTCTCTCTCTGCGGCAATTTTATGCATGAAGCTACAGCCCGGAGAGCCCGCTTTTCACATCAAGGACATGATTGCTGTCCTTTCGGATTTCGACCTACTGCTGCGCTATGTGAAGTCTATCCGCGAGTCCGACTCTGACGCCCACAAAGACGGTAAAGAGTTTCTACTTTCTTACCTTCGCTACTGGCGAAACGAAGACAAAGCAGAGTGGGATCGATCGAAGTACAAGAATATGCTTCAGGGTGCAATCTCTAAGCTTTCGGCATTCGCGCACTCTGAATACTCCCGCATCGTTAACACCTATAGCCCAGATGTTGACCTGAAAGACGCCATCCTCAACGGTGAGGTGGTCGTGCTGTCCATGTCGGCTCTCGCCGACAAAGACGGCGTGGAGCTGATGGGTAAGTTGTTCATCTCCGACCTTGCCCGTGCTATCGGCGAAATCCAGCTTCTTAAGCTGAAGCCATTAATGATCTGCCCTGCGATCTTTGACGAATATGGCTCGTTCGCGGAGGAAGGTCAGATCACCCTCTTCCAGCTTGCTCGAAGCGCGAACGTACCAATCATCATTGCTTTCCAGGGTGTGGGCTTCCTTCAGCAAAAATCGGCCCCGTTCGTGGAGATGGTCCTGGGTAACTGTTGGACTCACATTTACTGCGACATCAGGGATGCAGAAACGAGAGCCTTCGCTTGTAAGCTGGCCGGCACGACGCTCAGGAAGTTTGAGCAGGAGACCTCCGCGACCAGTTCCGGTGCCAGTCATAGCACGGAGCAGTCTGGGCTTATTTCGAATGAAAACACGGGAGCGAGTTCCAGTGTTGGAGCTAAAGCGACCCGTGAGGACCTACTACAACCTGACGACTTCCAAACCCTCGACCAGGGTGACGGAATCATCATCGCCAAATCCGGTACCTACAGGGTTCGAATGCCAATGGTCCGCAGCAGTTTCCCTAACGTACATTTCCGAGATATGAAACTGACAAGACGCCATACCCGCGGCCGGGCAGGCATCAATGCCTGGAAAGACTTCACCGATTACAACCGCAAGCTTCTAGCCGACATCTGACAAAACATTTCGCATGCAGAATCTTTTAAGGGGTTTCTATGACATGGCTTGAACGGATCAAGAACTGGGACTACAGCCTTGACGGGGTTGTAGAGTGGGTCTTGAACCTTATGGAATTCCATATTCAGCGCGCTGGGATCTGGGGTTATATCGGCATTGTGCTATTCGTTATCGGGTTGGGTCTTGCATTCCCGGCGACTCGAGGAGTGACAAGCCTGGTTGTGAGTGGTGTTTTCCGCATGGTCTTCACCTTTGTACAAAACGTGCTAACGCTGCTGACAGCCGACCTCTTCAAATTCTTCGGCAAACTCCTGCTCGCGATGTTTCACCGATCCCGGCGATGGATCATTGCCCTTGCCGGCCGTACCCGTCGTGGCTGAGTAAAAAACCCGGGCAATCCGGGTTTTTTTTCGGAAACATCCCGAAATGGGGCACTCCCTTTCCACTATTTAGTGAAAGGAGATCCCTCATGAAAGCCGTCTTTCTAGCCATCTGCATTTCAGCTGCTGCGTTTAACGCGGCGGCCTCCGACTATGCGGGCGATTCGTACGTCATCGACCAGCGCGATCCGAAGTATCAGACCGCAATAGAGCACCTAGCGAGCGCTGCTCAGGCGCTGCGCCTTGCTCAAGATGAATTGAAAAAAGCCGAGGCCTCCCACCCCCTTCCTGGACTGGATCTGGTTCGAATGTTGAGCCAGGTCAGACCCGTGGAAGAAACCATCAACGTAATCCTGCGCCCGGAGAAAAAACGGCTTCGGTATCAGGAGCTCACACCTGATGGCCAGTTCTTTACTACCCCACCTCGACTTGGAGATTGAGACGATGACCGTCACTGGAATCACCCAAAACATACGCATGGAGGAAATGAGGCGGTTCATGGCCAGCATGTTTCTACTGCTCGCTGTGGCTGCTCTATTTCTAGTACCCGAGATGGCTCATGCAGCCGACGGTACAGCATGGAACGGTCAATTCGGCCCCGACACGTCCCTCACCACCAACACCAACTCAAGCCTTCAAGGCTGGTGGAAAACTGCAGCCGGCTGGGGCCTCTGGCTTTCGATCGGATGCCTCTTGTTCTCCATTTTTTTCTTGGGTGGCAAGTGGTGGTGGATCCCAGTTTGTGTATTCCTCCTTTGCCTGTTCGGCGAAAAAGCAATCACCCAAGTAGCAACCTGGGCTGGATTCAGCAATTTCAAGTCGACCTAATCAAACGAGTTAATAAATGCGCTTAAGAACCACAACAGAAAGCGATACCTACGCGTACGCAACCTCCCCGCTTAATTTCGGAGGGGTGGAAAAAGAAGACCTTTTGTTTTGGATGATCCCAATGGCGATCTCAAACAACATTATGGACGACCCATTTTACGCATTTGCTGTGGGTTGCTTCTGTTTGTGGCTCTACAAACGGCTTACTGCAAATACCCCACCAGGTCACATGGTTTTGCGACTGAGCATTGCAATGGGTCAACTTGAAAACGGCGACCTTGCGACGATGTACCCAGCAGTCAGAAACGTTGCTCGTGCACTTAACAGATTCCTAACCAATCTCTGGTTAGAGGCTGGTCTGCTCCCCTCCCCTACCTATTGCAACCGATACGAGCCTTAAGAATGAGCGACAAATACGGCGTACCGCTTGGATACTTCAACCTGCTCGGCCGGGGTGAGTTGCGGGCAAGCAGAATTAATGTTGCATTCATTGCCGTCACTGTGATCCTGACTGGGGTCATTGTTTACCTTATCAACTGGAACAATCATCTCCAGGATGTAAACGTTGAGCTACAAGGCCAACGGGTAATGTACGGATACCCGAATGCAGAAGGGGTATTTGTAAGTGAGAATGAGGTTCCTGAACGGCACATCATCGCGTTTACATCTGTCTTTCTAGACAACTTCTATAACTTCACTCCGGACTCTTCATTCAGCAACGCGAATGAAGCCTTGCGTCTCATGTCGCCTCGGTTCCGTGCTGTTCAGGAAGAGACTCTCAAGCTCGTTGCTAAACAATCGTCTGAGCAACAGATCACACAGGTTTTTGTACGTACTTCACCGTACAAGATAGAAACCACGCCTCAAGGTTACATCGTCACCTTCCAAGCTCTGCGCTATCGCGCGACGCTCAATACAGTCTTCGGTAAGGCCAAGTTCAACGTCCGAATTCTTATGAAACCTGTCAAACAGTCGAAATACTTCGAGTGGGCCATCGTTGCTGACGATCTGCAAACTCAGGAGATTGCTCAGTGAAAAAAACAATTCTGGCTGCTTTGGTTGCTGCAGTCTTTGCTTCGCCCGTTTTTGCAGATGAGGAATGCAACCGTTCCCCACGTTCAGTTATCTATCAAAACTCGCCAGTTGACGTTTACATTTCGAACGACAAACAGCGGGCTGAAGTTATTTTCCCCGAAACATATCTCCAAGGTTTGAACCCTGAACAACCGGATGGCCTCGAGCTGTTCCCAACGCCGATCAAGAACAAGCTGGCTTTCTACAGCAAGGATCCTCAGTACTTAGGCTTAGTAACTGTTGACGGGGCGTCAGGTCAGTCCTATCAGGTCAACCTCATTACACGGCCGGGTTGCGCTGATAGCCAGGTGACGATATCGCATCAAGCTCCAGTCGATCGTTCCCAGCTGGCAAAGGATGGCAAAGGGCGCGTCAAGGGACTGATGAACTACCTTTTCGATGGATCGGTTCCAAATGGATACCGTAAAAATAACTTTTCAAAGCTCACTAAAGAGCAACGTGTTGTGTTCCGCCAGGGTTCTGTTGAATTTTCACTCCAATCCCAAGTTGTCGGACCAACCTATATCGGCACCACTTACGAGGTGGTGAACCGTGGCCGCACTGCATTCAAATTAGCGATTGACCAGATCGACTATTCAAATAAGGCCGTGCTGGACTCAATCGGTACGGCTCGCCAGGTCGCGATGCTTCCGACGTCACATGTCCTAGGTCCATCCCCTGAGTACATTTCTGAAGTCTACGGTGATTCACATCGAGGATTGCTCTTCATCGTCTCGGAGAAGAGCAAATGAGTGATGCGAATCCTAGGCCATCAGGCCCGAACAAAAAACTGCTATGGATCTTCGCCGCAGTGGGTGGCGCAATGTTCCTATTCGGCAAATGGTCTGACAGCTCAACCAGCGAGCCTGTTGCAGGCAAGCCGACGCCTACCGCCATTGAGGCCGGTCCTGCGGGCATCAATCAAATCACAGCCCAAGATAAGGATGCGGCGCTCACACAGTTCCGCAAGCAACTTGAGGCAATGCAAGCTGACGCGAATCGCGGTGAAGCCGAACGTATCAAAGCGGATAAAGCGCGCGATCAGCAACTGCGCGAGATGCAACAACAAACCAATGCTCAAACCCGGGCGTTGAGCGAAAAGATAGCGGACCTTCAAAAGAAAGGTGTCGACGATCTGTACGCAGCAATATCCAAGAAAGACAAAACCACTAACAGCATGCCTGACATGCCGGCAGTTCAGGGCCTCAAAGTACCTTCAGGTGGCTTGTCGTTCGATGGTGATCTCGACTTGGGTCCAGCAGCCGCGCCCTCGATTGCGCCAACGCCTACGACCAGTCAATACGGCCCCAACTACATCTTGCTTGCACCACCAGTACAGAATCAGGCTCAGGCCCAGTCGAGCTTCCAAGGTAAGAGTGGTGGTGGACCAGGCACGCAGTCAGAGACATCCCTTTTCAATGACATGTCTGCACCGACTGCCAGCAACCAAGCCGGACAAGGCAACAACGCCAATTTAAACGCCCAGTTCAATGACGTTTACGGCAAGCCAAACACTGCCCAGCAAACTAACCAAGCATTTCAGAGTTCAGGCCAGCCTGCTGCTCAGCAAGTTAGCTTGACTGCTGAAGAGACTGCAGCGAAGAAGAAAGCCCAAGATACTTTCACCGTTGAGGCTTTCTCGTTTGTTGAGGTCACTACGCTGCACGGAGTTAGCTGCCCAATCGGAGCAAATTCTCCTGGAGCATCTGACTCATCCAAGATCCCAGCACGCCCGGTGGTTCTGCCTGTCCACGGAATATTTCACGGACCGAATGGCGTAGAGCGAGACCTCGGTACCGCCCACCTGATGGGTCTTTGTTCTGGCCGCAGAACATCGTCCTCCTCTACAGGCCGAGCAACTATCCGCATTGAACAGTTGAGCTACTGGGATGCATCGGGCGGTGCACAGATGGTACCGGCTACTGGCTATGTTGTAGACATGCGGGACAACGAACAAGACGTATATGGCCGCCTCGACAAGGCTTCAGGTAGAACCTTAGCTCTCCAAGCCGCATCCGCCGCCGCAGCTGCATATGCAACAACTTTGAGCTCAGCGGAATTCACAAACACCAGCTCTACCCAAAACGGCACTTCCAGTGCAACTAGTCAGCTGACAGGCGACGCAACGAAAGCCGCAGTTGCCCAGGGTATTGGTTCGATGTTCCAGAAGATCAGTGAACGTTTTGAAGCAGAAGCTGATGCAGCGGTCGACACCATTCAAGTCGAACCGGGCATACGGTTGCGCTTTGTAACTGACCAGCCAATTCGTGTTGTGAAACCCCTCGAACCCTTCGACATCGACGCTTCGATGTACGACACCCTGATCTAAGGCGGCCGACATGTTGACTTTAATCCAAAAAAGAATTTCGGCCCCAGGGCGCGCAATCCGCACAAGTTGCAAGGATCAGCCCAAGACCATGCAGAAGCTGATTATTCTTTTCTTCTTGGCAATGGCCCTCACCGGCTGCGCGACTGACGAAGCACCGTTCCGTAACAGTGCAACGATGGATCAGATCTACGACACGGTTAACTCCTCTGGTGGCGCTGACACTGTCCGATTGCTGCGTGAAGGGTTGCGCGCTAGGCCTGAACTTGGTTCGAGTGATCCGTATTACCCAATCCGTAATCCAGATGTCGTTGCACCAGTATGGGTTGTTCCATATGCCGACAAGCGCACAGGCGTAAAGCATGGCGGTCGATGGGACTACGTGATCATGGAGGAAGCGGGATGGGCAAATTAATCCTGACCCTATTGTTCCTGCTTCCCCCAATTGCTCATGCCGAAGGAATCACGCAATACCACAAAGACGCCATTCGTGAGTATTACGAGAAGCAGATCCTAGGGAGTGGTCAGGACCTAACCGTTCGCCAGCCCGACGTAGATCTCTACCGCAAGATCTTTTCGAAACCCAACGAAGCAGACACCCGACCATTACCCCCACCGGATCAGATTCCTTGGCCACAGATCTTCAAAAACCAAAATTTAACTCTCGGTGAGATTCTTAATTTGGCCTCGGCCGCAAGTGGTTATGAAGCTGAATTTGACCCGGCGATAAACCAGAACGAAATCGTGCTGATCAACACATCACCGAATTCGCTTCGTGACATTGCTGAATACGTTTCTCGAGTCAGTTCAGCACGCATCACTGTTTACCCTGAATCGCGACTGATCACTGCAACACGGAAGGTATCCACGAATGGCTAAGAAGTCTGATCTGCACTTATACGATTCCGAACTCGCGGGCCTGGGTCGTCGCAACTATCAAGGCGGCATGCCCATTCAACTGCTGTCCGACGCCTTCCTTTACGAGCAACAAGGTCGCTACTTTCATACTCTGGATGGACGGTTCGCAAAGATTTGGAAGATTTCCGGCGTTGATGCTTCCATGTTCAACAATGACATGCTGTTCGATGTCACCGGCAGCTTCGCGGACGTTCTAAACAAGTATCCCGCAGGTAGTTCCGGGCAGTTCCTTCGACATACACATCGTGACATACGCCAGATCATGGGGCTCTATCAGGATCTGATTGACCCTGAAGCTGGGGAGTTCGCGGCCGCAATCGCCCATTCCATCATGGATCGGCAGTTTTCTGCAGCGACATCAGCCAATGGTTTCTTCGGTAATGCCACGGAGGCCACCCTGAAGAAGATGCAGGATGATGCACTTGCTGACCTTGAGCAGGACGAAGTTGATGAAGACGTCCGAGCAACAGCATCTGAGGCCATCAAGCGCGAAGTTCGGGAAGGCCGCTTTCCTTTCGTCAACGATTTCTACATCGTATTCATGTGGCAGCCAGAATACATTTTCGGGAAGCTTTTCGATACTACCGTTAAAGCAGCGTTAGCTTCGGTTGGACTTGCAGACGCCAACAAAATGACTGAGCGTGCCTATAACGGTCACGCTAAGATTTTTGGTCAGTATTGCACTGAGATCGAACAAGCATTGGCCACATATGGGTTTCAACCTAAGGTTATAACTGGTCAAGGCTACATCAACCTTCACTATGGACTGATGAATCCTGTCCGGAGCTTTGAGATCGAGCCTCCAAAGTACAGAGCAGACATACCAATTCTTGAAGCTCTGGAAAATCCAGACATCGTTGAAACCCGGGACAACCTAGCTGCGACAGCTACCTTCGCGCATGTAGAAACTGAGCCTAGCGGGTGGACAATTCACGACCGAGGCGTTCCCTACTACATCCGTCCTGTGTCCGTGATGGGCAAACCGATTCGCAGCGCACCAGGGATGCTCCAAGCAGCCATGGCGGGCATCGAGTCCGAAAGCCTAATTACAATGAACTGGAGCATCCCGCGTCCTGTTGTTGTGACCAGTCGGCTAGCTATCCGCGGTCGAATGATCGCGGCTAAGGAGTCAATGCGCGTAGGCGACAAAGAAACTCGTGAACGGCAGCGTAGCGACCTCGAGGCAGTTCGGAGCAAGGTTTCGTCAGAGAACGCGAGCAACCGGGAGCAGTTCTTCGACCTTTCTGTTCACATCAATCTGATGGGATTCAACAAAGAGATCATTGAAGACCAAGCCATGTCGCTAGAACGTAGGCTTTGGCGAATCGGTCACAAAGAGGTATTGCGTGGGGATGCTGTAGTCCGTAACAGCATGCCGTTCAATTTCCGTCAGACCAGCATGAAATTGCTGAAGCGAAGCATTCCTCACCTGACGGAAAGCGTTTCGCACATGGTCCCAATGTTTGTGGAGTACCAAGGGGTACCGGACCCTGCAATCCTGATGAACAATCGTGCTGGCCAGCCGATCTTCTTGGACCTTTGGGGTGATAGCGTCAACACGGCGCACTCGTTGATCTGTGGGGCAACAGGTACGGGTAAGTCATTTACCTTCAACAACCTGCTAATGGCCCTGAGGGTTAAATATCGACCAAAGGTCTGGATCATCGACAAAGGTGATTCGTACGAAAGCCTTTGCCTGGTGTTGAACGGTAATTACGTCCGCCTCACGACCGAGCGGTTTGTTGAGCCCGTATCGGGCCGCACAATCGACCCCATCTGTATCAATCCATTTGCCCTCAAGCGTGATGAGAATGATCGCAATGTGATGCCCGAGCTTGACGAAATGTTTTTCGTCGCACGGATGTTGATCATGATGATGGAGGCCGGGGATGGTTCTGGGACCACCAAGTCCAATCTAACCAAAGTGACTTCATCCCTGCTCTACCAGGCACTTGAAGAGTTTTACCGCGAGTGGGTCGAAACACGACCTATGGATGAACCACGCTTCAGGGACTTCATCCCTCACCTTATCAACACAAATTTCCATGAACAGAAAGGTGAAGTTCTCGCACAGAACCTGACGCTGTACTACGGCGCCGGTCCGTTTGCAGCCATCTTCGATGGCTTCCTGGATGTTGATTGGGAAAACGATTTCACGGTACTTGAAACACAGCGCATGTCGAAGTCACCAGCGCTAGGCATTGTGACGCTAGCTCTATTCCGTCAAATCGACTTGTACTGCAAATTCAAGCTCGATCGTAGTCGTAAAAAGGTGGTTGCAGTCGATGAGGCCTGGGCAACGCTGTCTGATCCGAACGCCGCAAAAGCCCTCTCTAGTTTTTATCGGGAGTTGCGCCGTTATGGTGCTGGCTGCCTGCTGATAAGCCAGACAGTTAAAGACTTTGTGAACCTGATCAAAGCCGAGACGAGCGGTGGCGGCGACTCGCAAGAGGGGATACTCGAAAACACGAGCCATTACTTCTTCCTTGCCTGCTCGGAGTCCGACTACCGAGTGGCCAAAGAAGAACTCGCATTTACCGACGAAGAGATCGACCTGTGGCGCTCCCTAGCTTCACTACCTCCGATGTATTCGGAGGTGTTCTACAGGATGCGCACGACCCAGAGCCTTTATTACTCAGGTGTTTATCGTCTCTTCTCATCTCCTATGACTTTGTGGATTGCAAGTTCGCACCCCGATGATTACCGGATGCGAGAACTAAGGACTGAGGAAATCGTAAACGAGCAAAGGATCGAATCGTCGATTGCCCGCCAGAAAGCAATCATCGACCTATCGAAAACTCACCCATACGGAGCCCGTTATGGACAAGTTGTTTAAGGCAGCAGCCCTTATGTGCATCGCCATTACGGCTGGATGCACAGAAAAATACGAACCCCGCGAAACGATCGTTGAAACCGAAGCCAAACCGATCAAGGAAATGTACGCGCCAAATACTGAACTCGAGCGCCGTGCCTACTCCGAAGGCGTTAGCCAGGTACTAACGGACATGAAAGGCAAAATGCGGGCACGAGAGCGCTTTACTTGGGATGCCCCGCTGGTTCAATGCGGCGTGAAAATCCCCGCACGTGTCGTCAATGGGATGTTGTCGCCCGAACACGAAGAATGCGTACAAATTGCCCCCGGCCGCTTCACCGAAGAGGCGCCTACATACCTTCCCCTGCTCGGATCAGAAAAATGAGTGAACAAAACAAACCAGGTGGTCTTAGCGATCTGATCGGCAAGATCAAAAGCGGTGCAGCCACTATCGCGGCAAGCACCAAGAAGCAACGCCGAGACGTGGACGATGAAACCGTTGAGATCGTTGAACCTCAGGACAACCCTCGACCGCAGATCGACGATTACCACGACCCTCTCCTTATTGACCCTCAGGACCAGGTTGAAGCAGCAAAGCCCGGTCCAAAGAAGATGTCTTTGAAGAAAAAACTCGTGCTCGGCGCCGTGGTTGTCGCTCTAGGCGTTATGGCCAAGAACGGCTTTTTCACACCGGGTGCGACTCAACACTCAGCACCGGAATCGCATCCAGCTGCGGCCGAAGCAACAGAACAAAATACCAAGCCGTCACTGCCAGAAATGCAGGATGGTGGTTTGACTGCAGGATTGCCGTCCGCACTTGGGGAGCAAACTGCTGTTGATCCTGCAATTGGGAAAACACTGGATGAGTTGCATCTGGACGGACAACTCCAGAAGCCATTGGTTGAAAGCGGCAAGGCTGTTCCTCCGCAAGATTCAGGTTCAATACCTGCTGACAGTTTTGGCTTTCCTGCACAGCTAGGAAATGAGGCGCCACCTCCCCTGGAAATTGGGGCTGCTGCTTCGCAGCCGAAGGACCACATACCTTCACCAGGCGCAGTAAACAGCCCTTTCGCGCCAGCGCCAGAGGTAACACCAGAACCAATGTCTTCGAGTACGGCATCACCATTTGAGATGCCTGTGGCGGCAGAAATAGCCCCTAAAAAAGAACCAATTTTTGCTGAAAAACGTGACCCTGTTTTGGGTAGCACTTCACTTCAAAACCCGGATAGTAGTCAGAAACCGAGTCTGCAAAATGACGCGGCAGAAGTGACGAAGATGAAGGCGCAGCTTGCTCAGAAGGACAATGAAATCAAGTCCCTCAAAGATCAGTTGGCAAAGAAATCGGCTAGCAATAATAAGCCGCCCAAAGCCAAACCTGCTGTAGCTCACATCCCAAAGCACTCTGCCCCCGTTGCACAACGATCGACCACCAAGGCTGTACAGCCAGTGGCGAAGGTTGTCTCGAGACCCAAGCTTTGCGTGAAAGCAGTAGCACCACCAGCACGTAACTGCGCGACCTGCGTAGCTCATGCATTCGTAGTCGATGCCGGCGCGGAGAACATGGTGGGCCAAGGCGACTTCCTCGATGGATATCGCGTTGCAATCACGGGTGATCGTCTCGATTTGCAGAACTCGGATGGCCAAGTAGTCCATAAGTTCTGGAGTCAAAATGGGTGCCCGTCGATTTAACATTCATGAGCAGATCAGCAGCGCTGACGAGCTGTTTTTAGCGCGACTAGCTGCTGAGGTCTCAGAGTGTCATTTCCGTGCACCTAACCATATCAGCGTGCGCTGGGGTATTCCCAGCGCAAGCGAAGCAGACGAACCAAAGCTGCACCCCGGAGACCTAACTCAGGCACAGGTGCGTGACCTGGAAGCTGCAGTAGTCCTATTCGTGAAGCAGGACTATGAAGCTGCGAAGAACGCCCTGGAGCCTTTCGTTGCCTTCAATCATGAAGAAGCATCAAAGCTCTACATCAAAGTTCTTCAAAAGCTACGCGTAGCTGATTGGGACAAGATTGCCCGACGAATCAACCGCGTCAGCACAGACACTCTGTTCGTTCCAGCAGGAAGTACAGAAGTAATTGATGGCCAAAAGGTCATTCTGAT
>LNAP01001402.1_pt1 | contig 25620 bp, 38 predicted proteins | sample 602601 | NCBI WGS metagenome assembly LNAP01 (sample SAMN02440304, study PRJNA202911) | soil metagenome | biome: Subtropical and temperate rainforests or woodlands; isolation source: soil samples (1 kg each in a 20% v/v slurry with milli Q water) were... ...
CGCCCTGTCAACTTCTGTATCCACCCCGCTGGTCGTCCCATAAAACACCTCCATGATTAAGGGTGTTGCGACGACCGGTTGAATACACCCTGCGAACCCCTATCCGAGTGGTGGACTAATCCGTCAGCCTCGCTTGGCCTGCGGTCATAGACTGCCTGTTCTAACGCATCTAAAACAAAGTCCGTTGTCATACTGCTGCTGGCTCGCCAACCCACAATTCGTTTGGAGTAGGCATCAATGACAAAGGCCACGTAAAGCCAACCCTGCCAGGTCGAGCAATACGTAAAATCTGCAACCCACAAGCGGTTTGGACGATCAACTTCAAACTGGCGTTTGACCAGATCCATTGGGTGTGCCGCTGCGTTGTCAGGCACGGTGGTACGTACCCGCTTACCACGACGAATCCCTTCAATGCCAAGCCGACGCATCAAGCGCTCGACCGTACATCGGGCCACTACGATTCCTTCACGGTTCATTTGCTTCCAAACCTTGCGGGCACCATACACGCGAAAGTTCTGCTCCCAGATGCGGCGAATATCCACCATCCGTTGCTCATCTTTCTTTGCGCGCTGACTGCGTAACTGAGGCTGGCGGCATCGAGCGGCATGTCGCCTGTAGGCTGACGGGGCAACCTGCAACACCTTACAGATCGGATCGACCCCATACAGATCGCGATGCGTATCAATGTAGGCGTTTACTTCTTTATTTGGCGGTCGATCTCCGCCTGGGCGAAAAAAGCGCTCGCCGTTTTTAGAATCTCGTTAGCTCGGCGTAACTCGCGGTTCTCCCGCTCTAACGCCTTTATACGTTCACGTTCGTCGGTGGTCACCCCGGCACGTGCTCCGGTATCAACCTCTGTACGCTTGACCCACTCGAGCAGCGTTGAGGCATTACAGCCGATCTTCGGAGCAATGGACTGAACCGCCGCCCATAACGATTGATATTCCTCGCGATGTTCTTGAACAAGTCGCACTGCACGTTCGCGCACTTCGGGGGAAAAGGTATTTTGTTTCTTCATGGCTTCATTCTCTCAGGAAATAAAGCCTCCTCAAAACCCGGTTTGATTCACCAGGGTGGTGGCGTCGCAGGGTTGGCGATCCTCGTAGTAGCTCTGTCCCGAGAAAAACTGCCAGCGCGGGGTATCGGCCCAGCGCTCGACCACGCCCTCGTCGGACTCATTGAAGGCGTGCTTCAGATACAGCAGCGAAATCATCACCCGCAGCGGCACACGCGGGCGACCGGCTTTGCTGGCCAGCGCTTGGCGCTGGGGCTTCTCCCCGAACAAGTCCAGATCAGGCATGGCCTGGCCTTCGTGCGCCTTGCGTACGAACCGATGCGCCACCCCGGCTTCGATCTCCTGCCACGGCATGCGCGAGGCCAGCACTGCCAAGGGATGGCGTAGGTCAATCATCTGGTCAATGCGGGCGCGAAAGAAATCGTCGGTGGCGGGGCAGGTGAACATCACGGCAAAACTCCCAGAAAACAGCCTCTATTGAACAACAAACTGGGAGTTACGGGTATCGGACATTGCCCTAATACTCAGTGTTCATGCGGGGTACGGGGATTATTCAGGGACGACTAATTACGCCACATAGTACGTATCCCGCCGCCCAAGGGGTAAGGGGCTGATAACATGCTACACGCATGTAGCCCCACGCCATAAGTGCTATAACCGAACACTGTACTGTTACCCTTAAATATTCGGACACTGTTCGAAACGTTTGAACGTATTTCAACCACAACAGTCATGAGGGAGTCGAAGGAATGAAAGTAAATGTGCGACAACTTCTAGCTTCGGGCTTAGTTCTTTTAAGCGCAAGCACTATGGCATCTTCAGTATTTGGAACGGCAATGGACGCGGCGGTGAAAGCGTTTGTCGAAGAGACCATTAACGCCATAGAGCAAATTCCATCACAATGCGAAGCGCCTGGGACTCTGTTAGGAGAGGCGAAAATTAGAGCTTGGGAGAGGCTGAACCCTGACGAAAAACTTTCAAAAAAACAACGAAATGACATAGTTAGATTAATGAAACTTCAATGTACTTCTGTAAAAAATATACTTGTTCTTCAGGAGTTGCGGGACATTGCAGGGCCAGAAGTTTGGGAAATGCACGACGGTGAGAAACAGTTGCAGGCGCACATGACTATGCTGGAAATTACCCTGTCCTTATATTGATGTTGATGGAGCCTATCCGTAATTTTGTGGGTGAGGCATATCATAGGGGTTAAAAACCATGGATATGCCAATGAAGAAGAAGTGGCAAACACATAGGCGTGGTGCGGTTGTGACGCTCCAAAGACTTCCACGACACGAGCCAGCAGCCGATCCATGCCGCTGCGCATGTCCACCGAATCGACAGCCAGCCAGACTTGGTCGATCCGAATCATTTCAGGAGCCGCTGAAGCCATGCGGCACAGTCTTCGGCCGCGCTGATCGGCCACGCAATGTGGGCCGTCATGCCTTGGTGGCGTAATTCAATGCGGATCTCTTGGGCTTGCGTCACCGACGATGTCGGCGACGTGCCGATTTCCAAGGGCAGGAAGGCGCTTTGTGGCCTCTTTGGATCTGCTGGCTTGGGGGCCAACATCGACGCATTCTGCGGAGATTCGGCGGCTTGCTCGGATCGCTCGCGCTCTGCCACCCACCGACGGAGCAAATTGGGATGAAGGTCATAGGCGCGCGCAACGGCGGCCACCGACACGCCAAGCCGCTGACAGCACTCAATGACTTCGTCTCTGAACTCCTGGCTGAAGGTGCGTTTACGTCGCCTTCCTTCACCATGCGGCATCTCGTCCATGCACATCTCTCCACCGTAAAGGTTGAACTACTCCACGGAGAAATCGTGGAGAAATGCATACTGACGAACTATGTCGGGGGGATCAATGTGTGTTCGGCAGACGCTTACCTTTGAATACGGCCAATAACGCATGCACTCACAGCTACGATAGGATTAGGGTGGGAGATAATCCTGGCTCCTTGAGTCAAATAGCTCGATCTCAAAGTGATATTCATTATGGAGCGGGCGGCAATACAGCCGTAGGAATGGTTTTGAAGGGGCAGTACTTTACCGTGCAAACCTATTCAGGGTGTGGCTCAACTCATACATACCGGTTTTGGCCAATTTCTTGATTATCAATCCGGAGTGGTCAACGCAAGGCTGGTCATCTGGCCACGGTAATGTTTGTTGGGCGATTGAAAGGGTAAGTTAAGTGCTTGTTATGGATCGTTAGTTGCTTTGGGCATTGATACTATATAAGTGAATGTTATGCTAACAATCCTACTGATATAGGCCTCTCCGTGGAGGCTCCACTTGTCTCACGTTGATGGACGAAAGCATCCTCCCGCCTCCTTATGCCCCAAAGAAAAACGCCGAGGAGCTTGCTCGGCGCCTGTTTGAGGGAATACGCTGGCCGCCAAACGGGAAGCCTACCTGTCCCGATTGTGGGTCTCAATGGCCCATTTATCAGCAGACCCGGAAGGGGGTTGCGGGGTATTACCGATGCCCCGCCCTCCACCCACATCCATCCGGCTCTCCAAAACCCTTGGTATTCACAGTCCGCAGCGGCACTCTTCTCGAGCGTTCACATCTGCCCTTAGACAAATGGCTTTACTGCCTGTCATGGTATGGCCGGCTACCCGCCCAACACACGCCCCCATCTGCCAACAGGCTCGCCAAGTTGCTCGGTATCAATCGAAAAACTGCATCTTCCGTCCTCAAACATATGTATGAGCTGCGGTTCGGTGACGACTCTGAAGATCAGGACAACGAGTTTCTATTGATATTGATGGCCACCATGGTTAAAGCGCATAACGTTGCCGTCTTGACAAATCAGGCATAACATACATTTTTGCAAGTTAACTGGTCAACCCTCTAGTATCTATGCTAGTGGGGTCTGTAATCTGTAGATAGTAAAGGCATGAGTTGGTGCTGAGCACTACACCAGCGCTGTCCTGGATAAAACAGGACAGCTAAATTTCTATTCTTGCAGAAGGGGATTGCCTCATGGAAAAGGCATAGATAAGAGGGAGTCGCACACACCAGCCTCTTGGCGGAGGCTGGGTCGGCTAACAGGCCAGATGTGCAAAAGATAGGCGTCGGAACCTATGCACATTCTCGGATGACCAGATGATGCTGTCAAGCATTATCTAGGCCTCCTGTCGCCTGCTGCCGCCACGCTGCGCGCAACTCTCTGAATCGATTCATCCAATAACACTTGATTAGGGAGTCATGTCATGACAGGGGTAACTGTTGCCTTCTCAAATGCCAATGTAAGGCTGCGGCATGAGAATCCTCATAGGTTCTGCACGCTTTGGAATGCAGGAGTCATGGTCGCTGCAACTTGGAGGTGCCAAGATGCTTGACCAACGATCTCTTGTAGCTCTTCTCGACAACCTCGGGACGCCCCCAGCAGGACGCGCCATGATTCAACGGGCTCGGGAAGAGGCACCTGTCCGCAAAGTGCAGTCACGAGGTGGCAACGTACTCACCTTCTATCAGAGTCGAAAAATGTCTAGGACGATCCAAACCGAGAGCAGGCACTTGGAGTTCTCGGCTGCTATCGGTCATGAGTTTGATCATGAGGTCATCGAGTATTACATGCAACCCAGCGCGTTGAATATTGAGTTCATCGATGATGAGGGTGAGGTGCATCAGATCGACCACACGCCGGATATCCTCGTCATCACCGAGAGAGCCATTTGGTTTGAAGAATGGAAGCCTTGGGATCGTGTGGAAAAACGCGCCTTGCGTTTCCCCTGGCGATACCGTGTGTTGGATGATCACTGGGTTTCAGCTCCAGTCGAAGACTATCTAGCCAAACGCGGTATCGGCTACAGAATCCTGACTGAGCACGACATCCCACAAGTGCGAGTTGAGAACGCATTGATGCTGGAGGATTACTTTTCACCGGACTCACCTGACTGCCCTGCCAAAGTTGAAGAGGCCGTCAAGGAGTTGCTGCGCGCTGAACCCTTCCAGACCTTATCTGACCTGTATGAAAAAGCCCAGTGCGGGCCGGACGAGGTTTTCAGCCTGATCGCCAGCGGAACGTTGGTGAGTGATTTTGACACCCGCTCACTTAGAGAACCACGCAAGTTCTGTGTGTATCGAGACTCCGCGGTACGTCTTTTTGAGCATGCCATGGTCGGACGCGCCAAAAGCAATATTACGGGTATCGTGAACATTGCGACCAACACAAAGCTCTCCTATGACGGTAGACCACATGAAGTCACCTTTGTGGGTGCCCAAACCGTCACCTTAAAAAATGAAGCGGATCGGTTGTTTGAGCTCCCTCTTGAAACTCTGCAAGAGCTTGCCGCGCGTGGAAGTATCACCATGGTGGACGACCCTGACGCGCACGACCCCTTTCATGGTTTGGCTGACCTGAGCGAAAAACAGCTTCGTATCGCTGTAGAAAGACAAAAGTGTCTCGTTAACGGAAATATTTCAGACCGAACAAAACGTCGCTTTACCGCAAGGCTAACTGCCGCGAAAGAGATGGGGGTCAACGAATTACATGCTTTGGTTCCCAGATTCTCGGATCGAGGTAATCGTCAGCCTCGCTTGACGCTCAAGGCAGATGAATTAATTGACGAAAGTATTCAGAAGCATTTCCTCAATAAGAGTGCACCTAGTATCAAGCATGCATACCTTCAACTCCAGCACGCTTGCAACGAAGCCGGAATTCGATCGCCCTCATATGAAACGCTCAGAAAGCGTGTAGCCGAAGTTAACCGGCAACATGCAGACCTGGCTCGACATGGAAAGCGCATGGCATACCAGCGGGGCGACTTGGTGGATGTCTTATACGCGGATACGCCTGTGCATGGATCTCGTGCATTCCAGTATGTACATATTGATCATACGGTTCTGGATATGGAGGTGTTATCTGCTGAGACAAACAAAACCCTTGGTCGACCCACTCTGTCTTTAGCGATTGACGCGTATACGCGCAGAATCCTGGGCTTGTATCTAAGCTTTGATCCGCCTTCGACGAAATCTACCATGATGTTAATTCGAGACATGGTGCAAAGATACAAGCGTCTTCCACAGTTCCTGGTTGTTGATAACGGCCCAGACTTCCGAAGCGACGATTTCAGGCTGCTTTGTGAGTTAATGCGTATCAACATTCGCTATCGGCCAGCAGCCCGAGCCCGCCACGGGGCGGTTATGGAGCGGATCTTTGGTGCACTTCATTCGGAATACATCCATAACCTAGCGGGAAACACCAAGCTTACCAAGTACGTTCGACTCGTCACAAAGAGCTTCCTGCCAGCAAATCTTGCTGAGTGGACTTTGGAGCTGATCTACCACGGCATTTGCTTCTGGGCGTTCGAGTATTACGACTCTCTCGACCATACGGTCCTTGGCATGAGCCCCCGTGAAGCCTATGAGAAAAGCATTGTCGCAACAGGTGTTCGTGAGCATCGCATCGTCCCTTACGGCAGGGATTTTCAGATTCTGACTTGTCCAAGTGTTGATAGGCTTCTACGCACCATCGATATGCAGCGCGGTGTCAAGGTGAACTCCAACTACTGGTATTGGTGTCAGGAAATGCGATCGCAGACCGTACACGGCATGCAAGTGCATGTCCGCTACGACCCATTTGATATATCCACGGTTTTTGCACGAATCAATGGGAAATGGGTGACTGCCACATGCAAAGCTCTCGCTCCTATGCGTTCCATGACAACGGAAGAGCAGAAGCTGTATTCAACCGAAATGCTGGAGCGCAAGATCACCAGGAAAGATGTCACGCCATCACCTCAGCTTCTTGCCGAATTCATTCAGGCATGCAGGCCCAAGGGGATTGTACAAAAACAGCTTGAACGGCAAAAAGCCAATCGCGATTTATATAACAGCCTCAACCAAGGTGCTGTGATCAAGTTAGAGAAAGGGATTGTCACCACTTCGATAAATAGCATACGTCCCAGCAAAGATCTGGAATCTGTAGATCCCATCAGTGAAGCAGACTCGTCAGAAAACGATGCATTTGTCTTTGATGAAAACACAATCCCCAGCTTTGAAAAGGTTTAATAGATGTCTATCAACACAATTAATAATCCAACTAACAACATTACGGCCGGCTGTCGAGTTCTTCATCCAGTTCTTGAGCATGTTGCCGACGAATGCAAAATGATGCTTAATCTAGCGGCAGGTGCAAACTTGCTTCTGGTGTGCGGACCTACTGGTGTCGGTAAAACCACGCTTGGAAACTATCTGGTCGAGATTGAGACGAAGCGCCACGAGAAGCAGATGCAGGAGAATGTAGGCCTCATCCCCGCCATCAAAGTGGAAGCCATCTCTTCAGGAGAACGGGAATTCGCTTGGCGCGATCTCTTTACAAGAATCCTGCGTAATCTTGAGGGCGATTTGCAGCTGCCCCGATCTGAAAGCGGCTTACTACCAAATTCTGATAATGCTGCACGACCCCTGGTGCCGCGCTCCAACCGATTGGCTGATCTTCGGGCCGCTGTTGAGTCTTCATTACATGCGCGCGGAACGCGTGTCGTCATCATTGACGAGGCTGCGCACATCATCAAGCAGACCAGTTCGAAATACCTGGAAAATCAGATCAACACACTCAAATCACTGTCTAACGAATGCAACGTGCAATGGGTATTGCTCGGTTCATATGACCTTTATGATCTCGTATCGCTGTCTGGGCAATTGGCCAGACGCACTCATGTGACACACTTCAGACGCTATCGTGCATCCGAAAATGACGATATCAGGGCGTTTCTCGGATGTATCAGAGGCCTTATTGCTGATATCCCCGGCCTTGAAGATCTTAATCTGAAGCGATGGGGAAAAATCCTCATGGAAAACTCGCTCGGCTGCGTTGGTACCCTGCGCTCCATTTTGCTGCGAGTCAGATCCTTTTCAAACAGCCTTCAGATGCCTTGCGACAGCGTCGTGGAGCACGCCCTTCTTACGCATGCTCAGCTCGAACGAATCATGCAGGAGATTATTGAAGGAGAGGCCTTGATCCGGCCAGGCGTCGAACGCAGCTTCGATTTCGAGAGCGATAGTAGCGCAAAGAAAAATCGCGCCAAGAAGGTGGCCTGATGATGACGATTGAGAATCCCCGATCAGTTCTCCATCACCTTACCCCCATGGCTGTCGGAACGGGTCAGGTTGAAAGCCTGACGAGCTACTTTTGCCGTCTAGCGCAGTCTCACAGTGCTAGCTCACGTGACCTGGCCGCATGGATCTTAAAGCGACAGGGTCAAAAGGTACCTGACGACTATAGGTGGTTTCGACGCACATTCTCATGTGCCTCCCACGCCACCGAGAGTTGGGCTGCATGGATCGCCGAGCTTACCGGAACCGAAGGGTTGGATCGTTTAACACTTCTCCCCTGGCGCCATGTCATTTCCAGCGGATACCTGACTTCCAGGCTTGATCGATGGTGCCCATGTTGCTACACGAGTGACCTTGAGGCGGAACGCCCTCCTTATTTCCGCCTTCTCTGGGATCTGAGAGCTGTCGATGCTTGCCCTGAGCATGAGGTACAGCTTGTGCATCAGTGTCCTCACTGTATGAAGAAGAACGTTCGCCACCGGGCAACCATGGTGCTGCCTGGCTACTGCACCCGTTGCACCAAGTTCTTGGGCGACGAACGAGCCGCACCTGCCACTCCGGCGCAATTAGCCGTGGCAAACCAAGCTGCATTGATGCTATCCAATCAACCTGAGGTAGGCCCCGGAGGCGTGGTTTCCATCCTTGATGAAATTCTGTTCGCCCATTCAGGCAACAACATGGCTGTGTTCGCGCGCGAGATCGGCATGTCCAAAAGCGCAGTCTGGCATTGGTTGCACGGATCAGGGCTGCCGACGCTGCAAGCTTGGCTTGCCATCTCTCTGGCGACGGGTTTAAGCATGGAGGCCTTGTTTTCAAGCAGCGTGAAGGACTGGAGTCCATCCTACAAATCACCCCAGCTACCCTTGCCGCTTGGGCGCTCCCCACGTAAGGAAATCAAGTCTCGCAAGATTGATTGGACTCAAAAGAGACAGGAGTTGGAGGCGCTCTTGCTTGCTGAGCCGCCCATCAGTTTGGCAAAGGCTTGTAAAAAAATCGACATTGACCAAAAGTTGGTTTACCAGAACGCCAATAAACAAGCTCGCCAGCTCGTTGCTCGGTTCGAGCGCCATGAGCAAAATAAACGTGCGGAGAAAGTCATCGACCTGACGTCGCGACTAAAGTTGATGCAGGAGCATCAGATGAGGATTGGTCGAGCTGGCTTCAGCGCACGTGACGCCTGGAAAGTGCTACCACGTCACGCAAGATCTGTTCGGCATGTATTTCGCCATATCAACGAGGTAGTGAACAGCAACGATGCCTGATTCACTCATATTCGTACTCGCATAAAGGGCCACACGGTCCTTTTTTTTCGTCCGCCAGCCTCTGATACCAGGAAAAGATTAGGTGTCTAGCACACAAACACTTTACAACCAAAATGTGGCCGAAAGTGAAAACAGGCAATTATTGGCCAAAGCGGCCACTTTATGCTTGTCGTCACAATTATCCTCTCCGCGTATGAACATGCCTTGCTTGCTCGGGTACATATTCCAAACCAGAGGTAGTTCACCTGTTGCGCCAAAGTATTGTTCAAGTCGATCAGGATCGCGTAAAGATTCGTAGTGACTACACATAGCAATCTACCCCCTTCAAATCCAACAAGTCAATATTTTTTATTTTATGCGAACCAGATACGAACGCCGGCAATACGGTAACGCATACACTATCGTCAACGGGCAACTAGTATCAAATAAAGAATGCTAAAAGCCACTCTTTTTGTTAGGCTTGATGAAGAGTCAGCAGGTTTTAAAAATTAGGTTTTGCAACAAGGACACAATCAGTATGAGCACGGAACCGGAACAGTTTACGTGGGACGATCTTGAGCCAGATGACTTTCATCGTGAAACGCTGGAATTATTACAGGAAGTTTTGGCATACCTTGAAAACCTGCCGCGTGTACCTGTAACTACTGAGTTCATCATGAAGACTCGTGCTAGATTGGACCATCCAGTGTGCCGTGAGATAGTCGAGAGAAAATTCCGCAGGCGTGGGCAAGCTGTCGATTACTCAGGCAGGATCATTGTTGATGCATTACTCCAGAATGACTTACTCACGCTGCAATTCCCCAATCCCGTCCCTCAGACACTTTATAAAGAAGATGGATTGAAGGTAACACTTCGAGTTGAGGACTAATACACAAAAGCGATATCTACAACATTGCTAACCGGTCATTCGATTTAGCATGCTAAATCGAACCCCAGTTGATAAATCAGATTAATGCCTCTAAGCGAACAAGGCTTTAACGACATCCACCCGTGTGATCCACTTGGCCAGCGCATTGCTTAGCGGCAGGAACACGAAGAAGATGGCCAGGAAAAGCCAACCTCCGCTCAAATAAATCGCACCGAGAAAAAGCAGTGTAATAAAAGACAGTATGCTGATGGCTACTGCCACGGACTTACTTCCTTTGATTTGCATAGTTTTTTTTAAACGTGAATTATTGATCAACTTAACCAAAAAGTTCGCTGTGTGAGCCAAGCCGTGCCAACCTCAGTGTGTCAGCATCGGACTTACGATAGATTAGCAACAAATAGATCATCAACGCTGCCAAACCGCTTACAGCTCTTTTGACCCTTCAAGGCAGGCGAGTTCATATTGGTAGTCATTGAGTTTGGAAATTCCGAAGGAGTATGGATTTATACGATTCAAGAGGAAAAGGCCATATTGGGTATAAATCGATCTACATGCGGCTGCTTATGCTGGCGGGCTTGTGCAAGGTCGTATTCAGTTTGTAGCGCGGCCCAAAACCGGGCAGTACTGATCCCTGCCATTTCCAGACGAATAGCCAGATCCGCGCTTATGCCAGCCTTGCCATTGATGACGCGAGAAAGCGCCGTCCTAGACATGCCCAGCTTTTGTGCCGCCTCGCTTACCGACAAGCGCAACGGCTCAATGACTTGATCTCGTATCGTGTTTCCGGGATGGGGATGGTTCAAAGTGTTCATGTCTTTCTCGTTCAGTGATAGTCCTGGTAATCGACTATATCTACATCATTGCCTTCAAAAACAAACGTTACACGCCAATTGCCATTGACCTCGATTGACCAATACCCACTGAGATTGCCGTGTAATGGGTGCAATCCGAAGCCCGGTAGATTTAACTCCCCAGGCTCTGACGCCACATCCAAAGCGCGCAAAATTTGCCCGAGCTTTTTTGCGTGACTCGGTTGAATCCCTTGCATTGAGGAAGTCCTGAAGAATCGCTCAAGCCCTTTGTGGCGGAATCGTTTAATCATGGCTTATTGTACTGCGTAACGGCACAGGGCACAATATTCTGCTTGTAGACCGCGCCAGTATTGCGTCTACGTATTTTCAGAAGTTCCAAACTGAGTGACGTACATTCCAAACTCACTGGCAATCTACAGCCTAGCCTTCCCCTAAAGAATTACGCCTTCCCCCCAGGGGAACCCCCCCCTTTTTCCTATAAAAAAATGCCAAATTCTTTTTAGAAGGCTTTATTTAGAATACCGTACATTCTGGCCGGAATGTCCGGTTAAGCTATTGCACAGGTATTTTAATACTTATATAATTACCTTATTCGTTACCTGCCGATTAACCCTATTCTGAATCTTTCATTGTCATGAGCAAGGCAAACCAACACGCCCAGACCACCACCGCATGGCCAGCGCGTACCCGCGAAGAGCTTGTGAGCTATTTGCGTGCCAGTCCGAGCAGCACCGCCATGCAGGCTGCTGCCACCATGCTTGAAGCTCAGGCGCAAGAAGTCGCCCTTTTGCGTCAGTTACTGGCCCAGACAGCAGGCGTTGCAATCACCATGCTTTACGACAGCCACAGGGAGGACGTGAAAAATACTTTTTCTGTAGAGGAATTGACGCAGATAGTGGCTTTCACACAGCCACTAGTCGTTGCTGACAGCCGGTGTTTGTCAACAATGATGTCCGGTTTTTCATGCAACAAGCTTCATTTTTTCCGGTAGTTCTTCGTGCGTCTTTTGTGGGTTAAGCCAGACCGTATCGATAGGCTCCCAATTTCTTACCGCCCGGCCACGCCAGCGAGCAGGATTGGCCTGTTTAGCCGCCTCATAGACCGCCGTTCGGTCTGCGAGAATCTGGCCGTCAAGCCCCGCATGACGCTGCGCAGGGGTGACGAACCGAATGCCGCTGTGACGATGCTCGGTGTTGTACCAGGCCACGAAGCGCTGCACCCAGACACGGGCCTGATCAATGTCAGCGAAGCGCTCGCGAGGGTAAGCCGGCGTATATTTCAGCGTCCGGAACAACGCCTCCGAGAAGGCATTGTCGTCGCTTACCGAAGGGCGGCTAAAGGACGGCACCACGCCCAGCTTTTGCAAGGTGGCCAGCATGGTCGCCCCTTTCATTGGGCTGCCATTATCCGAGTGCAGCACCAGTTGGTCACGGCGAACGCGATGACGCAGGCACGCTTTACTGATCAGCGTCGCGGCATGGGAAGAGGACTCCTCGTGGTGGATCTCCCAACCCACGATCAGGCGGCTGAAGACATCCATCACCAGGTACAGGCGATAGAACTCGCCACGCACTGCCGCCGGCAGGAACGTGATGTCCCAGGACCAGACCTGGTTTGGTGCGGTAGCGGCCCAGGCCTGCGGCTTTTCCGGCGCATGGGGCGCGCCGGCACGGCCCCGATGGTTCACCTGCGCATGCTCGCGCAGCACCCGGTAAAAGCTCGATTCGCTGGCAATGTAGATGCCCTGATCCGCCAGCCTGGGGACGATCTGGGTGGGCGCCAGGCTCTGGTGCGGCGCGCTATTGCATATGGCCAAGATTTGCTCCTTTTCCTGCGCGCTAAGCGTCTGGGCGCTGGGCTTGCGCGCAGCGCCTTTACGCTTATCCACCAGGCTTTCAGCGCCGCGCCAGCGGCGCAGGGTTCGGCACGTTATACCCAGCACGGCGCAGGCTTTGTGCTGGCGCGCGTGCGCCGCCACCGCGTCGTCAATCAAGGTGATGGCCATCTGTTTCATCGACTCAGGGATCAATCGTCCGCGTCGCTGCCCCAGATGGCCTGGGCTTTTTTTGACAGCACTAAAAGCGCTGCGGCTTCCGCCAGCGCTTGCTCCTTGCGTCGTAGTTCCTTTTCCAGTTTGCGACTCTTTTTGCGCTCCGCCGCCAGTTGCGCCTTGTCAGCCGGAGCGCTGCCCGCATCCATGGTCTCAAAGGCCTGCTTCCAGGCCTCAAGCTGCTCTGGATACAAGCCGGATTCGCGGCAGTAGGCCGAGCGTTCGGCCTCGTTCATGGGCGCCGTCTGGATCACCGCCGCCAGCTTGGCTCGGGCATCCCAGCGCTCTGGGTTGGAAGGTTTGGCAGGCACAACAAATCCTCGGTTCTGGAACTGTTTTTTCCAAGCATACAGCGTATGCGTGCAGATGCCGGTCTCGCGGCTCAAGTGCGCAACGCTTTGGTTGTTGGGCGGCATCATTTTTTTAACAACTTGCTCTTTGAGCTCCAGGCTGTAAATGGACATAAAAACACTCCGATCGCTCCCTCAATTTCTGATTTCAAGTGACCGGACATCTATTGTGACTGAGGGGGCAGCAAAGTTGAGCATATTTATCGCTATGCATGGCTTCAGGCCCAAGCTGGAATGTCAGGAGCCAAACCAACACAGGTAATTTGATCCGTCGTTTGGAGAAAACCATGAACGAAATTTGCACAACAATACAGGGACGGATTACACCCACCAGAGACGGTGGATACATTGCGTCCGCAAAACACAGCCCGACAGGCAGATCGATCAAAGGGGCAAAGAGAAGCACGCTTGAAATGGCACGCATCGACCGGAATGAATTGCTTTCCGAACTATGGGCCCAGGTTCAAACGGATGCCAATACTCTAGGCTGACCAGTAAGCGCTGCAGACGATCGCGGATACAACCCATAGGTATCACATGAACCCTCTTGAAAATCAAAAAATGACGCCTCGTATGCGCTGGTGCCTTGCCAGACAGCAAGTACCCGCATATTTCCTTAATGGCTACGCTGGCGTCGATAACGAGCTCCACGAGTACATAGCGACGTGGCTACGCCTTCAAAGCAACGTGCCGGATCCGCTGGTATCGCGACTAAGTAGTTTTACGCCCGATGCTAGGCGCCGTATCAATGTTTATCCCCTAGTCCCTGCCCTATTCCAAGATCAAAACCTATGACTGATATTCAAGCTTATAGCAAGGCCAAAACTCAAGTAAGCGACAGGCGTTACATTGCGACCCCAGATGAAACGGAGTTAGCCAAGCGGGCCTGGGAGAACCACGAATTCAAGAAGTTCGCCGTGGATGTCATAGCAGGTCCATCCAGGCGACCTCGCTACGGCCGAACCTTCTACGCGCATGCGCGCAACGAAGAGCGTGCAATCGCAACAGTTAAACGTGATGCCCTTGGCATCCCCTCTGGAGCCACTTTCACGGCTCGTTTGGCCGGTCCCCGTGAGTTAGGTTGTGTATGGCGTACCCAAACAGACGCAACAGTGATAAGCAGGGGAAATGAATGAGCAAAACACTTGATCGAATCCGTAAACGCCCCTGGGTTGCTTACGTCGATGATGAGCGCGACAGCGGAAGCAGCATTATTGTGACGCTCAAAGATGGATATGAGTTTGCTGGCAATGAAGGGTGCGGCGTCGAAGGGTACGAAAACGTAGCTAATGCTCTATCTGGCACAGCCCGTAATTGCATTTTCAACACACAGACAATCAAGCCCGTTAAGGTTGTCAGAACCTGCCCCCGTTGCAAGACACACGCCTACCATTGGGGAAATGACAAAGGCGTCAAACACCGTATTGCTTGTGCCCGTTGTAGCCACGAGTGGATGGGTCGAATCAAAAAGGAAGAAATGGAATGAGAGAGCCGGGATTTGTTATTCAGCTTGACACGCCTGACGCGCTAGAACATTTCTGGTTGTCCAGCCAGGGCAAGTATCTATATGCCGCAAGGGGAATGGATCTGTGCGGGCGTAACACTTTACTCCTACCAAACCAGTGGGTTTTTGGTGAGAGTCGGGAAGCGGTCATCGATAAGGTTTTTCGTTGGAGTGAAGCCGGAATTCAATGCGAATGGGTTCAGGAAACCCATGACGACGGATATTGGCATATTCCTACATTGCCCGAAGGTTGGGAAATGCTTAACCACCTTACAGACCCTTATGACGGGCTGGACAACCCCGCCCTCACCCCGCAAGAGGCTACTCGACTGTATCAAGCCAACATTTTTGATTGTATGGAGTTTGACACCAGTTGCGACGTATGGGCTTATCGCAAGGGTTCAATGAAACGCACCATCAAAGAGTGGCGTCAATTGCACAAGGTAGCAACCGAAGGCGATTTAGCATGCTAAATCGCACATGCACCATCAAATTCAAAATAGGATCCATTCGCAAGCCATGAAACAGTCAGATATTAATCATCTTCGCCGCTTGCTGGCCTGGATCAATGTCGAAATCGGCCAAACGCCGGAAGAGCTCGAAATCACCTTGCGTGATATCGCAGACAAACTTGGCCATCCCGAGCTGGACGACTCAGCAAAAGAACGTCTGGTATTAGCCCATGACAAGGCGCGGACAGTGCCAAAGTACATTCGTGATGCGGTAAAAGCAATGGAAAAATATTTGGGCAACGTAGGCGAAATCGTCAATGAGCCTGATCAACCCCACCAGCCCCGTATTGCAGGACCAGAGCAATGAATGCACCTGAAATCAAGACCGGCACACTGACCAATGCATTAGGAGAAGCTGTGCCGGACATGATGTACATCGAGCACGATGGATTTGAAATCCATGACCCGTACCTGAGCGACTGCGGCCGCTTTGACGTACACCCTTCCCACTATGGTTTGACACTGGATCAAGCTGTGACAATGCAAACCAACAACGCCGGGAAGATGGATATCTAACCCTGGTTGAATCGTATAAAACAGACCTACGGTCAGACGCTCTTTACAATCTTCCCTTTTTATCAATTTTGAACGTTATCAAATGCCCTACTTATACGCCGCCCTTTTCTTGATGCTGATGAACTTGATCGGTCCATTTTCAAGTTATTCGAAAATGGTTTCAGCTGGAAGGCCGTCATTGCGGCTATTTGTCCAAAGTTTGGCGGCTCTAGGCTTTGGCTTGGCTTTCGTACTGCCGATATTGAGTGACATACAGAAGATAGGCGGTACGAACTGGATTGTCTACGCAAGTCTTGTGCTGGGAATTGTTTCGGTAGCCTACTTTATTCATGATTTGCTCCAATTGTTCAAAAGCGACAATCAATCTAGTAAGTCAACTCTATACATCGGCGGTAGAGTCTTAGCAGTGATTTTTGGTCTTTTCGTTTCATGGACTACGCTTGATCACTTTCTTTTCTTTGCTGCTCCTAAAGATACAACTGGGATAGCTGCAATTGGAGAGTTCGGCGTTAAAGACATTCAGTGCGAGGGTTATGCCATCGTCAAGATGGAGGAATCAGAAGTTGTTTACCGCTGCCCTACAACCATCATGCTAGGCCAATGGTCTGATAAACCGTTTGTTCCCTGGCCATCCTATTTTGAAGGCCGTAGTCAGGAGCTCAAGGGCGCGATCGATGCCATGTGGGCCAATGCAACCAAGGCTGGAGCTATTCCAAAATGACACTTTTTTATCCGATAGATCAAGGCGCTTAGATGGCCCGTACTTCGGTTCTCCCTCTTCCAGATGCAGCAGTGCGTCATATCTTGGCGCACGTTGATGAGTTACGTGCAACATTTCCGACCACTCAAGGAAACCGCCCTTTCCTGGCCGCGTTCATTCGTCTTATTTACAATGCAACTGGTGATATCTATGGCGCCAACGTCACGCGCAAGCTGTTGCAGACATACGCTGGTGAGTATCGGCCATCATCTGGCACGATCCACTCTGAATTACAGGCCTTACGGACCAAACTAAAAGAAGAACCTCAGCAATTTGCACCTGCGTCCCCTGATACGTCAACACAATCCGAGCCAATAGTCTCACCTGCCACAAAGGATTCACCCCCGCTTGAGCTTGGAAATCTTGCTGCCCTGATCGCTGGACTGCAACGAACCATTGCTCACGCGCAGACTGGCCAAGCGGTCGATACACAACATCTTGATGCGTTAACACGGGCGCTCGAAGCGGAAAATCAGCGTCTTCGAGTTCATACTGAACACCTTACCCGTTCGCTTGAAACGGCTGAATCGGAAAAGCAGCAAGTACAGCTTGAAATGGAATCCACTCAGACAGAACGTGACACATATAAGAAAGTCGCTGACGAGCTCATAGGGCGGGTTGAACAGTTAAGCGAAGCAGTTAAACAAGCTGATGAACGTACTGCTGCATCCCATCGATTTGCCCTTGGCAGGATCGAGGACGCCACTGCTGAGTTGCGCCGGCAGAAAGAGTTGGTCAAGGAAGCCAAGGAAGAAACCGCCGCGGTTCAAAAGCAGCTACGTGATGAGCAATCCATGACCGACGCCTTGCGAAGGGCGCTCAATACAAAGCGAAATGAAGAAATTTAATACTTAAATCGCTTTTTTAACCGTTGTCCCTATACTCTGTATCAAGGTCATCACCTTGCTGCATGAGCGGGTGCGTTCCCGCGTGAAGGTATGGATGATGCCTAACTGGCCATTGATTCTCGTGGTTTTGTTTTGTCTTTGGATACTACGCACTTGCGGCGTGAACTGATAACAAAGTGAAGGGCCGGTACATACACCGGCCCTTTTCAACGTTTGTCTGGTTCAGACGGTTTTGCTTTTAAAACACTTTCTGGCCAGTATCACTGCGGCGTCAGCTTTACTCGGCCCTTGAACTCATCGGCCAACACGGCGCAAACAGATTGATACGCTCTCCAATAAACAACATCCCCCCCTTCTTTCCCAACCCAATCTTCGGGTGCCTGGTACCACAACAAAGGGTAAACCTCTTTATCGGAAGATTTTTCGATAGCCTGGCGAAGCCTTGAATAGGTGCGGTTGCGCCAGGACAAAATCTCAACGACCTTATCCCCTACATCTGAAGGGATCTTGCGCGAACCGCCCTCCCAACGCCGCCACGCTTGCTCACTTACCCCGGCGATTGACTTGGCCGCTTCGGGTACCGAGAAAAAGAGCAAGCGACGAAAAGCTTCAAGCTCTGTTGGCGTTAAGTCATTTGTGTGGTTAGCACTATTGGTATCGGGCATAAGTTAAGCGGCCTCACTGTTTGTTGTTTGGGGTATTCGGAATATCCGGTTGATGACGAACGCAATTCTGCTTAGACACCATCGTCATATCGAGGCTTCGTTTCCTTCTCATTTACCGAGGGGGATTGGCCATTCCAGACTTTTTCCCAGGCGGGGCGCACTTTTACCATCACCGCTGCCGCCATACCCGCACCGGCTCCTGACGCAAGCGGTGGCGCCCAATCTAGAACGTCGAGGGCAAAGCCGCCCGTTAACCCGCCAAAGATCAGTGCGGTTGCCACAGTACAAATTAAAATCTTTTTTTGTTTATCCATTCTGAATCCTCAATTTGATGAAAGCGATTTTCTAGACGGCCCAGCTTCGAGGCTATCAACCGGCTTTTCCGAATACCCGTTGTTTGTTGCGCTGCTTGAGCGATTTTATCCTCTTGTTCTTGTGCCTTTTCTAGCGTGGCCAAAATCTCTTCAATCTTGGCTCGGGTATCCTCGTGCAGGTTAACGAACGCGGGATCTTGACGGATGCCAACAATAGCGTCTCTCATGATTGGCGCTGACTTTGTAATGGCCTTCTGAATGGCGGCACCAGGTAAATGCTTTGCGCTTACGCTTTTGCTTCCCAGAGACTTGGATCGGGCAATCGACTTTTCAATCACTTCGATTGCCTTATCACCGTAGGTTTCCATTGTGGACATGCCAAATTCAGCCGAAATTACCTTCTTGCGAACGTATTCGCGGATCTGGAAAGGTCCGTTGATAAGCATCAGTAACCGTTCTACGTGCTGCGTGGACCGCAGGCTCAGTTTTTTAGCAATGTCGCTAGGGTTATCAAGATAAACCGACATCAGCTTGCACAGCTTGGCCAGCTCGTAGGTACTGATCGGTGAGCCATTATTGCTCAAATGCAAGTCGGCCAACATGTCTTCTTCGGACATACTGTTTTGCACCGCAATGGCATAGACCGTCAGCTTTGCACCGTCATTGATCGCACGTTTTGCAGCTTCCAGGCGCCGATGGCCGGCACGAAGGCCAAGGACATTGGTGTCACCACGGCGCATTGCTACAACCGTTATCGGCGTGTCTTTTCGAAAGCCCATATCAGGGTTCATCATCGACTCGTAGAGTTCTTGAACCTTGGCTTCGTAGGCGTCATCACGTTCGCGGATGTTGTATTGAGGCAGGATCTCGATTTTGAAGGGATCGACTTTCCACAGCTCTGAACCGGAGCCAAGATGGCTTTCGGCAATGGCTTTTTTAATGTTGCCAGGAACAAGCGCTAGCATGGGCTTAAATTCTTGGTCTTCGGCGGAATGTATAGATACGTTGCTCATTTATAGCTCCTTAGAGTTCCGGTTCGCCAATTGCAAACCGTAGATGAGATTGTGGTTCGTTTTCGAACCGATGTCAAGCTTTAAATATCATTATTTGCAGTTATAATGTACGTTTCGAGTTAGAATTGAAACTCCCCTATAGGAGCATTGGTTGTGCAGTACCGGACATTACTTAGTTACACTGTCTTTATCACAGTGCCTAATCAACGAACGACCGAAAAAACCTCCTAATCCAGAAACGCTTGCAATTGCAGAAGATGCACGAAAGAGACTGACATGAGCGACATTTCACCCTATAGCTCGAACATTGTGCCGTCGGCCACGGCGCAGGTTACGGCGGCTCACAGCCTTGGCCCGGTATCTGATGACTGGGAGGCGATCGATGTATGGGTAAAGCACTTGCAGTTGCGTTCACTGGCAAACACGACCATTCAGTCATACCGAAACGAGCTGGCCAAGCTTCGTTGGTACTGCGAAGCCCTCTCACACCCTTACCCCAGCCAGTGGACGGTTCAAGACGGTATGGCCTTTGTCACATGGCTGCAGGAAGATGCAATCAAGCATATCAGCGCCCGTGGCCTTGCGCCTCAAGATCAACACTGGACGCCCTTTAAAAGCGTACCAAGTAAGGCCTCAATCACGACCACGTTAAAAGTGCTGAACGCACTTTTTGAGTTCTGGATCAAAAGTGGCTACGTGTTGCGCAATCCGCTCATGGGATTGGGTCGAGAAGCGGCCAAACATCAGGTTCAGTCAATCCGCTCGGTAGCCCCGGAGTTCATGGATGCCGTAATCGCTCACATGGAACGATCGGCCACAACGAAGCCTACGCAGTTTTTGCAAATGGTGCGTAATCGCTTTGTATTGATGCTGCTGGAACGGACAGGCCTTCGTGCCAATGAAACCATCCAGGCCAATATGGACGATATAGAGCCTGTTACTGATCCTCGCGATAAGCGAACGTACTGGAGGCTGCGCGTGCGCTTTTCCAAGGGAGGAAAGGTTTCTTCTGTATTGCTTGATGATGTCGTGCTGGAGCATTTGCGCGTTTATCGTCAAGCATTTGGGTACCCAGAAATGCCTACTGGCAATGAGTCAGATGTTGCCTTGATACTTTCAGTGCGAACTCAACCTTTGCAACGACATGACGGCACAAAGGTTCGATACTCCACACCTTCATTACGTCGCTTTAGATCCTGGCGCCCAATTCGCCGGCGTCAAACGCTTTGGGATATCGTAAAGCGTGAGTTTGATAGTACGGCCCAGGCGATGCGCCAGAGCGGCTATCATGATCAAGCTGATCGTCTCGAACAGGCATCGACACACTGGCTGCGACACACATTTGGAACGCGATTAGTTCAGGAAGGCCGAGATTTGCGATTGGTAGCGCAATTGATGCGGCACAAGAATATTCGAAACACCATGCGCTATACAGAACAAGAGTTCCTTGACGTTGCTCGTGCAATGAATGATAGCTAGTTTCAGCCCTTATCCCAATTCATCTTCGACTTCTGCTCGAAGCAAGAAATATGTTGGGGAAACCGTGCCGTCTGGGCCGGACCAGAACTCCTGATCGAAAACAGAGTGCCAATTGAGTGCAGGCGGGAATCGCAAACTTTCGTAGTCACAGGGAACTCGGGGATCGGCCATAAACAAGATGCTGGAATAGCCTAACTCATTCGGCGTGACATCAATCATGCTTCCGTCTAATCGTTTCCAAACGGCGTGATGCTGAGCCATGTAATGACCAGACCTATCATCATAGAGTGACCAGCCAAAATAAGCAGTTCCACCCTCCTCTGCAATCGCATCCCTCACATTGAAGTAGCATTTGAGTAGACGCGCAGTAGGCCTTGGCTGCACTGGCACGACAATTAATCCAGTGGACGGATAGGTGGCCTTGGGCGCATTCTTATTTTGTCTGATTTCGCGATGATTGATAATCAGATCGGCAAATCTGATCAGGTCGGAGTCGATAATCTTACTGACTTTCATAGATTAAATTGTATTGTTGATACGACAGTTGTAGTCATGACGGACACCGACCGTTTAAACGAATTGGCCGTGGCAAGGCTACCCATCGTTGACACCTTTATGTTCGTTGAGCTTAGTAATTTTGATTCTAAATAGCTCCCAGAATGCTGGATGCATTCGTCTGTCGCCTGCCTCCCATTGTTGCCATGTGCGCAATGTGCAATGTATCAACGAAGCAGCCATCGTTTGTGTTAGGTCTGCAGCAATTCGCACCTCGCGGATTTCGTCGGGTTCTGGGTTAGTAGCAGGGTTTTTTTTTCCTCGATTTGGATGGTTAGCCATTGTTTGGCGCCTGGGTGATTGTGCCGTGGACTCTGTATCGAGGGGCAAAGCCAGGACGTTCGATATCGCTGTATGTACGCTGGCCATTTTCGTTCACATATATCCAAACATCGGGTTCTGTAAGTTGCGGCCTGATGTATATCTCTACAAAGCCTGTTTGGGCTTTCTTAGTAAGGGATGCGGCACATCCCGCAACATGTGGTTGTGCCAGACGCTCAAGGTCGCTCTGACGAAGATATGCGACGGGCTCGCCGTTGTCTTGTAATTGGTCATGTGAAGTTGAGCATTCAATGATCGAGGGCCCTTCAATATCGCCCTCAAAGACAGCCACAAGCTTCCAATCCAAACTATCCCCAGAGGTTTGAGCTTCAACTAGCTCACGCAATGCTATATCACCACACAAGACTTCTGAGGACAGTCTAAAGTCCCAACACTCACTATGCTCGTTCACCACTTGGTATCCGAGTAGGCGTTTCTTTGGACTAACTGGAGCTGATTGATTATTTGTCTGATTCATAGTTGTTATCCTTTGTAGTTGTCCGGGGTGCTGCCGCATTGCTCACACGTAGGATTTTCAGCATCGTTGTCCTCGTAATTCAAGCAACCACACGGGCACGACCAACTGTAATGGTCGTTGTCTGGCCCATCGACATCCATCGTCCCTTCATCAAGTAGGTCAGCTGCGGCCAGCAAATGCGCCTCACGAACGGACTCGACGTATTTGCCATTTTCCAGCGTGTCCCAGGATTGCCACTTTTGCAGCTGGTGAAAGCCGTCAGCTTGCCCAGTGACAAGTACCGGCCACGCTCCGACCATAACGGCTACGGCACCGGTCTGGAGCACCATCACAACACCATCACCAAACTTAGGATCGGTTTGGGTTACATCAAAGGCGTCTCGAAGATCAAGGTGAGTTAGATCGTAGTTTTGAATCATTTTTTATCCATAGCCCCTGTACCCGAGGCGCGGGTGCGTTTAAGTTCGCACTAACTAAATAATACGCTCATTGAGCGTATTATGCAAGCCTTTTTCTTAAGTGGTCAAAAGCATGTTTGGTATTTGGTAGGTATGACTGCCCAGCAACGGCACACTGCAACACTCAATTGCGACAACTGGTTGCTTTAATGTTCTTTCCACACAATTGTATGGACGGAACATTGGCCTGAACCCGCATGAAAATGCCTATTTAGGGACGTTTGGCCTATCCACAAAATGCAGTCTTTTATACATTGACTGTTGCTAGTAACGGCAATCCAGCTTAAAATGTTTCATGTAACGATTTTAAGGAGCCGATTCATGACTGCCACAACTGTCAATAAGCGAGTGCAAAAGCACCGTGACGCCCTGCGACAGGCAGGCTTACGCCCTATCCAGCTTTGGGTGCCCGATACGCGCCGGCCGGATTTTGAACAGGAGTGTCGTCGTCAAAGTCGTTTGGTAGCAAAGGCCGACTTAGCCGACAGGGAAATTCAGTCCCTTATGGACGAAGCGCTTGAAGATCTGGACGGCTGGACAGAATGATGCGTGGTGACATTGTGACGATCGCGACACAAGGCGATTTTGGCAAGCCCAGGCCTGCCCTGGTGATTCAGGCTGACCAATTTAGCGAACATCCGAGCGTCACGGTATTGCCTGTGACTGGTACCTTGATTAAAGCTCCCTTGGTCCGTATCACTATCGATCCAAGCCCGGAGAACGGCTTAAATAAAACGTCGCAAATCATGGTCGATAAAGCGTTAACGTTACGTCGGGACAAAGTAGGCAAGTCGATTGGGCGAATTGATGCCATTTCCATGGTGGAAATTGAGCGTTGCTTGGCGGTTTTCTTAGGGATTGCGAAATAAGAAAACGCCCTTTCTTTTACCTGGATAGACGGAACTGCCCCATGCCACCTTTTACTCATGAACCTTTAACTGCGTCCTCGGCTTGGCGTCTGGCCGGTCTTCAGTGCAGCCTTTACCTCGTTGGCGCTGTTTGTTTTTTTGTTGTCATTTTCAATGCGCTTAACGATGACTGGGTTTCTGCCGCCGCACTGACCGTGAGTTTTCTTTGGGCCAGTACTGTTTTGATCCGCCTTGTGTTTGGGGATAAGTTCACACTCAAGCGATTAACAGGTGCGGATATTTTAGCCCTGGACGACTGCGCAAAGTATTCACCAGCCATTGCCGAAACGCTTGAACGCTGGAGCGCCGACGAGCACGTTGTTTTGCGGCGCCGGGATCAGTGGGCTGTCTGGACGCGAATTCGCGACAAAGGCAAAGAAAGGGAGAAAACCGACCCTGAGTATCGCAATTTAATGAAATTGCTACGACGCTACCGCTCACCATATCGCAAGTAATAACGCCAGCTCCGGGGGCTTCGCAGCCGCACTGATATACCCCTATCAATTGTTGTGTGGCAACAGAAGAGCCTTTGATCCTTCAGCAACTGTTTCTTGTGATTGTTGGGTTCGTACTTATTACACCCCTCTCTTTGGGAAGCGCTTGTTGGGCTTCGAAAATTGTTCTTATCCAACAATCACTACACGGGTTAATATACTGTTTTAATATACAGTTATTATCATGGAAACACCCATTGCGATTGGGGATTTGCCGTCATATGTCTGGGCGGCACCGATAACGCTGCAATGCGGATTCCCCAGCCCTGCCGAAGACCATGCCGAACAGCGGCTCGACCTTAGCACCTTGCTCGTGCGCCAACCCGACGCGACATTCTTTATGCGTATTCGGGGCAGCTCTATGCGCGAAGCTGACATTGATGAAGGTGATCTGGTCGTCATTGACCGTTCCGTCGAAGCAAAGCATGGCCATATTGTCGTTGCGGTGATCGACGGTGAGTTCACCATCAAGCGTCTGTATCGTAAAGGACGCACCGTGCGCCTGGACGCGGCCAATCCGACGTATCCCAATATCGAGCTCAAGGACGGCCAGGAACTGGTTATTTGGGGGGTTGTCACGTGGACACTCAAGCGCCATTACCACGGCGCATAGCACTCATCGACGGCAATTCGTTCTACTGTTCCTGCGAAAGGGTCATGCGCCCCAGCCTGGAGGGAAAACCTTTGGTCGTTCTATCCAATAACGACGGCTGTGCGATCGCACGCACGCAAGAGGCCAAGGATCTGGGCATAAAAATGGGTGATCCCTGGTTCAAGATCAAACATCTGGCCCAAAGTCGGGGCCTGATCGCTTTATCTGCCAATTTCAGCCTCTATGGCGATTTGAGCAGCCGCATGATGAACGTCATTGGGCAGTTTTCACCACAGCAGGAAATCTACTCAATTGATGAGTCGTTTCTTGATCTTACTGGGATCCGCGGCACCGGCCGGGAGCTTGGTACCGTAATCCGTGATCGCGTCAAGCAATGGGTTGGCATACCAACGTGTGTAGGCATCGGCCCAAGTAAGACACTGGCAAAGCTAGCCAATCACCTGGCCAAGAAAGTGCCGCGCCTGCAAGGTGTCTGTGACCTATCCATGATTAATCACCCTGCCCGACTCAGAGCCATGCGACATGTACAGATTGACGATGTTTGGGGGGTTGGCCGACGCTTGGCCCCACAATTGCGCGACATGGGTATTCAGACCGCTGCCGACCTTGCGCAACAAAGTCCACAGCGTATTAAGGAGCGGTTCACCGTGGTTCTGGCGTAAGCGATCCACCAAGCACATCTTTTCCGCCTGCCATTGAATAGGCCAAGCTTGTGCTTATTCAATTTTTTGGGGCAGACGCAGATGTCAAAGGGAAT
>LNAP01001403.1_pt1 | contig 25612 bp, 38 predicted proteins | sample 602601 | NCBI WGS metagenome assembly LNAP01 (sample SAMN02440304, study PRJNA202911) | soil metagenome | biome: Subtropical and temperate rainforests or woodlands; isolation source: soil samples (1 kg each in a 20% v/v slurry with milli Q water) were... ...
TACGTACTGTTCTCTCAGCTTGTAGAAGATCCCACAGACATTACTACGTGCTACCAAGACGGGGACCCTACATCTAAAGAGACCCCTGACCTGCTTGATACGGACGGGGGGTTCATTCGCATCGAGGGGGCGTATAATATTGTACGCCTCATTAACATTGGGAGCGCCTTGGCAGTATTGGCAGCTAATGGTGTCTGGCTTATCCAAGGTGGTAGTGACTATGGTTTTAAAGCTACCAACTACATCACCACTAAAGTAACTAACCACGGGTGTGATAGCCCCGGTTCAGTGGTGGTGGTGGACAATACGTTCATGTTCTGGTCTGACGATGGCATCTATAACGTGGCCCCTAACCAATTTGGGGACTACATTGCAGAGAACATTACGCAGAAGACCATACAAAAATACTACGACTTGATTGAGGGTTTGGACAGACGTGCCTGTAAGGGTGTGTACGACACTTACGAAAAGGCTGTGCGGTGGCTGTATGGTGGCAGAATTAATAGTTCAGCCAAGGCCAAAGAGCTAGTCTTGGACATAACACTAGGGGCCTTTTACCCGGCTACCATAGGCCAGGTTAACGAGGGCAGTAGGTTACCCTTGCCATTGAGTGGGGTCATCGTCCCCCCATTTAGGACGTTAGAGGTTAACGTGCCTGTAACAGTCAACACGGTGCCAGTGACAGTCCTTGGTAACCCAGTTACAATTGTGGACAACATCTTACAGTCAACTACTAAGGAAGTGATATACGCTGTCTTGACTGGGGTTAGCCCGACCTTGTCGTTCACCTTTGGCACTTATAAGGACCAGTTCCATAAGGATTGGAGGAGTGTGAATGGAGAAGGGGTAGATGCGGAGTCCTTCTTGCTAACGGGTTATATCTCCGGGGGAGATTATCAAAGGGCTAAGCAAGTCCCCTACATCACCACTCACTTTAACAAGACCGAAGACGGGTTCTTCACAGACGTTAACGGAGATATATTCCCACTTAACCCATCCTCTTGCATTGTACAAGTGCAATGGGATTGGGCTAATAGTGCTAGCTCAGGCAAGTGGGGTAGGGAGTTTCAAGCTTACCGGTTCCGCAGGCACTATATGCCACTCAATGATGCTGACACCTTCGACAATGGGTACGCCACTGTCCAATCTAGAAATAAGCTAAGGGGGCAGGGTAAAGTCTTGTCACTCCTGTTTAAGTCTGAGCCAGAGAAGCATATGCACTTGCTTGGGTGGTCTATGATAATGGGGAACAACAGTAATGTATAATGCTGTTACAGCGTATGAGGATGAGGCTTTCAAGGCTGACGTGGACTTTCACGAAGGCCTTGCTTTCTTCCACGTAGAGGTTAAGAGGGACTTAGCCAAACAAGATATTAGATTTGCCCGTGACGCTTTTCAGGAGATTAAAACTTCCCTGTTGGGTATGGGTTATGAACGACTCTTCGCCTACACCCCCAGCAAGCATTTTGCTAGGTTGGTAGGTGGAGGCTACATTGACATCCCAGTACCAGAGGCTGATGAGAATATGCAGCTTATTGTGTGGGAATTAAAGGAGGTGTAAGATGGCTGTAGGTGCAGCAATTGCCGCAGTTGTAGTAACAGCAGCTTCAGCCTACCAGCAGAGTAGGCAAGCTAAGGCGGCTGCTAAAGATAGGAAAGAGGCGGGTCAGGTAGCTCAAGCAGAGCAAGCTGCTCAACAGAACCAAAGCCGCAGGGCTCAGGTGAGGGAGGAGAGGGTTAGACGTGCTAGTATCATTCAGAACTCTCAGAACACTGGCGTGAGTCAGAGCTCAGGTGAGCTTGGGGCTACTAGCGCACTAGGCACTTTGATTGGTGGTAACTTAGCTGGTATGCAGAGACAACAGAATAGCTCTGCTGCTATTGGTGGGTTGAATCAGTCTGCTGCTGACTCTGACCTACGTGGGGCTCAGTGGCAAGGTATTGGTAATATCTCTAGCAGCGTCTTCGGGTATGCAGCAGGGCAAATTGGCAGCTCTAGCACCCCCAACGTCAACCCACCAGTAGGACAGAACTCTTCCCCTGCTGTGCAGCCAACTCGTAGTATCTTCGGTTAACAAAGGAAGTTTATGGCTAGTCTAGATGATTTCAACAGTACATTTACACCGGGGTTGGACGACTTCGTAAGTAATAAAGACTCGGTAGCTCCAGTAGTAAGTGGCTCGTCTGTCAATAACCTAGCCACTCACGTTGCTGCTATGTCCGCTGACCCTTCGCAGGCCATTGACAAGTATCGACAAGTCAGCTCTGAGCTTACCATGGAAGGTAAGTCTCAGGCCTCTGATGAGTTGGTAGAGTATGCTCGTCAGCAACAGTTCCAGAAGAGTCAGGCAACCTTAGTTGACGTAATGACAGACCCATCCATCCCGGATGATGTTAAGAAGAAAGCGGCTATGGATGTCTACGACAAGAATAGTGCTCTGTACAACACACGTAACATCCTATCCCAGCAGGCCCTAGAGTCTGATGCAGGCCATGAGTCTGTAGAGCAAGAGGTAGTACGGGTGTCTTTAGCAGACTCTATGCACGCTATCAATGACTATAAGCTTAAACAACAGCAGATACTGAACCAAGCCTCTGCTGAGAAAAACCCTGATGCCACTAAGGCGTTCTCTGACATCTTCGATATGTTTGTACCTTTCGTTGAACAGAAGTATGTAGCAACCATTCAAAAGGACTTGGGGGCCTCCACTCCCGGTGCCTATGGCACAGCCCTCACCCTACTTGGCTCTTCCAAGAAGAGTATCAGGGACATGCTGGTAGGCTTGCCTATTGATCAGCGTATGGAGATGACTGACAAGATTGTAGCTGCTGTGAACGCCAACAGTGCAATTGTGTCTCCTGACTCTAACGAGTACGCTAAGGTACAGTACCTCCAGACCGTCCTGCAAGATGGGGCCTACGATAGCGTAGACGAGTGGGTGGATAACGCCGTGAGCGTACTTGACCTCACTGTGTTGGGTGGTATTGCTGGCCGTTTGGTAGGTAAGGCTGCAAGGATTGGAGGCCTCTCTGAGAGTGCCATTCGCGACACCGTTCGTCAGTCAGCTCGCTCTCAAGTACAGCCAACCACTGTCAGCCAGAACTATAAGGATACTAACCCAGCTAAAGCTGCTGCTAGCCACGAGATGGCTGCTGCTGATGAGACTGGGGAAGCTGCTGAGGCTCTGTACGGCACCAGCCGTGTTGACTCCGTAGGTAATGACATTGCCCCTGAGATTAGTAACGTAGAGGGTGGTGTGCGTAACAAGGTAGGTAACCCTGAGCGTATTCACGAACAGGAGATTACTCCTAACGCTGATGTAATGGATTTTGTGGAGAATCGTGGCGATATCTTCTACGACAAGACTGAGAAGGTTACCACTCGTGCTGCTGTAGTTAACGACTTCTACTCCGCCCATGGCCTAGTGCCACGGAAGGAGATGTTTAACATTGAGCACTTGGATGATGGGGTGGGTATCAAGGCTATCTATGGCCCACCCCAAGGTGGCTTTAGTACAGCCAAGGACGCCATTGATATGGCTCAGTGGGCTATGCGTGACTATGGCATCCCAGAGGAGGCTGTGACGCTCCTGAGGCGTGAAGGTACGAACTATGTACCTGTCCCTAAGGAGGAGATGGCTACGCTTACACAAGGGCAAGTTGTCTCTAGCCGCCGTGTAGAGTTGCAAGGGCAAGAGCCATCCCTCGTCACTACCACCAAGCCAGCGCCTAAGGTAGCCCCGGATAATGGTGTACTGCCAAGTGCTAGTTGGCCTGATGTTTCTCAAGGGCCTACCGCGAAGCGACTGGCACAAACTGCTAAACAACCAGGCAGACCTTACACCCTCAAAGATGGGACTAAGGTCGAAGCTAAGATCATGGATGTTGATGGGGATGGAGAGAACTTCATTGTTCAACTCTCCTCTAACGGTAGAAATGTTGGCTCTATCCAAGCTGGCAAAACCCCCGGAGAGAACCCTGACATCGCTGTGGAAAAAGCTTTCCAAAGGAAGGGCGCCGGGACTCTCTTGTACGATCTGGCCACTGAGAATGGTCTGTGGATTGGAGAAAAGAATAGTAAACAGGCATTGCGTACTGACGATGGCCAAGCTATCAGGAAGGTATACCAGCCGGGACAATCTAAAGCTTACCGAGCACCACAGCAACAAGTTGATGAAGTTATAACTCAAACTGATATTGGCTCTACTGTGGTGGTTAAACGTAAGTCTGACTACCTTATTCAAGTGGACCACAAATACCAGTTCTCCCCTGCTGACGTAACTGAGTGGGCTAAGTTCGATGTCAACTACAACATCTTTGACCGTATCTTCTCTAGTTATAATGGCCCTAGTCTGTCTTCGCTCGGTGCTGGTAGCCTACAGCGTCATGTGATTGATGCAGCCTCTATGTTCCGTCCTGAGGTCACCAAGGGTGCAGCTAACGCTGTAGACCGTGCAGCTAACCTTGAGAAGAAGCTCATTGAGATTGGTGATGACTTTGCTCAGGTAATGAAGAAGATTCCAACTGATCGCCAAGCGGCTGTTGAGACAATCATTCGTGAAGCTAACGAACGTGGCCTTGACCTCAACTACACCAAGATGGTTGCTGATGGGTTCCGTCCTCAAGAGATTGATGCCCTGAAGTCGTGGCGTAACTACTGGGACACTGTGTACCACTTGGAGAACGCTGACCTCGCTAAGACCTTGCGTAACCGAGGGTTCAAGGAGTTCATTGACGCTGAGCATGACACACGTCTGTTCGCTAAGCCCATTGCCCGTAACCAAGCAGGCAGCTCTGCTAAAGTATATGACCACACCACTGGTGAGATTAAACACTTAAGCAAGCAAGAGATTGCCGAGCTGTATGCCCGTGAGGGAGAGCTTGCCCAATTGCGTCAACCAATGCAAGTTGGGGATGATGCCGCTGAGTTGGTGATTAACACTAACAAGCCGGGCAAGAACTACATGCGCGGTATCAACAATAGTACTGAGGTATTGGCTTACCGTAAGGGCTACTACTCTGTCAACTACACTGACCCCCACTTCATCATTAAGAAGGTTAAGAACTCCAAGGGTGAGGTGATGTATGAGAAGGCCGTAGCCACTGCTAAGAACAAGAAGCAAGCTGACATCCTTACAGCTCGTATGTACGCCACTGATGGTGGTGAGTACTATAACCGACTGGATTTGAAGGCCGCTAATACTTCCAGTGATGATTATTGGGACATTGCACAAGCTAAAGGCCGCTCTGCTCAACGTACTCGTGGCCAACGCCTTGAGGACGCTACCAGCAGCATTGACCCTAGCCAAGCTAACATTATGAGTCCTGTAGACGCCCTTGTACACTCTGCTCGCAGTATTGGTAGACGTGTAGAGATGCGTGACATGATTGATGCTGGTAAGCAACGTGCTTTGAACCAGTACAGCGAGTTCTTCCCTGACGGTAAGTATGGACAGAAAGTCTATCCGGGCAACGTGGCTGACATTCAATACCGTGGGGGTGGCGCCAAGGACGCTAAGAAGCTGGCTGATGCACGCTCTACCTTTGAGTACTTCAAGTACCTAGAGGACGGTTACATCAACCACATTGATGATGTATACAAGTCGTCTTTGAAGTTCTTGGCTGAAGCTGCTGGTAACAAGCACTTGTCTAAGGCTGAAGCTGCTGCCCGTTGGATGGGCGATGCTCGTGGCCCCAGTGCCATGGGTAAGTCTTTGGCCTTCAACCTGTACCTAGCACTCAACCCGTTCCGTCAGTTCGTTGTACAGAGTCACCAAGCTGTCCAACTGTTTGCTATCAACCCAACTTGGTTCCTTCGGGGCAGAGCCGTGCCACAGATTACCCTGATCGCTGCTAAAGAGTTGGGAATTGACATCTCCTCTAGCTTGCTGAAAGGTTCAGGTTGGACTAAGGAAATGGCTGAGAAGGTGTTTAAGGACTTCTCTGACACAGGCCTTGTAGCGTCAATTGACAAGCAGAACTTGGTACGAGGGTCTTTGATTAACCTCGCTGACCAGACGGCCATGAGCAGAACTAAGAGCGCTCTCACAGCACCAATCACTTGGTCACGTAAGGTGGGCTTTGACTCGGGTGAGTATGTTAACACCCTGTCGTCCTACTTGTCTTTCTATGACCAAGCGTTCCGTAAGGGCGCTGACATGAATAGCCAAGAGGTCTTGCAGAACGTGTCAGCAGCCTCCCGTAACTTCACCTACAACATGAACGCTGCTGGTGACTTGCCATACAACCAGAACGCCCTTAGCACAGTGTTCCAGTTTATGCAGGTGCCTCACAAGGCAATGTTGACTATGACAACTAACCGTAACCTAACTGCCCAGCAGAAGATTAGGTTGGCTGCTTTCAACTCCATCATGTACACACTGCCGCCTGCTGCTATGTACAACGTCTTCGGAGACGCTCTACCAGACGATCCGGGCCTTAGGGATGTGGTGGTACAGGGTCTTGAGGGGGCCGTCTTTAACAAGCTCCTGAGCCTCTCCACGGGGGAAGACACTAACATTGACTTCTCGGGCTTAGCTCCGTTGGATATGTTTGGGACTTACGAGTTCATCCACTCTCTGTTCTCTACAGATGTGGGCACCATCGTAAGCTCCACTCCTAGTGGTCAGCTGTTCTTTGGTAACAATCCTCGTCTGACTAACTTCGTTAAGACGGCAGCTAAGTACTTCAACTTGACAGATGACTATGACAACCCAACCAGCTTCTCTGAGGTAGCTCAAGAGTTTGCTAAGCTGTCCTCTGGGTATTCTAACGCATTCAAGGCAGCATACGCTATGAAGTATCAACAGAAGATTAACACTATGGGTGGCACTACTGACCCACAAGTGTCGACTGCGGAGGCGCTAGCTCAGGTGTTTGGCTTCCCTACTATGGATGAAGCTATGCGCTTCTATGTCAATGACAAGTCCTACAAGGCCTCTAAGGCCTACGAGGATGATGTCAAGAAGTGGTATGGAGACTACAAGAAGCACTTAGTGCGCCAAGGTATTCAACCAGCAGAGGCTTCAGGCATCACTCGCGTGTACACTGAGGCTTGGAGACATTGGGGTAATGATGACTTCCGTGCGAAGGAAATCATTAACCAACTGTTGCGTCAGGATGTTTTGAACGGAGACGCCCGTATGTATCAGAGCGTTGTTCGGATGACTGGCATGCAAGATGCTGGAGAGACTAAGGCTACGATTAAGGCTATGCCTAACATGAGCGAAGAGAAGCGTAAACAACTAATGGACTCTGTTGACTTTATCAACAGCTACAAAGACCCAGAGGGAGAATAACTTTGGCCGACTTTTCCACACCAGTAAGTGGTCCCCCGCAAGGGGGCATCACCCCAGCACAACCAGTCACTGACAACAGTTCTCTGGTGGCTATTAACTCCATTGCTAACATTGGCTCTAAACTACTGTCCGCTGGCTCTGCCATCTTGCAGAACAAGCAGGCTGTTGACCAACAGAACAACCTCAATAATGTTGTGACCTCCTTCAGCCAGAAGCAACTTAAGCTGGCGGACGCTGTAGAGCAAGGGGCTATGTCTTCTCAAGAAGCTCGTATGCGTATGCGTAAGAACTACACTGATGAGATTGCTAACAACCCTAGCCTCACTAAAATCTTAGCACAGACCCAAGGCGACATCATCAATACTGCTGGCTTAGGTAAGGTGGTGGCTGAGGGCACTGAGCAAGAGAAGATTAACGTAGCTATGCAGAAGGAAGCTAGCCTAGCTGGTTGGATTAAGCCCACTGCTAGCCCTGAGGAACAGCAAGCAGGTATTGCTGCCTACTCTCAGTTCAAGCGCCACGAGGCTGACATCAACGCTCAACAGAACGCCCTGCAATTACAGTCTGCTCAAGTTGGCTTGCAACGAGCTAACATTGGCCTAGCTACAGATCGTATCCAACAGGTGACTGCTGGCTACTCTCAACAGAGTGCTCGTATCAACTTGGTGGAAGCTAGGGCTCAGCAACAATCTCGACAAGCTGTAGGAGGTCTTGCTGACAGCTACAACTACAAGTTCAACCAAGACTTACAGGAGATTGAACGTAAGAAGGACGCTGGGGAGATTACTGCTCAAGAGGCTATTAAGTTAGCTGACCAGCAGTTTGCTACCATCAGCCAGCTCGTATCTAGCGTAGGTAAGGACGCAGGTGGGGACTATGTAAATAACATTGTAGCCCCAATGCAGATGCGCTATAACAACTCTGTTAAGTTCCTCAATGGGGAGATTGATAAGCAAATTCTTGGTAACGAGAATGAGCGTACCATTGCTCTCCAAATGAAGAACCAGTTGGGTGACCCTAAGGTTGCTAACGTCGTCGCTACTAGCCGACTCTTCGGCAACGCTAATCTAGCCATCATTCCCGGTGTTAACCAAGCTGTTATGTCCATCTTGGACAAGAACACCAACCCGGTGACTAAGCCTGCTGATGTTCTCCCAGACACCCCTGACGAGAAAGCTGACGTAGGTAATTACTTGGGCTTGGTCAAGAGCTCCATCACTGGCTATAACGCTGGTAACTATGGTGTTGATAAGGACAAGGAAGCTACGGGGGAACAGCTTAACGCTAACGTGTCTAACATCCTTAAGGGTATTGATGTGCATAGCGTAGCAGTTAACAACCCGGCTGAGTACAACCAAGTGGTTGACTTCTTGGCTAGCCCCGAGTTTGGTAAGTTCACTAGTGGTGGTGGTGGAATCTATGCGGATGCGGCTCAGAATGCTAGCCAAGTGTTGCAGACTCAGTACATTGACCAAGTGATCCCTTTGCTTAAGAAAGAGTATGAGTCTACGTACATCCCAGCTCGTAGCTCTAACACTTACCAAGCAGCCACTGGGCCTGTAGATGACACTAAGCCATCTTCGGCTACAGCAACTACTTCACAGATTAAACCTTTCTTCTCGGGGGGTGGTGTGGTGTTCCGTGCTGAAGGCCCTGATGCTAATAGCACACAGGTCAGGAACAAGGTGAAGGACCTTAATGCTAAGGTTGGTAGCGTAATGAATAAGCTACTGAGGATGGACGCTCACTTGAGTGGTAACACAGACTACAAGGCAGCATACGAACGTTACGCTGAAGCTATCTTCGGTGTTAAACAAGAACCAGCTAAGGTAGAATAACATGGCAGCTAAAAAGAAAGCACCAAAAGGTTTTGTTCCGTTCGCCAAGAAAGGTGCCAAGGACAAAGCTAAACCAAAGTATAAAGGTAAGAAATGATTACTCAGGACAAGCAGGCTATCAAGACAGCTGAGGGACTGAGGCTTACAGCGTACAAGGATGGTGGTGGTGTGTGGACCATTGGCTATGGCCACACAGGAGCTGATGTAAGGGAAGGTCTTACCATACCCTTGTCTGAAGCTGAGAGACTCCTCACACGCGACCTCAGGGTCGCTGAGGGGCATGTTAATAGTGCTGTGCAGGTCAAGCTGACACAGAACCAGTTTGACGCTCTAGTAAGCTTTGTCTACAACGTGGGGGGAGGTGCGTTCCGATCCTCAACTCTTCTCAAGTTGCTGAACGCTGGAGACTACGAGGGGGCCGCTAACCAACTTCCTAGGTGGAACAAGGATAACGGTAAGGTTGTTAATGGTTTAACTAACCGAAGACATGAGGAACGAGAGTTGTTCCTGAGGAGTTAACATGTGGTTTACAGCTCTACTTGGCCCGCTAGGTGGTATTGTTACCACTTGGCTTGAGGGCAAACAGAAGATACAGGAAGCTACAATCTCTAAGGAAGTGACTCAGCTTACTAACGAAGCTAACTGGGATAACATACAAGCAGAAGCTAGTAAGTCTAGCTGGAAGGATGAGTGGCTCACCATTCTTGTTTCCATTCCTATGATCTTAGCGTTCATTCCGGGGATGAAGGAGACAGTGCAGAGTGGGTTTGTTACGCTAAGTGAATGTCCTGAATGGTATCAATACCTCATTGGGGTGGTGTTTGCAGCGTCCTTTGGTATTAAGAAGGTGACAGACATCTTCGCCAGTAAGAGGGGCAAGTAATGACCGACTTTACTTCGAAGGTGTCAGGCTGGACTCAGACTTTTGTCGCAGTGGGGAGTTTGGTATTTGGCGTGGGGATGTTGTACGGAGATGTGCAGGACATCAAGAGAGATGTTAGTCAGACCAAGGACCTTAGCGTTCAAACTAAGGTCTTGGAGACTAAGCTAGCGAACCAAGAGAAGGTGCAGGATGCAACCCTCTCGGTCCTCAGGGACTTAACTAACACCGTGGACAGGTTGTCTACTAGTGTCACTAAGTTAGAGGTACAGATTAGTAAGCGTTGAAGATCAGCCCCTTAATTGGGGCTTTTCTTTGTCTGCGATCTGTGGTCAGTTGTACGAAGTTTCCTTAACCTCAACCAACTTCTCAGACTTCTTCAGACCTTCCGCCTCGACGCTAATGTCAAACAGACCTTCGTCAGAAGAGTGGTAAGCGTGGACTTGAGCATACGTGCCATCATCTTTGGCGATATAGAATTGGATGATCTTACTATAGGACTTCTGTAGTAGAACTGTCTCATCTAAGAAATCGTCTGGATCGTAGCCATTCTCCAAAGCCCACTCTTCAAAATCACTGTAATAATTAAACGTCATATGACTCTCCAAAATATTATCTAAAGTTAATTGCTGTCTCTGGCATTGCACTACTCATCATCGTCATACACTCCACTCATAAGAGCGTGCTTGAAGTTCTCAATGAGCATTAGCAGCTCAGCCTTAGGGGCCATGCCATTGGAGGCTCTCACCTCCATGTAGCCCTCGTAGTCATACCCTAAGATCAACACCTCCTTGAAGGCCCCATGGGCCTCCTTAAGGACAGTGTCAGGGTTTGATGAGGGGTTGAGATCAATGACTTCACCCATTAGCGTACATCCACTTGGTAGATGTGAGTCCGGGGTATGTAAGTCACATGACCCTCCTCTTTGAACTTGATCACTAAGTTACCATAGTCATCATAGGTGATGTAATCTACAGCGTAGAACACTTGCTTCTCATCATAGCTTGTGACCGTCACTACACTCATTTAGGTAAACTCCAAAGGTTGATTGGTGGGAAGGTTAGAACTGCCCACTTAAGTGAGCTCGCAGAACCCCGCGACACAACTAAGCTCTCCTGCGAGGTTAATGGCTTTACCATCTTCCTCGAAGACCTCGTCGATATTGATTGCTTCAAGGTGGACGAGTAGTGACTCATATACTTCCTTGGTGCAGTCCTCGAAGGGCAACTGAGGGTAAGCCTCAGCACCAAAGTAAGGCAACACGCTAATGCCATTGTAATGCTCTCGGTTAATCCACATCCAATTGGTGAGCTCCTCCCACTCGTTATCCTTCACACTAATAGTGCAAGAGACGTTGTGTCGGTTGTCACCTCTCCCGTGCCCAGCATCAACCCACTCCATACTAACCTTCTTCACTCGGTCTAGTAGGTTGAAGATGCTCTCAGTGCGTACACAAGCCCCGTCAGGAGCTTTCTGAGGGAAGGACAACACTACCTGATGGGGGACCATTACATCCTGCTCTACGAGCGCTGGAGCCACCTTCATCATATACTGAGCTAGCTCTTCGTCCTTACCAGCACGCATACGACGAATATAATAGTCATTGTGCCAAGCATGGATGCCACTCGAACAACCAAGGACCAAAGAAGTAGTGCCGGCAGGCTTAACAGTAGTAATACGTTCAGCACGACCAATACCAATATCTTTAGCAACGTTTCGGTTAGTTTGTTTGGCAACTTTAGCTGCCTCTTTCATATTAAGCTCAGTGACAGTCTTGCTGGCAATGCCAGTCATACTTACGCCTAGAAGTGCACCACGCTCACAAGTCTCCCGCCACTTGGGGTTAAGATAGTGGAAATCAGTGTAGCCGGCTTGGAGAGTGCCAATAAAAGCGGCTGCATGTGACGCCCCGTTATAATCGCACTGGTTCCGGATAAGACTCGCATTGATCTCAGTGAGATTACACATCTGGTAGGGTTCAAGAGCAATCTCACAACAAGGGTTCGTTCCCCAGTCCCGGTTGTTGTTCCAGTAAACCCCCGGCTCACCGCAACCAGAGGCCTCAACACGAGCCATGAGGTTGACGAATTGGTCACAGCTTACCTCCCCTCGTATAAGGACAGCACTATTGTTAGAGCGTGCCCGGTAAGGGTGTGTTTCCCACCAATTACCAGACTTACAAGTAATCATCTCCTCATCGTCAAGATCGAAGAGGCTAATCATAGCAGCTCGACGGATACCACCAGCCAATACAGCATCAGCGATTATACAGGCAGCGTCATGAACCTCAAGAGGCCGTAGAGAACGGCCCACAGCACCAGAGAATAGATCAACAAGCTTGTCAACACAAGCCCTAAGAGGATCAGGACCGGGAGCTTGCCCTCCCGTAGTAACCAGCTCAGAGCCCTTCTCACGTATGTCTCGATAATCAAAAGCTGGTAGTGCACCTCCACAGAGGAAGGCTTTAGCCACAACCTTAATTGCGTCAGCCCAGCCAACAATAGAGTCTTGTACTTGGAACTTGTGATAGTCACGACTCTTAGGCTCCGTTACTGGTGGTAGTCGGTTTACGTGGTGGGATTGTACACTGTAACCCATGCCAGTCCCGCCAAGCAGGAGAAACATAAGCTCAGGGAAAAAGTGGTAGTCTTCGGCCGGCATGTACGCACAGTTGAAGATGCGATTGTGGGCCAATTCAATTGGACGACCACCAAACTGGAGAGAGCGCATACTAGGAAGAACGCGCTTAGTGACAACATAGTCCTTATAGACCTCTTCAATCTGCTCAGCTAGTTGGGGGTACTTACGTTGGTGCATCTCTTTGTTACGTGTTACAATCTCTTCGTAGTTCTCCCGTCGCCCCTTCGCCGGGAGGAATTTTGAATATTTGTTAAAAATAGTGATGTCGCTAAGCGCTTTCTTGTCAGCTTCCAACTTACTCTTCCTTGTCTTGTTCTTCTGGATTCTTTGTTGTTATATACACTAGAGGGAGTAGCCCAAAACGGGCTAACAACCCCAAAGCAATAGCTGTCGAGATGCCCGTAAGAACACAAGACAGCACTTCATTGAATGCGTAGGTTAATCCCACTCTGACACCTCCTCTTCTATCCAATACCGAGGCTCTTCGGGATCGTTCCACGCCAAGATAAACTCTTCCGCAAATTTCTTTGTATCAGTGCGAAATGCAACCCTCCACCCATGCAAACTTTCTTGGCAAACTACATACTCAATCTTGGCAGTCACTTACGTGCCTCCCATTCCTCACAAGCAATGATAGTCTGCTTGCAGATATCGCTACGCAGAATGTCATCACGAGTAAATTTAATGGTGTGGTAAGGTAGGTCCATGGCAATGGTCATGTCTAACCATTCAGCCAGTCCGCTGTTCTGGAAGTCTGGGCTAACCTGGCTAACGTCCCCGCACATAACAAGCTTAGACCAGTTGCCAACTCGGGTGAACAGCATCTTGATTTGCTGGTAGGACAGGTTCTGACACTCATCTACAATGATAAAGGCGTTGTCGAAAGTTAGCCCTTGTATGAAGGCCATTGTTTGGTACTGAATCTTCCCCCGCTTCTCTAAGTCCTCTTGATGCGCCTTGCCAATGCCATGCGCATTTAGGTTCTGCTGGATTGGGCGAATCCAAGGCTCGGCCTTCTCCCTCTCGGTGCCGGGAAGGAAGCCCACTTCATCTGCGTAGGCCACGTTCGGACGGGTCACGATAAGTTGATTCTTGTTGCTGTGTTGCAGGAACTCAACCCCAGCCCCTACAGCGCCGTAAGTTTTTCCTGTTCCGGCTGGGCCATACCCAATAGCCGGCATTAGTTTTTTGTCCCGCAGGACCAATTCCCAAAGTTTGTGGGTGTTTGTTGGTTGTAGTTGCATTTAAGTCACCACATAGGAGAAGAAAAGCACTGACAAGAAAGCAGTGTTAATTGCCAGCATGGCGATGGGAGACTGTTCCGATAACCTTTGCTGGAAAACTATCACTACGAGGTTGGTCAACAACAGGGACAGCAGTACCAGCACGCTTAAGCACCTAGCAACCTCTCTACGCTGATTTGTTCAAGGTCATACATGCCATCCTTGACGTTATGCAGCATGGCTACGCCACGGAAGTGGTTGTTCCCTTGGAACCCTTTGTAGTCTTCTTCATGGAGGTAACAGCTCCCACACACCAAGGCACTGATCTTACGACCGTCATTGAGGTACTCTTGAGCGTACTTAAACGTTTGCTCATGACCTTGTACAAAGGACATCTTCAACTTATTGAGGCGGTACTCTGCTGTGCCACCAAGTGGCCTACCAGAGAGGGGATTATATGCATAATGGACGAAGGATACGCCACCGATCTTAACTGGCTTCAAGAAGGGATGTACCTCAAACCCGAAGTCACGGGCCTCTTGAGGTAAGTCCACCAGACCTTTGAGCTCATTGAAACGGTCAACACGCTGTTCGTGATTACCAAGAGTAAAGTGTAGCTTAGGGGAGTACACCCTCTTCTTGTTCAACCGTTGTTGGTTACGCAACTTCCACATTGGCGTTATGATTTCAAGTAGGCCCATGCGCCCAGCATTGACATCAGCATTCACCTCATTGCCATCAAACACCAGTCGATTGTTCTTGGCAAAGTCATACTGGCTAAGGCTTTTCATGTCCCAATGATCGCCAATATGGACGATGTGGGTAGGCCTCTCATCAACAATCAATTGCCCAATAGCTTTCAGGAGGGGTCGGTTAAGCTCTAGGTTGTCTGGGCGTATCTGTGTGTCAAAGATTGTAAGTACTTTATTCGGCACGCTTAAGTTCCTCACTTCGATTATCTAGCTCAGGGTGAGTTCTATAACCTTCGGCTAAGAACATGGCGTTACAGAAGATGTGGTCTACGTGCGGCTTACCACTCTCAGGGTCAATATCCTCACCACTGAGGTAAGCACTGAGGTGACGTAAGAGAGAGTCACAGATGTCAGCGTGTGGGAGGCCCTTATGCCAGTTACCACGAGCGTACTTCTTAGCTCCAAACTCTAAGACACCAGCCATGCCCTCCAAAGCATGACGGGCCTCTAGGATCATTGAGAGGGGAGACTTTCCAGCATTGTGACGAGAAGCTAGCTTGCTAGGCGGTAGGCAGTGGCCACAGTTTTCCGGTTGGCCATGGGCCTCGGCGTAACAGACTCCAGTCTCGTCACACCCCACACCAAGACTGCACCCCTGACTCATTGTGCCACCAGACGTTTATCCATCTCGCCGTTAGTCACTTCACAGCGTACTTTGTTGTAACCCTTAACGCCAATGTAATCAAACATGGCCTTAATCTGTTGCTTACTTACGTCATCAAACTGAGCCACATAGTTACGAGCCTCTTCTTCTCCTACATCAGCTCGTAGGTTAAACACAATGGCACAACGGTTCCATGTACGCAAGCAAACGCTCTGGACGTCATCAAACTTAGGGCTGTTATTCTTCTTCAATGTCATCTTCCTCATCAAATTCAGGTTCTTGTTCTTTGGCACGTCTCCGACGTTCCTTAGCAACACCAACTTCCTCAACACTTTTCACCTTATGGCAATCGCCACATAAGAGTTGCAAGTTTGAGCTGTCACAAAACATACGCTCTATACACTCGTCCCAAGTGGTAAACCCGACAGCAGGGTCAATGATGGGTACGATGTGGTCAACAAACAGGTTCTTTACGCGCTTACGTTTATCCTCGTCATAGATAGTTGGCGGAACCTCTTGACCGCAACCTTCGCATTTGTATATACCTCTGCTGACGTGAGCACGCTTCTTACACTGCTGAATAGGGGCCCATTTCCGTGTGGCGCTACGCAGGTTATTCTTAATGAAGCTATTGAACTTAGCTTGACTCCAGCGGCCATCGCATTTTACTAACTCTCCCATCGGTCTACCCACGAGCGAACTCCTTATGCAATTGGGCCCTGATGTGGTCAGCCCTAGCCGTGGCCTCAACCAAACTTTCAAACTCTCCCCATGACAAGCCATTAACCCTCACTTGGTATTTCCCAGATGGACGTAGTCTCACGCCCTTAATGCCAAGTTTGTTATTCTTGGCAACACCTCGATTTTGAGAGTTGCCTGCTTGTCCACAAACCCTTAGGTTATGCCAAGCATTGTTAAGTGGGTTAGTGTCCTTGTGGTCTATTTGCACTTCTGGCCATTCGCCAGTCATTATCAGCCACGCTACCCTGTGGGCTAGGTAACGGTGGCCATGTATGCTTAATAGTAATCTGCCTTGGCTCTCAGCTCCCGCTCTGTCCCCGACCTTAACCCCATTAGGTCGGTCAACTAACCAATAAAATTGGCCTTCCACTTCATCATAAAACAATAGCTTATTGACGTCATCACGAGATAGCATCAATCCTCCTCAGGGTGAATGAGGCTCTCTAGCTCTTGTACATGCCTACGAGCCTGTTGCTCTGTAATACGGTAGAGGGCTTCGATGATGACCATCAACTCACCCTTGCTATACTCTTCCAACTCTTTACCTTGCCACTTCATGGTTAACCCTCACTTGCATAAGGCTGATAGGTGCATAGTTTGTATGCTCTAGACACACGTTAATGTAACGGCTGTCCTGCACTACGTGGCTGTGACAATGCCCATGGATGTTAGTTTTACCACGGAGCTCATCGGGGTGGATGGGGGCATGACTTAGCCAAAATTCCTTATACTTCATCAAGGAGTGGACTTCATCGAAGGCGTTGCACAAGTCCCGCATGGACAAGTGCTCGGTGTCATGATTACCACAGATGAGAGTCTTCTTCTCCCCAACCCAATCGGAGATTTGGCTGAGACGCTCATAGTTGAAGGCGATGTCCCCTAAGAAGTAGACGTGGTCCCTCTTAGTCACTACCGCATGATAGCGCTCTTCAACCAGCTTGAAGTGCTCTTCCTCCGTCTTGAACTCTGTCCTCCAGTTGACCAAGTTTTTATGGCCAGCGTGGATGTCACTAATGAACCATACGTTAGCCATCATCTCTCTCATCGTACATTACGTACTTAATAGGGTTGCCTTCAGCGTCCAGCTCTTGGATCATCCAGAGCAAATCACACTGCTCTCTCAGCTCTGTTCTGTAACCTTCCCCATATTTCTTTTCATATAGGCCCGCCACACATTCAAACATTGCTTCTTCTGTGGTAAGGTCGTTAAGGGAGTTGAAAGCAAGAACCGGACCTCCGCCCCGTAGTCCCGGAATGTTGTCGACTGAGTCCCCTGTGATAAGTTGGCTATAAAAGAACTTAAGTCCAACCCCTTTGATGGTGTAGGAGACTTTGCCGTCTTTACCTTTCGTTTCTTTGAGCGTGAGCGAGCCAATTTCATCTACTCGTTTAGGGCCAAATTGTGGTTGTCTGCCACATTCCCAGCCAAAGTGCATGCCAGCGACCATACGTAAGTCTTTGTCTCGTGAACAACAGATTACGTCAAGTTTGTCGCCGTTACGTTTAAGTTCCACGCAGATCATATCGTCTGCTTCCATACCTTCAGAGACTACACACGGGTAGTTAGCCAGCATATACTCTCTGATGTTATTGTAGTGGAACGGCTTGTCTTGTTTACGTGTGCCTTTGTACTCTTTCTTCTTAGCCACTTCAAAGCGGAAGTTAGGGACGAACTCAATAGGCTCCTGTCCCTCGTGCTTACGCTTCTTGTTGACACTCTTGGTAAGTTTACGATCACCTGTCAGGAAGAGGATGGAGGGCTCTGTAGCCCAGCACAGGGCTTCAATCTCTCTCACCTTGTCATCGAGCAGGGAGGCTACATAGTCGAACTCCCTGACCACCAACTCGCCAGTCACTTCATCAGTGAACTGGCCGCAGTTGGCAATCTCATACACCAAGATGTCACTATCAATCAAGCAGCGCATTGAGCTTCCTTTTAGACAATTGGACACTAACGATCTTGTCCTCTGGGTAAGCGGCTTGAATCTTTTCCCAAGCCTCCTCTAAAGTAGCACAACCTTTAATCTTACGGAGCATCCGACCCTCCTTGGACGGGGCGCCCTTACGCTTAATACGTGCGATGTATAGCATTACTCATCTTCCACCTTGACGATAATAGATTTGCCCATTGAGTTTAGCGTAAAAGAGTTACAGCCCATGAAGATTGACAAATCCAACACAGCCTCGATTACATTAGCTTCGTAGTGGTTACGTGTGTTATTCCACTCTTCAGACTCAAACTTGTCGGATGGCTCATTCATCTTCACCTCCGAAGTCTTCATTATACACTGCTGTAAGACGCTGCTCCTCAGCATCAGTTACGTGAGTGAGGCTCTCACCACGCACCAAGAAAGGTTTCTCTTCAGCGTTGATGTGGTAGTCATTGATACGAGCTGCCACAAACACCTTACGGTAGAGGTAAGGGTCCTCAGTCTCACGAATGAGAGAGTCACCTGCTAGGTACAGATAGCTACCCTTAGGGATGCCATCCTTCTCGAGAGTGTCGACCACTACTTGTACAAACTCGCCTGCTTTAACTTCCACAGAAAACTCCAATGTTGTTATACATAATCACTACGAACGCCAGTAGTATGGCAATGGCGCACCAACCAGCGTCACTCATGTCGGGCCCCGAAGGGGGCTAGGCTACTCACCTAGGGCACCAGCCACCGCTTCAACTTCCCAAGCAGTTAGGTCTGAGTAGTTCCACAGCTTGTCAATGTCAACCCAGCGACCACCCTCAAGAGTGGCGCTGTGCTCAAGTGTAAAGCCGTGGACTTCCCACTCGTAAATCCAATTACCATCTGGCCAACAATAAATGTTCATCAAATCACCAAATCGGTTGGCCATCGGCGTCCAAAGGAACTTCTTCTTCACCTTCGTCTTCTTCTACGACAGGTGCTTGACGGTTAGGTTTAGGCTTAGCTGCTGGTTCAGCAGTAGGCTTAGCTGGCTTGTCACCATTCAAGGCTTCATCCAATGCACTACCACCAAACTCCAAGCCCTTCTTAATCTTGTCCTGAAGCCACTCAGGGAGAGACTTAAAGACTTCAAGGTCAGGGTTGTCCATGACAAACACCTTAGGTGGGTTGACCAGAGCAGCAGCCTTAGCAGCCTCCTTAGGGCGCATAGCAGCTACAGAGCTCACACCATTACGCATCACACCTTTACTCTCGTATTGGTTGATGGTGACCATTGCAGGAGCTTCTACAAGCAACGTGAAGTCACCTTCGAAGTTCTCATCAGGGTCAAGGGCATAATAGCGCTTGGTAGACTTGGCCAAGTCAGCCTCTAGGCTGTAGAGGGGGAAGCTCTCAGACAACCAACGTGGCTTGTCCTCTTGGTCTTCACCATCTTCATCCTTACAGAACTCGTCAAGGAACTCATAGGTGAGCATAATCTCATGAGCTGGTGGCTTAGCCTCCCCCTTAAAGGGGCGTTGCTCTTGGATACCACAGTCAATGATCTGTACCACTCGTGCTGGGTATGTACCAGCATCCATAGCTTCTTGTTGTGGGCCTTTAGCTTGTGACTTAATTGTGCGTGCGTTCAACGACATAGTTATTTAACACCTTTAATAGAGCGGAGTACTGCGGGGAGCAGGCAGAAGGTTGCAACACCAATGGGCCAGCCGAACTGTACGCCCAGTGCAACACAGCCAATGATAGCCATGATTAGTCGGCCATTCTTGTCAAAATTAGTGGATCGTGTAGTCATGTCTTAACCTCATTACTCTCTAAGTATTCAAAAGCTTTCTTAACGATGCCTGGGTCTTCCTTAAGGAGTCCAAGAGCCTTATTACACATTGTACACAACAAACCTCTTACATGCCCGTTAGTATGGCAGTGGTCAACTACTAGCTTGTTTGGTGCGTGCTGAACTGCGAAATCTTCATTTAGTTCAACATCACATATGGCACATTTCCCACCTTGATCTGACAGCATTTGTCTAAAATCTTCATCAGTTAGGCCGTACTTACTCTTACGGGTATTGATACGGAGCTTTTCTCTGACAGAGTGGTAGTGTTTCTTGTGGTATGCATTTCTGGCAACATAGTCACAAACCTTACACCTATATCCATAGCCATCTTTATAAGTAGCGGACTTGTAAAAATCTTCTAGAGTTTTTATTTCTTTACAAGACGTACATTGTTTCAATAAAATACCTCAGTGAATTTGTGAGTAATCCGCTCCGAAGTCAACAGAGCAATCCAACTCTCGATTCAATTTGAGTTCCTCATTAGTCCTATCAATCGCTTTACGCAAGTGGGCTGTACATTTATCACGCTGTCCTGTCTTAATCAACATCACGGCTTCGTCGTGCATCTGTGCTATTTGTGGTGGCCCACCGTTACGTATGTGCCTAATCCACGTGTCAAAGGCCCAAACACCTGTCCCTTGATTGAGCGTAGAGAAACGGTCTTTCTCGTAACGAAGACTGTACCACAACTCACTAACTGGGTTAAATAGCCACATTCCTCCAAGGCACTTCTTAACCTCTTGTTCCTCTGCGATTTTGAGCACGGACCAGTTACGCTTCCAGTAGGCATCCTTTAGCTCCTCCCCCCTAGACTTGGTAACCCCCGCTGCACGGGCTAACGTTGCAGCGCCAGAGCCATAGACAGCGGTGTAATTTACCTTCTTGTACACTTGCCTGACAAGCTTCAGCGCTGTAAACAACCTCTTCTGCTCTGCCTCAGGCAAGGCACACATCTCATCGAAGGTCACGCCACAGTTCCTCTTCAGCCTTTAAGCGGGCATCAACGGCATCCGACAGCAGTGCATAGGAGCCAAGATGAATCTTAATCCCATTGTGCTTAATTTGAGCTGTCCACTTACCCCCAGCCTTGTGCCAACTCACACCTTTAACACCAGACTTGTTATCGGCTGGCAGTCCAGTATTAATAGCGTTAACTTGCTTGGTAGCATCCCGGAGGTTGTGGACTCGGTTGTTACTGGGGTCTTGATCCTCGTGGTCTACTAACTCTGGCAGGTAGTTGTTGAACATCAGGAAGATAAGCCTGTGGGCTAAGTACAGTTGTCCGTCCAACCGGATATGGACACGGCCTTCTCCATCTGTCCAGCCAGCATTTTTAGTGTTGTCTAGCCAATAGAGTAGTCCTGTCTTGTGGTTGTAACCAAAGCTGTACCAACACCGGTCGAACAGTGTCACTTCTTCTTCTCGTACCATTTGTAGAATTTTACCTCATCTGGTGTCATAGCCTTGGCGAATTCCGCCAGACCAAGGTGAGGATCAAAATCCTCAGCGAGCATTTCCTTGACGTATTCAGGGTCATGAGGCCACATGTAGTGCTGTTTGGTACGGTCTTCCAGGGACTTCATGTCAGACCCAGCAAGCTCATACCCTTCAGGGCACACCAGACAACCACGTATATCAGCGCCATAAGGCTTATCAATACCCGGAAGGTTGACAACCACCCTGTGCTTGAAGCGTAACGTGTTGGTGAGTCCTTGTACTTGCGCTTGGACATAACCATCTTCATCCACGTTCGCTAGGAAGCCATTCAGCAGAGCAATACGGTGAGTAAGGATTGAGAGGCCATCAAGTACAGCTAGGTTAGGTTCCTTCTTGAACAACTTCTTGATGGAAGGGCATACACCCTTACCTTCTTTGAGGTTGATCTGAGGAATCTGCCTTACATCACCTGTTGCCTTATCCCGCTTAAACTCAAAGGTGGTGGGTTCCCAGCCTAAACTGTATAGCCACGCTTTGATTTGTGGAACAGAGCCCGGATTAGGTTCATCCCAACCTACAATCTCCTCCACTACTCCTTCGTAATCCCTTGGTAGGCCTTGCTCTTCGAGCAACTTAAACCAAGCTTCCCCTACCTTAGACGGTTCCTTGTTTAGTTTGAATGGCTTCTTGGGCTTCTTACGCCTCTCGGTCTGTGCGACCTTAGGCATTACTAACCCAAGCTCCTTTACTTTCTCCTCTTTCATTGCTGAGAGACGCTGGCTTAGCTCTGTACACCTAGGTACGTCTAGGAGCCACCGTGAGGCCTCCTGCTCCCTTGCACAGTCCATCTTGAAGGTAAGGTAGTCTATCAACCTCCAAGCCTTCTCAGCGTCACCGTAGAGCTTCAGGAGGTCCTTCCACATTCTCTCCCACAACTTAGTATTGATGGCTACGTCAGATTCACATCGGTGTATGTACTCCTCGATTGGTAAGTTGTCCCAATCTTCCACTGGTGGTTTAGGTACACCAAACTCCTCTCCCCACTCAGCTAAGCCGTGCTTAACTCGCTTGGGGTATAGGTACCATGACCCAGCAAGCGTCTCAACTAGCCTAGCCTTCACCTTGATACCAAGGATACGCTCTACAATTGGTATATCGAAGCGCACTATGTTGTGTCCTATGAGTACGTCTGCCTTCTCGAAGAAGGCCCTCATGCGGTCATAGTCAGTGGTTGAGTAAGTCTTACCGTTAACTCGCATCGACACGCAATGTATCTTGTCAGGATTAAGCCCATTGCACTCAATATCGAAGACCGCCTCAAGTGCCATACTTCTCCTTCACCTCAGCTTTGAAGCGTAAGATCACTTGCTTGATGGTCTTAACCTTGTAAGGGCTAATCATGGCAATGTCTCTGGGGGAGTAATGCTTCTCGAAGTAGAGGAGCAACACCTCCTGATGAGGTTCAATCTTCCCATCTACCAGCTCATAAATCTTACGTATGAGCTCCTCTTCCTTGATGTTCATCTCCTGTGGGTCATACTGCTCCTCATCGAACTCCTCCCCCATCCCAAACAACCACTCGTCACGCTTAAAGTCACGCAATGAGTTCTTAAGGATGGTGGAGAACCAAGCCCCCAGTTCCTTCTGGTTGGGGTCAAAGGTGTCCCAGTAGGTGAGGGCTCTCACAAAGGCCTCCTGAAGCACATCCTCAGCGTTCCACTGAGTACCTGCCCCATAGCCTAGGCGTCGCACTAAGTCGTCTCTACGCTCCTTGTAGAACTCCTCAAGTACTTTGTTAGTCACTCTTGTCCCCTTAGGATAGCTTCCTCAAGCTCTACAAGCTGTGCCAGGGCTGACTGGCCGTATGGGTCTTCGCAGAACTCACACACACCACGACGGTTGCACTTACCCCACTGTAGGCACTCAGTACACTTCTTCTCTTCTTCAACACCATAGTAGCCCTGCTCTTTACCACACATCACTTCCACCCCCGCTCTTCACGACCAAGAGCCTCTTGTCGGCTATACTCAGCTTGCCACCCAGCATCAGAGACTGCCTTATTAACCTGAGCAATAGCCTCCAGCAATTGTGACTGGAGTTTGGCCTTGTCTTTATTGAGGCGGTCAACTTGTCGTTGAAGGCGTCTAATGTCTTCTCGTGCCTCATCCAACAGTTGGTAGGCATCTCTTTGTCCAGTCAAATCAGATAAGCTCATCATCATTCTCTCTCATGAAAGTGGGTGTCGTTACGATTCCAGTAGAGTGGGAAGTTACCCACCTCACCGAACTCTCGGTCTTCTAGCAACTCAAGCTCACGCATGTTACGTACACCATCTTGCAACAGGGCGTCTTTATTCCCTTTTAGTGCTAGCATATAATTACATGAACGCATCATAGCCCTAGAGCCGGCGAATTGATTACTAGACACGTCGCCACCAAGTTCATGAGGACAATTACCAAGACCAATATATCTACCGTTCTCATACATCTTCAACCTTGCGTCCTTGGAAATGTTACCCTCAGGCGCTTTCAAGTGGACAAAGATAAACACTACGAGGTTAAGGTCTAGGGCCATAGCAGCTAATTCTTGTGCAATTTCTTGCAACTTGATGTTAGCTAGGGCAGCGTCCATGCCGTTGGTCAAGTTGGTGATAGGGTCTATGAAGATTACCTTCGCCCCCCAACTAGCTGCTGCATAGATGTCTGCCTTGAGAGAGTCCCAACCTAAGTGCTGGTACAAGTTAACCATTGCTAACTTGCCCTTAAGCACCTCACCTGCTTTGTCATAAGCTTCAAAGTCAAACTCACGATCAGGGTCATGGAAGACTTTACCAACCACCTTACCGGCCATAAGCTTGTAAGTTTTCTTGTTGGCTTCTTCTGGCTTGGCCATGAATACTTTAACGCCGTGCTTAGTAACGAAGTGAGCACCCAACTCGTTAAGGAGTTCGGATTTTCCCATCTTGACACCCGCACCAACGTATATCGTTTCGCCATAGCGAATGCCTCGTGTCTTCCTGTTGATGTGGTCCCATGGCCACGTTAGTTCACCATACTGAGCCACCTCACGAGCTGCTTCATGCAACTCCTCCCCTAACACCAACCTAGTGTTCTTAGGGACCTCCACGTTCCACTTAGCCGCTTTGTAAGCAGCCTTCCCCTTCCCTTGGAGGATGCAGTCGTTAGCGTCCTTACAGGGCAAGGTAATGACAGTGGCTCCGGGGAATATCTTAAGACACTCTTCAGTGGCTTTCTGCCCCGGCTCATCATTATCGAAGCAGAAGCTTACTTCCTTGAAGAACTTCTTAATCTTAGGGGCTAAGCGGGAGATGTCCTTGTGCGCTGATGCAGCTCCATGGGGGAGGCTACATACAGCAGGGATGGTGTCCTTGTACTCAGCCTTCTCATAACCATCAAAGATGACCTTAAGAGCTACAGCATCTAGCTCCCCCTCTACAATAATCAGGCGACGAGCGCCTGACGCTTTAGCTTGCTCCCAACCAAACAAATCAACCTTTGATTGGTCACCTACAGACCAGAACTTCTTCCCTTCAATGAGCTTAACCTTGTAGGCTTGTAGCTCATCTTCGTTAGTGTATGGGAAATAGAGAAACTTAAGTGTTGCTCCATCAGCTTGGTCATACCCAACCTTGATGCCATAATACTCTAAGGGGCCAGCTCTCAGCCTACGGTCCTTTAGGTCTACAACCCCACACTCACCAATCTCAGCAAGTTCCGCTTGTATTTCTTCACGAGTTTTAGTTAAGCGTTGAGCCTTCGGAATGTCAGCAAGAACCTTGCCAACACCTAAAGGTGACGCAACATAGGAATTACAACTGAAGCAGTAGCCCGTAATAGAGCCATCTTCTTCTTCGTAGCATTGCAGACCCTGTCGGGTGCCGCATGAATGACTTGTCTTAAGGACACACTGGCCCATCGTCACCTCTTAGATATCTGGACGTTCGTCCAAGCTATTGTTATACATATGATGCCAATGAGAGCGTTCAGCACGTAAGATGGTGAGCTCCTCCTCTACGTCTGCAAGCTTCACGAACTGATTCTTAGCCAACTCCGTGTCAGCATAACGCAACTCAATGGTGTTGTAAGTTTGGAGGCTCATCGGACCACCTTCTTACCTACAAGTTCCCACTCTTCACGAATGATTTTTACTGGGGGCTTGAATGCATCCATCCACTCCTTGAAGATATTCTCCATGTACCACTTCTTAGAGTCACGAGCCTGAGAGCGTGAGTAGCACAGCTCTAAGTGCTTACCTTCAGCGTCTTCTACAACCCACTTCAATCGTTTCATTAACTCACCCCGGACTAACTATACTTATAAATCAAACAAAAAGGCTACACTCCCTGTAAATTATTTTCTACAGGAAATGTAGAGGGCTAGCATTTGCTTATGACTCAGAAGACCTCAGGGTCATCATAGG
>LNAP01003290.1_pt1 | contig 25610 bp, 17 predicted proteins | sample 602601 | NCBI WGS metagenome assembly LNAP01 (sample SAMN02440304, study PRJNA202911) | soil metagenome | biome: Subtropical and temperate rainforests or woodlands; isolation source: soil samples (1 kg each in a 20% v/v slurry with milli Q water) were... ...
CCGTGGCGTGAAGGACTGGGGGCATATGATCGAGGGGCACGGCGGAATGCTCGATCGGCTGGATTCGGTGTGCTTTGCGGCGCCGATTTTCTTCCACCTTGTGCGCTACTGGTGGACCTGACCGACACCGCCCTCAAGCCCGACGAAGATCAACATATGAGGGCGAGCATGCTCCCGCACGCTCGGCATTGATGTGACGTATCGCCCTCATCTTTTGTCGCAAAGACGCGTGTAAGATACGCCGCACTTAGCCAGGGATGCTCACCATGTTCGACACGTTAAAAACGATCTTTCGCCGTTTGTTCGGTGCGTTAATAACTGTGGTGGGTGCCCTGTTCGGCCAATGGCAGCCGCCGTTCTGGCTACGCGCCATCGGCCGGGGCGTGCTGAACCTGGGCAGCAAGGCCCGCGCTTACCCGCGCCGGGCCGGGGGCGGAGTGTTGGGCCTGGTGCTGCTGGCCGCCGCCGGGTTCTACGGCTGGCAGTGGTACTCCAACCTGCCGCAGCCGCACACCGTGGGTTATTCGCTGCACAAACCCAACCTGACCGACTACACCCAGCAACCCGCGGTTGTGGATAACTTGCAGGTGCGTTTTGCCGAGTCCGTCGCGCCCCTGGCGGCGATCGGCAAGCCGGTCACCGCCGGCATTACCCTTAAACCCGCTGTAGCCGGGGCCTGGCGCTGGTCTGATGACCGCACATTGCTGTTCACGCCGGAAAAAGACTGGCCCATCGACACCCATTACACCTTCGATCTGGCGAAGAAAAACCTGCTCGCCGACGGCGTGTTGCTCAGCCAGTACAGCGGCCAGTTCTCCACTCAACCGTTCCGCGCCAGCCTTTCGCAGAACGAGTTGTATCAGGACCCGTCCAACCCGACGCTGAAACAACTGGTGGCGACTTTCCGTTTTTCCCACCCGGTCGACGAGGAAAGCCTACGCAAGCGGGTTTCGATCATTCTCGGCAAAGGCCTCGCCTACCGCGACGCCCAGTTACCCAATCGCCCGGAAATCAGCTTCGACGAGACCAAGCTCAACGCCTATGTACGCTCCGCCGCCCTGGCCACCCCGCTGGAAAGCACGCCCGTCAGCGCCAAGCTCGACGAAGGCATCAAGGCCCGGGACGGCGGCAACGCCAGCAACGCGCCATTGGTGGCCGAAGTCACCGTGCCCGGTCGCTATCGCCTGACGTTTACTGCTGCCGAAGTGAGCTTTGTCGACAACGAACGCGGCGAACCCGAGCCGGTGTTGATGTTCAGCAGTTCCAACGCCGTAGCCGATGACACCATCGCCGGTAAGGTCCAGGCCTGGTTGCTACCGGAAAAAGCCGAGGACGACACGCGCCCCTATAACAGCAACGACATCGACGATGCCCTGCTGGCCCGCAGCACCAAGGTCAACCTGACCCACGTGCCCAGCGTCGAACCGCTCAACACCCTGCACGCATTCAAGTTCAAGGCCCCGGCCGGTCGTGCGCTGTATGTGCGCGTGCCCGCCAACCTGGAAGCCATCGGCGGCTACCTGGCGAAAAACCCCACAGCGTCGCTGATCAGCATGCCGGCCTACCCGCGCACGTTGCAGTTCCTCTCCGACGGCGCCTTGCTCAGCCTCACCGGCGAAAAACGCCTGGGTTTCATGGCCCGTGGCGTGCCCGGCGCCCATGTGGAAATCGCTCGCCTGCTGCCCAACCAGTTGCAGCATTTGGTGGACCAGAGCAGCGGCAGCTTTGCACGGCCGAACTTCGGTAATGAGTACTTCGATCGCATGGTCGAGCGTCAGTCGCTGGATATTCCGCTGTCGTCCAACGACCCGGCGAAAACCGTCTACGACAACGTCGACCTCAGCCATTACCTGACCGCCAACGGCGGCCGACGCGGTATTTTCGTACTCAAGCTCAGCCCACAGGATGACCCGGCCGAACGCACATTCGACTACTCCCGCAGCAGCACCAGCGACCTGCGCTTTATCGTGGTGACAGACCTCGGGATCATCGCCAAGCGCTCCAGCGACGGCAGCCATGACGTGTATGTGCAGTCCATCGGCAACGGTTCGCCGGTGGCCGACGCGCAAGTCGACATCATCGGCCGTAACGGTCTGCCGGTCGCCAGCGGCCACACCGACGCCGAAGGCCACGCGCATTTCGCCAAACTCGATGAACTGCGCCGTGAGAAAACGCCGCTGATGTATGTGGTCAGTCGCGGTAATGACCAATCCTTCCTGCCGATTGCCCGTCAGTCCCAGCAGTTGGATCTGTCGCGCTTCGACGTAGGCGGTTTGCAAGAAGACGGTGCGATCGACCGCCTCAGCGCCTACCTGTTCACCGACCGTGGCCTGTACCGGCCCGGCGAAACCGCGCACCTGGGCATGATCGTGCGCAGCGGCAACTGGAAAGGCGCCCTGCAAGGCTTGCCGGTGGAGCTGCAAATCACCGACCCTCGCGGCCTGGAAGTGATTCGCCAGCCGCTGAAGCTGTCCGCCAGCGGTTTTGAAACCTTTGATTTCCCCAGCAGCGAAGTGGCCCCGGCCGGGGATTATACCGCGACCTTGCAACTGATCGGCGCGAAACAGACCCGCACCGACCTGGGCAGTGTCAGCTTCAAGGTCCGCGACTTCGAGCCGGACCGTATGAAAGTCAGCCTGAGCCTGCACGACACGCCAGTGCCGGGCTGGATTCCACCGGAGCAGGTGGTGGCCAAAGTCAGCGCAATGCACCTGTTCGGCGCCCCGGCGGCCGGCCGTCGCGTGACCGCGAAGATGTCCCTGAGCCCGACGCTCGCGGCGTTCGAGCGTTACCCCGATTACCGCTTCCGCCTCAACGATGCGCTGGAAGAGGCCAGCACCGAAGACCTGGCCGAGACCACCGTCGATGACAACGGCCAGGCCGTGCTCGACCTCAACCTGCAACGCTTCGCCAACAGCACTTACCGCCTGCAGGTAATGACCCAGGTGTTCGAGGCCGAAGGCGGGCGCAATGTGGCGGCGCAAAGTGCGTTGCTGGTGTCGTCTGCGCCCTACCTGGTGGGTGTGAAAAGTCAGGACTCGCTGTCGTATGTCGCCAAGGACGCCCCGCGCCAGGTGCAATGGTTGGCCGTCGCGCCGGATCTCACGCCGCTGGCGGTGGACGGTCTGACCAGCGAAGTGGTCGAGCACCGCTACGTCTCGGTGCTGGTGAAGCAGTCCAACGGCACCTACAAATACGAATCGCGGATCAAGAACATCAGCCAGCCCGCCTCGCCGCTGGTGATGACCAAGGACGGCGCCAAGCAAACCCTGAACACCGCCACCCCTGGCGATTTCACCCTGCAACTCAAGGACGCCAACGGCAAGCTGCTGAACCAGATCGACTACAGCGTGGCCGGGCGCGGCAACACCTCGCGCTCCCTGGAGCGCAACGCCGAGCTGCAACTGCGCCTGGATAAACGCAGTTACGCAACGGGGGATGAGATTGCCATCAGTGTCCGCGCGCCGTACACCGGGGCGGGCCTGATCACCATCGAGCGTGACAAGGTCTACACCCAGCAGTGGTTCAAGGCCGACAGCACCAACAGCGTGCAACATATCCGCGTGCCCGCAGGGCTTGAGGGCAATGCCTACGTCAACGTGCAGTTTGTGCGCGACATCGGTTCGTCCGAGGTCTACATGAGCCCGCTGTCCTACGGCGTGGTGCCGTTCAGCATCAACCTGGATGCGCGGCGCATGCCATTGAAGGTTGACGGCCCGGCGCAGATCGAACCGGGGCAGACTCTGGATATCAAGGTCAACGCCGACCGCCCGGGCCGTGCGGTGGTGTATGCGGTGGACGAAGGCATCCTGCAGGTGGCGCGCTACCAGACGCCGGACCCGCTGGGTTTCTTCTTCCAGAAACGTGCGCTGGAAGTCGGCACCAGTCAGATTCTTGACCTGATCCTGCCGGAATTCAGCCGCCTGCTCAGTGGGGCCGCGCCAGGTGGCGATACCGAAGGCGCGTTGGCCAATCACCTCAACCCGTTCAAGCGTAAACACCAGCCGCCTGTGGCCTGGTGGTCCGGGCTGGTGGACTTGCCAGCCGGTGAAAGCGTGCTGCATTACCAGGTGCCGGACAGTTTCAACGGCAAGCTGCACCTGTTCGCGGTGGCGGTGGATGCCGACAGCGTGGGCGTCAGCGAGGCCACTACCGAGGTGCGCGGGCCGCTAGTGATCACGCCAAACGTACCGGCTTTCGTCGCGCCGGGGGATGTGTTCAACGTGAGCGCCGGGGTGTTCAGCAACCTCGACGCGGCGGCGGATGTGAAGTTTGAAGTGCAGACCAGCAACGGCCTCAACGTGCAGGGCGACAAAGGCAGCACCTTGTCGCTGCAACCGCGCAAGGAAGGCACCGCCGAGTTCAAGATCAAAGTCGGCGACACCCTCGGCTCGGCAGATCTGCGCTTTATCGCCGTGTTGCCGAATGGCAAGCGCATTCAGGTGGCGGAAACCACCTCGATCCGCCCTCTGAGCGAACACCGCGTGGCCCTGAGCCTGGGCCGTTTCGACAGCGCCAGCAAAGAGCTCAAGCCCACCCGCGAACTGTTCAGCCAACTGCGCGACGTGCAACTGGGTGTGGCGGCGTCGCCACTGGTGTGGGCCAACGGTCTCAAGCATTACCTGGATGACTACGGCTACGCCTGCACCGAACAGTTGGTGTCCAAAGCCATGCCGGCGTTGATCTGGGGTGGTAATGCGCCCGAGGCCGAACAGGCCTTCGCCAGCGCGGTGCGGATGTTGCGCCAGCGCCAGAACCAGGCCGGCGGTTTCGGTTTGTGGGCGGCCAATCCGGATGTAGCGCCATATGCCAGCCTGTACGCCACCGACTTCCTGATCGAAGCCAAGGAACGCGGGCTGCCGGTGCCGGAAGACCTGCTGGTACGGGCCAATACCTATCTGACAGACCTGGCCAACGGCCCCAGCGAAGGCCTGTCGGAATTGCGCAACCGTGCCTACGCCAGTTACCTGCTGAGCCGTCAGGGGATTCTGGTGAGCGGCGCCTTGAGCGATATCCGTGAGCGCTACGAGCGCTACTTCAAGGACACCTGGCAGAACGACCTGGGCGCCGCCTACCTGGCCGCCAGCTACAAGCTGCTCAAGCAGGATCGCCAGGCGGATACGCTGTTCCGTAAGATTCCATGGCGTTCGCTTGTGGATAAGTGGAACAGCGACGGTCTGTATTACGACCCGTTGGTGCATGACGCCGAACACCTGCACTTGCTGGCACGGCATTTCCCCGAGCTGCTGGACGAGGTGCCGGCGGCGCTGCTGGATAAACTCGGCAAGCGCCTTAACGAGCAACGTTACAACTCGCTGTCGGCGGCGCTGTTACTGCGCGCCCTGGATAACTACGGCCAGCGCGCACAAAGCGACATGACCCTCAAGGCCAGCGCGTGGTTGGGCGACAAACAGCAACAATTGCTGGAGATGGCCGGCCAACCGCCGCGCGCCGCAGTGCCGAGCGCCACGCAAAAATTGCTGATGGAAAAATCCGACGGCCCGGCAGCGTTCTACATGCTCAGCGAAGCCGGCTTTGATAAAGGTGCCAAGCTCAAGCCGATCACCAACGGCCTGGAGATTATCCACGAGTACCTCGACCTCAACGGCGAGCCGGTAAACACAGTCGCGGTGGGCGATGAGTTCCTGGTGCGCCTGCGCCTGAGGGCGACCGACCGCGATCAAGTGCAGCAAGTGGCGGTGGTCGACCTGCTGCCCGGTGGCGTCGAGCCTGTGTATAACTTGCCGCCGGAGCCGGAAGCCGCCAGCACCGATGACAGTGAAGGCGAGGAAGCGGAATACGTAGAAGACAGCGAAACGCCTGACGCCTGGCAAGCGCCGATCGGCGAAACCGAGCTGAGCAACTGGCAGCCAGACTACGTGGACGTGCGCGATGATCGGGTGGTGTTGTACGGCACCGCACTGCGTGACGTAGGCACTTTCGTGTACCGCGTGCGCGCCACCAACGCCGGTACCTTCAATACGCCACCGGCCTACGCCGAAGGCATGTACGAAACCACCCTGCAAGGGCGCGGCAAAGTAGGCCAGCTTGAAATTACCAAGCCTTAAACGCCTGACGCCGCTGCTGGCAGCGGCGGTACTGCTGGCGGGGCTGCGGCTGTGGCCACATGCTCCGCTGGAACAGGCGGTGACATCCTCAAGGGTGGTGCTGGCCGATGACGGCTCGCTGTTGCGCATGACCTTGGCGGATGACGGGCAATACCGCTTATGGCTACCGCTGGAGAGGTTTTCTCCGTCATTGATCGAGGCCTTGCTGCTCAAGGAAGACCGTAATTTCTACTGGCACCCGGGGATCAATCCCCCGGCGTTGCTGCGTGCGGCCATGGCCACTTACAGCGGCGGCCAGCGCCAGGGCGGCTCGACGTTGAGCATGCAACTGGCGCGGCGCTTGTGGGATCTGAACACCCGCCAGGTGCCGGGCAAGCTGCAACAGATGGCCTTGGCCTTGTGGCTGGAAGCGCGTTACAGCAAGCACGACATCCTTGAGGCCTACCTGAACCTGGCGCCCATGGGCGGCAATATCGAAGGCGCCGAGGCGGCGAGTCGCATTTACTTCGGCAAGGCGGCGGCGCAGTTGTCATTGTCCGAAGCGCTGGCACTGGCGGTGATCCCCCAGCAGCCGGGGCGACGCGCGCGCTTCGGGCCCTCGTTGCAAAACGCACGGCAGCGCTTGATGAACGACTGGCGCGCAACTTATCCACAGGACCCGCGCAACGACAGCCTGCTGGACGTGCCCCTGGAAGCGCGCAACCGCCAGCAGATCGCGTTTCTGGCGCCGCACTTGAGCGAACAGTTGCTCGCGTCCCAGCCCGGCAACGAGCTGAACAGCACCCTCAACCTGCCCTTGCAACAATTGCTCGAACGCTTGATCAGCGGCTTTATCGCCGAGCGGCGCGGCACGGGGGTGGAAAACGCCACGGCGATCCTGATCGACAGCCGCGACCAGAGCGTCAAGGCACTGGTGGGCTCGGCAGATTACTTATCCACAGGCATCCATGGCCAGGTCAATGGCGTGCTGGCGCGGCGTTCGCCGGGGTCGACGCTCAAACCGTTCCTCTACGGATTGGCGCTGGACCAGGGGGTGATCCACCCCATGAGCATCCTCAAGGATTTACCCAGTAACTTCGGCTACTTCCAACCGGAGAATTTCGACGGCAGTTTTGTCGGGCCACTGACGGCGCGCGATGCGTTGATCCGTAGCCGCAATATCCCCGCCGTGTGGCTCGCCAGCCAGGTGAAATCGCCTTCGTTATACGGCTTGTTGCAACGCGCCGGCATCAAGGGCCTGCGCGGTGAAAGCCATTACGGCCTGGCCCTGGCCCTCGGCGGCGGCGAGATGACGCCCGAAGAGCTGGCGCGGCTGTACCTGATGCTGGCCGGCGACGGGCACCTGCGGCCGTTGCGCTATTTACAGGAACAGCCCCAGGCCAGCGGCCCAGCGCTGCTGACGCCTCAAGCCGCCTTCATGGTGCGCGACATGCTGCGCCGCAACCCGCGCCCGGATGGCCTGCCCGGCCGGCACTGGCGCACCGCCTGGAAAACCGGCACCTCCTGGGGCTTCCACGATGCATGGAGTGCCGGGCTGGTCGGCCCCTACGTGCTGGTGGTGTGGGTCGGTAACTTCGATGGGCGACCGAACCCGGCGTTTATCGGCGCCAAGACCGCCGCGCCGCTGTTCTTCCGCATCGCCGACGCCCTGCCCCTGGCCTTGCCCAACGTGCAGATCAAACCCGACAAGCCGCCGCCCGGGCTGATCCGTATCGACGTCTGCGCGGCCTCCGGCGAATTGCCCAACCGCTGGTGCCCGCAGACCCGCAAAACCTGGTACATCCCCGGCGTCTCGCCGATCCGCGTGTCCAACCTGCACCGCCCGGTGCTGATCGACACCCGCACCGGCAAAGCCGCCTGCCCGCCGTTCGACCCGCAGTACACCCGCGAAGAAGTCTTCGAGTTCTGGCCCAGCGACGTACAACGCCTGTACCGCGCCGCCGGCCTGGCGCGACGCACGCCGCCTACGGTGATGAAAAACTGCCAGCCCAACCGCATCGGCGACCAGAGCGAAGCCCCGCAGATCCGTTCGCCGCTGACCCAGGTGAGCTATCAATTGCGTCTGTCCCAACCGCAGGAAAGCATTGCGCTGAATGCCAACGCGGCCAGCGACGCGACGACGTTGTACTGGTTTGCCGACCAGACCCTGATCGGCCAAGGCCCGCCGCAATCCACGCTGAATTGGCGACCGGGCAAGTCGGGGGAGTACCGCTTGCGGGTCAGTGACGATCAGGGCCGCAGTGCGAGCCGGGCGCTGCGGGTGGAGTTTGTGCCGTGAGCGGGCGAACGCGCCTGACCGCTAGGCGCTGATCTCCACGTAACTCGACTCCCCACCGCCCGTCGCGCCCGACAACCATCCCCAAACGAAGCTCAAGGTGGTACGCCCGGCCTGATCCACACCCACCGTGCCACGCGACCAGCCGGCCAGCAGCTCGCCCTCAAGCGTCAGGCATTGATACAGCAACTCGATGGTATCGGCGCCTGTCACACGCCCGACCTGCGTGCCCACGCGGATTCGACCGCCTTGGTAAGAGCCGGAGATGGCCTCCCCTTCGACAAGGTAATGAAACACCGTGCCGGCACCGGATAGCCCGTGGGCATTGTTCGCGACCGTAAAGCGACGATTGTTCAAACGTGCGTGGATTGGGCAGAAGGGAGTGTCCATGAATGTCGCGTCCTTTCGTAGGGGGCTTCCGTTCCGGGTCGAGCCTGGAGACCCGGCGGTGGATCTAGAGAATTAAAACACTCGCAATCTACTTGGTTGTTTGCTGGGAACCAATACGCCCGTCTTCAGCTTGTCAGATGCGGATGACCTGGTGAATCACCTGATCCGCGACCATGAAGGCTTCAGCATTCTCGATCAGCTCCTGGAGGCTGCAGACACCAATGTCGAAGCTGGCGCAGTAGCATCTGGCAGCCCTCTTGCTGCTCTACTCTTCCTTTACATCACTGAACGGGATGATTTCTATTGGTGGTGTCACTGCACAAAGTGGTTTGCGCCAATAACCAACGCTATGCCATTGACCGTGCTTGTACCCAACCTCAGGGTACGTGCCGATATGGGTAAAACCGAGCGCTTCATGGATACCAATGCTCCCCGCGTTGGGTAAGGCAATGCCGGCGTAGGCCGTATGAAACCCCTGTTTCTCGAGGAGCGGTAGAAGCCGCTGATAAAGCGCACGACCAACCCCTTTTCGGTGTACGGCAGGGTCGACATAAACGGTGACATCTACCGACCAGCGATAGGCTTCTCTAGCGCGATGCTGGCTTGCATAAGCGTATCCAACGACATCGCCATTCATCTCGGCTACCAGATAGGGATACATCGGCAGTGTTGCGGCGATCCGCTCTGCCATTTCATCGACAGTTGGTGGCGTCAGCTCAAACGAGATGACTGTGTTCAAAACCATCGGCGCATAGATAGCCTGAATGGCAGAGGCATCAGCGGGTGTAGCGACCCTCACGTTGTAATTCATGGCGACCAAGTACTCCATTCTCTTTCTCTTTGAGTTCAGGCACGACGATTCGGTGGCTCGAGATCGCCGTTGGTTTTGTAGGCGTTCGAAGTTAAGGCGATATCAGCAGAAGAACCGCCAGACCGATCAATGCTTGTAGAACTGAACCGGCGGTCATCAAACGCATATACCTGCCGGTGCTGTATTCGGGAAAGGCGTCCGATTTGACCAGCCAGTAATAGCTGTCGTTAGGGAGAATGGCGACGAACGATCCCAGACAGACGGCGAATGTGACGCTCATCAAGTCCACCGCGCCAGACGCAAGGATTGGAGAGAGAACAGGAGGGATGGCGGCAAAGGTCGCAAGGGAAGAGCCATTCAGTGTTTTGAATACCGCAGCCAGCAGGAACACCCCAACCAAAATATGCGTGGTGCTGCCCGACGCGCTGAATGCGTGCTGAATCAGTTCCTTGGGAAGCACCAAACCGAGGGCTTGGCCCAAAGCAGACGCACAACCGATGGTGAACAATAACGGGCTGGTTCTACGCATCGCTTTGGACAGCAGATCTTGAACCTCACCAGGTTTGCAGCTAAGCGCAATCAACAACGATGTGGCGATCAGCGCACCGGCGGGAGTAGTGAAGAACTCGATGATGGAGTGCTGGTTCTTTGGAATGGCGTAGCCGGTGATCAGGAGCAGGAAAAATACAGCCAGAGGCAGGATCACCTTGATAACCGAGTCGTGAGGCACGGTGGGATCAGTCGAATCGTTGGGTGATGAACAATCTGTGCGGGTCGTCCAGTACGTCCAGACCGTCCCGACAACCCAGGTGACGACTGTCAGCAGCAACCCTAGATACAGAAACTTTGGGTCATGCGTGTTGGCCCCTAACCCAATCCCAATGATCAGCGGGCCCGCGGGCATTAACAGCTTGAATCCCGAGTAGCATCCGATTGCAATGTACTTGCGGTGTTGCCCGGCAATGGGAGCAAGAGACGCATAGGCTGTATCGGGACAAACCATGCCAGCACCCAGCAAGGGTGACAGAGAGATGCCGAATTTTCCGAAGGACGCACTTCCTTGCGTCGAGATCCAGCCGGCAATGAAAAACGCGCTCAGGATGACGATGGCGAAATAGCCAAGGTTGTTTGCGAATCCTTTGCTCAGCGATTGGAACACGTCACTGCTGTTGGTGCCGGCAAGAAGAGGGATCAGAATCGCACCCAGCAACATCGCGACAGGGAGAGGAATGGAGACACGGCTCCCTAGGTTCCGTAACCGGGAGCGTGTTTTCGTCCTAAGCGCTTCTACCAACATCCATGTACCTCCCCGCGTTACCGGAACCGCCTCTGAAAGGTCTGCAAGTTGTGCCTGCACTTCACAATCGCAAAATACGTTGCGACCCGCAACTAATATAATTGAACAATTTCGCAGGCGCTTATGCCCAGAAAAATGTGTCGCTGCGCCTGCTAAGGTGGTATTAGCGTTTTCCCTGAATTGCGAGCCGAGTGCTATGCCAAACATTGATCAGATCGACCAGGATGCCGAACAGCTTTACGAAGCCCTGAGTCACTTGGTTAGGGTCTACCAGTTTCGTGACAGAGATCGCAGCTGCTGCGAAGGCCTGTCCGTCACTCAATGCTATGCGCTTGAGCATGTGATAAAGGCTGGGCCGGTTCGCGTTCAATCGTTGGCCAGTGAGCTTTTTCTCGACAAGAGCAACGCGAGCCGGTTAGTCGATTCGCTTGCAAAACAGGGGCTGGTTTGCCGCGTACCAGATGCCACTGACGGCCGCGCGCTGGCGATCACCGTGACGCCCGAAGGCGTGACGCTTTATGAAAGTATTCGATCGGATTTAGTCGCAGAGGCTCGCAATCTCGCATCTGACTTATCGAAAGAAGCCCGTGAGGGTGCAATCCAAATGCTACGTCGCTTCGCTAACGCCACCGAACAACGGTGCGGTCTCAAAGACTTCAGTGCTGACGAGGCTCTGCCCCGCAAATGCTGCTGAGGCTGTTGGCGCTGATGCCGAGTTGACCCAGTTGCCGAGATTTCACTGACCCAGTCTGACTTCTCGTGAATCATTGTCTGTGCTCGATTGTTGCAGTTTTAGAGATGGGACAGTCTTGCGTCGGCAATTGGGTCAATCCGGGGTCAGCATCAACATATTCAGTACACAAAATTTTTGAACACACCTTCGGCACGAATAATAGTAAAGCGTATGTCGATGAACTCGGCTCAATTTACCCTGATTGATCTGTGTCTCGGCTACACATTACTGGAAGACCTCAACCTCAATGTTTCACTACAGAACATGACGGACCGTTAGAACCCGGTTCGTCATGCCCTTCGCGTGATGGCACACCTGCCGATCACGCGAGCATCGGGGTTACATCGTCTGCACAATGATCTGGCTTTTTAGGTCATTGACCATGCCTTCAATCGTCGGCTTCATCGCCGCGAACTCCTCGGGCGTGCACAACACGTTCGGCTTGGAGAATGCATAGTGTCGCGTGATCAGGACCGTATTGGCTTTCTTCACATAGGTTGAGCGGTAGTCGAAGCCGTTTTGTTTCATCGTGACCGCCTTGGGGAGTGCCAGAATTTTCACGTTGCCGGGAAACTCCAGTCGCGCCTCCTCAGAGATTTCACCCGACATACAGGTAGAGGTTTGCGTGCGCTCGTTTTCGGCAATGAACGAAAACACGTTCTGGGCGATGCCGCCGGCCAGGCTGGAGAGGGTACGAACTCCGGTAGGGCCGGGTAGACTCACCAGATTTTTGGTATGGCCGTTCATCGTCGACGTGAAGGTATTGGCGTTGCCTTCCAGTGAATCGTTTTCGATTACACCACTGCCGGATTGCCCGTACATACTCAAAATCTGTTGCACCAACTGATCACGGTCGGCTGGCTGCATGGCCTTGAATATGAAGCGACTGAATTCCGCCCCCCAACCTTGCGCAGCGGATGCATGGGTAAAATCGGCAGCGCCTTTGCCGTCGATCTTGAAAGACAGCGTTGTGTTCACGTTGCTTTGCTGATGGTATGGGGTATGGCCGCGTTCACCGCTCTGGGTCTGCAGCACCGGCTTGCCCAATTCCTGAATGGGCAAATAACCCGCCGCGATAGGCGTGGCAGTCGAGTCCAGATATAGGTCGAGGCTGGGCACGTAGGTAATCACGTGGTTGAGCAGGCCCAGAGTCGGCACCTTCGGCAGTACGTAGGCATTACCGAGGTTGATCAGCGCGGGCGAGCTTTCGATGGCGGCAGCCTTGAGCAAGGCTTCTAGCAAGACGACATGGTCTTTGCAGTCGCCGTAGCGATTATCCAGCACCGCCTGTGCGGCATGCGGCACTACGCCGCCCGCTCCAACGTAAACGGCCACGTAACGGATATTCTTGCGCACCCAATCGCTCAACGCCAGGGCTTTGGCGCGCGGGGTATCGAGGTTGGCAGTGAGCTCACTTGCCAGTTGCGTGATGGCTGGAGTCACGTCTACCTTTGCCCTAGCGGCGTAGGCTTGAGCAAATTGTTTGTAGTCGGTGAAGGTGGAAACGGCTAGCAATTGTCCGTAATCGGTGTAAGCCACGGAGCCTTCTTCCACGCGTTTTTTTTCACTAGCTTGCAAGTCCCAACGGTAGATGGTCCGTCCGTTAGCGGTGGTGGGGACGGATGCTTTGAACCCCCGGAAGTCGGCGTACAACTTCATCTCGGCGGGCATGTCGTAGGTGAAACTCACCTGCTCGTTGCGATAGAAGTCCGGTGAAAACAGGTCTTCGAACTGCCCAGGGAACAACGGCGTGTTGCGATAACGCTGATAGTGCATAACTATGCGATCACCCACCTGCAGCTCGGGGAATATCACCACCTTGACCCGTGAGTCTTGGAACATTGGCGCTTCAGTGGAGGCCTGCTCCTGCTGCTCCTTGATCCGGTCTGCGGCTACGACGACTTTGCGTCCATCCGGTTTCAAGGTGTAGGCGTCAACGATATCCAAGGTTTCCAGCGTGCGGTTGTAGCTTACTGAGTGCTGGGCGTTGGTTTTGATCGCGCGCTCTTCTTTGATCAACGAAACCAGCTCGACATCCAGTACGAAACTGCCGTCGGCATTCACTGCGTACGACCGGATGTTTTTTTCGTGAATCAGAGAAAGGTCGGTGTAATCGGCGCGGGCCTGCGTCATGAACAGCAGGCCGATGATCACAACCAGTGCACCGTACAGGCGCGTCGAGGGGTGCATAAAGCTTTGCATAGAGATCCTTCTGAGCGATGAGGCGCGCCGTCTTCAAGGCAGTACGCGCTTCTGGTTAAACCGCTAAATGCGAAGCGTTATTATATAGAGCCGATAATGAGCTAGCTGATTTTTTGTTGTGAATTGCCCCGGATTCTCTAGACACCTTGCAATAAACGGGATAACGAATACTCAAAGCATGGGCAATTGACTGGAGGGTTGGTACCGGCAGGAGAGGAAATTGCTCACGTATATCCAGCACCTCTGGGGAAAACTCGGCTACGAGCAAATACCCGTATTCAAGATCTGACAGCAGATGATGAAGCCTATCAACTTTTACTCCGTGGACCTTACGTGAGCGGCCCTGAGATGGAACGTCCTGCACGCGCAGCCATGGCACATACAGCTCCTGACTTCCTTGCCCAAAGCCTTTTTCGATATGCCGATCAATATCGGACTGCATCTTCCACGCAAGCCAACCTCCCATGCCTTCTGCAGCCTCCACATATCCTCAAAATGGAATGTGTACAAAAAAGTCCTAGGAAATTATCTGCCCTGTGAATAAGTCTAATCACTGGTACCAGACTAAACCTTCAGCAGGATCACAATCCAAAATAGGGTATGTGGTGGGGGACATAAAAAAGAAAAGCCCCTGAGATCAGGGGCTTTTGGCAGTGATTGTCTGAAACCAGACGTGATCCTACGGAATAAAGTCTGTCGGATCGAGCCCAGCAATTACAGGGGCTAGCCGGTGGGCTGATCGAAAATAAAGTCTGTCGCAACACCATTTTTATGGGGTGTTGCCGTTCGACCTACTAAATAAAGTCTGTCGAAAACATGCAGTCCGTTGATTTTAAACAGATTTTTCTCATCAAAAAACAAAAAATGCGCCGAGCGCAAGCACAGTGGAGCTATGACGGTCGAGAGTCTATAACGTTGTCGACGTGTCCTATGGATAGGCCACTCCTTTGGAAGCAACGCAACTCTTTTAGTGCACCGTCATCCCGGCCCGAAGTTAATACCCGAATATATCCTACCGACTATAAAGTATAGTCAGCAGGATATATTCGGATATTTTCCGCCGGTAGCACTGAGCTACTCCGTCATCGTGCGCTCATGTAATCGACTCGGGCAGTAACGCCCATCCCCACCAATTGGCAGCCCACACGCAGGATCAGGGCATATTTCCTAGGCTTCAGAGATGTTGTTCAAGCGGAGTTGGATCTGACCGAACTTCTCTGCGAATCCGTAGAGCTGGTCCTCAGACAATTTTCCAGCCAGGTAGAAGCCTTGCAGTAGCCTGAAAATCTGCCCGCTAGGATTAGCACTACTGCTCTCATTCATCAGTTGGCACAACGCATTGAGCACGCTTACGAACATGGTGGAGTCAGCAGTCTCACCTACCGCTGCAAGAACCTCGTGCTTGATGATTTGAAGCTCCATGGGTATTCCAATCAACTGAGTACTCATATCTTCTCCGTGGGTCGTTAGAAGGCTATTAACGGATTCGGAAATCGCATCCTGGACTTGGCAAAGCCGCCACGGGGCGGGCTAAAAGCGAACCGGGGCCATTTAGGGTGTAGCTGAGTCGCGCGGCTTCGGCGTCAGAACTATCGCGCCGCCGATCACTTCAATGGTCAGTACGTCGCCGATGCTCAATCCTAAACTGGCGAGTAGGTCCGGCGGTATGTCAATGATGACGTCGCCACTTCCATCCGAAGGATCTTGGCATTTCACTGTCCAGCGTTCGTTACTCGCACCTTGGTCTGGGTGGCATGACTCATTATGCTCCCGTAGCGAGGCATTGATCTAATCCCGCAGCGATCTTGCATTGGTAAAAATCTGAGTCGCTTAGCCTTGAGCCCGTAAGTGGATTAATTAGGCACAAGCCTCAACAAGAGGGCGGCGGATGCAAGACCACCTCCTACTCAATCTGCTTTCGGCCTTAGCAAGGTGATTATCCAGATTAACCGCAATAGGTAGCGCTTGCTGTCATTTTGTCGCTATTATGCCGACACGACAGCAAAATGCCCTCAAAATGACAGCGAGCATCATCCATGGCCAGATTAAGCGTTCGCGATTTTCCTGATAACTTGCACCAGTTGCTGCTCCAGTCAGCTGCCAGGCATGAACGCTCCCTAGAGGGGGAAACACGGTTTGGCCTGGCTCGCTACCTCGAATCTCTCAATGCGCTCAAGCCTGAGGCGGCGTCCTTATGTGAATCCTGGCAGCGCTCTACAGGCCAGCGCTTGCAAAAGCTATTTGCGCGCTTACGCGAAGACAACGTTTTTCCTTGGCACGAGCGTAGCGATTTACCTCACCTGTCGCTGGCCTTGGGGGAACCGTCGCCGGCAACGCTGATGAACTGCATCGACGGTCGTGAAGCGCTGCCCTTTGATCTGGCCAAACGTATCGCTGATCGCTACAGTTGCAGCCTGGAGTGGCTAATCAGTGGCTCTAGCTCCATGTTTCCATATCCAGAAATTGGTGGGGACTATCACGAGTTTTTCGAGCCAGCTATCAGCGGTAGTGGTATCAGTATCAAGCTGGTCCGGCTCTGCACCGTTGAGGATGCCGAAGGCAATCCAGGCCCGCATGACGGTACCTTGCTGATGTTCAGATGCAAGGACGACAAACTAAACATTGCCTCGGGATATAGCGGTCGCTTTTATCTGAATGGTCATATGGGTGGTGGTGGTCATGGCTGCCTGGCAAGTTTCGTCAAGTTTCTCAATGAGAATAGAAACTTGCAATTCAGCGAGTACAACTGCACAGCGCCGATTAATGACTCTGCGATGTGGGACCACCACCCTAACTACTATCTTGATTTCAAGCATTGCAGTCAGGCTTCCTGGCTATACCCACTGCGCGCTGGTAGGTCGCCTTCCAGCATTGACTGGACGCAGCAACATGCCTATATGAGCCCAAAGCAAAGCGATCAGCCGCCTTCATAATCAAGGTGTTAACGCTAGTGCTAAATTGACCACATGTGCTGACATGAGACTAGCCCACGGCTAGAAAGTCTTCATTGGTTCGTCAATGGAGCGGATATGAAAGCAGTCATCGCAAAGTCGACACGTCCCAGGTCCAGCAGGTGGAGTACTCAAGAGGACGTAATCGCAGACTGGCTCGTCTGCACAGACAGTGCACACATCAAAACTTCCGGCTACCCGGATGGCCGCTTCCGTCATCGCAGCCTGCTTTGGGTCCCACTCGCGCAGCGAAGCGAACCATTCCGGCGTGTGCGGACGAAGCAGCGTGCGAGGCTCCGGCTCAAGCAGCCCCTTACGCTCAAGCCAAGTAGTTGCCGCCCTAATGCGACGAGCATGTAGCTGTGTCAAAAGCTCGTACAGCTCTATCTTCAGAGCGAAATATTGGCGCGGATGCAATGCGTTCACGGTCACGTAGCCCGCATGGTTCAGGACAAAACGGTTTTGCCCTAACTTCTCGCTTGCCAGCAGCTCTTCACAGTATCTCTGCTTGTGCTCCGCCGAGCTTTCGGAACCCTCCATGAAGGCGACGTGATACTGCCAAGCATTCCTTTCAAACTCATCCTTCCACAGTTCCAGATACCTTGAAGTTCTCAGAGCTTTTACTAGGTGATCATCTGCCTCCTGATGGTCCACTAGGTATGCATCAATGTCGTTGAGTGATTCAATCTCAGAGCACAGCTTTCGGGCTTCCCGAAGCAAGGCATTGGTTGAATCCCGCATAGCCTGAACGTGGTCAATATCTTCACGCCAGCGAGCCTCTTCTTCCGCATTGAGATCTCTCAGCACATTAGGAACCTCAAAAAGCGCGGCGCTATTCAGTAACTCCCCTGGATGGCAAAAGTCAGCATCCGGCACTAGGTTTGCACCGGCCCTATGATAAGCCTGCGCGACCAATCGCGAGCAGAACTGCCTCCGACCGGCCACAAATCCAGCCAACACGCTCTTGGCGGCGCCGATCTTAGTGTATCGAGTACCAACCGCAGCTCTGGCGAAGGTGATAACAGAGTGCAGTTGGTCAGTAGTCAGGGGCACAACCGGCCGAAGAACGTGCCCAGCGCAGCCTGGCTCAATTATCAGCCGCTCGAGATTGCGTGCATGAACACCGTCACCAGTAGAATCGATCACACTCGACTTCCCCACACAAATCATAGCGTGAGAGATGTCCGCGCCGATGGCCTTACGGATCCTTTTGCTCATGGGTTCGGGCGTGGTTGTCAGTACAATATCGCCGAGCTGGATGAGGTCGGAGACGAACACCCGAGACCTCAGTTCCAATTCATTCATCTCGCCTTCCATATTGAATATTGCTCCTGTGCAGGTACTGAACGATGGATATTGGTGACCGATCCGCGATGTCCAAAACTGAATAGGCATTCAAGCAGGTAGATGCCGAGCTGTCCCGATGATGGTGAGAGATTTCGCTCCTCGGGTCATCGCGACGTACAAATCCTTCGCATCAAGCGAGTCGGCATCAAGAATGACGGCGTGGTCATACTCAAGGCCCTTGACCAGCAATGTGGTTCCAATCAGCTTACGATGGCTGATCGGCCGCCCCGAATGCCTCATCTCGCGCTGGTAAAGAATACCGGCCTCCACGAGCGTCGCGGCTTGGCCATCAACATGAATCTTGAGCACGTTCAAGAAACGATAGAGTAAGTCACGGCGATAGGCTGATGTTTCAGGGTTGCTCTTCAAGGTTTGGAAAAATGCCTTGAGATAGCTGCTCGACGGGTCAGACAAATAGTCATTCGCGGCCTGGAGCACCAGTGGGTACTTCGTTGTCTTGCGAAGGTTGGTAACCTCACCCCGCTTGGTGCCTGCCGTTAGCGTGCGAGTTACACCTGTGAAGCACTTCGTTGCGAACTTCAGGGCAAGGAGAAAGCCCGCCTGAGCGGTCTTTGCAGCCGCAAGCTTTTTGATGAACGAATGCAGATCCTTCCCTTCGATTTCCTCGATAGAGGAAAAGCGGCCCGCCAAGCGGTTGGCCAAACGGTGAGTTTTGTTCTTGGACTGTTGATCACCGCCATGGAGTGCAATGACGCTCTCATCATGATTTAACAGGCCACAAAGCGCCGTGAACTGTTTAGCGGCGAGATAGTCAGGCTGGGTGTAGGCGCGAATTACGCTCGGTGGAAGATGGGCTGACAGATCAATCTTTTGACCTAGCTCGATCTTTCGCCTCGCACCTTTGAGCCATTCGCCCAGTTCCGGACTCTTCGCGTTAACCCACCGCCAGGGGATCTCCAGCTGTCCCAAGCAATCAAATTTGGGATAGACGCTGGCTTCCCAATCAACGAGCTTGCCATCGTCAAAATCAAATATGGCTTGGAGGGGGTCTCCCAAGAGTCGGCTTGGGAGAAACTCTGCCAGGTTGCAGACCAGATCATGCTGCACGTCTGAGCAGTCCTGGTACTCGTCGACGTAGAGACCTATATAGCTGGAAGACACGGCCTCACGAATGAATCTCTTCCCGAGCAAACGGGAGCAGCACTCATACAACTTATTCCACTGCTTGCTGGTCGGGTTTTCAATTTTCCACCGAGATGCCTTCGGGTACGCCAGACAGAGTCGAAGTGCCCAGCTAGCGATCGTATCGACCTGGAACTGGGAAGCGCGAACGCCCAAGTCCACCATTTTGGTTTTTATGGAATTCACGCCGGCAAAAGTGTGCGTCAGGATAAGCTGCCGGCCACCGGACGCTCGCACTGCCATTGCGATGAGATGAGTCTTTCCAAACCCCGCTGGCGCGATTACATAGCCCTTGGAGGTACAGTCGTTGAGCTTGATTGCGAGGTCTTCAGACACGAAAGCCTTCCCAACTCTACGGCGAGATTTGTTTTACCGAACACGGCATCGTTGAAAGCGGCGCTCACTGCCTTGAACCACAGGTCGCCTCTAGTGGTGTCCTTGAACCACCCCGCGCTCTTTGCTGCAGCACCGATTGCAGTACGTAGCTTGGGACTATCCCGCCACTCGCTGATGTCAGGGTCCAACACGTCCTGATACTGCGATCGCACTTGATCGTATACCGAGTAGAAGAGCTCGACTTGGGCAAGCGTCAAACTGGCAAGTACGGAAGCCCAGGGAAGATCTGCAAAAGCCCGTTCCTCAAGCGAAAGTTTATCGCTCCAGACGTAGGTGGGAATTCCTAACGCCACAAGCCCTGCAGCATCAGCGGCTGAGAACTGCTTCTCAGCATCGCCATCAGCTAGCACCGACACGTCATAGCCAAGCTTTTTGAAGGCAATGGCCATGCCCTTCACTTTGCTGGCTCCCTTGGCGTCCAGCAACGCCACACCGTGATACGACAATGGGTCTTGCCCATTCTCGAGCTGGTGATCGTCAAAGCCCCTTATGAAACCTACCTCGGTAGCGCCTTCACACACGACGACCTTTTTGGCCAAGAATGCTTCAGCGCTGGAGCGAATCTTCCCCTGAACCTCATGCTCTTCGAGGCCCTTCTCGGCAGCAGAGACGATCGTCACGACCCCGCCCTTGCTGTGGACGATATGAAGGTCCTGCACCGTGAGTTCGCGAAGCACCATCGGCGAATGAGTGGTTAGGAAATACTGCCCACGCTTGTCCTCCCTGATGTGCTTGATGAGACGCGTAATGCGATGGGGCTCGAGGCCGAACTCCAACTCATCGAACAACGTTATATGGCCTTCCTCCAGACCCGCTTTCTGGATTCCACACTGAAGCATTCGGCGAGATCCCAGACCTAACTGGCGTAACGGGATTTCGCCGTCATGCAGGGAAAGACCGCCAACTTTCAGGTTGATGGACGCCAAGTCGAGATGGGCGTACAGGGACACCCAAGAGCTTCGCAATCTCTTGTGATTTGGTTGCTGCATTATCGAAGTTTGTCAGGGTGACAGCCCGGTCGACATCGAGCGAACTCCTCGCAGTCCTCGATGCATTGGCCAATAGCTCGCTCAAGCTCTGCGCCGCGGTCAGCTTGGCAAGAGCAGTTCCGTTTGCCCAGGAGAGCTCTCGTTCACTAAATACTCCGATGAGGCCCACGCCGACTTTGTTTCTGTCTGCCTGCTTGAACGGCATTCCGTCAGGATTGCGATCGCACACGACTGTCCACTTCGGCTCCAGGTCCTTTTCGACGGTTAGCCGGGCGGTCAATACGCTTTCAAAATGATCATCTGGCTCGTCATGAAGCTTCTGAGCTGCAGCATCCCAGCCCCGTAGGTGAAGCCCGTACTTATTGAGTGCACAGAAGTCAGCTGCCAAATGCCCGATTGTGATCTCAATGACAATGGGATCAGCGATCTTACATTGGTAAAAATCTGAGTCGCTGAGAGCCAGATTCCACTGGGGATGGAACGTATACCGGATGGCTTCCAGGATTGTGGATTTTGAGGAGTCGCCTTTGCCTATGAGGCACAAGATGTCGGCTGTTGGCACGTTCCAATCAAGCGCTTTCACGCCTCGAAAGTTCTTGATCACGATCTTTCTGATTTTCACCGACCGGTATCCTCTGAACGTCATCTATGAGTGAGGCGAAATCCATTTGTAGCGCCTCGCCGCTCTCAAGGAAAGCTGCGGGAGTGGCCATTCGCCTTACGCATCATAGATGACATCCAGCGAGCCGGGGAGCTCGCCGTACGAATCCGTCGAAGATCGCATTATCCCGCAGGCTTAGGGATACCTATGAGCACAATCCGGGATTTTAGTACTACGCTTCACTGATGCCGGACTGCTTTTAAACAGAGGATGTTGGCGTTGACGCCGAATTGACCCAGCGGCCGATGCCACACTGACCTAACACCAATCGGCAAAAATCCAGCACTGGGAATGTTCCCCGAGTTAGGAGCCTGGGTCAGTGAAGTTTTCGGTAACTGGGTCAATCCTGCTCTGGCGATAACACCTGTTGTCGATCTCTGTTTCTAACGCGGGTCTAACGCCCTTAACGGGCGACCAACACGTCACTGCCTTTTTGTTGAATGCTGCACGGCCATCGATACATCATTTTTGCAAAATTGCATTCCACTGGACCACCCGTTTGCATTTGACCTGGCCCGTCATTTGCTTTTTCTTCACGCGTAATCTTTGCTGATAGCGGTGCATTTTCACCACATAACTCAAGGGCGGAGAGCAGGCTACGCTTGGCTTGGACCCTCCGTCCGTTCGCTTGCGGAGCCTCTATGAACAAACATGCATTTGCAAGATCGGTGGTGATGGCGGCAGCACTCACATTAGGTGGCTGCTCTGTGAAGGTGCTCGAAGCTGACAAACGGATCGTTTCCTTCACGACTAAGCAAGAATAGATTGGACAAGAATGGAAAGAGTTCAAAGTAATTTGCCCCGAAGCTAGCCCAGACGCTCTTACGCTAATTGCAGGAAGCATTAGCGGGGAAACACAAGCGGGTGTGAATCTTGCCGCTGCATACTCTGAGAGCGGATCAAACATTGGACTCCGCACACATACCATTCAGATACTTCGCGACCAGCTATATTCAATCTGCCAAGGCTATGCCAACAGAGGACTGTCTGCATTTGCATATCAATCATTGCTGGCGCGCAATCAGCGAAATACAATTATTCTCATGACAATAGAACAGCTAACCGGGATCCTTAAAACCCCAGAGGTTAATATAACTACGAACGCAACGGCTGATGCGGCGTCGCTTACTAGGCAATCTGATGAAATCGAAGCGCTTAAAGAAAAATATAAGGCCATGGATAAGACTTCAGAAGAAGGAAAAAATACCGAAAAAAATATTGCCACGCTGGAGGAGCAATTAAAAAACGCACGAGGGTCAGCAGCCAAGGCATCTGGAACAGTGAAATCTGTTCAACAACAGAGTAATCCCGCTCTCGACCCTGCAAGCGTTGCTGTGGTAGTGAATGCCGTGAGAGAACTTGCTATGAGTGTTACCAAGGACGGCGCGAGCGAGGATAATTTAATGACATGTATGCAGCAATTGCAAACTACTCGCACAACACCTGGATCAACCATCTCACCCGCAGCACTAGAGAAAGCCTGTTCAGACTTGGTTATTGCGATGTCTAGCAAGGCTGAAAAATTACAGCAACTTGGAGCCAAAGCTGCAAACGAAGCTATACTAGGTAAGCCGGCAGCAACAAGCAGTGCTGCAATGTACAAAATTCTATCTGATCAACAGTAATTAAATAGTTAAATCACCGATAAACTCCTTAAAATATAAGGCTCTGGGGACCTTCTTTTTCGCCACTTTTGATACGGGCACAGCAGCGACGTCCGGCTGGATTTCTTCTACGGGGGCGGTGCTCACCGGCGCAGATATTTCAGCGTTGCCGAACAACGCTTGGCGCATCTCTTCTTCGGTCCATTCTTCGTTCATGCTGCTTCTCAAGGGCCTGATCACTAAACCAGCGCAATTCTTGTCGGCGCCGATGCCGAGGTAACCCAGTTGCCGAGATTTCACTGCCCCATTCTAACTCCCGTGACTCATTGCCTGTGCTGGATTTTTGCAGGTTTGGAGATGGGGCAGTCTTGCGTCGTCAACTGGGCCAATCCGGGGGCAGCGCCAACAAGACCGTGAAATCTTGGCTCGCCGAGATGCGATATACTCGCATGTCAGAGAGCGAAAACCAGAACGATGGTCAGGTAACACACGTAACTGGAATCCAACCGGGACGGTGTATCTAAACCCTGAAAGAGAGCTGACCATGGTCGTAAAGGTCGCTTAGCACGACGGTGGGCACCACCTTGAAAAAAGCCGCTCCAGCCCTTGAGGCCTTTCTTGAAGCACTCTTGTAAAGAAACCCATTCTTGTTCTGCGGCCTCCAGCGTGGTGGCTTTCCAAATTAGCTATAAACTGCTTAATTGCGTTCGGCTTGAGCTTTGAGGCATCACTGACTTATATTTACCATTAATTTCTATGGGCGCTTTACAGATGAAAATCGAGATAGAGCAATTACCGTTCGATACAGACTGGCTGGTAAAGCTGGGCACTTGCGTTGTGCGTTTTCGCAACAAGCGTCAAGCGCTTGTATTTGTTGAGCAACTGCAAGTGCGACTCGACGCGCCACATAATCTTCCAGCAAGCTACTCCGAGACATCAAAAGATTGCGTCCCCGGCACTCAGGGTCAAGATCTGCATTGAGCGGTGTCGGTATATCCTAATGTCCGATTTCTATATCTTCAGACCATGTTACTTATTGGCCGTTCACGTGTTGTGATTTGAGTTTTCCATCAAAGCACTGTGCCAAGATACCTATGTCCACATCCGAGAGCTTGCCGGCCAGGAAGCGTACTTTCAGCCAAGACGTCAGGTAGGCATAGCGCGCCTGGGCCAGATTGCGTAGCGCATCGTAATAGCGCTGCTCAGCATCCAGAATATCGGAGTTGACGCGCTCCCCGCCCGCAACGCTTTTTTTCATCGCCACGGTCAATTCCTGAGCCGAGTTTACGGCAAGCTGAAACGCTCGCATTTTGGCAAAGCTACTGTTGTACAGATTGAATTGCTTGCGCAAATCATTCATCACCTCATTGAGCTTGGCGTCATTCTCATAGCGCAGCCGGCCACTGTTGTCGACGGCTTGTCCCACCGCCGCCGATACACCACCACCGGCAAAGATCGGTACGCTGACCTGAATACCCACACTGTTAGTGACGTAGCGCTGATCATAAGTGGACTCCGAACTCGATTTCTGGCGCCCCGCCGTCGCATAGAGACTGACCTTGGGCAAGTGGCCGGCACGCGCCTGTTCGATCTGCTCGTCTGCGGCATCCAATGCGTAGCGCAACGAGGCCAGCTCCGGATTGTTGAGCAGCGCAATGTCGCGCCAAGCCTCAAAACTGTTGAGCTCCAACGGCAGCAATTCGAACGTCTCGGCCAGAGGTGCAAGGTCCTGGGTAGTCAGCGGTTGTCCGACCATAGCGATCAGATCTCTCATCGCTGCATCAGCATTATCCTGCGCCTCGATCTCTTGGGCCTGCGCCAGATCGTAACGGGCCTGCGTCTCCAACATATCGGTGCGGGTGCCTTCACCCACTTGCAAACGCCGTCCATTGAGCTTCATCTGCTCAGCAAAGGCACGCTTCTGGGCCTGGGCCAGTTCGATCTGATCATTGGCATACAGTGCCTCGGTATAGGCTTGAGTGACGCGTACCGCAAGTTCCTGGCTGCGACTGCGAAAGCGGGCGTCGGCATGGTGCGCCTGGGCCACACCCCGGTAGTAACGCGAGATCGCTTCATAGTCGATAATCGGTTGCTCAAGCGTCAACGAAGACGAATAACTACGGTAGCTTCGATCGGTTGTGGTTGACCCGAAAAAACCAGGCTGGGTGACTTCGGATTCATTACGGCCGCTTTGGTACTGGAGCGACAATTTCGGCAGCAGCGCAGCCCGGCCGATCGCTCGCTCCCCAAGACCCGCATCACGCTCCTTCATCGCAGCGTGGTAAGTGGGGTCGTACTCCAAAGCCAACCCGTAGACCTCCATCAGGCCTGTCGCGTGGTTACTCGCCTGGCTTTCGAGGCAGAACATGGCAAGCGCCAGAACCGTCCAACACCATCTGCCGCTAACGCCTATCCTGTCAGTCATTAACGCTCCCGAATACTTTCACTGCCGTACTGCATCAGGGGATCGAGGAAATACTCAATCACTCGACGCCTGCCTGTCTTGATCTCAGCAGTCACGGCCATGCCTGGCGTTAAACGAATGTCGGCGCCTTTGACGGTAATGCTTGAGCGCGCCATGGCGACCCGCATGGAGTAGATCAGGCCGCGTTTTTCGTCATTGATCGCGTCGCTGGAGACCGAGGTCACGGTGCCCGGCACGATGCCGTATTTGGTGTAGGGGAAGGTCTCGATCTTGACCTCGGCTTCCTGCCCAGGCAGCACGAAGCCGACATCTTTGTTC
>LNAP01003363.1_pt1 | contig 25599 bp, 38 predicted proteins | sample 602601 | NCBI WGS metagenome assembly LNAP01 (sample SAMN02440304, study PRJNA202911) | soil metagenome | biome: Subtropical and temperate rainforests or woodlands; isolation source: soil samples (1 kg each in a 20% v/v slurry with milli Q water) were... ...
CGGCCTTCTCGGCGTCGCCGTAGAACAGCTCGTAGAAGTCGCCCATCCGGTAGAACAGCAGGGTGTCCGGGTGGTCGGCCTTCAGGCGCAGGTACTGGGCCATCATGGGCGTATGCGCCGAGAAGTCGCCCTTCGCAACCTGTTGATCCAACGGCTTTTTCGGCGCTAGGTTGTTGATCTGATTGGAGTTTGTGGCGTCTGCCTCTGTCATGGTCCGCTTGTCTGCGCTTGTGCTCGCGGCGCTACACTTGCGCCGACAGCGTAGGTTTTTAGCCCTGTGATTTCGGAAGTTACGCCGAGCGGCGAGCTGGTCATCAGGAAACCTACGCCGGGGCGTAGGCCATGGGATTCGATGCACGTGCGGCGAAGCTGCTGCAGCCCGGCGACCACATTATGGTGGACGGGTGTCCGGGCCTGCGCCTGGTGGCCACCGCCACGCGGCGCACCTGGACGTATCGGTACAAGTCACCTGTCGATGGGCGGATGCGCCAAGTTGCGATCGGCCCCTGGCCGGCTACCAGTCCGGCCGCTGCCACGGTGGCGTGGGAAGCGCTCCGCCAGCGCCGCGACGCCGGCGAAGATCCGGCGCAGGCCAAGCGCGAGGCCGTCGCCGTGCCGGCGGCCGCCAAGCGTGCAGACGGCTACACCGTGCGACAGCTCGTCGACGAGTACCTGGCGGGCCACGTCGACCAGCATCGCGCAGCGAAGGGCGCCAAGGAGGTGCGGCGCATCATGGACAAGCAACTGCTCGAGCTGGGCAGCATGCGACCGGCAGCAGTCACCCGGGCCGTGGCGTTCGACTTCCTCGAGAGGCGCGCCGGCACGCCGGTGCAGACGGCGGCGTTGAAGCAGGAACTCGGCGCCGCGTGGGACTACGCGCTCGACGCCGGCCGGCTGCCCGAGTCCGTGCCGAACTGGTGGCGACTGGTCATGCGCGGCCGTTTGCGCAGCAAGGGGCGCGTGGTCGAGGGCAAGCACATCGGCAGCGGCAAGCGCGTGCTGAGCGACGCCGAGGCGGGCATGCTGATCCGCTGGCTGCCGAACTTCCCTCGCTTGGCAGAGGATGCGCTCACGCTGTACCTGTGGACCGCGACCCGCGGCACCGAGATCCTGACGATGGAGGTGGGCGAGATCTCCGAGGAGGTCGACGGCTGGTGGTGGACCGTCCCGAAGGCCAAGACGAAGAACAAGAACAACCCGCTGGCCACCGACCTGCGCGTACCGCTGGTGGGCCGTGCCCTGGCGATCGTGCGCCGGCGTCTGCAGGTGTCACCGAAGGGCTATCTGTTCCCGTCGACCGGGAAGTTCGGCCACGTCGAGCAGAAGACGATCGGCGTGGCGGTGCATTACCGCATGCCGCACTCGCAGACGCACAAGCACCTCGAGCGCGCCAGGCTGCCGGTCATCGGCTGGGCGCCGCACGATCTGCGCCGCACCTCCCGCACGCTGCTGGCCGCCATGGGCTGCCCCGACAGCGTGGCCGAAGCCATCCTCGGGCACGTGCAGCCGGGCATCCTGGGGGTCTACAACCGCCACGGCTACGACAAGGAGCGCCGGCAGTGGCTGGCCGCGCTCGACGTCAAGCTCGAGGCGCTGGCGGCGTCCTAGCGTCGATCTGGCGACGCGCGCCCGTGTTCTTGGGTGGCAGGTTCTCCGACACTGGCCGGGCCTCGGCCCACTCCCGCAGCTCGCGCACCAGCCAAGCCACGCGCTTGCCCGACACCGAGCGCGGCTTCGGCAGCTCGCCCTCTCTCACCAGCTTCTCGAGCGTCGATTCGGAGATGGCCAGGAACGCCGCGGCGTCGGTCTTCTCGAGGTAGGCGGGCTCGATGGCGATCGCGCTCAAAGCAGTCTCCCTTGCACGCCTTCGATGCGCGCGACAGCGTCGGTGGCGGCCTTCATCGCCACCAGGTACTCGGGCGTCGGCCGCTTCGTGACTTCCTGGCCAGGCCGGTAATGCCGCCAGATCTCGGTCTTGTTCACCTGGGGCACCATGGCCCAATGGCGGCCGCACATCAGGTGCTTCGGCGGGCAGGGCTTGCTGCAGCCCTCGGCGTGGCAGGTGTGGGTCACGGCGTCTGTTCTCCTTGGCACTCAGGGCACGGCAGCAGGTAGTCGGTGTATGGGTCGCGTCCATCGTCGCGGCACCGCTCGCACGTGAAGTCTTCTTCGCCGTACTCATCAGGGTCGCCCAGCAGGTCAGAGCCGTCGTCGAGGTCGGCGCCTTCCATCCAGGCCGCACGGGCCTCGATCTCGGCGCACTCCTCGGCCGCCTCCTCGGGGCTGATGTCGGCGCGCAGCTGCTCGCGCCGCAGTTTCTCCATGTCGGCTTCGTGCGCCAGGTCGCGTTCGGGCTCGCTCATGGGTTGTCCCACCTTCCGTCGGCTCGTGGGTTGGTGCCCTCGGGCATTACTACAGTGATCCAGCCGGATCGGCGGGCGTCCGCAGCTTCGTCCAGCGCTGATGCCAACGGCTGCGGCGGAGAGTTCCACCACCAATCTGGCGGCACTTCGCCGCAGCCGAGGTCTATCCAAACCTGGAAAAGACCTGGCGCGACTTCTTCGTCCTGCTCTTGGCGGACCATGTCGGTGACGGCGTTCATCGCGGTGCCTCCAGGTTGATTGCGCCGAGCACGTCGTCGGGGATCTCGAACAGGCCTTGCGAGCCGCGCCAGGGCAGCGGCGTGGCCAAGCGTCGGACATTGGTCAGCACCCAGCAGACCGGCCCGAAGCAGTGCGCGCGATCGCGCAGCTGGGGGAAGCGCTTGTCGAGCAGGCCCGCGTGGATCGTGCTCGCCTGCTGGCAGGCCTCGAGCTGGGCGATGGCCACCACGGCGCCAAACACCAGCGGATCGCCGGCAGCGGCCGCGGCCGCTTCATCGTCGCCAGTGAGCCAGCGCCGGCTCTTCCCCGCATGGATGGCCAGCGGCCCGCGATAGTTGGTCGACCAGGTGCGGTTCTCGACGTGCTTCTCGCCGATCATGATTAGGCGCGGGTAGGGCTGGCAGATCGTGAGCGCTTTCATGCTGCCATGCCCTCACCAGTCAACGAAGCTTCGTGCTCACGCGCAACGCACGACTGGCACACATCGCCAATGTCTTCGACGTACTGCCGAGTCAACCGGACACCGCACTGAGCACAACGATAGAAAGGCGCAGTCGACTCGACGTCGACCACGCGGCCGCCGGCGGCGCGCGTCTGCTGCACGGCCTTGTCGACCGCACGCGTGTACTCGCCGAAGCTGAGATTGCGCACCTGGTGGTTGTGCAGGTCCAGCAGCAGGTCGAGCAGATCTCGTTCCTCGTAGTAGAGCGCCGGCGCGTGCCAGGTTGCCGACGCCATGGCACGCTGTCGGATGCCCTGCAGGGCGCGGTCGATCTCCTGCAGGTGGCCACCCAGCCCGCGCACCACGCCGAGGCTTTCGATGGCGTCGCCCACGTTCACGGCCGACACGGCGAACTGCCAGTCGAATTCGGTGCCGACGCCCTGACGCAGTGCTGCCACGGCCGCGCGCAGCGGCGCCATGACGGGTTCCCGCTCGACGTCGGACAGCTTCGTAATCTTGGCGATCGCGCGGCCGATCGGGTTCGCATTGATGACCCTGCGCTGGCGGGGTTTGCGGCCGTGGCTCACCGCTCCACCTCCCCGGCTCCGCTGGGGAGAGCGCCGCAGACGTCGAGCAGCATCATCGACATGTTCGCTACGTCGGCCGAGTGCTCCTGAATGGCTGGCGTGTCGTCGTTCAGAGCGGCCTTCTGCAGCTTGGCGGCGTGGTGCCAGATCTCAAGCATGGCCGTTTCGCGTGACATCGACAGCCATCCCGGGCGGTCGCCTTTCCCGCTGTTCGCACGCAGCTCGCGTTCCATGAGGGCGAGAAACGGGCGCAGCACCAAGTCGTATTTGCCGCCGGTCATAGGCACGGCCGCTGGAGGTGTGAGGCGCTCGACGATCATCGCCTCCAGCACATCAGCGTTGATGCAGATCGTGTCCTTGTGGTGCGGGTCAGCGGGGTCAGTCTCCGCAACATCGCGGACGATCAATGTGGCGATATCTTTCGCGTTCATTCTTCGTCGTCCCAAAACAAGATCATGGCCAGGCCAAAGCCGATGGCCAGCACTGCACCTACAGCCACGAAAGGCGATGCGACGGCGGCGACCAGGTATCTGCCGGCGCGCTTCATGCCACCACCTGCAGCATGTCGGTGTCGAACTCGACGATCTTTGAGGCCTTGCCGCCGCGACCTGGGAACTTCACCTGCCAGCGGGCTTTGCCGACCACCTGGCCACTTACCGTGCCTTCCTTGCCTGCGTGCTCGCCACCGGTGCCGGCTAGCGTTTCCTTGACCTTCACCCTAGTGCCGATGTCGAGTGGCAACTTTGCGGGCGGCGTGTTGGGGAACGGCCACAGCGCCGCGGCGAGCACCTTCAGGCTGCTGGCCCTGAAAATGTTGTTTCCAGTTGCGCCAAAGTCGACGTGATACCTGCCCGTGCTGATGGCCTTGGTGACCACGCCCTCCATGCCGTGGTGCAGATCGCCCTCGAGGTCGATGGCGACGCGGTCGCCGACCTGGATTTGTGGCGCTGCCTTCGCGATCGCCGGCGCGGCAGGTGCCGCGCCTTCCTCTTCGGATGCGCCGCCAGGCGCCTGGTCATTGCCCCCCGCGGCGACAGCCGCGCCCTCTTCAGGCTCTGCGCCGCCAGGCGCCTGGTTCTGGCTCTCCTCTAGCGCCTGCAGCTGCTCAGCGATTTGCGCCTGGACCTCCGCGGCCGAAGGCTTGCGCGCGCGTACCTTCTGCGCCGCAGGCGGGGCGGTTAATTTTTTTGCGCTCTGGCCCTTCATCTTCGCCGCCGCGCTCTTCTCGGCCTTCGCCAGCTCAGCTGCGCGCTCGTCGCTCTCGATGGCACGCTTCGTCTCGGCCTGGATTGCGTCGACGTCGACGCCTGCCAACTTGATGATTTCCCACGTGGGGTGCCGCGGCTCGGTGCGGTTGCGCTGCTCGGTGGTCCAGGGCGACGGGTAGCAATCCTCCGAGTCGTGCAGCAGCCACCGCACGAACACCTCCGGCATTGCGCTATCGGGCAGCGTGTTCAGGCGATGGAGCACGTCGGCGGTGTTGAATCCAGTGCCGAGGTCGAGCGCAGGGCCGAAGGGTCCCTCATCGGCCATTTCGAAGTGGTTCACAAGGAACGCTCGGAGCAGGCTGGCGGGGATCTCACCGGTCCTGCCCTTGAAATGCGCATCGGTCCTGCGCAGCGTCTCTTCCTGCCACCGGTTGTTGTAGTCGCGTCGCTCCTCGATCGGGCGATCAGTCTCGGTCGGCTTCTCGGCGCGAGGCGCTGCCGCGATCTTCCCGCTGTCCTTCAGCAGCTTCGTCACCTTGCTGGTCGGCAGTACTTCGATCAGCTCGCCCTTCTTGTGAGGGTTCTGCATGATGATGGGCTGGGGCATGTCCTTGCCCAGCACCGTCTTCAGCAGCTTCGAACCGCCGACGCGGGGGTCGGGGCGATCGACGCGGGTGTATCCATCGATCTTGCTGTGCTCCCACTCCCACAGCTTCTTGGCTTCCTTCTCCAGGATCACCTGCTGACCCTTTGCCTTGGCCTGCGCGATCACGATGGCCTCATGCGCGGCCGACTTCGAGTGAAAGCAGGCAGGGTCGATGCACACGTCGGCACTGTCCACGTCGGCGAACAGATCGGGCGATGCGCCGGTGCGCTTCGGGCACTGGTCGCAGCTGCCTGCCTCGGGCACCAGGCTGGCGTCGGTGATCTTGAATCGCGCGGCGTCGAGCTTGAGCATGATGTTCTGCTGCGCCCACATCTGGAACGTGCGAACCGACGCCACGTCGCCGCGCCAGTCCTCGCGCGTCGCCTCGGTGAGCGCCTTCAGCTGCAGCTTGGTATCGGGGCAGCGCGCGATGATGAGCGCGCGGCTCATGTCGAGCTTTCCCTCGAGGAAGGCATCGCGCGCGGCCTGCGCCAAGTCGAGCAGCTTGATGCGCTGGTACACGTAGCTGCGGCTCTTGCCGATCTTGGCGCCGATGTCGTCTTTCGTGATGCCGGTGGCGTCGCACAGACGCTGGTAGCCCTCGGCCTCTTCCATCGGGTGCAGGTCGTCGCGCTGCAGGTTCTCGACGATCTGCAGCTCGAGCACCTTGTCGTCGGTCATCGACGTGATGAGCACCGGGATCGTCGCCATGCCGGCCAACTGGCTCGCCCGATAGCGCCGCTCGCCGGCGATGATCTCGTGCGTGGGCAAGGGGTCGCCCTTGCGCCGATCCTGGAACGTCTCGCCGACGCGGCTGCCTGGCAGCGGACGCACCAGCACCGGCTGATGCACGCCGCTGGCCTTGATGCTCTCTGTCAGCTCGGCCAGGCGCGCTGGGTGGAAGTGCCGCCGAGGGTTGGTAAGGCTCGCGACGATGGCACTGAGCGGCAGGCTCGCCAGGATGCTGCCGGCGGGCGCCACGGCGCCGGCAGCGGCCGGTGCCTTGTCGGCACCACGGCTACGCATGGTGCGCATGCACTGCCTGCAGTGACGCTGCAGGCCGTCCGCGTTGCTGGCATTCCCGGCGAACGCGTCGCGCGGCTTCGTTGTCTTGCAGTGCGTGCAGGTCTTCTGCTCGACGCTGGCTGGCGTAGTAGCTGACATGTGGGCTCCTGCGGCTAGGCCGCGGTGGGGAAGGGAGAGGGGGAAGGAGGGGCGAGGCGGGCGAGCGCGTCGCCGATGAGCGCCGCGACGATCAGGGTCTGGCGCTCGAGCTGGGCAAATGTCGTGGCCAGCGCCTGGGCGGTGTCGATCGCGCGCTGCAGGTCGGCTGCGGCGTCAGTCTTCGGCGTGGCCGGGCGCTCGGCTGGCTGCTCGATGGGCCACCAGCGTCGGCCCTGGTTGTCCAGGTTGACGGCGTCGACCGAGCCCGTCGTGAGAACGTAGGTAGGCGCAGGCCTCTCGGGCATGACGTAGTCGGGCAGGGAGATGAATGGCTTGCGGCCGCCCTCATGACGCACCAGAGCGCCGTGCGCAAAAGCAAACTCGAGCTGATGCGCGATGTTCTTGGACGACACGCCAAGGCGCTCGCCGATGTCCACGAACGAAAGGTGTCCGCCTTCCTCTCGAAGCACCTGGAGCACGCGATATGCGACGCTGCCGCGGCGGGGCTTGTAGGCTTCCGTCGCGAGCGCTTTTGCGACAGCGGGTGGGGGCGCCGGTGGCGGCGGCGGTGCCACCCGGTGCTGCAGCGGCACCGGCTTCGGCTTCTTCGAGGAGGGCAGGGACACGCGGGCGCCGCTTGGCACCACCTGCCGATCGCCCATGCGGCTCGGCAGGGCGAGCGCGTCGTAGGCGCCAGGGCGTGCCGATCGCGTCTCCAGCTCGGCGCCGGTGTACGTCTCGTGCGAGATGGGCCGGCGCGGGCCGGCGACGGTGGGCTCGGTCACAGCGGCCCTACCTTGAAGCCCTTGGCGCCATTCGCATACAGCGATGTAAAGTGAGCGCGGATATCTTCGATCGCTTCGGCCGAGAGCGGTTGATCGTTGGACCCGGCGGTGTTTGGGAGTTCGCGGCCGATGGCCTGGCGTGCCTGGCGGGCGATCTCGAGTGGCACTACCCAGCCGAACACCTCGGGGTTGATCAGATCCATGGCCAGGGCCAGGGCGGGCACCTGGGCCGCGTCGTAGACCACGTGCGCGCCGCGCTTGAACGAGGTTCCGAGCAGCTCCATGGCCAGGGCCTCCGCCGGCGTTACGCTGCGGCCGACGACGGGCTTGTCGGCATTGGTGCACACGCTGACGTGCGCGTGCGGCAGGTCGGAAATGGTGATGGTGATGGATGCCATCAGGACGGCTTTCCGTCGAGCAAGCGCAGCGCGAACGCATTCGCCTCTTCATGGAGCCCCTGGAGCATGTGCATGCCGGCCTCCTCGCTGGTGCGCGCGCTGGCGATATCCAGCGGGATGCCGAGCACCGCAGCGGCGCCCGCATAGAACGCCATCTGCATCTCCCGACGCTGGATGTCCGGGGCATCTCGGTGGATCGCGATCGCGGAGAACGCATCCCACGCGCCGGCAATGGTGTTTGCCGAGTTCATCGACGTGCACCTGCGGTGGTGGTCTTGCTGCGGCGTTCGGCGCGTTCGCGGGCACGGCGTTGTTGCCGGTTCATCCCGCTGTACTCGGCGGCGATCGTGGTGGGGCGATGCTCCTGCTCGTCGGCGTGCAGCGCGTCGATGAACTTTTGGCGACGCTGCTCCTGCTCGTCGACCAGGGCGCCTACGAACTTGCGACCGTCGATCGAGTCCGAGAGCAAGCGATTGATCATTTCCATGTCGGTCTTTCAGGTAGGAGGAATGACGGCCACCGACTGCACGCGCGGAAACGTCACGCGTCGGTCGACCAGGGTGGTGCGAAAGGTGATGTGGGTGCCGCGCTTCAGGGTCGCGGCGAGCGCCTCCGCTTCCTTGCGGCGGGCTTCGGTGAAAACCTGCTCGGCGTGGATGCGCTGGTGGAAGGGGTCGTCGCCGATCGGCGCCACGTCGAGACACAGCACGGGCCGCACCTGGGTGCCGTGGTCGACCAGCTTGTTGCTGACGACGGCGTGGCTCACCAGGCGGCCGCGGAACTCCATGACCAGGTCACCCTGTGCGGCCTGCGCCGGCTCAGGCTCGGGCGCGCCGAACATGTCCGGTTCCTGTGCACACGTCTGCACAGCCGCCGCGGTCACTTTGTGCCTCCAGGCATGGGCAGGGCCGAGAGCGTGTAGGCGACCAGCAGCAGCGAGAAGATCGCCAGCACGCAGGCGCCGAGCAGCTTCTTCGCCAAGCTGACGGCCTTCGGCTCGGGCGGCGCCTGGTGAGCCTTGCGCATCTTCTCCGCGAACTCCAGTTGCTCGCTGTGGTGTTTGAGCATCCATTCGCGCGTGGCGGGGTCGATGTCGTGCTTCATGCCAGGCGACTCAAGAGGTAGGCGGCGAGCGCGCACAGGGCGAAGGCGATCGACGTGCGGGCATACGCCGGCAGGTATTCGTCGTTGTCGCGCTCGAAGTGCAGCAGATCGTGGCGAGCCTGCCGCTGTGCGTGGAAGTGCGCCTTGATGCGCTCCACGTCTTCACGGTGGCGGCGGCCAAGGGCTTCGGTCAGGGCGGGCGGGAGTTCGCGCGGCATGGCTTACTCCTGCGGGCCGGCGTCGGCCAAGTGGGCGCGCTCGACGTCGCGAGCGGCTGCACCGGTGGCTTGCTCGGCTTCGAGTTCGGTGGGGCCGTCGAGCAGGTGGCTGGCACCGACGGCGAGGGCGATGATGGCGGCGATGAGCCAGCGGGCGGCGAGGGCGTTGATCACGCTGCGCTCCTGACAGCATTGGCGCCGACGGCGCGCAGGCACTGGGCCTCGGTCTGTGCAGCCGCGATCAATGCTTCACAGGCACGCAGTCGCTCGTGCTTGTTACGTGCGACCGCGAGGGCGGTGTTGGCTTCGTCGATCGTCAGCGTGGCGTGTGCTTCGGCTGGGGGGCTGCCGAAGCAAATGCCGGCCATGTCGACGCCGGCGCGACCCAGCGCATCCCGGCAGTTGCCGGTGAGCATCCAGGGGTCGACCTGGATCGTGCTCGGGGTCGGTTGGTAAGGGCGCCGAATGGTGACCATCACCAGGCGCTGTCCCTTGCGGGGGCGCTCGACCTCGGCGGAGAGCAGCTCGTCGCGGTACTGATGCGGGATCCCACCGCCGTTGATGGCGGTGCTCATCGCGACACCTCGACTTTGCTGGCAAGCCCGCCGATGCCGTCGAGCCAGTAGTCCAGCTCCATTCGCAGCTGAGCGCGATGCTCGTTCAGCGCCTGGTAGAGGAAGCAGCTTTCGACCGAGTCGCGGGACTTCGCATAGAGCCGCTGCCCAGCCTGGCGCTCGGCCAGCGAGCGGAGGAAGGCCGCGCGCCAGAAGCCCGGGTCGTTCATGGGCGGCAGATCAGGGAACTGCAGCTTCGGCTCGCGCTTCGGCCGTGCGTTGATCGGCCGTTGGCCTGGCGGGCGGTTCGCGGGCGGCGGGCGCCGCACGGATGGCGGCTGGATCGGTGCGCTGGTAGGCGCGGGTTGCGAGGGTGCTGGCATTTCGGCCTCCGTCGTTGCGACGAGGCCGATATTACCTGCGGGTAAGTTTTTTAGTCAATACCCATGGGTAATATAATCGATAGACCGCAGGGGACCCGGGGAACCAGATCAGGGGAAAAGCGGGAACTGGTAGATGCGAGCGGTGGTCACTTTCGCTTGCGGGCCGGTGACTCCCCCGCACGCTCCCACTTGGTCACGGCGATGTCGAGCAAGTTGTCGATGTCGCGGATTGCATCGGAGCCGGTCTTAGGGCCAAGCATGCTTTTCAGGTCCATCAGCCTTTGATACGTGACCGTCGGAAAAGGCCAACTGATGGCGGGCCGCTTCGAACCAAGGGAGTGCAACGAAGCGCCTGCAGGCACTGAGTCGTCAATGAGGGAGCGTTGTGCGCTTGCCGCGCTCGGCTTCGTGCCAAGGGGAAGATCGAACCAGCCGCGAGAGAGTGAGAAGGCGGCCTCGATGACTTCTAGCATGTCATCACCGATACGCTTTTTGCCCGGCTTCCCCTCTTCGTAGAGCATCCGAGCCACATAGCTGTCAGACCTCGCAATCCTTTCGGCAAGGCGTGCGATTTTTCCGTCGCACTGCCACTCCTTGAGTTCAAGCAGTCGGCGGCGACGATGTTCGTATTTGTCCATTGGCCGCGATTCTTCTGCCTGATTACCAGTGGGTAAATTCCCCGTGGGTATTGATTTATCCTTACCCATGGGTACACTTCCGGTATGGAAGAACTTCGCGCTTTTCTCAACTCCCTCCCCACCATGGAGCAAGCGGAGTTCGCTCGGCGGTGCGGCACCAGCATTGGTTACCTTCGAAAGGCCATCAGCAAAGGGACGGCGCTCAGTGAGGGACTCTGCATCAACATCGAGCGAGAGTCTCGCCAGCGTGTTCGCTGTGAGGCGCTGCGGCCGACCGGAGTCGATTGGGCGTATATCCGCAGCGCGCCGGCGCCCGAGGTGGCCGACGCTCAGCGCAACGGCGCGCCCGCTCTGCTCGGCGCGGCCGCCTGACATGGTCACAGCACGTTTCGCTGTCGAGCCAATTGCGAGGACGGTTCCCTGATGACCAGATCCTGCCCCAACAACGGGCAAAACCCTTTTCAATCCCGCCGCCGCGACATCCGGCGCGCTGCTTTGCCATTTGCTGTCTCCTCCACGGTCGCGCGCAGGCAAGCGCGCGGCCCTTGGTGCGACGGGGCGGCGGGGTTCTTTGTGTTGTTGTGCCATGGCGGCAGTGTCGGCACGTGGCCGCAGCTTGCCTATGGCGTTCTTTCTTCAGGGTGGATATGAACATTCTTGACACGGTGCGGCGCCAGGTGCGCAGCTATCCCGGCGGCATCGAGGCGGTAGCCCTGCGCCTCGGTAAATCGGCTTCGACGTTCGACAAGGAACTTCGCGGCGCGCCGGGCTTCAAGCTCGGCGCCGACGATGCCGCCGAGGTTTCGGTGATGTGCCTCGAGCTGGGCACCGAGCACGCCATGGCCTACGTGACCGCGCTCGCCGCTCGCACGGGCTTCATGCTCGTGCCGCTGCCGATCGGCGTCGACCTGGCCACCGACGATTGCATGCGGGCCGTCGCGGAGACGTCGAAGGAGGCGGCCGAGCTGATCGGCGACGTCGTCGCCGCACTGGCCGACGGCAAGGTCAATGACAACGAGCTCGCAAAGGTCGACCGGGCCAGTGGCGAGCTGGTCGCAGCGATCCAGGCCATGCGGCGCGTGATGGCTGAGCGCAACAGGGCGAGCAAACCGGCGGCTGCGGAATGAGGCCGGTCGGTGAAGTACGCCAGGCACTGTTCGATGCAGCCTTGGCTCTGAGCACCCCTGAACGCTCGCCCACGCTCCTCGAGCTGGCGAAGGAATCACAGGTCGGCTTCATGGCTGCCAGGCGCACGGTCGACAACATGCGCCGAGCCGGCGTGCTGGTCGTGGTGCGCACGCGCCGCGTCGAGTACCGAAACCGCCCGGTGGCCGAGTACTGCACGCAGCCGCGGCTCGATGCGATGGGCGTGCAGCGCGTGCCGCTTCGTGAGCTGTTCGCCAGCTGGCAGACGCCGATCGTCTGATAAATGGCTGAGCACTCCAAGGACCTGCCGAAGATCGACTTCGCAGCGCTCAATGCTGCGCTGCTGCACCAGATCGTCCAACTGCTGGGCGAGTGGCTGCCGAAAGGCAATATCGGTGACGGCAGCAGCGAGTACGTCGCGCACAGTGTGTGGCGCACCGAGAAGACACCGAGCCTCAAGGTGTCGGTGTCGGGGATCAACATGGGCAAGTGGTCCGACTTCGGTGGCGACCAGCGCGGCAAAGACCTGATATCGCTGTACGCCGCGATCCACGGCATGGAGATGGGCGCGGCCGCGGTCGAGCTGGCACATCAGCACGGGCTGGAGCGCGTCGCGAACGTGGTGTCGCGTCGGCCCGGCGACATGCCGGCACGGCCGCCTCCACCTCCGGCTCCGCCGCGCGAGCCGGCTGAAGAGAAGGATGCGGAGAAGTGGGATGCGCAGCCCTGCGCGCCTTCGCACGCACATCCCGCGATCTTCGCCAACGATTTTCGCAAGGACCCGCCCGAGCACGTTGCACGCTATGTCCGCGACGGCGTCTTGTATGGGTACGTGGCGCGCTTCATCAAGAGCGACGGCCGCAAGCTGACGCTCCCCTATGTGTGGGCGACCAGCAAGAAGGACGGATCGAGCAAATGGGTCTGGAAGACCTGGCCCGAGCCGCGCCCGCTCTTCTTTCCTAGTGCGGCTTCGCCGGGCCAGAGGACGGTGGTGTTGGTCGAGGGCGAGAAGAAGGCCGACGTGCTGCATGGGACCCTGCAGGCCGGGGCGCCCGACGTGTATTGCGTCGCGAGTTGGCAAGGTGGCGCCAATGGCTGGAAGAAGGCCGATTGGTCGTGGCTCGCAGGTTGCCATGTGCTGCTATGGCCGGATTGCGACAGCAAGCGCGAGAAGTTGACGAAGAAGGAAGAAGCCGATTGCGTCGATGATGCCGCGCTCGCTGCAGCGCGCGCTGCGAAGCCGTTGCTTCCGCCTGAGAAGCAAGTCGGCATGGCTGCGATGCTCGGCATCGGTGCGCGCCTGCGGGACGAGCACGCGTGTACGGTGCAGATACTGCCTATCCCCGCGCCTGGCGAAGTTGTCGACGGCTGGGATTGTGCTGATGCGATCAACGCCGACGGATGGGGCTTCGACCGTGTGATGGGCTTCTTTGGACAGGCGCAACCTTTGATTGCGCCTGCCGTTCCGCCATCGGCTCCGCAGGCATCCGCAGGTGGTGGTGGTGGTGGTGGTGGAAAAAAAATCGATCGCCCCGCTGACGCCAGGGAAGATGATGGCGAGCGGCCCTGGTGGCTGAAGCCGTACTGGGATGCCGACAAGGGCCGCTGGCTCGTGTCGCGCAAGCTGGTGATCAAAGCGCTAACGCACGACGAGCATCTGCAGGGCATGCTCGGCATCAACCTGCTGAGCAGCAACATCGAGGCGCGCCGGGCCTGGCCCTGGCCGCACGCCAAGGCGGGGCCGATTACCGGCGCGATCGACCTGCTGCTGGGGCAGTACCTGAGCGATTCCTACGGGCTGCCGAGCATCAACCGCGCAGCGCTGAGCGAGGCCGTCGAGACGGTGGCGCATCAGTCGCCATTCCACCCGGTTCGCGACTATGTGGAGGGGCTGGAGCATGACGGCAAGGCGCGCATCGACAAGTGGCTGATCTACGTGATCGGCGAGACGCCCGAGACGCTCGGGCCGGCCATGACGGAATACCTGACGCTGGTCGGGCGCTTCTGGCTGCTGGGCATGGTGAACCGGGTGATGGACCCGGGATGCAAGTTCGACTATTGCCCGGTGCTCGAGGGGCCGGGCGGCATGCTCAAGTCGACGCTGGTGGAAGTCCTGGCCAGCTCGGCGTGGTTCAGCGACACGCATTTCGACGTGAGCAAGGGCAAGGACGGCCAGGAACAGGTGCAAGGCCTGTGGGTTTATGAGATCGCCGAGCTGGCGAACTTCGGCAAGTCCGAGATCAACATCATCAAGGCCTTCATCTCCGCGAAGGTCGACCGGTACCGGCCCAGCTACGGGCGTGTGGTCGAGTCGTATGCCCGCCAGTGCGTGCTGGTGGGGACGACGAACGAGAAGACCTATCTGCGCGACCGCACGGGCAATCGCCGGTTCTGGCCGGTGCCGGTGAGGCATCGCATCAACATCGCATGGGTCACCAAGTGGCGCGACCAGCTGATGGCAGAAGCGTATGCCAGGTATCTGACCGGCGAGCGGTTCAACCCGACGCCCGAGGAAGAGGACCGGCTTTTCAAGCCGGTGCAGGAAAGCCGCCTGGTCGACACGGCCGTGCTCAGCGAGTTGCTCTACGTGCTGACCCGGCCGCCGATGGCCACGGGCATCGCGGCGACCGTGAACGAGCTGACCGAGTTCGTGACGCTGTCGCAGCTCACCATGGCGCTCGGCGTCGATGCTGCGAAGAGCAATGCCGGCCTCGAGTCGCAGATCCGCAGTTGGATGGATCACGAGGGCTGGGAACGGATCAAGAAGCAAGTCAACGGCGTGAGGAGCTGGGGATATGCGCGGCCGAAGAACTGGCCGAAGAACGAAGACGAGCCGGCGGGGCAATTGCAGCCGCAGGCCATGCACGAGGGCGCCGACGATGAGCCGTTCTGACCTGATGGTCACGGCTCGCGAAACGCGCCGTGCCGCAAGCACCACCAGACGCAAGATTGGCAGTGGTGCGCCCGAAGGGCTGAGGGGTGCGCCGCGCCCCCATTGCGGCGCGGTAGCGGGGAAGTCGACGCATCCGCCCATGACCTAGTGTCTAAGTGTCCACCGCGGCCATGGGTTTCCATGGAGCCCTATGGCAGTGCTCTTCCTTCGGTTTCGAGGGTTGCAGCCGCTGCATTGCCCCTCGCGGTTCTCTGCATGTGCAGGCGTCGGCAGGCAGGCGTGCATACGTCTGCACTCGCGCGCGCGGCCGCCCTCCCGATCTCCCGTTATCTCTTTATGAAAGGTTGGACAGTATGGACACCAAAGGGCCACCAGCAGGAAAGCCAGATCGGGCCGCTGAAGAGATCGCGCTGATCAAGGCGTCGATGCCGAGGGTCTACGCGGCGATCAAGGAGAAGGCGCAGCACATCGGCAATGAGGCGTACGCGCTGGTTCGAGAAGCGGCGCGCGGGAAGCCCGATTGCTTTTATGCGTTCGAGTGGTCGGCACGCCGTTCTGCCAAGCCGTGACCGCCGACGTGGCGGTGCTCATGGTGGAGTTCGGCGTGGGGTTCGTGTGTGTGTGGCCCGCAGAGGCCGGGAAGGGTAGCGATGGCGCGAATTGAGTGGGTGAAGCGGCGGCTCGACAACTGGTCGCGCTGGCACAGTCAGATGAAGGGCGGCGGCCTGGGCTTCGCGTCGCAGGCGGCCTTCCTGAACGATCTGCCTGGCGGTGACCGTGAGGTAAAGATCCCGACCGATGAGATCGAGGCCTCTGTGACGCACGATGCGGTCGAGTCTTTCAAGACCGCACGGCCGCAGCTCTATGCGGCCCTGTACTGCATGTACCCCTTCGGCCTCGGCGTGTCGGGCACGTGCCGCAAGCTGGGTTGCCAACGTGCCAATGTCTACGCGCTGCTCGATGTCGCAGACCGCGAGCTGGCCGCCTGGTTCTCGCGCCGTGCTGAAGAGCAACGGGCAGCAGGCGAGGCGATAAAAAGGAGTTTTACGACATAGACACTTTCGGTACATTTCAGGCACTTTCCATAATCCCGTCAACATAGATGTCGTCATCGATCTTTGTGGCGCGCTCTCCGAAGCTGGAGCTTGCCAAGGCCATCACCAAGGCCAAAAGCAAAGCGCCAGCTCCATTGACTCAGGAGCAGAAGGACAGAAAGAAGCGACTTGATCGCGACCGTGCAGATAGGCGGCTTGAGGAGAACCTTGCGCAGCGTGCTCTCATCGAAAGCCGCAGAGCCTGACCAGCCCACCCAATCATCAGCCCGCCCTCGGCAACGACGGCGGGCTTCTTCTTTTCCGAACACCGGCAGGGTCCGCTGCAGTGCCACGTCGCATCTGCCGTGGCTAAGTGGGCAGTGCCCAGCCTGGCTGGTGTGCCCTTCATCACCATGCTTGACGACCTCGATCAGATCCGCTTTCTCGGCGACATGCAGCGCGTGCGGCCACAGCCCGGCGACGTGTTCGTGCTCCGCATCGAGCAGCACCTGATGCCGGCCCGGATCGAATCCGTACGGCGCCAATGGGAATCGGTGATGGGAACCGACGTGAAGCTGATCGTGCTCGATGGCGGCACGCAGCTAGATCTGTTGAACCGGCCACCCACCTAATGGCGAAGGCTGCACCGAGGCCATGCACGAAGCCTGGCTGTGGGAGGCTCGTGCATGACGGCTCCGGACGATGCGAGCAGCACGCCCGGGCTGCATGGCAACCGGCACGCACACCGACGAAGCGCATCACTGGTCGTCGCCTGCAGGCCATGCGTGCTGCTCTCTTTCAACGACATCCACTGTGCGAGGTGTGTGAGCCCGCCGGCCGCGTTGAACTCGCAACGATCCGCGACCACCGCATACCGCTCGCGGAGGGCGGCGCTGACGACGTCTCCAATGAGCAGGCGATCTGCGCGACCTGCCATGAAGCCAAGTCCTTGGCCGAGGCGCTGCGAGGTCGGCGCCGCTGGCAGTAGGCCGACCGTCGACGCACCTCGACGGTGCGGCCGACACCCCCGGGGGGTGGTCAAAGGTTTGGATCGACAGACCGGAAACTGGCCTGTCCCCCTAATTTTCACGCGCGCAGGTTTCGGAGGGGGGGTACCCCCGAAAGGGTTGATATGACTGGACCACGAGGACCTCTACCGAAGCCCGCGGCGCTGAAGCTGCTCGAGGGAAATCCGGGAAAACGGGCGTTGAACCTGGCCGACGGGGTCAACCCTCGAGTCGAGATCCCGAGTCCACCGAAGCACCTGGGCCGTGAGGCACGCAAGGAGTGGGCGCGCATCGCTCCGCTGCTTGAAGAGCTGGGCCTGATCAGCGGTCTCGACCGTGCGGCCCTCGCGCTCTACTGCCAGGCGGTGGGCCGTCTCTGGGAGCTGGAGACCGCGTTCAATGGCAAGGTCAAGCTGCTGGTCGACCAGGGCGTCGAATACTCCGACGCGGTCTATCGCACCAGCTTCACTGCGACGCCGAGCGGCTATGAGCAGCAGAGCGTGATCGTCCAGCTGATCAGCTCGCATCGCCTGCAGGTGCACCGCCACCTGGCTCACTTCGGTCTGTCGCGCACGGGTCCAGCCTTCGAACTACGTGCAGCCGTCGCTTCCGGGTATGGAGCCAGGACCGGGCGCCAAGCCTGCCGGGTTCGCGATGTTCGCGGTGGGGTCGCAATGACGCATCCGTATGTCGACAAGGCGCAGCAGTACATGCGCGACGTCCTGTCGGGCAAGATCCTGGCGTGCAAGTGGGTGAAGCTGGCGGTGGAGCGTCAGGCGGAGGATCTGCAGCGGCCCGTCGGCGATGACTGGCCGTGGGTCTTCGACAGCGTGCGGGCCGAGCGTCCCTGCGCGTTCATCGAGCTGCTGCCGCACATCAAGGGCAAGTGGGCACGCGAGGGGCGAAACCTGGAGCTCGAGCCCTGGCAGTGCTTCATCATCACTACCGTCTTCGGATGGGTGCATCACGCCACGTTGCTGCGCCGATTCCTTGAGGCCTACGAGGAAGAGGCTCGAAAGAACGGCAAGAGTGCCAAGGGGTCGGGCCTGCTGCTGTTCATGCTGACCGCGGACGGCGAGCATGGCGCCGAGTGCTACACAGCGGCCACGACACGCGACCAGGCGCGGATCGTCTTCGACGATGCGAAAGCCATGGCGGACCGCTCGCCCGGGCTGCGCACGCATCTCGGCTTGGCGATCATGCAGCACAGCTTGACGGTGGCCCATACCGCCAGCAAGGCAACGCCGCTGGCGGCCGAGGGCAGCACCCTCGACGGGCTCAACGTGCACTTCGCGCTTCTCGATGAGTTGCACGCGCACAAGACGCGAGCGGTGTACGACGTGATCGACTCGGCCCGCGGGGCGCGCGAGCAGTCGCTGCTCTGGACGATCACCACGGCTGGGACCGACAGGTCGGGCATCTGCTACGAGCGCCGCACGCACGTCACGAAGATCCTCGATCGCGTGATTCGCGATGACCGGGTCTTCGGAATCATCTACACGCTCGACGATGGCGACGACCACTTCGACCCGGCAGTGTGGATAAAAGCGAATCCGAACCTCGGAAAGTCGGTCCAGCTCGACGAACTGACCGCACAGGCGCGCAAGGCAGAGGCCATGCCGAGCGCGATCAACAACTTCCTGACGAAGCGCCTGAATGTCTGGGTGAGTGGCGAAAGCCCCTGGATGGACATGCGCGCCTGGGAACGCTGCGCGGATCTCGAGCTGCGATACCTGCAGGCACATGCTGGCGCCAAGGTGTGGATGGGTCTGGACCTTGCGCAGAAGAAGGACTTCGCGGCGCTGTCGATCGTGTTTGAGCGCGAGGTGCTCGTGAAGGGCGCCGACGGCGCGTACGCACCGCAACGCGTGTGGAACGTGTGCACACGTCTGTACTTGAACGAGCTGGCGGTCAGCGAAAGCGGGAATGCGCATCTCAGCGGCTGGGCCCGCCAGGGCTACGTCGAGGTGACCGACGGTGACATCACCGACTTCGATGTCGTCGCCGAAGACTTGCGCAAGTACTGCCGGCTGTTCGACGTGCAGGAGATCGCTTTCGATCCGGCCCTGTCGATGTACTTCGCCGGCAAGCTGATCGAGGAGGGGCTGCCCCTGGTCGAGATCACACAACGCGCGCTCTTCTTCACGCCGGCGCTGCTGCAGGTCGAGAACATGGTGTTGGAGAGAAAGCTCCGCCACGACTGCAACCCGGTGATGGGATGGATGGTGAGCAACCTGGTCGTGAAGGTCAGCAAGTTCAACGAGCTGCGGGCGCCTACGAAAGAGCGACCCGAAAACAAGATCGACGGGCCGATGGCAATGCTCATGGCTCTCGGTCGCGCCCTCGCGCAAGCCGCGCCGACACCTGTGTACGAGACCCGTGGCATCCGCTACCTGTAAGGACTGACTGCATGAAACTCATGGAACGCTTCTGGCGAGCACCTGCCTCGGCAGTCGTGCCCGAGGCAGCGCCGAGGCTGGAGCCGCAGCTCGACGACCGCCCGGTGGCAATCGGGCACGGCGAGCCTGCACGTGCCAGTGCTGCCGTCGAGGGCCTGCAGTTCAGCAGCCTGAACGACCCCGCGCTCCTCGAGTACATGCGGGCGGGCCTGAGCGGTGGCTCAAGCGCACCAGGTGCCCGCAGCCTGCGCAACATGGCGATCCTGCGCTGCTGCACGCTGATCACCAATGCGATCGGCATGCTGCCGGTCAACCTCATGCTGATCGGCGATGCAAAGGAAACCGCATCTCGGCATGCGGCGCACCGCCTGCTCAAGCTGAAGCCGAACACTTGGCAGACGCCTTTCGAATTCAAGGGGCTGCTGCAGCTGCGGTTGCTCCTCAAGGGCAACGCCTATGCACAGGTCATCTGGTCGGGCGCCAGGCCGATCGCGCTGGCTCCGATCACTGGCGAGGTAACGCCTCGCCTGACCGGCAGCTATCGCATGGAGTACGACGTCACGCGCCCGGACGGCAGCGCGGTGACCTTGACGGCCAAGGACGTGCTCCACCTGCGCGACCTTTCCTTCGATGGCATTACGGGGATGTCCCGCGTCAAGCTCGCTTCCGAGGCGATCGACCTGGCGCAGCAGGCTGAGCGCGCGGCGAGCCGCACTTTCCGCACCGGCGTGATGGCGAGCGGCGCGATCGAGGTGGCCAACCCGCTTTCCGACACGGCCTACAAGCGAATGCAGGAGTCGCTCGCGAACAACCACGCGGGCGCCGAGAACGCTGGGCGTTGGATGCTCCTCGAGGAGGGTGCCAAGGCGTCCAAGTGGGCGAGCAGCGCCGCAGACGCGCAGCACATCGAAAACCGAGATCACCAGATCGAGGAGATCGCCCGGGCCTTCGGCGTACCGCGGCCGCTTCTGATGATGGACGACACGAGCTGGGGCAGCGGTGTCGAGCAGCTCGCGATCTTCTTCGTTCAGTACACGCTCGCGCCGTGGTTCACGGCGTGGGAGCAAGCCCTCGCGCGCGTGCTGCTGGCCGACTCGGAGCTCGAGACGCACCAATTCAAGTTCAACGAGCGCGCCCTCATGCGCGGCACGCTGAAAGATCAGGCCGACTTCTTCGCCAAGGCCCTCGGCGCCGGCGGTGCGTCGCCATGGATGAAACAGAACGAAGTGCGCGAGGTGTCTGACCTGCCGCGTTCCGATGACCCCGTGGCCAACCAGCTGCGCAACCCCATGACCCAGCCCAAGACACCGGAGAAGACCAATGAGCCTTCGTAAACTTCCTGAGATTCGCGCCGACCATCGCATGAGCGCCGCGCAGTTCGATGTGCGCCCGGAGGCGCTCGAGTGCTGGGAGCCAGCCGTGCGCGCGTCGGCCGCCGAGTCGGAGACGTCGGTCTCGATGTATGGCCGGATCGGCGAGACCTGGGACGGCGAAGGTGTCACCTCGAAGCGCATCAGCGCCGCGCTGCGCAACATCGGCGCCCGCGAGGTCACCGTGAACGTGAACTCGCCAGGCGGTGACTATTTCGAAGGCATCGCGATCTACAACCTGCTGCGCATGCACCCTGCGAAGGTGACCGTGCGTGTGATGAGCCTGGCGGCATCTGCCGCGTCCGTGATTGCGATGGCTGGCGATGAGGTGTGGATGGGCGAGGGCTCGCGGCTGATGATCCACAACGCCTGGGCGATCGCGATGGGAAACAGGCACGATCTGCGAGACGCCGCCGATTGGCTGGAGCCACTCGACGAAGCGATGGCCGAGGTCTATGCCTCGCGTACCGGCAAGCCAGCCGCCGAGATGGCTGCGTTGATGGACAAGGAAACCTGGATTCCTGCCAAGCGCGCGCTCGAGGACGGCTTCGCGACTGGCCTGCTGAGCCGGTCCGACATCCTGCAAGACACCCAAGCGCACGGTCATCACAAGGCCCTTGCCATGGTTGAGGCGTCGATGGCGCGGGCGGGGCATTCCCGGTCTGTTCGCCGCGACGCTCTCAAAGCCCTGTTCTCTGGCACGCCGGGCGCTGCCGAAGACGACGCCATGCCGGGCGCTGGCGATGCCGCAGCACTGCTGCTTTCCCTCACCCAATCCCTCAAGGTATGACCATCATGAAGAAATCTTTCGCGCTCCATCTCGCCCTCTCGACGCTCGCTCTCTCGGCCAGCTCCGCCACCGTTGCACGCGGCATCGTGCTCGTCCGCGCCGACGCTGGCGGTGCGACCGGCGAGGTCAAAGCCCTCGTCGATTCGCTGAACAAGGCGTTCGCCACCTTCAAGGAGGAGCACACCAAGCAGCTCGAGGAAGTGAAGAAGGGCAACGCCGATGCGCTGCAGGCCCTCAAGGTCGATGCGATCAACGCGGACATCAGCCGCCTGCAGCGCGAGGTCGACGACACGAACATCAAGTTGGCGGCCGCGCAGGTGGGCGCCGGCACCGGCGCCCGGCCGGTCAAGGACGCGGAGTACACCGGCGCCTTCAGCCAGCACATGAAGCGCGGCGACGTCAGCGCGGCGTTGAACAAGGGCGTGGCCACCGAAGGCGGCTACCTGGCGCCGATCGAGTGGGACCGCACGATCACCGACCGCCTGGTGCGCGTCTCGCCGATGCGCCAGATCTGCGCGGTGCAGCCGATCTCGTCGGCGGGCTTTACCAAGCTCTTCAACAACCGCGGCACCGTCTCCGGTTGGGTCGGCGAAACGACTGCTCGTCCCGAAACGGCCGGGCCGGCGTTCTCCGCCTTGACCTACAAGCCGGGCGAGATCTACGCCAATCCGGCGGCCACGCAAGGCATGCTGGACGACTCGGCGATCGACCTCGAGACGTGGCTGGCAGGTGAAGTCGAAACCGAGTTCGCACTTCAGGAAGGCCAGGCATTCCTGGCAGGCTCGGGTGCCAACGATCGTCCGAACGGCATCTTGACCTATGTGACCGGGGGCGCGAACGCAGCAGTGCACCCGTGGGGCGACATCAAGACCGTCAACAGCGGTGCGGCCGCGGCCATCACGACCGACGGTGTGATGGACCTGGTGTATGCGCTGCCCAGCGAGTACACGGCGGATGCGCGCTTCGTGATGAACCGCGCCACGCAGGGTTCGGTGCGCAAGCTGAAGGACGGCCAAGGCAACTACATCTGGCAGCCGTCGTTCGTCGCTGGCCAGCCGGCGACGCTGGCGGGCTACCCCGTGACGGAAATGGCCGGCATGCCGGACGTGGCCGCGGCTGCGAAGGCGATGCTGTTCGGTGACTTCAAGCGCGGCTATCTGATCGTCGATCGCACCGGCGTGCGTGTGCTGCGTGACCCGTTCACCAACAAGCCTTACGTGCACTTCTACACGACGAAGCGCGTGGGCGGCGGCCTGCTGAACCCCGACACGATCAAGGCGTTGAACGTCGCGGCCTGATCGGCTTTCTGCAACCCTGGGGCGGGCCTGACGGCTCGCCCCATTCTCTTTTGGAGAACGAGATGCCCAGATTCAAGACAGCCTTTCGCGGCGTGCCGAACGGCGAGATCTACCCCGTCGACTACAACCTGGGCGACCATTGCCCGACGGAGCTAGCGGAGGCGGCCAAGTCTCTGGACGCCCTCGAGTCTGACGAGGTGACCCGCGCGGACCTCGACGCGGCGCTGGACGAGCTGCCGGATGACTACACGGACCCCGACTATGTGGTCGACGGCATGCGCGTCCACTTCGGCGACCTCTTCACCGAAGCCGACGAGGCGAAGGTGCGCGAGCTGGTGAAGGCAAAGCCATCGCATGGCCTGACGATCCCGCAGATCAAGGAGGCACTCGCCGCCCGCGAGATCGCGATCCCGGACGGCATGACGCTCAAGGCGGACCTGGCGGCGCTGCTCGACGCGCAGCCGGCCGAGTAAGGCAGAGCGATGGCGACCGAGTTGCCGGTAGTGACGCTAGCCGAGGCTCGGGCGCACCTTCGTCTGGAGCCTGAATATCCCGCAGAGCAGGTGCAGACCTATCTGGATGGAGCGATAGACGCCGCGGAGCGGTATCTCAATCGCCGCATCTTTCCGAGCGCCGCGAGTCTCGACGCAGCGATGGACGCAGCGCCTTCAGTTCTGTCGCTCGCTCGTGTGGCCTACGACGCGGCTGTCGTCATCGCGAAGTCGGTCGTCGATGAAACCGAGCGACTGGCGTCGATGAGCGTTGCAGTTCGGCGGTGGGATGACGCCTGCATCCGCTTCGAGTGGACGCTCGAGGGTGTCGTGGTCACCTCCAGCATTCGCTCGGCCATCTTGCTCACGCTGGGCCATCTGTTCGCCGACCGCTCCGATGTTGTCCTGGGCTCTACCGCCACCGAGCTGCCGCGAGGAGCTCGCGACTTGATCCGACCGCTGCGAAGGGTGATGGGACCATGAAGACGCCATTCATTGGCGAGTTGGATGCGCGCGTCCGGATACGCGAGTGGCAGGACGAGCCCGACGCTGACCATGGGATCGAACAGACCTACGACGAGGGCGTCGAGGTCTGGGCCCGCCTCGAGCCCACCGGGGCCGCGCTCTTCTACGGCATGCAACAGGTCGAGGCCGGCGTCACGCATCGGCTCGTCACCTGGCGGTCCGAGCGCATCAACGCGCTGACCGTCGGCGGATCGCACGTCGTTGACCACTACCGCACGCAGACCCGGTTCCGGGTGCGCCGGGCGGTGGACATGAATGGTGGGCAGGAGTTCGTGCTCATCGATCTTGAACAGCTCGGGAGAATTCCATGAACGAAGTCAATGTCAGGTTGGCGGGCTTCTCGCGCATCGACTATGACCGGGCGCCGATCCGCCGCGCGCTGCGCCTGCAGATCAACCAGGTGCGCGACGTCTCCCGCGGCCTGGTGTCGGGCGCGTCGCCGTCGGCCGCCGGGGAGTATCCCGGCCAGCGCACCGGCATTTTGAAGCGCGCCATCAAGTCGAAGGTGCTCCGCGGAGGGATGGCCGCGGTAGCGCGGCCGGAGAAGACGCCACGCATGGGAGACGACTACTACCCGGCATTTCTCATGCACGGTGTGAAGCAGCGCCGCGGCAAGCCGATCAGTCCCGGCTTGAAACCACGCGCCGACTACATGGCAGGCGGCCTCGAGCGGCGCCGTGCCGCTGCCACCGACGCCCTGCAGCTCGCCCTGCAGCTCGCCCTGGTGCCGCGATGAACTTCAACGTCGTCATCGCGCAGCTGCGGGCACGTGCGCCGATCTTCGAGAACCGAGTGGCCGGCTCCGCGAACTTCAAGGTGCTGCCGGAGGCGGCGAACCTTAGGACGCCTGCCGCTTATGTGCTGCCGCTGGACGAGCAGCCTGGCGATCAGCAGTCCTCGACGGGCTACCAGCAGGCGGTGAAGGAGGAGTTCGCTGTCGTTGTGGTCGTGGACAACACTGTGGACGAGCGCGGGCAGGTGGCCGCGGCGTCGTTGCACACCTTGCGCCTGGCGCTCTTCAAGGCGCTGCTCGGCTTCCAGGTCGCGGCAGACCACGACGTGATTGCCTTCGAGGGCGGTGAGCTGCTGCACCTCGATCGTGCTCGCCTGTACTACCAGTTCGAGTTCTCAAGCGAGTACGCCATCAGCACCGAGGACACCTGGATTCCCGATCGCAACGCGGAGTTGCCGGACTTCAAGGGGCTGGACATCACCGTCGACACGATCGACCCGTTCGATCCGAACCGGGCCGCGATCGGCCCGGACGGCACTGCCGAGGCCAAGCTGCAGATCAACTTTCCCGAGGAGCCCTGACGATGTACGTGAAGCCCACGCACGACCACGTGCCTGACCCCGCGCGCGGTGACTACTTGCCGTCTGCAGGCCGCCATGTCGAGGACGGCATTTACTGGTGGCGCCGAGTCAGCGACGGCGACGTCGTCGAGACCGACCCGCCGCCCCCCGACAACAAGGCGTCCGACGCCACCACTTCCGAGAGCCCGCCACCCGTGGGCTCTTCTGTTTCTGAAGCCCCAAAGACCACCGCCCGCAAAGGAGCGCAAGCATGACCATCTCGTTCAACAACACCCCGGCCAACGTCCTGGTGCCCCTGTTCTATGCCGAAGTCGACGCCTCGGCAGCTGGCTACTTCAGCCAGCAGAATCGTTCGCTGCTGATCGGCCACAAGTTGGCCGGCGCCAGTGCCGTCGACAACGTGCCGATCCTGGTGAGCACGACTGACCAGGCGCGCGCCGTGTTCGGTGTGGGCTCCATACTCGCCCGTATGCACGAGGTCTACCGTGCCAACGATGGGTTCGGCGAGATCTGGTGCCTACCCGTGCCGCCGGCTGCAGGTGCTGCCGCGACGGGCACGATCACCTATGCTGGCCCGGCAACCGCCGGCGGCACTGTGGCGC
>LNAP01003024.1_pt1 | contig 25597 bp, 25 predicted proteins | sample 602601 | NCBI WGS metagenome assembly LNAP01 (sample SAMN02440304, study PRJNA202911) | soil metagenome | biome: Subtropical and temperate rainforests or woodlands; isolation source: soil samples (1 kg each in a 20% v/v slurry with milli Q water) were... ...
GCTGGCGGGTGGCGTAGATTACCATGGTGCCGTTGGGCGCAACAGTAGGTGACTCGTCCAGAGTGCTATCAGTGAGGATCTTTACACTACCGCGCTGCAGATCCTGAGCCGCCACCTTGAAATTGGTAAAGCCATCCTGGCGATGGATCATCACCAGGGTCTTTTCGTCCGCCGACAGTTTAGGGTTGGCGTTGTAGTTACCGACGAACGTCACGCGTTCGGCACCACCACCACTGGCGCTGGTCTTGTAGATCTGCGGCTTGCCGCCACGGTCGGAGGTGAAGTAGATGGTCGAGCCATCCTTGCCCCAGAACGGTTCGGTGTTGATGCCGGGACCGTTGGTCACACGAGAAATCGCCCGCGAAGCCAGGTTCATCACATAGATGTCCGGGTTACCGTCCTTGGACAGCACGAATGCCAGGCGCGTACCGTCCGGCGACCAGGCTGGCGCACCGTTCAGGCCTTCGAAGTTGGTGATTTGCTCACGGCGACCGGTGTCAATGTGCTGCATGAAAATACGCGGGCGCTTCTGTTCGAACGAAACATAGGCGATGCGCTTGCCATCGGGAGCGAAACGCGGCGACAGGATCGGCTCGCGCGATTGCAGCAGGGTCACTGCACGAGCGCCGTCATAGTCTGAACGCTGCAAGGTGTAACGAGTGTTTTTCTCAGAGAAGCGTTCGGCCGTCACATAAAGCATGCGGGTAGAGAACGCACCCTTGATGCCGGTGAGTTTCTCGAACGACTGATCGGAGATGTAGTGCGCCATGTCACGCAGTTGATCGACGCTGCCCGACACACTGCCGGTCAGCACTTGCTGCTCGGTGGCGACGTTGAACAGGGTGTACTGCACCTGCAGGCGACCACCGGCCGGCACAATGTTGCCGACCATGAGGTACTGGGCGCCCAGGGCTTTCCAGTCGCGATAGATGACTTCGCTGGCCTGGGTCGGCAGGCTGATCATGTTCTGCTTCGGAATCGGCGCGTAATAACCCGAGTTGCGCAGGTCATTACCGATGATTTCCGACATGTCGTCCGGCAGGACGCTACCGCCCTGCCAGCCGAACGGTACGACGGCGATCGGGGTCGCCCGATCGCTGCCGCTGGTGACCAGAATGTTCTTTTCCTCTGCTACCGCTATCCCTGCCAGGCAGCAGATAACGACCAGCATTGATCGAAGAAGGTTTCTCACAAGGCTAGATCCTCAGGTGTGAATGTCATCTTGAATGAACGATAGGGAGCAAAATCGCTCGGTTTCATTCCTTGCATTTCCGTCAATCGCCCAATGTTCTTGACCGCTGCGACCGCCGAAGCGTCGAACGGGCCATCACCGCTGGACTTGGCCACGCTGACCGAGGTAACCGTACCGTCGGGCAACATGCCGATTTGCAATACTACAGTCATGCCTTTGCGTGCCGAAGGTGGACGAGCCCAGCCTTCTGCCGCTCGGGCGCGAATCAAATCATCGAAACTGCCGGCGACTTCATCGCCCTGCTCATCAGCCAATGCCTGCTGGCGCTGCGGCGTGTCGGAAAGCAAATCTGCCAAGGCCTGGGCCTTTTTCTCTTCGGCGGATTTACGCGCTGCGTCCTGAGCCTTTTTCTTGGCGGCGTCGGCGGCGGCTTTCTTCTTCGCGTCTTCGGCGATTTTCTTTTTCGCCTCGTCAGCTTCAGCTTTCTTCTTGGCGTCTTCGGCCGCTTTTTTCTTCGCGTCCTCGACAATCTTTTTCTTCGCTTCTTCAGCGGCCGCTTTCTTGGCCTCTTCTTCAGCGGCTTTCTTGGCTTCTTCTTCGGATTTTTTCTTGGCTATATCAGCCAGTTTCTTTTCTTCGGCCTTTTTGGCCTCGGCGGTTTTCTTCGCCTCGTCGGCCTTCTTGGCTTCGTCAGCCTTCCTGGCTTCTTCGGCCTTTTGAGCCGCTTGCTCTTTCTTTTGTTCCGCAGCTTTTATCTCTTCCTGCTCGACCTTCTTTTGCTCCATCTGCTCGACTTCGGTCTGGCGCGCGGCGGATTTCTTCGCCTCACCGGCAAGCTTCTGGTTGGTCTGCGTGGTGGCCTGGCTCTTGGACTTGAGCTGATACAGGGTCGCCTGCACGATCGGCTTGGCCGGCGGCAGCTCCGGCGTCATGGCAAAACTGACGAACAGCATGCCAAACACCAGCACATGCAGGCCAATTGCCCAGACACTAGGCCAGAAGTAGCTTTCCGAGGCGGACGGCTCTCGCTGTTGCTGCATCAGGGCGCCTCAGTGATTAAGCCAACATTACCGACCCCGGCTTTCTGCAGGCCGCCCATGGCGCCCATCACCGCACCGTAGTCGACGGTCTTGTCGCCGCGAATGAAGACCTGGGTGCGTTTGCCGTTGCTGTTGCCGGCGTTGATGATCTTGGTCACCGCATCGGTCATCTGCGGCAAGGTCATGGCCCGGTCCTGCTGCTTCTCGGTGTCGACTTCGCTGCCAAGGTTCCAGTAGTAGGTCTTGTCAGCCTTGATCGAAATGGTCAGGACCTGGGTGTCGTTGTCCTGCGGCAAGGCTTCACTGGAAACCTTGGGCAGATCAACCTTCACGCCCTGATTGAGCATCGGCGCGGTCACCATGAAAATGACCAGCAGCACCAACATCACGTCGATGTAGGGCACCACGTTCATCTCGGCAACCGGCTTGCGCTTTTTTCGGGCTCGAGCGATTAAAGCCATTGGGAAATACCTGCTTATTCTTCGCTGGTGTGCACTTTGCGGTGCAGGATCGCCTGGAATTCATCGGCGAAGGTGTAGTAACGGCTGGTCAGCGTTTCGCTGCGGGCAGCAAAGCGGTTGTAGGCGATAACAGCCGGGATGGCCGCGAACAGACCGATGGCGGTGGCAATCAGTGCCTCGGCGATACCCGGGGCCACGGTGGCCAGGGTCGCTTGCTGGGCAGTGGCCAGGCCACGGAAGGAGTTCATGATCCCCCACACGGTACCGAACAGGCCGATGTACGGACTGACTGAACCGACGGTGGCCAGGAATGGCAGGCCCTGCTCGAGTTTTTCTTCCTCGCGGGAGATGGCGACGCGCATGGCACGGGCCACACCTTCCATCACCGCCTCAGGATCCACGCCTGGTTGCTGGCGCAGACGGGAGAACTCCTTGAAGCCGGCACGGAAGATCTGCTCGACCCCCGAGTCCGGGTCCGGGTTGCTGCCGGCCTGGCGGTAGAGTTTGGACAGGTCGATACCGGACCAGAAGCGCTCCTCGAAGCTCTCCAGGGCTCGACGACCGGCGCGCAGCATATTGCTGCGCTGAAAGATCATGATCCATGAGGTCACCGATGCGGCTACCAGGATCAGCATTACCAACTGCACCACAACGCTGGCATTGCTGACCAGGCTCCACATGGAGGAATGGTCGACGACGTTAGCTTCCACGCTTTATCTCCTGCTCTGAGTATGTACCGGCGCCGCTCACGCCGGCAAAGGCCGCACGTAGAGCTTCGGGAATGGCCCGGGGTTTCAAACTTTGGGTGCGCACACAGGCCACCAGAAACTGCCCTTCACAGAGCAGCGCATTATCCGTAGCCCGCCTGACCTGCTGCTTGAAGCGCAGGCTGACACGGTTCAATTCGATGACATCGGCACTTACCAGAAGCTCGTCGTCCAGTCGCGCCGGCGCGTGGTAGCGCGCTTCGCTGGAATGCACGACGAATAACAGGTCCTCTCCCACCAGCGCGGATTGGGCAAAACCCAGTTCCCGCAGCCGTTCGGTTCGAGCCCGTTCCATAAACTTGAGGTAATTGACGTAGTAAACGATGCCGCCGGCATCGGTGTCCTCGTAATAAACGCGACAGCGATGTGCGAACGACTCCAGCCCGTTTTGCGCGCGCATACTCTAGTGCTTACTCCTCAGGTTGCCAATCGGCCAGGCAACTGTTTTTTCATTCTCGAAATGCAATGACGCTCCGGGTGTCGTCTGGGACAGCACGAACCTGAAAAAAGTCGCTGCACAGAGGTCGTTCAATCGTCCACGGCATCGAGGAATTCGTCTACCACCGGCATCTCACCCATTCGTGTCGGGATGTTTAAGCCGAAATGCAGATAGGCGTGACGCGTCACCACACGCCCGCGAGGGGTGCGCATGATGTAGCCCTGCTGGATCAGGTACGGTTCCAGCACATCTTCGATGGTATGGCGCTCTTCGCTGATGGCCGCCGCCAGGCTGTCCACGCCCACCGGACCGCCGTCGAACTTCTCGATCATGGTCAGCAGCAGGCGCCGGTCCTGGTGGTCGAAACCACGCTCGTCGATATCCAGCAGGTTCAACGCCAGGTCGGCAATCGGTTTGGTGATGTGGCCCTTGGCGCGAACTTCGGCAAAATCCCGGACCCGACGCAACAGCCGGTTGGCGATCCGCGGCGTACCCCGCGCCCGTCGGGCGATCTCATAAGCGCCATCCGGATCCAGCGGCAACCCGAGAATGCCGGCCGAGCGGCCGACGATCGTCGCCAGATCGGCGTTGTTGTAGAACTCCAGGCGCTGGACGATACCGAAACGGTCCCGCAGCGGGTTGGTCAACATGCCCGCACGGGTCGTGGCGCCCACCAGGGTGAACGGCGGCAGATCGAGCTTGATGGAACGGGCCGCCGGCCCCTCGCCAATCATGATGTCGAGCTGGAAATCCTCCATCGCCGGGTACAGCACTTCCTCGACGATCGGCGACAGCCGGTGGATTTCGTCGATGAACAGCACATCATGGGGCTCAAGATTGGTCAGCAGCGCCGCCAGGTCACCCGGGCGCTCGAGGACCGGCCCGGACGTACTCTTGATCGACACGCCCATCTCCTGGGCAATGATGTTGGCCAGGGTGGTCTTGCCCAAACCGGGTGGGCCGAAGATCAAGGTATGGTCCAGAGACTCGCTGCGCCCACGGGCCGCCTGGATAAACAGTTCCATTTGCTCGCGAACCGCCGGCTGACCGATGTAATCGGCCAGACTGACGGGACGAATCGCACGGTCTTGTACTTCTTCACGGTCACGGGGGGCACCCGTGGCGGCGATCAGACGATCGGCTTCAATCACTTAAATCATTCCCTTCAGGGCACGACGAATCATGTCTTCGGTGCTCAAGCCTTTTTCCTTGATAGCGGAAATCGCCTTGCTGGCCTCCTGCGGCTTGTAGCCCAGGGAGATCAGTGCGGTGACCGCATCGTTTTCCGCGCTGGCCGCGGGCGCTGGCGCGTCCGGCTGGTTAGGCACCAGCGCGAACATGGCCGGCACCGCTTCCCAGGCCTTGAAACGGTCCTTGAGCTCAACCAGCAGGCGCTCGGCGGTTTTCTTGCCGACACCTGGCACCTTGGTCAGGGCCGAAGTGTCCTGGGACTGCACGCAGCGCACCAGTTCGTCGACTTCCAGGCTCGACATCAAGGCCAGGGCCAGTTTCGGACCGACGCCGTTGAGACGAATCAGCTCGCGGAAGAAATCCCGCTCGCGCTTGCCGACGAAGCCATAGAGTAACTGGGCATCCTCGCGCACGACCAAATGGGTGTGTAGCGTCAGCGGTTCACCGACCGACGGCAAGCGATACAAGGTGGTCATGGGCACTTCCAGCTCATAACCCAGGCCATTTACATCCAGAATCAGGTGCGGCGGCTGTTTTTCAGCCAGGGTGCCGCGCAAGCGTCCAATCACGTTTCAGATCCTTGGGCGTAGGCCAGCCGTGGGCTGGCGAGTAACGGCCGGAGCATGGAGGCCGACGACACAGGCGCAAAATGCTCGGGCTCACGAAAGATTGCGCTGATGCTATCAGAGACGCAGGCGCCCGCCACGACTGCGTGCGGCTCCCAGGCCATGCGGCAACAGGCTGGAACGGGTATGGGCATGGCAAATGGCGATGGCCAGGGCGTCGGAGGCATCGATCTGCGGCTTGCTGACCAGTTTCAGCAGATGCATCACCATCATTTGCACCTGTTCCTTGTTCGCCGCGCCCGTTCCAACGACTGCCTGCTTGACCTGGGTCGCGGTGTATTCGGCGATTTCCAGGTTTTCCTCGGCACCGGCCACAATGGCCGCCCCACGAGCCTGCCCCAGCTTCAGGGCAGAATCGGCGTTACGCGCCATGAAGACCTTTTCAATGCCCATGGTGACCGGGCCGTAGGTCTGGATGACTTCACGCACGCCGCGATAAACGATCTGCAAGCGCTCGTGCAACTCACCGGCACCGGTGCGGATACAGCCTGACGCGACGTACACGCAGCCGCGCCCGGTATCACGAACCACGCCGTAGCCGGTGATGCGCGAACCGGGGTCGATACCAAGGATTAAAGTCATAACGCCTGCGGTTTGAGGGGAGTTATTCAGACCTGTGGGAGCGAGCTTGCTCGCGATGGCGTTGGATCAGCAAGCACAGCGTTGACTGAAATACCGCTATCGCGAGCAAGCTCGCTCCCACATTTTGGTCATTCGCAATCGTCAATATTTGAACAAGCCTTCTCAGCCAAGCTGTTCAGCCACCGACTCCGGAATGTCCGCGTTAGAGTAGACATTCTGCACATCGTCCAGGTCTTCGAGCATGTCGATCAGCTTGAGCACCTTCTCGGCACCCTCCAGGTCCAGTTCGGCGCTGGTGGTCGGCTGCATGACGATTTCCGCGTCGGCCGGCTTGAAACCGGCAGCCTCCAGGGCATTGCGCACGGCGTAGAAGCTGGCGAACGAGGTGAACACGTCGAACGAACCGTCCTCATGACTGACCACGTCATCGGCGTCGGCTTCCAGGGCCGCCTCCGTCAGGGCATCTTCATCGAGGCCCGGCGCGAAACTGATCTGCCCCTTGCGCTCGAATAGGTACGCCACCGAACCGTCGGTGCCCAAGTTGCCCCCGCATTTGCTGAAGGCGTGACGCACGGCGGCGGCAGTGCGGTTGCGGTTGTCGGTCATGCACTCGACCATCACCGCTACGCCACCGGGGCCGTAACCCTCGTAGGTCAGCTCTTCCACATTATCGGCTTCGGTCGCACCCGCGCCGCGGGCGATAGCGCGGTCGATGATGTCGCGACTCATGTTCGCCCCCAGCGCCTTGTCCAGGGCCAGGCGCAAGCGCGGGTTGGAGCCCGGATCACCGCCACCCTGGCGGGCAGCGACCGTCAGCTCACGGATCCACTTGGTGAATATCTTGCCCCTCTTGGCATCCTGACGTTCTTTGCGGTGCTTGATGTTCGCCCACTTGGAATGACCTGCCATAACTCGCTCCGGTTTCTCTTTGCAACATTGCCCGCCCTGCGCTCGCACAGTAGCCGGCAACCAGAAATATCGACCCCAATGAAAAGGCGCATCCGAAGATGCGCCTTCAGGTGTCGGCCTTACTCAGCCTTTGGCTGTTCACGCAGACGGATGTGCAACTCGCGCAGTGCCTTGGCATCCACTACACCCGGAGCCTGGGTCATGACATCGGCCGCGCTCTGGGTTTTCGGGAACGCGATCACTTCACGAATCGACTGGGCGCCGGTCATCAGCATCACCAGGCGGTCCAGGCCAAAGGCCAGGCCACCGTGGGGCGGTGCACCGTACTTCAGAGCATCGAGCAGGAAGCCGAATTTCTCTTCCTGTTCCGCTTCACTGATGCCCAGCAGACGGAAGACCGCCTGTTGCATTTCCTTGCGATGGATACGGATCGAACCGCCACCCAGCTCGGTGCCGTTCAAAACCATGTCGTAAGCACGTGACAGAGCGGTGGCCGGGTTGGCCTCCAACTCCTCAGGTGAGCACTTCGGCGCGGTGAACGGGTGGTGCAGCGCGGAGAAACTGCCGTCGTCGTTCTCTTCGAACATCGGGAAGTCGACGACCCACATCGGCGCCCATTCGCAGGTCAGCAGCTTGAGATCGTGACCCAGCTTGATGCGCAGCGCGCCCAAGGCTTCGCTGACGATCTTGGCCTTGTCAGCGCCGAAGAACACGATGTCGCCATCAACCGCGCCCACGCGATCGAGGATCACGTTCAGGTTGGCTTCAGGGATGTTTTTCACGATCGGCGATTGCAGGCCGTCAACACCCGCCGCGCGCTCGTTGACCTTGATGTACGCCAACCCCTTGGCACCGTAGATGCCGACGAACTTGGTGTAGTCGTCGATCTGCTTGCGCGGCATGCTTGCCCCGCCTGGCACACGCAGGGCCGCGATCCGGCATTTCGGGTCGTTGGCCGGGCCGCTGAACACCTTGAAATCGACTTCCTTGAGCTGATCGGCCACGTCCACCAGTTCCAGCGGGTTGCGCAGGTCCGGCTTGTCGGAACCGTAGCGGCGCATGGCTTCTTCGAAGGTCATGTGCGGGAACTCGCCGAATTCCAGACCCAGCACTTCCTTGAACAGGTTGCGGATCATGCCTTCGGTCAGGCCCATGATGTCTTTTTCGTCGAGGAAGCTGGTCTCGATGTCGATCTGAGTGAACTCAGGCTGACGGTCGGCACGCAGGTCTTCGTCGCGGAAGCACTTGGCGATCTGGTAGTAGCGGTCGAAGCCGGCCACCATCAGCAGTTGCTTGAACAGCTGCGGCGATTGCGGCAAGGCGAAGAAGCTGCCGGGGTGGGTACGGCTTGGCACCAGGTAGTCGCGAGCACCTTCCGGCGTTGCACGGGTCAGGATCGGCGTCTCGACGTCGAGGAAGCCGTTCTCGTCCAGGTAACGACGGATGCTGGTGGTCATGCGCGAACGCAGACGCAGCTTCTCGGCCATTTCCGGGCGACGCAGGTCAATGAAGCGATAGCGCAGGCGGGTTTCTTCGCCCACGTCGGAGTATTCGTTGAGCGGGAACGGCGGGGTTTCCGCTTCGTTGAGCACTTCCAGCTCGTAGCCCAGCACTTCGATCATGCCCGAGGCCATGTTGGCGTTGCCGGCACCGGCCGGACGCAGGCGTACCTTGCCGGTGATCTTGACCACGTATTCGCTGCGCACGCGGTCGGCGGCGGCGAAGGTTTCAGCGCGGTCCGGGTCGAACACCACTTGGGCCAGGCCTTCACGATCACGGATATCGAGGAAAATCACCCCGCCATGGTCACGGCGACGATGGACCCATCCGCAAAGAGTAACTTCCTGACCTTCCAGGCTTTCGTTCAGTTGGCCGCAATAATGGCTGCGCATCATGGTAGTGGTTTCACTTCTCGTAATTCGAAATTCGGTTGGAGGCCCTGCCCGTGCAAGAGCTCGCGCGTGTTCAACTCAGTCAGCTTTGTCGCCACCGGCCAGGTTCTTCTTGGCGCCGGTCTTGAAGTCGGTTTCATACCAGCCGGTGCCACCGAGGCGGAAACCTGGCATGGACAGCATCTTTTTCAGTTCCGGCGCCTGACAGGCAGGGCAGTCGACCAGCGGTGCCGCGCTGATCTTTTGAATGGCTTCCATCTGATGACCACAGGAAGCACATTGATAGTCGTACATCGGCATGGGGATCAGGTTACTCGCGCAAAGGCTGGGCTTTGCGGCAAAGAGCGGGATTATATCCATTAAATGCGGCCTGTGCAGCCGTAAGACGGCACAGGCCGTTACCGGTCGGTCTCAGCCACTGACAGGCGCCACGCATTCATCACGCCAATGTCGCCCCACGACCGCTGTCCCAGCCTCTTTCAAACTGTGCACCACGCAAACCACGCGCACTAAACCGCTGAAGTTGCGTACCCCGCCATGGCGCAGGTGCACTTCCCGGTCCACATGGGACAGCAGAGTACTGATGGAACAGCTGTTGAGCTGGGCCATGTCACCGAGAATATCCCAATAGACCTGCTCGAGCCGAAGACAGGTGGCGAACCCGTTCAGGCGGATCGATCGGGACAGGGGCCGGGCCAGTTGCATGTCGAACCCCCGGACGAACGGGTCGATGGTAATGGGCTGAAAGCGCCCATGCACACCCTCCCCAGGTTCCTTTCCTTGAATCATACCGTTGACACTCCTTTGCCATACGAACCTCTCAATTGGAACAACCAATCTGTGGCTCTATGGAAGCTCAACGGCATCGCCAGATCCAGATGACTTTATGACCATCGGCGTAGGACAAGCCAGCAGCAGGCAGGCGACGAATTACGACGTCCTACACAAAGAGCCAGCGATAATGCCAGCCCCTCCGTCATCGCCCGGCCCGGCGCTTACCGGTCTTCCAGCAGCGAGCGCAACATCCATGCGGTTTTTTCATGGACCTGCATGCGCTGGGTCAGCAGATCGGTGGTCGGTTCGTCACTGACCTTGTCCGATAAAGGAAGGATGCTACGGGCCGTACGCGTCACGGCTTCCTGCCCCTCGACCAACTGGCGGATCATGTCTTCGGCGCCAGGCACGCCTTCTTCTTCCTTGATAGAAGACAAGCGTGCATACACGGCGTAAGCGCCCGGCGCAGGAAAGCCGAGGGCACGAATGCGTTCGGCAATCAGGTCCACCGCCAGCGCCAGTTCGTTGTATTGCTCCTCGAACATCAGGTGCAGGGTGCGAAACATCGGCCCCGTGACGTTCCAGTGAAAATTATGGGTCTTGAGGTACAGAACGTAAGTGTCCGACAGCAGCCGTGAAAGCCCCTCGACGATGGATTTGCGATCTTCTTCACTGATCCCGATATCAATTGCCATGTTGGTTGATCTCCTGCGGTGATGAATTCGACAGCGGCCCTTGCACTCTAGCCGGTGTTACCGCCGCCAGCCTGCGACAAATCGCCAGCCCTCCTGAACCGACAAGCCGCAACACCGGACGGTTCCGACGAGGCGGGAGATTTCACGCCCTTGCCTGATACCTTGCGCCGACGAACAGCGCGGTCCGCCCCCCGTAACGGGTTTGAGAAGGTCGGGGCTTTGCTGTTAAATAGGCAGTGTGTCGCTACGCCTATTTTTCCGGGCATGGCGCATAGGCTGATTCGGGAATGTGTCCAACGCCTCTCTATTGTTCCGAAGCGAACCGCCCCGATCAGCTCTTCCTTGTGATCCGTCTTAACCGTGAGTCAATCAAAATGTTGAAAATCGTCCACTTGCTAATGGGCGCAGCTGCCCTGCTGCTGTCCTTCATCCCTAGCCTGGGTTCCGAAGCCACGCCTTACCTGCAACATCCCGATGCGCTTTACCTGGCCTTTTTCGGCCTGCTCAACCTGACCCTTGCACCTGTTATCCCCTACTGGAACAAAGGCCCACGTCATCAACTGCAAAACCTGGTCAGCGCCTTGCTGGTGTTGGCCGTTGCCCTGCAAACCCTGACCCTGCTGGCACCCATGCCGCAAATCGCCGGTCAACCGGCCGTGCTGTTCAGCCTGGCCGCATCACTGCTCGCCGTGGCATTGCACCTGGCTGTCAGCTTCTACAAGAAGTCGTCACCGGCCGCCGCACCGCAAAACTACGACATGTCCAACCGCGATACCGGCACCGTGAAGTGGTTCAACACTTCCAAGGGGTTCGGTTTCATCTCCCGCGACTCCGGCGATGACATCTTTGTGCATTTCCGAGCCATTCGTGGTGAAGGCCACCGCGTTCTGGTCGAAGGCCAGCGCGTGGAGTTCTCCGTGATGAACCGCGACAAGGGCCTGCAGGCCGAAGATGTGATCGCCGCGCTACCGCGCCGCTGATCCCAAGCGTAAAAAAACCGCGATGCAGCCTGGCTGCTCGCGGTTTTTTATTGCCTGTCGTTCCGGTCGGTCAGTAGTGAGGCGGAGGCGCTTCTTCTTCGAAGGTTTCGAATTGCCCGGCCATCTCTTCCTGGCGCTTGAGCAACGCGGCCATTTGCAGCTGCAGACGCTCGACCACTCGCTGCTGCTCCACCAGCACGTCATTTAATGCCTGGATAGTGTCATCCTGAAACGCCAGGCGACTTTCCAGATCCGTTACACGCTCTTCAAGGTTCATGGTTTCAACCCTCCAGAAACTTGAAATCATCGGTCAGGGCCGCTCGCAATCGGTCGCGAATGACCTTCACCTGTTCAGCAGTATACGACCTGGCCGGGTGTTTGCCCCAGACCGGCGCTGGCCAGGCCGCGTCATCACGCTTGCGCACGATGACGTGCATGTGCAACTGACTGACGACGTTACCCAAGGTTGCAACGTTCAGCTTGTCAGCATTGAAGGAGTCCTTGAGGGTTTCGGCCAGGGCCGTGGTTTCCTTCCACAGCTGCCGCTGGTCGGCGTCATCCAATTGAAACAATTCGCTGATATTTTCCCGTCGCGGCACGAGGATGAACCACGGGTAATTGGAATCGTTGGATAAGAGCAACCGGCACAGCGGGAAGTCACCCATGACTAACGTGTCTTGTTGCAGTTGTGGATCTAAAGCAAACACCGCGCGCACTCCTCGCTGGTTATCGATTTTGCCCGACTCAGCGGGCCTGAGGGGGACATAGAGCCGCAGCATACCCTTGAACGTCGAAGGGTTCACTGCGTACTGTCATGACCCTGTCCGAGGCTTTTTTTCCAGTACGCGCACCAACTCAGCGCGGCCGGTAACACATAGGCCTGAGACGGGCGCTGCGAGCACTGCCTCTTGCACTGAGCCTGTAAAATTTTCGTACAAGGTAGAGATTTTTTGCACCAAAACAGCACAACGCGTCTACGCTCAGTGCACGAAGCATCCGTGATCTACTCACTGAGAGGGTGAACCGGTAACGTTTTTGGTTGTCTCGCAGCGTTTAGCGGTTCTAAACACGAGAGCGCCACAGCAGTCAACCTCATTTAAAACAAGGCCTTTGGAGCCCGGTTTCATGAGGTTTCACCATGCAAAAATGGAGAATGTGAAAAAAACGTGAACAAAATCCGGGTTTGAGCATGCTTGTTGCATTCATCCCCATATCGCCTGCAGGGCATCGCCGGAAGCGAAAACCTGCGGGCCTATAAATAAAGTGGCAAGGTTGCCCACAGGGAGCTTCAAGCGCAGTAACAAAGGAGTCTTTACACCGACGCCGGAAAAAAGAAGCAACTTCGAGTTGTGAGTCCGATTGCGCCGGAACAGCCCAAATACGACATGGATCGAGCCATTGGCGACAGGGTCGTAAAGAAGCTGAAAGATTGGATGGGCAAGTATCGCCAATGAATGTCGTCGTGATATAAGTTCGCGCCGACACAAAAAGAAAGAGCCGCCCAGATAAAAAAACAGGTGGGACGGCAAGACTCTTCTAAAAACCAAAGGAGCAAATCACGATGCGCGTGATGAAGTGGAGCATGATCGCACTGGCTGTTTCGGCCAGTACCTCGCAGTTCGCAATGGCCTCTTCCCAGGAAGAATCCAAGGGCTTTTTTGAAGATCAGAGCCTGAACGTTCTGACCCGTATGCTGTACATGAATCGTGATTTCAAAAACAACTCTAGTGCTTCGCAAAGTTATCGCGAAGAAACCGGCCTTGCCGTGCGCGCCACGTACGAGTCCGGCTTCACCCAAGGCACCGTTGGTTTCGGTGTAGATGCCTTGGTCAACAGCATGGTCAAACTGGACAGTGGTCGTGGCCGTACCGGTAACGGCATGTTCGGTAACGATAGCGAAGGCCGACCAGAAGACACCCAATCCATTGGTGGTGGCGCGGTCAAGTTCCGTCTCTCTGACACAGTCCTTAAATACGGCAGCCAATACGTTGCCAGTCCTGTTCTCGCCACCGAAGACAGCCGTCTGCTGCCGGAAGTCGCCACAGGCACCATGATCACCAGCAAAGAAATCGAAGGACTGGAACTGAGCGCTGGTCGGTTTACCGCGATAAGCGGACAGAACCACATGGGCCACGACAGCATCAACGGCACCGGCCTGAAATCCGCTGATATCGCTGGTGCAACCTACCAATTCACCGAGAATTTTGTAGCTGGCGTAGCAGCTTCCGACGTTGAAGACCACTACAAAAAGAAATACATCAACCTGAACTACACGCTGCCGATCAACGAAGATCAGTCTCTTAACTTCGACTTCAACGGCTATGACAGCAAGGATCAAGGTCAGAAGCTCAGCGGCGACGTTGACAACCGCATCTGGTCCCTCGCAGCTGCCTATTCCATCGGTGCCCACAAGTTCACCCTGGCTCACCAGCGCTCCACCGGCGATACCGGCTACGTTTACGGCGCCGACGGCAACGGTACTATCTTCCTCGCCAACTCGGTCCAATACTCCGACTTCAACGGCGCAGACGAGCGCTCTTGGCAGGCTCGCTACGACCTGAACATGAAGACCTACGGCGTTCCTGGCCTGAGCTTCATGACTCGGTACATCACCGGTGACAACATTGAGACTGGCGGTGAAGAAGGCAAAGAGCACGAGTGGGACTTCGAAACCAAATACGTCATGCAAAGCGGTCCAGCCAAAGACTTGTCTTTCCGCCTGCGTAGCGCGTTCTACCGCACTAACAGCTCTTACAATGCCATCAACGGCAACGACAACAATGACTTCCGCATCATCGTCGAATACCCTCTGAGCATCTTGTAATTCAGCGGTCATTCGATAGTTACACCGGCAACAAATAAAAAACCGCTCACCTGATCCAGGTGAGCGGTTTTTTTGTGCCCATTACAAGTCAACTTGAAAGCAACTTCGTAATTAGCAAGCTAACTAACAATCAGCTCATGCATTCAAAGCGTTACTGCGCAGCCCCTTCGTGGACCATACGAATAACCCGCTGTGGAAACGGAATATCAATCCCCGCGTCTTTCAAACGATCCCGGGCCTGTTCATTGAACATGAACATCACGCTCCAGTAATCGGCCGTTTTGACCCATACCCGCAACGACACCGTGATCGAACTGTCGCCGAGGGTGGAAATCACCGCCTCAGGCGCCGGATCGGCAAGTACACGCTCGTCCTTGGCCAGCTCCAACAACACTTCGCGAGCCTTTTGCAGGTCGGCCTGGTAATCCACGCCTACATCGAACACGACTTTGCGGGTCGGCTGGCGATTGGTGTTGGTGATGATGCCGTTCGACAGGTTGCCGTTGGGCACGATGACAGTTTTGTTGTCACCGGTGCGAATCACGGTGTGAAAGATCTGGATGCTGTCGACCGTACCGGCCACGCCTTGAGCTTCGATCCAGTCACCGATGCGGAACGGGCGGAACAACAGAATCAACACACCACCGGCGAAGTTCGCCAGGCTGCCCTGCAATGCCAAGCCGATCGCCAGGCCTGCCGCACCGATAGCCGCGATGAACGAGGTGGTCTCAATGCCGATCATCGACGCCACGCTGACGATCAGCAGGATCTTGAGGATGATGTTCGCCAGGTTGCTGATGAACCCTTGCAGCGCCAGGTCGGCATTGCGCAGTGCCAGCAGCCCGCCGAGTTTGCGGGTTACCTTGTTGATCAGCCACCAGCCAATGGCCAGCGTAACCACCGCCAGCAGCACCCGGCTGCCGTACTCCATGATCATGGGGATCCAGGCCTCGGACGCCTTGATCAAGTTGTCCACTTCAGCGTTCAAGTCCATCTACCTCTCCTTCTATTGCCGTAACCACGAAAGACCGGGCGAAGCATTGTGAAAAGAGCGTTTGCCCACTCCCCACAATGCCTCTGTGCACCGGGTGTCAGTCGCGGAAGTTATTGAACTGCAAAGGCATGCCGAATTCCTTGCCCCGCAGCGCCGCGATGGCTTCCTGCAAGTCATCACGCTTTTTGCCGGTGACGCGCACTTGCTCGCCCTGGATGGCGGCTTGCACCTTGAGCTTGGCGTCCTTGATATGAGCAACGATTTTCTTCGCCAGTTCCTTGTCGATGCCTTCCTTGAGCACGGCTTCCTGCTTCATCAGCTTGCCCGAGGCATAGGCGTCCTTGACCTCAAGGCACTGAACGTCGATCTTGCGCTTGACCAGGGCCAGCTTGAGGATCTCGATCATTGCCTCAAGCTGGAAGTCGGCCTCGGCGGTCAGGTTGACGGTCAGGTCCTTCTCCTTGAACTCGAAACTGCCCTTGCCCTTGAGGTCATAACGACGGTCGAGTTCCTTGACGGCGTTTTCAACGGCGTTGGTGACTTCGTGTTTGTCCAGTTCGGATACCACGTCGAATGACGGCATGTAGTGTTCTCCAATAAAAAAGACGCGCCCGTGACAAAGGCGCGTGCTTGGCTTGTGGTTAAAATCGGGCTCATTATAACGGGTCTTTTCCTGTCGACACTGCGAGCCCCCAGATGCCTGCGCCAAACCGAGTAAAAAACTGATGCCTACTACCTGGCATGTCCTGGGGGCCGGCAGCCTCGGTACGTTGTGGGCGACGCGCCTGGCCCGGGCCGGTTTGCCGGTGCGGCTGGTACTGCGCAATGAACAACGCTTGCAGGCCTATCGGGCCGCCGGTGGTCTGACGCTGGTGGAACAGGGTCAGGCCCGGCAATACCCGGTACCCGGGCAAACAGCCGACGCCCCCGAGCCGATCAAACGCCTGCTCCTGGCCTGCAAAGCCTATGACGCCGAAGCGGCCGTGGCTTCTGTGGCTCATCGCCTGAGCGCCGACGCGGAACTGATCCTGCTACAGAACGGCCTCGGCAGTCAGGACGCAGTCGCCAATCGTGTTCCCCAGGCCCGTTGCATCAGTGCCTCCAGTACCGAAGGGGCATTCCGCGACGGTGACTGGCGCGTGGTGTTTGCCGGCCACGGCTACACCTGGCTGGGTGACCCCGCGCACCCGGTGGCACCGATCTGGCTGGACGACCTCACCGCCGCCGCCATACCCCACGAATGGACGGCTGACATCCTCACCCGGCTCTGGCGCAAACTGGCGCTCAACTGTGCCATCAACCCTCTGACCGTCCTGCACCACTGCAAGAACGGCGGCCTGCAGGCGCATCACTGCGAAGTGGCGACCCTCTGCGCGGAACTCACGGACCTGCTGGAACGCTGCGGCCAGCCCATGGCGGCCGAAGACTTGCAGCCGGAAGTCGAACGGGTCATCCAGGCCACCGCCGCCAACTACTCCTCGATGTACCAGGACGTCGCCCATGGCCGCCGCACCGAAATCAGCTACCTGCTCGGCCACGCTTGCAAGGTTGCCGAGCGCCACCGGTTACCGGTGCCACACCTGGAACAATTGCGGCAGCGACTGATTACCCACTTGAACAACCTCGGATTGCCCGGCGACTGAGCAGCGGCTACGCTGGCCCTCGTGTTCCTTTTAAACGAAGAGTCCGATGCCATTGCGCCAGCGCCTTGAAAACCTCCCGGTCGGCCAGAAACTGCTGGCCGCCCTGCTGGTGTTGTTGACCACCGTCCTGCTGGTGGCCAACCTGACCTTTATCAGCGCCGCCTATTACATTTCCCAGGAAAGCATGGCGCCCCAGGCCCTGCAGACCATCGGTCGGCTGGTGGCCAACCCGAGCCTGATCGCCGATGCCCTGCAGTCGCCCCAGACCGCCCAGCGCCTGCTGGATGAACTCAACAGCTACGCGCCGTTGCGGGCCGCTGCGTTGTATGACGGCGAGGGCGCACGCCTGGCGCAACTGCAACAGGGCGAAAAGCTCAAGCTGCCGGACCATTACCGCCACATGCAGGCGTGGCAAGCCAGTGAGTTTCGCAGCAATCAGGTCATCACCCTGCCCCGCCCGGGGACGGCGCCGGGTCATCTGTTGCTGGTGGCCAGCAGCGAACTGCCGACGGCGTTCTACACCGGCACCCTGACCGCCAGCCTCGGCATCCTGATTTTCAGCGTGTTGCTCTGGCTGGTCATTGCCCAGCAGATCAAACGCCTGATCACCCAGCCGATTCATCAGCTCGAGGAACTGTCGCGCCAGGTCACCCGCGAGGAGAACTATTCCCTGCGCGCCGCCCGCGGCAACCACGACGAAATCGGCAGCCTGGCCGAGGCGTTCAACACCATGCTCTCGCGGATCGAAGCCCGGGAGCAGCAACTCAAGCGCGCGCGTGACGACTCCCAGGCCGCCTACGACCAGGCCCAGGGCCTGGCGGAAGAAACCCGCCACACCAATCGCAAACTGGAGCTGGAAGTCCAGGTGCGCAGCAAGATCGAGAAAAAGCTCACCGGTTTCCAGAACTACCTCAACAGCATTATCGACTCCATGCCCTCGGCCCTGATCGCCCTCGACGAACAGCTCTACGTCACCCAATGGAACCAAGAAGCCAGCGCCCTCTCCGGCACACGCCTGGACGAAGCGCTGAACCAGCCGATCTTCCTCGCCTTCGAACCGCTGAAGCCTTACCTGCCGCAGCTCAAGCAAACGGTCGAACAGCACACGGTGGCGAAGATCGAACGCGTCACCTGGACCAAGGACGACGAGGCCCGGCACTACGCCCTCACCTTCTACCCGCTGATGGGCGGCGCCGGACGCGGCGTGGTGATCCGCATCGATGACATCACCCAACGCCTGTCGCTGGAAGAAATGATGGTGCAATCAGAAAAGATGCTCTCGGTCGGCGGTCTTGCGGCGGGCATGGCCCATGAAATCAACAACCCGCTGGGAGCCATCCTGCACAACGTGCAAAACATCCGCCGACGCCTGTCGCCGGAGCTGCCGAAGAACATCGAACAGGCCGAACAACTGAATATCGAACTGCAAAGGGTGAACCTTTACCTGCAAAGCCGGGAAATCCCGCAGTTGCTCGACGGCATCCAGCAGGCCGGCGCCCGGGCGGCGAAAATCGTCACCCACATGCTCAGCTTCAGCCGGCGCAGCACCCGGCAGATGGCCCCCTGCGACCTGCCGGCACTGATCGACCAGGCGGTGGAGATCGCCGGCAACGACTTCGACCTGGCAATCGGTTTCGATTTCAAGGGCCAGGCGATCATCCGGCAGTTCGACCCCAACCTGGGCCCGGTGCCCGGCACCGCCAACGAGCTGGAGCAGGTGCTGCTCAACCTGCTGAAAAACGCCGCCCAGGCGATCCATCAACGCCAGGACGACAGCGAACCCGGGCGCATTATCCTGCGCACGCGGCTGAACCCACCGTGGGCAGAGATCCAGGTGGAGGACAACGGCATCGGCATGAGCGAGAACGTACGCAAACGCACCTTCGAGCCGTTCTTCACCACCAAGGAAATCGGCCAAGGGACCGGGCTGGGGCTGTCGGTGTCGTATTTCATCATCACCAATAATCACAAGGGCCAGATGGAAGTGCAGTCGGCGCCGGGCCAGGGCACCTGCTTCACCTTGCGCCTGCCATTGACCGGCACCTCAATGGTGCCGCAGGAACACAAACAACTGGAGCGCTGAACATGGGTTTTCGCCTGTCGAAGATTTACACCCGCACCGGCGACAAAGGTGAGACCGGGTTGGGGGATGGTCGCCGTGTAGCCAAGGACCATCCACGGGTCGAGGCCATTGGCGAGGTGGACACGCTCAACAGTCAGTTGGGATTGTTGCTCGCCAGCCTCACGGTAGAGGCAGTTGAATATCCGGCGCTACAGGAGCTGATCGAGGTCTTGGCGCCTTGTCAGCATCGACTGTTCGACCTGGGCGGTGAACTGGCGATGCCGGCTTATCAGGCCTTGAACATGCTGGAAGTCGAGCGCCTGGAAGCAGCCATCGATGCATGGAACGAAGAAGTGGGACCGTTGGAGAACTTCATCCTGCCCGGTGGCTCGACACTGATCGCCCAGGCCCACGTCTGCCGCAGCCTGGCCCGTAGCGCCGAACGCCGTTGTCAGCAGTTGAACGCCGTGGAGCCATTGGCCGGGCCGGGGCTGGCGTATATCAATCGGTTGTCGGATCTGTTATTCGTCGCGGCGCGGGTCATTGCCCGGCGGCAAGGGGTGGCTGAGGTGCTGTGGGTGGCGGCGGCCAAGCCCGAGAGTTGAGCTGGGTCGCCTGTCAGGACCTCATCGCGAGCAGGCTCGCTCCCACAGAGAATCTGTTGCGTGACATGGATACTGGTTACACCATAAATCCCATGTGGGAGCGAGCCTGCTCGCGATGAGGCCCGCGAACACCCCACCCAATCAAGGCCCAGGCCAAAACGCCCGAATCCCCGCCACACCCTGCGCCCCAGCGGCCCAGGCTTGCTGCCGTTCGTCAGGCCCCACCCCGCCCAACAGATACACCGGCCTATTGAAGCCCTCGATCAACCGCGAAGCCTCTTCCCACCCCAGCGGTTGGGCCTCGGGATGGGTCTGGGTCGGTTGCACCGGCGAGAGCGTCACGAAGTCCACGTCCATCTGCTGCGCCAGGGACAGCTCCTCGGCGTTGTGGCAGGACGCCGCCAACCAACGGTCTTTGCCAAAAGGACGACCGGCCGCAGCATGCTTGCGCAATTGCGCGGCGGTAATGTGCCAGCCGGCGGACGGGAAATCCCCCAGCCATTCAAAAGGCCCCTTGAGCATCAACTGGGCCTTGCCGGCGCACAAACCTGCCGCATCCACCGCCAGATCGCGGTACTTCGGATCGTAGCCGTTGGGCGCGCGCAGCTGGACCAGTTTGATCCCGCCGGCGATAGCCTTTTGCATGCCGCGCAGCAACTGCGGCGTTTCGAGGCCTTCAGGGGTGATCAAATATTCGCCGGGCAAACGAGCCGCCGCGATGATCGGCTGGTTGGCCGCCGGGAACTCATGGTTCAAAAGCTCCCGGGCCGTGACCCAGGCCAACGGCTGCCCTTCGGCACCGTGGGGCTCGCCGGTGAACGCCGAGACTTCCCAGACATCCAGCATCACCTGTTTATCCGGGTAATCGTGACGCACCTTGATCAACGGCCGGGCGGCGACGACGACAATGCCCAGCTCCTCATGAAGTTCGCGGGCCAGGGCGGTTTCGACGGACTCATCCGCCTCGACCTTGCCACCGGGAAACTCCCAAAGGCCACCCTGGTGCTGGGTGTCGGCCCGTCGGGCGATCAGGATTTTGCCGGCAGCGTCACGAATGACCGCCGCCGCTACATGGACTCGTTTCACCGCGCTGTTTCCTCCAGGCCGGCCTGTTGCCACGCCTTGAACGCCGGCCATTGATAGATAGTTTCGACATAGGCCGCATCGACCTCGGGCAACGCCACCTGATAGGTGCGCAAGCGCACGGCCACCGGCGCGAAGAACACATCGGCCAGGCTCAAGCGGCCAAACAGGTAGGGCCCGGCTTCAGTAGCCGCCGCACGGCATTCGGCCCACAGTGCCAGCATCCGCTGGATTTCCGCTTGAACTTCCGCCGGCATGGGCACTAGCGGCGCATCGCGCAGCAGGTCAAACGGCATGTGGCTGCGGATGGCAAAAAAACCGCTGTGCATTTGTGCACAGGCCGAACGTGCCTGAGCCCGGGCGGCGACGTCCCTCGGCCAGAGGCCCGCATCGGGAAACTGTTCAGCCAGGTATTCGGCAATCGCCAGGGAGTCGGCGATCACGCCGAATTCGGTCTTGAGCAACGGGACTTTGGCGGTGGCTGAATACTTGAGCAGTTTCTCACGGGTGTCCGGTTGGTCGAGCCTGACCAGCTCTTCGGTGTACTTTGCGCCGGTCAACGCCAGGGCCAGCGCACCGCGCAAGGACCAGGAGGAAAGGTGTTTGTCGCCGATGATCAGGTGCAGGCTCAAGTCTGGAATCCTTTCTTGGGGTGTTGTGGAGGCTGTACTGGCGCCATCGCGAGCAAGCTCGCTCCCACAATGGATCGGTGGTGTGAACACGTACAGGTCACCCAACCAATCCCTGTGGGAGCGAGCCTGCTCGCGATGGCAGCAACTCGGTCCCGAACTGTTAAGTCCGATATTCCGCGTTAATCTTCACATACTCGTGGGACAGGTCAGTCGTCCAGATCGTTTCGCTGCAATCACCACGTCCCAGCTCGATACGAATGGTGATTTCTTCCTGCTGCATCACCGCCGCGCCCTGGGCTTCGGTGTAGGTGGCGGCGCGTGCGCCCTGGCTGGCGATGCAGACTTCACCGAGGAACACGTCGATCTTGCTCACGTCCAGGTCCGGCACACCGGCACGGCCGACGGCGGCGAGGATCCGGCCCCAGTTCGGGTCGGAGGCGAACAGCGCGGTCTTGATCAGCGGCGAGTGCGCCACGGTGTAGCCGACATCCAGGCATTCCTGATGGTTGCCGCCACCGTTGACCTGCACGGTCACGAACTTGGTCGCGCCTTCGCCGTCACGGACGATGGCCTGGGCCACTTCCATGCAGACTTCGAATACCGCCTGCTTCAGGGCGGCGAACAGCGCACCGCTGGCTTCGGTAATTTCCGGCAGATCAGCCTTGCCGGTGGCGATCAGCATGCAGCAGTCGTTGGTGGAGGTGTCGCCGTCGATGGTGATGCGGTTGAACGACTTGTTGGCGCCGTCGAGCATCAGGTCTTGCAGCACCTGCCGGGAGACTTTGGCGTCAGTGGCGATGTAGCCAAGCATGGTCGCCATGTTCGGGCGGATCATGCCGGCGCCTTTGCTGATGCCGGTGACGGTCACGGTCACGCCATCGTGCTGGAATTGACGACTGGCCCCTTTGGGCAGCGTGTCGGTGGTCATGATGCCGGTGGCGGCAGCGGCCCAGTTGTTTTCCGACAGGTCATCCAGAGCGGCCTGCAACGCGCCTTCGATCTTCTCGACCGGCAGCGGTTCGCCGATCACCCCGGTGGAGTACGGCAGCACCTGGCTGGCGTCGACGCCGGTCAGTTCGGCCAGCTTGGCGCAGGTGCGTTCGGCGGCGGCCAGGCCTGGCGCGCCGGTGCCGGCGTTGGCGTTACCGGTGTTGGTCAGCAGGTAACGCACCGGCCCCTGCACGCGTTGCTTGGCCAGGATGACCGGCGCGGCGCAAAAGGCGTTGAGGGTGAACACGCCGGCAACCGTCGAGCCTTCGGCGCAACGCATGACCACGACATCCTTGCGCCCTGGGCGCTTGATGCCCGCCGAGGCGATACCGAGTTCAAAACCGGCAACCGGGTGCAACGTTGGCAACGGACCAAGACCAACAGCCATGAATGCGCTCCTAAATAGATAAATCGACACCGCCTAATCGAGACGGCGAATCAAAACGGCAAAACGCCGCGACGGCTGAAAGCCGGTCGCGGCGCGGGTCGTTCAGCGCTTGAAACGGGTGTTACTGAATCTGCCCGTGACAATGCTTGTATTTCTTGCCCGAACCGCAATAGCACAGCTCGTTGCGGCCCAGCTTCTGCTCGTTACGTACCGGCGCGGTCGCCAAGGCAACATCCACCTCGGCGCCCTCCTCCTGGGCAACTTCCAGGCCTGGGGCCGGGGCGTGCTCGAACTGCATGCGCGCGGCCAAGGCTTCGGCTTCCTGACGCAAACGGGCTTCTTCTTCGGCCGGGTCTTCGCGGCGAACCTGAACGTGGGACAACACGCGGATCGAGTCGCGCTTGATCGAATCCAGCAACTCGGAGAACAGCGTGAACGACTCGCGCTTGTACTCCTGCTTGGGGTTCTTCTGGGCATAACCACGCAGGTGGATACCATGGCGCAAGTGATCCATGGTCGACAGGTGGTCTTTCCACAAGTCGTCCAGCACCCGCAGTACGATCTGCTTCTCGAAGGAGCGCAGCGCTTCTTCGCCGGCCTGGTCTTCTTTCTCGTTGTACGCGGCGATCAGTTCGGCCAGCAGCTTCTCGCGCAGGGTTTCTTCGTACAGGTGATCGTCTTCGTCCAGCCATTGCTGGATCGGCAACGCCACGCCGAAGTCGCTCTGCAAGGCAGCTTCCAGACCGGCGACATCCCACTGCTCAGGCAGCGACTGCGGCGGAATGTGGGCGCTGACGGTTGCGTTGAGCACGTCCTGGCGGAAATCTGCGATGGTTTCGCCAATGTTGTCGGCGGCCAACAAACTGTTACGCATGTGATAAATCACTTTACGCTGTTCGTTGTTGACGTCGTCGAACTCCAGCAATTGCTTACGGATATCGAAGTTGCGACCCTCGACCTTGCGCTGGGCTTTCTCGATGGCGTTGGTGACCATCCGGTGTTCGATCGCTTCGCCCGGCTGCATGCCCAGGGCCTTCATGAAGTTCTTCACCCGATCAGAGGCAAAGATACGCATCAGACTGTCTTCCAACGACAGATAGAAGCGGCTGGAACCGGCATCGCCCTGACGACCGGCACGGCCACGCAGTTGGTTGTCGATACGACGCGATTCGTGACGCTCGGAAGCGATCACCTGCAAACCGCCGGACTCGAGCACCTGTTGATGACGCTTCTGCCAGTCGGCCTTGATCTGCGCGATCTGCTCGGGCGTCGGGTTTTCCAGGGAGGCCACTTCCACTTCCCAGTTGCCGCCCAACAGGATGTCGGTACCACGGCCGGCCATGTTGGTGGCAATGGTCAGGGCACCCGGGCGACCGGCCTGGGCGATGATCTCGGCTTCTTTTTCGTGGAACTTGGCGTTGAGGACCTTGTGCTCGATACCTTCCTTGGTGAGCAATGCGGACATGTGCTCGGAGGTTTCGATTGTGGCGGTACCCACCAGGATAGGACGGCCCTGGGCCATGCATTCCTTGATGTCGGCGATGATCGCCGCGTATTTCTCATCGGCGGTGAGGAACACCAGGTCGTTGTAGTCTTTACGGGCCAGCGGCTTGTTAGGCGGGATCACCATCACTTGCAGGCCGTAGATCTGATGGAATTCGAACGCTTCGGTGTCGGCGGTACCGGTCATGCCGGACAGCTTGTTGTACAGACGGAAGTAGTTCTGGAAAGTGGTCGAGGCCAGGGTCTGGCTTTCGGCCTGGATGTTCAGACCTTCCTTGGCTTCGATGGCCTGGTGCAGGCCTTCGGACAGACGACGGCCCGGCATGGTCCGGCCGGTATGCTCATCCACCAGCACGACCTGGCCGTCCTGGACGATGTACTCGACGTTGCGATGGAACAGCTTGTGCGCACGCAGACCGGCATAGACGTGGGTCAGCAGGCCCAGGTTATGGGCCGAGTACAGGCTCTCGCCCTCGGCCAGCAGGCCGACGCGGGTGAGCATTTCCTCGATGAACTGGTGACCGGCTTCATTGAGCTCGACCTGACGGGTCTTCTCGTCGACCGTGTAATGGCCGGCCTTGGTCACTTCACCCTCGACTTCTTCGACGTGAAGTTCCAGCTGCGGGATCAACTTGTTGATCTCGATGTACAGCTTGGAGCTGTCCTCGGCCTGACCGGAAATGATCAGCGGGGTACGGGCTTCGTCGATGAGAATGGAGTCGACTTCGTCGATCACGGCAAAGTTGAGTTCACGCTGGAATTTTTCATCCATGCTGAACGCCATGTTGTCGCGCAGGTAATCGAAACCGAATTCGTTGTTGGTGCCGTAGGTGATATCGCAAGCGTAGGCGGTGCGTTTTTCTTCCGGCGGCTGGAACGGCGTGACCACGCCGACCGTCAGGCCGAGGAATTCATACAGCGGACGCATCCAGTTGGCATCACGACGGGCCAGGTAGTCGTTGACCGTCACCACGTGCACGCCCTTGCCGGACAGTGCATTGAGGTATACCGCCAGTGTCGCCACCAGGGTCTTGCCCTCACCGGTACGCATTTCAGCGATCTTGCCTTCGTGCAAGGTCATGCCGCCGATCAACTGAACGTCGAAGTGACGCATGCCCATCACCCGCTTGCCGGCTTCACGGGCAACCGCGAAGGCTTCGGGCAGGAGCTGGTCAAGGGTTTCCCCCTTGGCGATGCGGTCCTTGAATTCGGCAGTCTTGGCGCGTAACTGATCGTCCGAAAGGGCCACCATTTGCTCTTCGAAGGCATTGACGATCTGTACCGTCTTGAGCATGCGTTTGACTTCACGCTCGTTCTTGCTTCCA